>OLOX01000430.1_pt1 | contig 44045 bp, 44 predicted proteins | sample 1672091 | NCBI WGS metagenome assembly OLOX01 (sample SAMEA3136644, study PRJEB25190) | human gut metagenome | reverse complement strand
GTACATCTGTCTCATTCATGAATGAGACAGATGTACCTGTCCAATGTGTCTCATTCACTCGCTTTGAACGGAGGACGTGACATGAACAATAGCGAGCTTCTCGAGATTGCCGAGGAATACGGCACGCCGACCTTCGTCTTCGATGTGCGCGAGTTCTGGCAGCGCCTCGACAAGATTGCCGACATCTTTGGCGAGGACGTGCGCCTTTGCTTCGCGATGAAGGCCAACCCCTTCCTCGCGGCTGCCGCGGCCGATCATGGCGAGCGGCTCGAGGTGTGCAGTCCCGGTGAGCTTGCCATCTGCGAGGACGTTGGCATTGCGGCCCACCAGATCGTGTACTCGGGCGTGAACAAGCAGGCCAGCGACATCGCCCATGCCATTGCGTACCGCGTCGGCGTGCTCACGGCGGAGTCGAAGCTCCACGTCGAGCTCATCGAGCAGTGCGCGGCACAAGCCCAGACCACGGTGGACGTGCTGCTGCGTCTCAATGCCGGAAGCCAGTTCGGCATGTCGAAGGATGACTTGCTCGAGGTCATCGACCGGCGCGAGCAATATCCGCACCTCAACATCGTGGGGCTGCACTACTTCGTGGGTACGCAGCGCAAGAAGCTCAAGCACCAGATTCGCGAGCTCGAGAAGCTACGTGCGCTGATTGCAGAGTTGGAAGACGAGCACGGCTTCGAGGTGAAGCGTCTCGAGTACGGTCCCGGTCTGGCCGTGCCGTACTTTGCAGACGATGACTTCACGGACGACCTTGCGCCGGCCCGTGAGCTGGCCCCGTACATCCAGGAGCTCGGCCGCGATGTGGAGGTCACGGTCGAGATGGGCCGCTTCTTCTCCGCCTCATGTGGCACCTACCTCACGCGTGTTGCCGACCTCAAGGAAAACGACGGCACGAACTACTGTATCCTCGATGGTGGCATCAATCACCTCACGTATGCCGGACAGGTCATGGGCCTCAAGGTGCCCGTGACCGCGAACCTCTCGGCAATGGCCGATGCCATGCGTGCGCAGGATACGCGGAGCTGGACGCTCTGCGGCAGCCTCTGCACCGTCAACGATGTGCTCGTGCGCGAGGTCGAGCTCGATTCGCTCGAGATGGGTGATGTGCTCGCGTTTGCCAATGCCGGTGCGTACTCTGTGACCGAGGGAGTTCATCTGTTCTTGAGCCGCACCATGCCGCGTGTGGTCTTGCGCTATGATGGCGGATGCGAGCTTGCCCGCGACTTCATCGAGACGAGCACGCTCAACACGCCGCGAAAATGAGACACATGTGCCTGGCACGCTGTCTCATATCGTAGACATTTGACCCGATATGAGGAGTATCTAATGGACGACATCACGCTTGAGGCCATCATCGACCTGCTTAAGGACGTTGAGGAAAACGTCGACTACGAGAACTGCACCGCGCTTGTCGACGAGCGCTTCCTCGACTCCTTCGACATCCTCGCAATCATCAATGCCATCGACGACGAGTTCGACATCGCCGTGCCAGCCAAGGAAGTCGTCCCGGCCAACTTCAACAGCGCCCAGGGCATCTACGAGATGGTGCTGCGCCTGGCGGAAGAGGAGTAGCGGGCTATATCTGCAAGAATTGCCCTAGGCGATGCCCATCGCACAATCTACCGCGATGGGCTCTATCGCCTCGATGTCATCGCGATGCTCCTCGAGCGATTTCCACATGTCGACCTTGGCCTGCATGTTCATCCAGAACTGCGGGGTCGTGCCAAAGAGGCGCCCCAGGCGCAGGCACATGTCAGGGCTCAGGGCGCGTTTCTCGCGCACGATGTCGTTGATGGTTTGGCGGGTGACCCCGATGCGCTGGGCTAGGCTTGCGACCGTGAGTCCGAGCTCGGGCATGTACTCCTCGCGCAGGAACTCGCCAGGATGGATTGGCTTGCGCGAAACCACGATCATCTCGTCATCCATGAACCCTCCTCAGTGATAGTCGCAAATCTCGACGTCATACACGCCGTCATCAGCGAAGCGAAAGCAAACGCGCCACTGATCGTTGATGGAGACGGCATGCTGACCGGCACGGTTGCCCGCGAGCGCGTGCAGCCTGTTTCCCGGGGGCAGACGCAGGTCGAGAAGCGTCATCGCGTTGTCGATGAGCTCGAGCTTCCTGAGCGCGCGCCGCAAGACGTCCGGCGGGAGCTCCTTGCTCCGGCCCGTTTCAAACAGAAGGCGCGTGTCGCTGCTGGCGAAACTCCGTATCATGCAGCCTCCAATCCTTTTGGAGTGTAACATGTAACGTGACACGTTACAATACGAAAGAGACAAAGTCCCTCATCATCCCAACTCGACGAGCGCAGCGCTCCAGGTTGTCATTTCGAGCGAAGGCGCGAAGCGCCGAAGTCGAGAAATCTCATCCCCCCGTCATGTAGCTCGCCGCACTTTTCCAAAATCGTGTAAATTCCGGAATGCATTCCGGATTTCTCACAATTAGGGGCTCGCTCCTCAGCTTGCTGCCAAGAGTTGATGGGTGGGCAATATACAGGGCTACTACTGCCGAGAACTGTGGGTTGGTGGCCACTCGGCGCCCGATTCCGTGATCACATGTTCACAAATCTTGGCAAAACGAGGGATTTCGCAGCCATAACCCCACAATGCTTGGCACCCGCGAGGGTTCCGGTCACGCCCTCGGCGTCTGCAGGAACGCGACCATGTCCGCGCAGGTGAACGCCGGACATGCGCTCTTTCCCAGCAGCGTCGTGTCATTGGTGACAAAGTAATCGGCCTTGCTCGTCTCGACCGCCGCGAGGATGAGGTTGTCCTCAAAGTCACCGTGCAGGTCGTGCATATGCTCGGCAAGCCAGATTTGCGGCTCGCCGATGGGTACCGCCACAGCTATGGTGGTCATGTTACGAAGACATCCCCAGGCTGTGGCCTGTATGGCTTGCGCACGGGCCTGGGTGAGCTGACCCTCGCGCTGACGAATCGCCTGCTTATGTTCGGCACAAAACAGGTAGTAGAAATCCTTTATCGAGGTGGATGCGTATGCGATGGTGAAATCGGCTTTCTCCAACAAGTCCATGAGAGTCTGGGCATCCGGATGGTTGGGTCGAGCGGCGTCGTAACAGTCGAGCCATATGTTGGTGTCAAGTAGTGCAACGGGGCTGTCGGTACTCATAGTAGTCCTCTGCTTTCCCACCGCTCTCGATACGCGAGCTCCTTGAGCTCGTCGTATGGCAGAGGATCTATCTCACCTGGTGTTATCCCCATCTCTTTATAGAAATCCGCCACGATTCTCTGCCCCTCGGCGATGAGATCCAGCTTTCGCTGAACTTCCTCGCTCAGCGGCTTGTCTTCTTCGAGGAACTTCAGGTCATGCTCGAGCTTCAGGGGGTTGTTCTTGTTGCGCGCAGCATAGGACCACACTGCGCGTACCATCTGGGCGGGTGAGATTCCTATACTCTCGAGTGCGGCGTTGCCCTCGATGCGAAGCTGCTCGTCTATGCGCACGTTCATCTGCGTCATGGCCATGACCGCCACCTCCTTTGAGAGAAGTATAGCATGAGGATTAGAGTGCTATACGAATGAAGTTCCCCCACTGCCATTTCGAGCGAAGCGAAGCGGAGTCGAGAAATCTCCTCCGCCCATGTCCGATTCTGCTTGGCAAAAACTCGGTGATTCGACCGAAAACGTTCGGCGTTTTTGTTAGATTCGCCTGCAATCATGAGAGCTAAGACCATGTCGATGAAGCTTGGAGGACCGATGGATAGCAAGGAGATAGAGAAGCGCAGGTTGACGCTCGATGACCACATGCACCTCACGAAAGACGGCGTGGAATTTTGGTACGCGCGAGAAGTAATTGGGGTCTTCGGATACACCCAATGGCGCAGGTTCGAGGAGACGATAAAGCGCGCCATGATATCGCTCGAGTCTAGCAAAACCCCTGTTCGTGACCATTTTGCCGACATTGGCAAAATGGTTCCTCTTGGGAGTGGTGCGGAGCGATTAGTAAAGGACTATATGCTCACGCGCTATGCCTGCTACCTCATCGCGCAAAACGGCGACCCGCGCAAGGAGGAGATCGCATTTGCTCAGAGCTACTTCGCCCTCCAAACACGCAAGCAAGAGCTCATCGAGCAGCGCATGTTGGAGCTGCGCAGGCTCACGGAGAGAGATGCCCTTACGGAGTCCGAGAAGAAGCCCCTTGCCGACGTCCTTCCCGACGTGACCATGGCGGCCAAGAACTTTGCGAACCCAATGACGTCATATAACACCGAGGTGAACGACTTGTACGGAGCAAGACAAATCGGCGGCGAGCACCTTCAGAACAACCGGAGCGTGCGCGGCACTCTTGTGAAGCGCGGCATCAAGCCGGAGGACCTGCCGCCAGAGGAGGACGCGAAGAAGCTGAAGCGAAGGGTGGAGGCAGACGAGCGAAAGCTCAGGCAAGGCGCACCAGGGTTCGGGGCGGCATCGCAAGGTCTGTAGGCACAGCCCCCATTGCCATACCGAGGAAGGCGCGGAAGCCGCTCCCCTACCTGTCATTTCGAGCGGAGCGAAGCGGAATCGAGAAATCTCCCGCCAATCGTCTACGGACACCCGTGACATCTCCCAACCGCTTACCGCCGCGAAATTTGTTGCGCAACAGAATCGCGGAATTTGAGTATAGGGTCATAAGCAGTGCGCAAGCGGAGCATTCTGGCGAATAGGGGATTCCGAGATGTTCAGTCAGATTGAAGAAAACGGGCAGATACTTGTTGAAGATAAGCCCGGCTGGATTAAAGATAATCAGCCAACAGTTGATTCTGAGACACTTAAGAAACTGGTTGATTTTTATGTTACGCATACCCCTGTGAAAAAGGCCAGTGCTCAAGCTCGATCATTAGATTATTACGGCTGGAACAATCCCTGGAAGCCCCCTGAAGCTCTTAATGAAAAACTCGTGGAGGCTAGTAGTAACAACGACCTAATTTATAAAGCCGGCGAGCAGGAAAAAATGCAAGACACGCTGGAGAGCGCGGAACTTCTACATTGTACAGACCTGCCGAAGCAAGAAGTCGTTTGCATACATGATTCTAAGCGCAATCAAACACTGAGTCTTTTCTATCACATTCGCAACTCTTTCTGTCATGGGAGATACGTTGTCGTCAGCCGCGGTGGTGATCTTTGGCTTGCAGCTGAAGACATGGCACCACGGAAACAAAGCGGTGAAAAGGAAAAGAGGCTAACTGCGCGAATGGTGCTACGCGTTGATACGCTTTTAAAGTGGGTTGACATCGTTACTGCTGGCCCTCAGGGATTCAAGTAACCCCCACCGGATCGCCCCCGTAATTCTTCTTGAGCGACACAGCCAGTTCAGCATACGCGAGGCGCATCTCAGCATCATCCATTTAAGCTGAAGCAGGATTAGTGGAAAGGGGTTATTATGCGAAAGCTCTCATCATTATTCTTTTCTCTTTTATTGGTCGCATCCTTTATTCCTACAACCGCATTTGCGGAGGTTAGTGAGCAACTGCAATCTGCAGAGACAATCTCTGTTTCACAAGCTCAGGATGATGTCACCGATTCGGGTATGTGGGGTACGTGTCGGTGGGAGCTTGCTGCTGACGGTACCATGACGATTCATCCCGGCAACGTGGAAACCGGTTCATTTCCTTGGGATGATAAAAAGGGCGCAATTAAAAGCATCATCTTCCTCGAAGAGGATTCGGAGAAGGCAAGAGGACTTTCCAGCTGCAAAAATATGTTCAGTAAATGCTACTACCTGGTCTCTGTTGATCTCTCAGGTCTTGATACCTCACAGGTGACGGACATGGGATTTATGTTTCACGAGTGCTCCAAGCTTTCCTCCCTGGACCTCTCGCCCCTCGACACCTCGCAGGTGACGGACATGGGATCGATGTTTTCCCGGTGCTCGTCGCTCACCTCCCTGGACCTCTCTCCCCTCGACACCTCGCAGGTGACGGACATGGGATCGATGTTCATGTACTGCTCCTCGCTCACCTCCCTGGACCTCTCTCCCCTCGACACCTCGCAGGTGACGAGCATGAACGGCATGTTTTCGTACTGCTCCTCGCTCACCTCCCTGGACCTCTCTCCCCTCGACACCTCTCGGGTGACGAGCATGGGTGATATGTTCTGGTACTGCTCCTCGCTCACCTCCCTGGACCTCTCGCCCCTCGACGCCTCACAAGTGACGGGCATGAGCGGTATGTTTAAAGGTTGCTCCTCGCTCACCTCCCTGGATCTCACGCCCCTCGGCACCTCTCACGTCACGAGCTTCGCCTGGATGTTCGAAAACTGCTCCTCGCTGACCTCCCTGGACCTCACGCCCCTCGACACCTCAAGTGTGACGAGCGTGCAAGACATGTTTCGAGGCTGCTCGTCGCTCGTAACCCTCGACCTCTCAAATCTAGAGCTTTCGAAAACCTTTGACGTGACGTGGAAATCTGGCATGTTTGATGACTGCCCCTCCCTTGCCTGCGTTACCGTTGGGCGGGGAATGACCCAGCTCTCACTGCCGTCAAGTAATTGGGTTAATGGTCATAGAGACTGGTATTCGACAAAATCAAAAAAATGGTTTTCTGCGGCGGAAATAAGGGGAGATAGAGATTACATTGCTGATACTTACACAAAATCAGAAGTGCCGCCTCTTACATATACGTTCATTTCTTCTAATCCAAATATCATAGTTTATGGCGACAAAGATAAGCGGCCCGAAATAGCCGTGAGATTTGGCGATACAGAGTTAAAAGAAGGCGTGGATTACGACATTGGTTGGCCCGTCAATCTCATTGATGTCGGCAAAAAGGAGGTGACCTTGACCGGCAAAGGCGATTATGCTGGCAGCAGAACTCTAACCTATGAGGTTGTGCCAAGGCCCATTGAAACAATCACGCTCTCTGCAAAGCACCTTGCTTACAACGCTGCAATTAATCAGCCCGTGGTTCAGGTTGAATCAGGGGGTGAAGTGCTTACCGAAGGGACTGACTATATTGTCTCATGGCCTTCCGATTTGGTCACTGTTGGCCAAAAGGAGATCAGCGTAACCGGTTTGGGCAACTACACTGGTACGGTGAAAGCAAGTTACGAAATCGACGCGGCGGAGCTAACCCCACTCACCGTTTCTGAGTCTCGCTATATTTACGATGGTTTCCAGAAACGGCCAATTGTTACCGTAACGTCGGGAGACAGGACTCTGGTTGAAGGGGCAGACTATGACATCAGCTGGCCCGAGAACCCGGTCGAAGCGGGCAATTACACAATCACAGCCACTGGGAAGGGTAACTATACTGGCACAAAAACGGTTGCATATGAAATATCTCCTGCCGCTGTTACCGGTATATCGCTCTCTGATACACGCTACACCTACGATGGAGCCTCCAAGTATCCTGGTGTAACGGGGAAGGCGGGGGATAAGGTTCTCACCGAAGGTACAAACTACGTTATTTCTTGGCCCTTTGATGTTGCCACTGCTGGCAAGAAAGAGATTACCATCACCGGCAAGGGCAACTATGCGGGTATTAAGACGGCTACATTCGAGATAGCCCCCGCCGCAATCACCGACATCTCACTCGACGAGATGCAGTATGTTCATGATGGCTCGGCGAAGAAACCGGCCATTACAGCAAAATGCGGCGATGTGGTCCTTGTCGCAGGTACGGACTATGACGTCGTCTGGCCCTCTGATGTGACCAATGTCGGCAAGAAAGAGATTATTGTTACTGGCAAGGGCAATTACGCCGGTACGCTGAAAGCCGGCTACGAAATCGTTGCCGCTCCCGTGCCCACACCGGATCCCGAGCCGACACCAATGCCCAAACCAGATCCTACCCCCACACCGGATCCGGAACCGGTGCCCATCCCTGAGCCGCAACCTGATCCCAAACCGGAGCCCGAGCCCGAGCCCGAGCCCGAGCCCGAGCCAGTGGCAACCAATGCTATGTTCCGCCTGTACAATCCTAACTCCGGCGAGCACTTCTACAGCTCCTCGACCATCGAGCGCGACCACCTTATCTCGCTGGGTTGGCAGGATGAGGGCACGGGCTGGATCGCACCTGCACAAGGCGAGGCTGTCTACCGTCTGTACAACCCCTATGCCGGAGAGCATCACTACACGCTGTCTGCCGCCGAGCGTGACATGCTCGTTTCGGTGGGGTGGAACGACGAAGGCATCGGTTGGTACTCCGACCCGGATAGGAGCGTTCCCCTCTACCGTGTCTACAACCCTAACGAGTACGCCAACAACCATCACTACACCACCAGCGTTGCCGAACGCGACTTCCTGCTGTCTGTTGGTTGGCAAGATGAGGGCGTGAGCTGGCACGGCGTGTAGACAAAAGCAAGGGTTCTATATGACACAGTCGAATTGAGAGTTGGTTTTAGCATTGTCTTGGGTAGACAGCATTTGTTTTGCGTGCTGGTTACTTTTTAGGCTGCTCCTGCCTGTTCCTGTCTTTCCGGTTGGGGTAGTTGCGGCGTTGATTTCCTGTACCGGTCAGCTCATTCTGCCCCAGTTGACACTCGACACTATTGTGGGCGCCATTACAGGCCTCGGCACAATTACCTTGTCAGTATTTGCATACCGTCAGACGCGAAAAAATGAAGAAGACCGCATGGTGTGGCGGCGTGAAAAGGATCATTTTGAAGCAGCAAACATCAAACGACCCTTTTTGATAATTTCTGGTGTTAAAGTCGAGAACGATCCGATTGAAAGCGATGAACGTGGCCTGTTTAAATGCAAAATAACTGAAACAGACCCTATAGAAATACATCTCAAGAACTGCGGGGATGGGCCTGCGGTCAAAATCAGAACCAGTGAGGACACGGCATTTGGTACTGCGCCGGAAAGAATGAGGCACAGGAGATGCTTGGAACCCGGAGCTAGCCTTCTGCTGACATTTAAGCCTCGGTCTTTTATTGGGGTGGAAAAGAGGGTTGAAATGAAGTACGAAAACATGCTTGGAATAAAGTACGTGCAGACATTTCAGCTAGGTGTTTCTGAAATTGCGGTTTATGGTGACGAGCCAGTTGAACTTGAAGAGGGGAATAGCGTGCATGAATGGATAGACGAGGAATATGAATTGTTCATCACTTCGCTCTCCGAACAAAAGGAAGAGAATCAGGTGTAGTTTAGCTGTGGAGCATGGTCGAGAGCATCAATGTTCCTTGTTCAATGGCGTAATCCCGTATCAGCTGGTACGAGTCATCGCAGACACCGACAATCTGCTAGAAGAAAGGTTGTTATTCCCTTCCTCCATGTAATCCATGGATTCATCTCACTACCTATGAATCTTAAAACTCTATATACTTGCCGTAGTACCTGCCCTATCGAAAGGCATCACAATGGCTCGGCTATCGTTTTACATGGACGAAGAGAGCGCGGCTTGCCCGGGCGAAGACGCTGCCGGGTGGGAAAACGGATGGCCGTCGGGCTTCTTCGACCTGTATGGCAGCAGTCCGGATTTCCCCGAGGCCGAAGATCTCGAGCTTGCCCCCATCGGCTGCCTCGGCCCCTAAACCCTCACCTCACGCCCGCGATCACCACGTACCGCGTGCTCTTACCGAACACCAGCTCGTCACCGGGCCTGATAACCACGGGCTCCCCCGTCCAGCCGCCCCGTTCGTCAGCTGGCGGCTCCACCACAATCTCGGAGCGGTCTGCGCCACTCACCAGCACGGTCCCGTTCGTCGATCCGGTGCCCTTGACGTACCACTCGCCCGCGTCGTCGTGCCAGATGCGCGCATGATGACGCGAGACGTCGTCCGCCACGTCGCTCAGGGAGTCTTTCCCCGTCGCAAAGGCGCCCACCTCGATCTCGCTGTTCTCGCTGGGATCAAGCCAATGGGGCGATCCCATCACGTACCCATCCATCACGCGCAAGAGCCCCAGGGTCACGGACCTCTCCGGCACGTCCCAGTCGCGCACCTTCTTGGAATGCGGCGTGACAAGCGGCGTCGCCACCGGGCTTCCGTGGATCTCCTCGGCAAAGGCAAAGGCGCGGGTCGTTGCTTCGGCCACGCTGTCACTCAGCGCCGCCGTCACAAAGAGCACCATGGCGATTTCGACGCGCTCCTCGACCCTGAATTCGTCGTTGTCGGACAGGCGGGTGAGCATGTTGAGATATGGGGCGGTGTTTTGCCCGCGGTGGCACAGGGCGGTCACCATTTCGCGCCCGGAGACCCCCGCTACCATCGTCATGATCGCCTGGTTGCTCATGCGCTTCTTGAGACGCGCGACGATGCGCATGGCGCATTTCTCGCAGTCGATGAAGTAGTCGCTTTTCACGGATTCCACCGGGGCGTGGACGAGATAGCGCGAGATCCACGTCCGGTCGTTTACCCGGCTTATGGGACTCGTCCCACCCATCAGCGGCTTTTCCGAGAGGATGAGCGCGGCCAGGTCTTTGTAGCTGATATGACCGTGCTTCTTCAGGATGGAAAACAATGCTTCCAGCGGGGTTGACGGGGTCTTTGCCATGGAGTGCTCCTCTCCTCACGTTCGCGGTGTCCGGCAGGCGAGCTTTATGAGCGCCGACACGCCCACGATCGCCAGGGCAACGGTGCCGCCTGCGATGATTCGCGAGCGTCCCGCCCTCCTTGCTCTGCCCACTCGACCCCTTGGCCTCGTCGCGTTACTCGCGCGGGATGAGAGCGGGTTTCCCCAGAGGCTGTTTCTGATGTTTGCGCCATAGGAGTCGACGAAGCTCGAGAGTGCCCTCTCCATCTCTCTTGCCGTGGGTCTACGTGCCTGCATGGGATCCAGACAGGCGAGGACAAGGTCGTCGAGCTGGCCATCCACCGCGGTCAGGACCCGTGCGAGTTCCCTGTCCGACGGCCTTCGTCCGCAGTGCGCCACCGCCTCCTCGACGAGCCGCGCCACCGACGCTTCATGGCCGACCGTCGCCCTGATGCTGGCCGATGCCCCGTGAGCGCCCATGAGGCTCCGGGGCCGACGCCCGGTCTTCTGGAGGTAGTAGGAGCGCTTCCTGCCTCCTCTTTCCAGGTCGAAGGGCGTACGGCCGTCCAGCAGCAGGTAGAGCACGCTAGCTGCGGCATAAACGTCCACCGCAGGGTCCTTGCGCAGGGTGTCGATACCGGCAACATCTTCGGTGAGCATCTCCGGCGGGGCGAACTCCGGGGTTGCCCCTCGCAGGACGCCGTACTTCTGCGTGAGGGAAGCACGATGGTCGGGAAGCATCGCCGAGCCAAAGTCCACGAGTTTCAGGTCGAAGTGCCCCAGGTCCACCTGTTCCTCGAGCGCGTGCCTCGAGGTGTCGATCATGATGTTGGATGTCGAGATGTCACGATGCACCACGCTGTTCTCGAGCGTGTCCATGCGGGCGAGGAGCGCGAAGAGGTCACGTCCCAGCTGCGCCGCCGTCAGCGGCGAAAGCCTTCCCGCCTCGTCCACGAAGAGGTGCCTGAGCGCCGATTGCAGCGTCTCGCCCTCGATCCATTCCATGACAATGGCATCTCTTCCGTCCAGGCGTCCAAGCCCGTAGAGCTTCGGAAATCCCCGTATGCCCGAAAGGCTGCGCAGGGTCTGGTACTCTCGCATGAACGCCTCGTGGGCGACGGCACGGTCCATGTCATCGGTCCGTGTGGCAGGTTGCGACGTGGTGTCGCGCGCTGTATCCGGGTCGTCCATGACCTTCACGGCGACGGGTTTGCCCCAGACGTCCTCGCCATAGAGAAGCCAGCCAATCCCTCCCTGGCGGCAACGGGTCCTGTCGACGAAGAGGGAGGAGAACCTCCGCGCATGGGCCTTCTGCTCGTCGGGAGGCAGGGTCCAGGGTGCGGAGAAGCCGTCCAGGTGAACGACCTGCAGTCCGGCTGTGCCGTGTTCGTTGTGCGTTTCCGGACATGAGGGGTTTTCCATGGTGCGCGACGTTGTTTTCTACTAAGGGCGGCGGTTAGAGGGCGTCGAAAACCGGGTGGATTTGTCCCACCCGGGAATAATTGCGCAACTATCATATAGTGCAAATTCCGAAATTTGTTGCACAACAAACGCGAGGTCAGCCGGGGGTTGAGGGCGTGCCCCCCTAGCCGTCGGCTCCTCTACCTCACGCCCGCGATTACCACGTACCGCGTGCTCTTGCCGAATACGAGCTCGTCGCTGGGTTTGATCGCCACGGGCGTGCTCTCCCATCCCCCGCGCTCGTCAGCCGGCGGCTCCACCACGACCTCGCGACGGTCCGCACCGCTGATGAGCACGGTTCCGTTCTTCGATCCCGCGCCCTCGACGTACCACTCGCCCGCGTCGTCGTGCCAGATGCGCGCATGGTGCCCCGAGACGTCGCTCTCGACATCGGTAATGTCGCCCGGTCCCGTCGCAAAGGCGCCCACCTCGCATTGCTCTGCGAGCTCGGCATCGAGCCAGTGCGGCGATCCCATCACGTAGCCGTCCATCACGCGCAAGAGCCCCAGGCCCGTCATTTGCTCGTCGATGTGGCATTGCGCCTCAACGTCTTCCGCGTCCGGGGAGCATGGCGTAATGAGCGGTGTCACCTTCGATGACCCGTGGATTTCGTTGGTGAAGTCGAGCGCGCAAGCCGTCGCCTTCGCGACATCGGCGCTCAGGGCGGCCGTCACGAAGAGGACCATGGCGATCTCCACGTGCTCCTCGGACCCGGCTTCACCCTTCCCGTTCAATCGCGCGAGCATGTTGAGATAGGGAGTGGTGTCCTGCCCGACCTCTTCCAGGGCGATGACCAGCTCTTTTCCGGGTCCTCCTGCGACCATCTGCATGATTTCGCGGTTTCCCAGCGTGCTGCCCCTGCGCTTCTTGAGACGGGCGATGATGCGCAGGGCGCACTTTTCGTAGCTCACGAAGTACTCGTCCTTCACGGCCTCGATCGGTGCATGCACGAGGTAGCGCGAAACCCAGGTCCGGTCGTTCACACGGCTTGCGGGACTGACGCCTCCTGCCAGTGGCTTTTCCGAGAGGATGAGTGAGGCCAGCTCCTTGTAGCTCACCTTTCCATATTTCTTCAGGATGGAGAACAGGGCTCCCAGCGGAGTCAATGTGGTCCTTGCCACGGCTACCCTTTCTGCTAACTCGTTATGATGCCATGCTAGCCCGTGTCTTTTTCGTCGGCATCATGCGCGCCTCCTCGATGATGATGCCAAAGGACAGGGCGCCCCACGACAGCGTTGCCGATACGGCCAGTGCGCACAGCAATAGCCAGAAGGTTGCTGGTGTGGCAAACGCCGTACCTAGTACGAAGGCGAGCACGAGCAAGGTGCCCGCGCCCACGCCGCCGCCAGTCCACGGGAGTGCCGATGGCTTGCCGCGTGTCGCGATACGCGCGATGCCTCCGGTGATTGCGGGAAGCCACAGGAGAGATGCGATCGCCAATCCGCTCAGGACACCGGTCCACCGAATCGGGCCGAGCGCGACGGTCGCCTCGTTCGAGTCGACGAGGCCCGCAGTCACGAAGCTCACGGCAAAGAGCAAGATGGCCGCACCTATGCCCACGCCGATGTCCCAACGCCGCGACCTTCTCGCGCTGGCGACACGTGCCCGACGTTCAAAAGCATTGCTAGCACATGGACTCAATGGCTTTTCTGCAAGGGCGTTTCCGATGTTTTCGTCATACGCCTCGACAAACTGACCGAGGGCTTCCTGCACCTCGGTTGCGCGGGGACGGTACTCTTGGATGGAATCAAGGCACGCGAGGATCACGTCGTTGAGCTGGCCATCGACCGCAGAGAGTGCCGCGGCCACTTTCCTCTCCGTGGGCTGCTCGCCAATTCTCTGCGCTGCTTTGCGTACGAGCTTTGCCGTCTGCGGTTCGTGCTCGAGGGTGATGTCAATCGCTGTCGAGGCGGCGTGCGCACCTTTTAGTCCGCGCGGCAGCCGTTCCGTCTTGGCCAGGTAATACGAGCGCTCCCCCTCTTCGTTCTTGCCAAGATCGAAGGGCGTGTGTCCACTCAAGAGCAGGTAGAGCACGCTCGCCGCGGCATAGACGTCCACCGCCGAGCTTTTGCGCATGGTCGAGACGTTGGCGATGTCCTCCGTCAGCATTTCCGGAGGGGCGAAGTCCGGCGTCGCACCACGGGGCATCCCGTACCGCTGCGTGAGGGATGACGAGCGAGCGGGGAGCACTGCAGATCCAAAGTCCACGAGCTTCAGGTCGAAGCTTCCCGACTCCACCTGTTCATCGAGCGTGCGCGTCGACGTATCGATCATGATGTTCGAGGTCGAGATGTCGCGGTGGACTATGCCGTCTTCGAGGATTTCCATGCGGGCGAGGAGGGCGAAGAGGTCACGTCCCAACTGCGCCACCGTCAGGGGTGAGAGCCTGTTTTCGTCGTCAATGGAGAGATGCCGAATTGCCGTGGCGAGGGTCTCACCCTCGATCCACTCCATGACGATGGCGTTCTTGCCGTCCAGACGACCCGACCCGTACAGGCGCGGAAATCCTCGCACGCCCGACAACGTGCGCAGGGTCTCGTATTCGCGACGAAACGCCACGTTGGTGATGTCGTGCGCGGGTGAGGATGCAGCATCGTCGGATGGCGCGGATGACGTCGCCCGCGCGTCTTCGATGCCCATGGTCTTCACGGCTACCGGCTTGCCCCAGGTATCTTCGCCGTAGAAGACCTGTCCCAGACCGCCTTCCCTGCAGCGGTTCTCATCGATGAAGATCGTGGAGAAGCGCCGGTTATACGCCTCTTGCTCATCGGGAGGCAGAGTGCGAGGAGCGGTGAAGCCCTCCAGTCGTGCCACGCGCATGCTGGCATTGTCGCGACTGTCGTGGGGTTTATGGTTCTGCGGCTTTTCCATGATGCGGGGTGCGGTTTTCTGCGAAACGGTGGCTAGACCTGATTGAGTGCCTGGTAGACGTTATACAGGTCATCCAGCGTGTAAATGGTGCGCCCGTCCACGGACGCCTCGATCATATGACCTTCGACGATCGGCAAAAAGCAGCTGGGGTGGGCACCGGGATCATCGCAGCCGTCGGCTGCGAAGAGGAACTTCTGGAACAGTTTGGCCGCGCGATTCAGGGACTGCCAGGCAGTGGTGACGGCGGCACGCTGACTTTCGCTGGCTGCGTCGACGAAGTCGGGCAGATGGATCTTGTGCTCGTAGTAATCGGACCACCTGATGCAATCATCGCACACGTCCATCGCAGCGTTTGCGCTTATCCAGTTCCTTATGCAGTTAGGATCCATGCCAGGACTGTAGTTCCAGTATATCGGCGAGTCGGCGACGAGCGTGGCAAGCTGCGTGTAGTAGTCCCTGACGCTGTTGTAGTCATTCACGAATTCTTCTTGGGGCGATGGCGTGGGGTCGGGAGCTGGGGTATAGGGATACCCTTCGGTGCTGGACTGCGCTTCCTGGGCTGTGAGCTGGCCCCCCGACTCTGCTGGTGCGCTTGTGCCAGGGGCGGTCACCCCTCCGGGACCTGCCGCTCCGATGGCGCTGACGCCAGCTCCAATGACTGATGCCACTCCAGGGGTATTCGCAACGCCCGTGGCATCCGAGCCCGCATCTGCCGCTTCCGAGGCCGGTTGGTTGTCTGCAGAGCCAAAGAGGGGATTCTGGAACAGCCCATCGGATTGCTCGCCCAGTACTGGAGGTACCGCAAAGACGAAAAGCGCGAGGGAGCACGCCACCAGAAGCGTTGATGTGGTCACGAGGGCTCTGTACGCCTTGGGAAGATGACGAAAGAAGGCGCCTATCTTAGAAGAACGCTTTGAGACCACGGCACCTCCCTCGGTGTTCGAACAATGCGCATATGCCACGGCGAATGGAAAACTCAGTCCATTCATCATGAAATGTTGCGCAAGTATTATATTTCGCCGAAGCTGAAATTTGTTGTGCAACAAGATGCTGCTTGGTCATATGGCGAACTGGGACAAATGGACAGGCCATTTGTCCCATCTGCAAAAAAATCCAGAATTATGCATTGACAAAAAGTTAGCTATGCCTAATATGCAGTTAACATTAACTAACTACGGAGGCTATCATGACGCTATCGGATATCAAGCCAGGAGCAACCTGTACGGTGGTAAGGCTGTGTGACCAGGGTGCCACGCGCCGTCGCATCATGGACATGGGCATCACCAAGGGTGCCCAAATCAGGGTCGACAAGGTCGCCCCGCTCGGTGATCCCGTCGATTTGACCGTGCGTGGCTATCATCTGTCGCTGCGCAAGTCTGATCTCGACAAGATCGAGGTCGAGACGGCATAACCACACGGTAAGGCGATGGGCTGGCTACCCCCTACGCCAGCCCATCTTTTTGCACTGCTGTTAGCGTATGCTAACAAATGAGACGGCGTGCCCGGCACCGTGTCTCAAAACGAAGTCAAAACAGAAGAAATGCCGATGATTTGAGACACGGTGCCAGGCACGCTGTCTCCGCTGTCTCATAAAAGCAAGGAGAGGAAGAAAGGCACGACATGGAAACGACCATTGCGCTGGTGGGCAACCCCAACTCAGGCAAGACGACGCTGTTCAATCAGCTCACCGGCAATCACCAATACGTGGGTAACTGGCCTGGTGTGACGGTGGAGCGCAAGACCGGCCACCTCAAGAACGACAAGAACGTCCAGTTCGTTGACCTGCCGGGCATCTACTCGCTGTCCCCGTATTCAAGCGAGGAGGTCATTTCTCGCAATTACCTGATTGACGGTCATCCCGACATCATCGTCAACATCGTCGACGCCTCGAACCTCGAGCGCAATCTCTACCTGACCACCCAGCTCATGGAGTTTGACGTTCCCGTCGTGGTCGCGCTCAACCAAATGGATATCGTCAAGAAGCGCGGTTACACCATCAAATCCAAGGAGCTTTCCGAGCAGCTCCAAGTGCCGGTTGTCGAGATATCAGCGCTTAAGGGCGACGGCCTCGAGGACCTGGTCGCCACCACCATGAAGGCGGCTCGCGAGGGCATCGTCCCGCAACCGGTCCGCTTCACCCCCGAGCTCGAAGCTGCCCTTGCCAAGATCGAGGACAAGCTCCCTAGCGTCATTCCCGACAACATGCGTCGTTACTATGCCATCAAGCTCTTCGAGCGTGACAAGGAGGCTATCGAGGAGCTTGGCGCCAAGGTCAACTGCGACGAAGTCATCTTCGAGGCCGAGAGTCTCTTCAATGACTCGTCAGACGCCATCATCACCAACGAGCGCTACCGCTACATCGAAAGCTTCATCAAGCGCGTTCACAGGCGTTCCATCACGGGCGCTACAATCTCGGAGAAGGTCGACAGCGTCCTCACCAACCGCATCCTGGCGCTGCCCATCTTCGTCGTGGTCATCACGCTCATCTACTACATCTCCATCAGCACCGTCGGCACCTATGCGACCGACTGGGCCAACGACGGCGTCTTTGGTGATGGCTGGTACCTCGACCCCGTGGCCATCGTGTCAACCGAGGGTACCGCGCAATCCGCACTCGATGCGGCGACCGAGCCCTACGACGAGGCGCAGACCGCCGTCAACGAGTACCTCACCCAGGCAGGTGAGGCAGGCGTCAACACCGACGAGATAGCGACGTTCATCGGCGAGGAAGCCGATGAGGGCGCCGATCTCGAGTCTCCGGAGTTCCAGGCCGCGCTCGCGGGCTTCGAGCAGCAGGCTGCCAGCTCCGCCTTCGTGGCCGAATACACCTCGGTCGACGAGGAATCCGCCATGGAGACCGACTATTTCGTGTACTACGGCGAAGTGGGCGAGGCGCGGGCGCAGGCCCTTGCCGATGCACGTAACGAGCAAATCGCCGCCGAGGGTCGCGAGGGATCGGCCGAGGCCGTCGTCTACAGCTTTGACGGCGAAGCCGCCGATGAGGAGACCGGCGAGGTCATCACCCAGGGCGTCGGCGTGCCCGCGCCCGAGGATCCGAGCGCCTACGGCCTGTGGATTCCCGGCATCCCCGTCCTCATCGGTACCGCGCTCGAGGCCGTCGGATGCGTCGGCTGGCTCTACGATCTCATCATGGATGGCATCGTCGCCGGCGTGGGCGCCGTGCTCGGCTTCGTGCCGCAGATCATGATCCTGTTCTTCCTGCTGGCCATCCTCGAGGCATGCGGCTACATGGCCCGCGTCACCTTCATCCTTGACCGCCTCTTCCGCCGCTTCGGCCTGTCGGGCAAGACCTTCGTGCCCATGATCGTCGGCACCGGTTGCGGCGTGCCGGGCATCATGGCCTCGCGTACCATCGAGTCCGAAAGCGCCCGTCGCCTCACGGTCATGACCACGACCTTCATGCCGTGCTCGGCCAAGCTACCCATCATCGCCCTCATCGCCACGGCCATCTTCGGCGGCGTGTGGTGGGTTGCCCCGCTCGCGTACTTCATGGGCATCGCGGCCATCATCGTCTCGGGCATCATCCTGCGCAAGACCAGGCCGTTCATGGGCAAGGTCACTCCGTATGTCATGGAGCTTCCCGAGTACCGCCTGCCGCGCTTCGTCGATTTGCTGCGCAGCATGTGGGACCGCGCCTGGGCCTTCATCAAGAAGGCGGGCACCATCATCCTGCTCGCCACGATCGTGGTCTGGTTCCTGTCCGGATACGGCATCTACGAGGGTCAGTTCATGTGGGTTGGCGAGGACCTGATGGATTACTCGTTCCTCGCGTACTTTGGCAACGCCTTCGCGTGGATCTTCGCACCGCTCGGCTTCAACAACTGGGAGTGCGCGTCCACCGTCATCACCGGCCTCATCGCCAAGGAGAACGTCATCTCGACCATGGCCGTGGTGTACGGCGGCGATCCCAACGTCGCGTGGACCAGCGCCTACATGGCGTCGCTCGCGGCGACGACCGGTTCCGTCCTGCTCGTCCCCGTTGCGGCCTTCGCCTTCATGACCTTCCAGCTGCTGTGCGCGCCGTGCTTCGCGGCCATGGGTGCCATCAAGCGCGAGATGGGTGGCTTCAACAAGTGGTTCTGGGCTGCCATCGGCTGGGAATGCGGCTTTGCCTACGTCATCGCGCTCATCATCTTCCAGATCGGCGCGTGGGTCACGACCGGCATCTTCAGCCTCGGTACCATCGTCGCCCTCGTGTTCGTCGCGGCCCTAATCTGGGCGCTCTTCCGTCCGGCCAGCAAGCCCATGGCACCTGCGCAGGTGGACACGACTGCGAAGGCGGCTGCATAGATGAGACAAAACGCGCCGGGCCAGTTTTGTCTCATTGCCCCGGCTGCATAAAACGTTTACCCCTGGCTTCAGGACAAGCCTTCTTCATGGGCGGCTCCTCCACCCGCCCGCAAAATGTCCTCCCTCTCTCCGGGAAGCGCCCCTTACGGGGCGTTTCCTGCGTTGGCAGACAAAACTGCCCCGACGACTTTTGTCTGGTTTCATCTCGCACATTTAAGACAATTGACGCTTAATTCAACTTGCTGATATAGGTAAATTGCATGTAAAATACATGCATAATAAATATCGATGAAGGGGTACTTCATGCCGGCGTTGCAAGTAAGAGATTTCCCCGATGCCCTTTACGAGGACCTGCGCGAGTATGCCGCGCGGCATCATCGCAGCATGGCCCAGCAAACGGTGGATGCCGTCGATCGCCTGATACACGGCACCGCACCTGCGCAGGCATGCGGATGTGCAACTCCCACATCATTCGACCTTGCCCCTGTCCGGAAGTTGCGCATAGCCAAACGCGAGGAGGTGTTCCATCGGGCAGCCGATCGCAGAGCGCAGCGGCAAGACGGCCTTCCCAATCCGGTGGAGATGCTCGCCCAGGCTAGGGACGAGCGTGACGAGCAGCTTGCGCACGTCATGGCAGAGGTCATGGAGGACGCACGATGATTGTCCTCGATACCAACGCCGCCGTTGCGATTGCCATGGGCACCGACTTGGGCGACGCTCTTGTCATGTTGCGTAACCCCGACGAATGTGTCATCGCGCCTTCGTTCATGCATGCCGAGGTAGCTCACGTGATGAGCAAGTATGTGCGCGGGGGATACCTCGAGGTTTCGCGGGCTGTGGACTGCGCACGCGATGCCCTGCTTCTCGTGGACGAGTTTCGCGATGATGCCTCGCTATGGACGGAGGCCCTCACCGAATCACTGCGGCTCGGCCACTCTTCGTATGACCTATTCTACCTGGTGCTCGCTCGCCGAGAGGGGGCGACGCTGTTTACGTTAAATCGCAAACTCCAGAAACTCTGCGACAAAAACGGCGTCAATGCCATTTGGCTCGACTGCGATTTTGGGTGAAGACTCTCTAATTCAGCTGTCGCAGTGTTTGCGGCAGCTCATCAGACAAAACTGCCCCGGTAACTTTTTTGTCTGATCTACAACCGCGTGCTCGTGGGGGTCTCGGAGACGGGACCGAAGTTCTCCTCGTACCAGGCGATCCACCTGTTCATCGTGTCCTCGCTGACGGCGTGCTCCATCATGCACGCCTCGCGATTAGCCGCCTCTTCATCCACGCCGAGCGCATCGATGAGGAAGGCGCGCAGTACGCGATGACGCGTGAGGATATGCTCGCCGTATTCCTTGCCAACTTGGGTGAGGGTGATTTCGCCGTAACGCTCCTGCTTGATGTAGCCCATCTCACGCAGATTCTTTGTTGCACGTGCAACACTGGCTTTGGAAAAGCCAAGCGCATCCGCGACGTCGGTGGAGCGCACCGAGCCACTGCCATGCAGGGCAAGGTCGTAGATTGCTTCGATGTAATCCTCATATGAGGGGGTAAGGTCGCCTATGGCCACGATGAGCTCCGCTCGCTTCGAGAGTCGATGATAAGCGCATTATACTACGGATGGATAATCATAATGTGTCCTTTATCTGGATTTATGGATAATGCGGAGAAATGGGACGGTCGCTCAGAGACATTGTCTCATTGTCGAGGTCTGAGAGCTGCGGTTACGTCAACTTGTTGCGTTATCGATGTCGAGAAATGCCAGCACGTCATCGTCCAGGCCGTCGGCATCGAAAAGGCAATCCGCATCACGCACGGTCCGCAGCGAGCCATCGAGCACGATGCCGACCTTATCGGCCAAGATGCGCGCCTCCTCGAAATCATGGGTCACGAACACGATGGTGCAATCAAAGCGCTTGTGTACTTCGCGCACGACGCCGTACATTTGCCGTTTGGTTGCGGGGTCAAGTGCCGAGAACGGCTCGTCAAGAAGCAGTATCTCGGGTTCGAGGACGAGGGCGCGTGCCAATGCCGTACGCTGGGCCTCGCCACCGCTGATGACGCCAGGGTATCGGTCGGCGATCCCATCGATGCCAAAACTCGTGAGCAGCCGGTCGACGCGTCTTCGTGCTTCATCGCCGCCGATTTTACGAACCCGCAATCCGTACTCCACGTTCTCCCGCACGGTCATATGGGGAAAGAGCGCGTAATCCTGGTAGAGAATCCCCAGATGGCGCTGCTGAACGGGAAGGCTGTCGGCCCTCTTGCCGTCGAGTAGGATTTCCCCGCGTTCCCAAGAACATGCCCCGGCGATGGCCTCCATGAGCACGGTCTTGCCCGATCCGGTTGAGCCGAGGATGGCGAAGATTTCGCGCGGTCGTATATTCAGCGACGGGACGCTCAGAACGAACGCCCCGCGCCTCACACGCAGGTCTCTGATTTCGATACTACCGGCCAAAGGACTCCTCCTCGAAGGGCACATCGGCGATATCGGGCATTTCGTCGATCGGCTTCTCGTTGCAAGATGCCCGTCGGCTGCGCAGCCATCTACCGCGCCCGCCTTTGTCCACGCGCGATGCTCCGACCGGGCGATTCAGCAGGTTCGCGAGCACCAACGTCGCCGCCGAGACGATGAGCATGATCATGGCCGTCGCCATCGCCACGTCATTGTTTCCCGTCGATATGCTCAGGTAGATGCTTCCCGGCAGCGTCTCCGTTCGCATACGTGTGACGCCCACGAGCATGAGCGTGGCGCCGAACTCTCCCATCCCGCGTGCCCACGTGAGGACGGCGCACGAGATGATCGAGTTACGTGCCTGGGGAAGGATGATGTCGCGAAACACCTGCCAGGAGCTCGCCCCGAGGGTCTTGGCCACGAACTCCATGCGAGGGCTGACCTCGTCAAGCGCCGTTCGCACCATGCGGATGGCGAAGGGCAGATTGACGATGAGCTGTGCGAACACGATGCCGGCCGGTTGAAAGACCACGGCCAGGCCAATGTCCTTGAGCGCCTTGCCAAACGGTGACGAGAAGATGATGAGCAGTGCGAAACCCAGCAGGATATAGGGTAGCGACAACGTGAGTTCCATGACGACACTCGCGATGCGCTTGCAAGGCATGTTCGTGTGCGAGAGCGCGTAGGCGGTCGGCAACGCGAGCACGAGGCAGATGGCGGTCGAGATTATCGAAGTGACGACGCTCATCCGCAGCGAGAACATCACCTCAGCCGAGGTGAGCGCCTCGTGGAAGTGGGTTATGCCACTGGCGACAATGGCAACGATGGCACTTCCGATGAACAGGAGCGCCACGATTGCGATGATGATGGTGAACGTGGGAAAGAGTTCCCGGATGCGCCCATTATGCTTGCGTGTCTCGTCCGTATGAGACATGGCGATTCTTGGGACAAATGTGGGACAAATGGACAGGTCGTTTGTCCCACATTCACGTCCGAATATACGGAGCTAGGCGCGTTCGTAGCCGTAGGAAGCCCAGATATCCCAGACGGCATCCGTCTGCAGGAAATCCTTGAAGGCGCTAACGGCGGCAACATCTTGGGCGCAGGTAAGCTGAGCTGCGGGGATTACCTTGATGAGGGCATCGAGATCGCTCGTGTCGACGATGCTCACACCGTCGCCCTTCACGTTCTCCTTCCAGACGATTCCCGCATCACCTTCGCCATTGGCAAGAGCGGTTGCGATCTGAGGTGCGGTGGTCGTGGTGGTGATGACGCCCGAGCCCATGAGCGAGTCCCATAACCCTGCATCGGTCAGTGCCTTCTTGGCGATTTTGCCGATAGGGGTGGATTCGGGGTCACCGACGAGCACACGCTGAGCGTTGGCGAGGCTGGCGATGCCGGTGATGTTTGCAGGATTCGATGCGGGAACGGCAAGTACAGGGATGTGCTTGACCAGATCCTCGCTCGAGGCGACCGCGCTTTCGACAGGCTTGAGCTCTTCCTTGGAGCCGGCGATGAAGAAGTCACCTTCGTTCGTCGTGGTGATTTGCGTTTGGATTTGCGCGGCATTTGCGTAGGTGACGTTCATCTCGCAGCCGGTTTCCTCGGTGAAGAGGTCGGCTATCTTCTGAAAGGGCTCGGTCATGCCCGCGCCGCAATAGATGTTGAGCTGCTGGCCTTGCAGGTTAGCTGCTTGCGACGATGATTGCGATCCCGCGTTTGACGAGGAACACCCCACCATCGTCAGCGCTGCTAGCACGAGAGCCATGGCAGCGATTGCGACAAGGCGCCTGATTCTACTTCCCGTTTTGGTGATTGCCATTGCAGTTCCTTTCCCAAGGTGATTGATTCGGTATATGAAATATATCAATAAAAGAATATTTTACAAGAAGAATAGATGTGCATTAGAATAATACTGCAACGAATAGATACTCGTAAATCGCTCAGTGGCAAGCAAAGATAAGGAGCAGATCATGAGGATTTCCGCGCGTAACCAGCTGAAGGGCACGATTGTTGAAGTAGAAGAAGGTGCCGTGAACGGTATCGTAACGATCGAGATTCCCTGCGGATGCAAGATAAAGGCTTCCATTACGAATGCAGCGATTCATGATTTGGGACTTGAGGTTGGCAAAGAGGCCATTGCGATAGTCAAAGCGAGTTCCGTCATGTTCGCAACTGACCGCATTCCCAACATTTCGGCTCGCAACCAGCTCAAGGGCAAGCTTGTCGAGGTAGAGGAAGGCGCGGTAAATGGAATCGTCACCATTGAGCTGCGCTGCGGCTATAAGATCAAAGGTTCGATTACCAATCAGGCAATCGACCAGCTGGGACTCGAGGATGGCGGAGATGCCGTCGCCGTTTTCAAGGCCAGCGAAGTCATGGTCGGAGCTGAGTAAGGAAAAAGTTTCATATTATTCTTTACAAAGAATAAAAAGAGGCTATACTATTATTCCAGATGGAGAACAATTACTCTTCTTCTTCCTCTCTCTCGTGCGAATGCGGCCGAACTTCCCCGGTCGCATTCGCATATATGCAGGGTATTATGCGAGGCGCGCGCAAAAACCGCGAATGTCTAGGGTATCGGGGCTCCGTATACGCAAAAATGCCGAATGTCTAGCCTCTGCAGCCCTCAAATCCTAGACACCAGGCATTTTCCTGCACGCCACGCGCGTGTTATGCATCTGTAGCCTAGACATTCGCGGTTTTTGCGCGCAGCTCGACTTTTCGGCATCCAGGTCCTAGGGCTCCGGCTCTTCGCGAATAATCGGTATCGGGATGTCGTGTCTGTCGGTTGCGCTTGCGCAACCGGAGCAGCTCCCCTTGCTGCAACCCATGCAGGCATTCGGAAGTTTGAGGTCCTCGTCGCTTGGCAAGTCGACATCGCGATGCGCGCCGTGGCATGAGCGCCCCTTCTTGCCAAAACCGCCGAAGAAGGCGACCTTGATGGCAATGCCAATCCACACGACAACGATGGCAAGTATGATCCAACTCGCAATATTCATATCCAAATGTTAGCAGACCCTAACAAATGAGACAACCGGCGCCGGGACAATTCTGTCTTATTTGCTACGGGGTACCATCACCTACAAGACAAGTGAACCTCAGTGGGACAAATGGCCCGTTCATTTACCCCGGCTCGACTGCTTGCCCCATTCGCCCGTGATAGTATGTGCAGCGTGTCATTTCATCGAGGAGGAACCCATGAGCTACGACATCACCGACATCAACCTTGCCGACGAGGGCCGCGCGCGCATTCTGTGGGCCGACCGCGACATGCCCGTGCTCGCCGAGATTCGCGAGCGTTTTGCCAAGGAGCGCCCCTTCGAGGGAATCCGCGTCGGTGCGTGTCTGCACGTGACGACCGAGACCGCCAACCTCGTACGCACGATGATCGAGGGCGGCGCGCAGGTCGCTTTGTGCGCAAGCAACCCGCTCTCCACCCAGGACGACACGGCCGCTGCGCTCGTCAAGTACTACGGCGCTGAGGTCTTTGCCCGCTGTGGTGAGGATACCGAGACTTACTACAAGCACCTCGATGCCGTCATCGATACCAAGCCGCAGATCACGATGGATGACGGTGCTGACCTTTGCGACCGCATCCATGGCGATCGCCAGGATGCCCTCGAGTACGTCATCGGCGGCACCGAGGAGACGACGACCGGCGTCATCCGCCTGGCGGCCATGGCTGCAGCTGGTGCGCTCAAGTACCCCTCGTTTAACGTTAACGATGCCAACACCAAGCACTTCTTCGACAACCGTTACGGCACGGGCCAGTCCACCCTCGATGGCATCGTGCGCGCGACCAATCGCCTGCTCGCGGGACGCACCCTTGTGGTGAGCGGCTACGGCTTCTGTGGCCGTGGCCTGGCGCAGCGTGCTGCCGGCATGGGCATGAGCGTCATCATCTGCGAGGTCGACCCGCTCAAGGCGCTCGAGGCTCACATGGAGGGCTATCGCGTGATGCCGTGCGCTGAGGCTGCCAAGTACGCCGATGTGTGGGTTACCGTGACGGGCGATCTCAACGTCATCGACGCGCCAGCGTTCGAGAACATGAAGAACGGGGCCATCATTTGCAATTCCGGTCACTTCAATAGCGAGATTAACATCCCGTGGCTCGAGGAACATGCGGTGTCGAAGGAGACCCTCAAGCCGCTGGTTGACGAGTACACGCTGCCTGACGGCCGCACCATCATCCTGCTTGCCGACGGACGCCTCGTGAACCTTTCTGCCGCCGAGGGGCATCCCGCCGAGGTCATGGATATGAGCTTCGCCAACCAGGTGCTCGCGGCGGAATATCTGCTCAAGCATCGCGACGAGCTGTTGCCGCAGTGCTACAACATCCCGGCCGAGATCGACGACGAGATCGCGCGCGTCAAGCTCGGCACGCTCGGCATCGAAATCGACACGCTCACGCCTGAGCAGGAGGCTTACCTCAACTCCTGGACGCTGGGAACGGTGTAGGGGACGGGCCCACTGGCGTGCAAAGAAATTGCGATAATGTGAGGCCGCCATCCTTCGCATGTAAAAAATTTTCGATTTTGTGAGCCTCGCGAGACCCCGTTGCAGAAAAATTGCGATTGTGTGAAGAGAATCCTCGACTTCATCTCACACAATCGGAAAAAACGTGCACGAGTCTGCCGTACGCCACACATAATCGAAAAAAACATGCACGGCGCTCGTCGATTTTACTTTGCGGCTTCGATTTGCTCCGAAAGCCAGCCAGCCCACTCGTCAACGCCGTCGCCTTTGGTTGCGGCGATAGCGAAGCTCGGCGCGCTGGGATTGAGACGCGCTATGTGCTCGTCGAAAAGCGCTTTGTCAAAGGTGAAAGCTGACATCACGTCGACCTTGTTGAGGATGACGGCATCGGCCACCTGGAACATTCCCGGGTATTTGAGCGGCTTGTCATCGCCTTCGGGCACGGACAGGATCATCATCTTGATGTCCTCGCCTAGGTAGAAGTCCGCAGGGCATACGAGATTGCCGACGTTCTCAATAAAGATAAGGTCGATGTTGGCGAGGTCGAGCACGTCGAGTGCACGACGCAGCATGTCGCTTTCCAGGTGGCAAGCGCCGGCCGTGTTGATCTGCACCGCCGGAATCCCCATGGCCTTGATGGTTTGCGAGTCGACATCACTCGCGATATCGCCCTCGATGACGGCGATGTTGTACTTATCGCGCAGCGCATTGATGGTTGCCACGATGGTCGACGTCTTGCCCGATCCGGGGCTTGCCAGCACGTTGACCATGTAGACGCCCTTTTCGTCGAGCAAGGCGCGATTTGCCGCAGCGCCCTCGTCGTTCTTATTCAGGATCTTCGTTTCCAGGTCGATGTGAGCCATGTTATCCTTCTCTCTCGATGTGCCATGGGGTCTGACCCCTTGGCACATTGGAACCTACGCGGAGTCGTCCTCGTCGTCGGGTGTCTCGATTTCCATGGACGCGACCTCGAGCTCGCGTCCCGCAATAAGCATGGTCGCTGCGGAGTCACAGGCGGGGCAGTGGTTGTGGAAGCGGTCGTGCTCGAACTCGTTACCGCAATCGAGGCATTTCGATTGCGGACTCACGAAGTCCATCTCGAGCACGCAGCCATCGAGCAGCGGGTCGTCCTCGGAAAGCGCCTCGAAGGCGAACTCCATGGCCTCGGGCACGACCATCGTCATCTCGCCGATCGTGAGCTTGATGTTTGTGATCTTAGTCGCACCGTTTTGACGTGCGACGGGAACGACCGAATCGAATATGCCCTGAACAAGCGAAAGTTCGTGCATTATGCAGCCATCTCCGCTTCTTCCTCGGCGCGCTGACGCTTGATTCTGCGCGATAGCGCGATGCGCGCGGCGGCGAGAGACACCTCGTAGAGCGCGAGCAGAGCGGCGAACATGATGCCCATCGTCACGGGAGAGGCGTCCGGAGTGACGACGGCGGCGATTACGAGCAGGCCAACGTAGATGCCACGCCAGCTCGCACGCATCTTCTTGTACGGCACGATGTTGAACAGGATGAGGAAGAACACCACGAGCGGCAGCTCGAACGCAAGGCCAAAGGCAAGCTCGAACAGGATGATGTAGTGCAGGTAGTCAGTTGCCTGGGGCAGAATCTGACCGATTGACATGCTTTCGTTCGTGAGAAACTGGAACGCCGGACTCAGGCAGAAGCAATAGCAGAACACCATGCCGAGTACGTAGAGTGCGACGGCAACGAAGAACGTCGGCAGCACGTAGCGGCGCTCGTTGGGGCGCAGCGCCGGCAGGAAGAACGCGAGCAACTCCCAGAAGATGAGTGGGCTGCATACGAGGACGGACATGAAGAGGGCAACGCGAAACTTCAGCGAGAAGCCTTCGAAAGCGCCGGTCACATAGACTTCTTGCACGTAATCGCTCACGGGGAGGATGAGGAAGTCGATGAGGTAGGGCGCGAGCAGGTACATGAAGCACACCGAGACCGCGAGGGCGACGACGATTATGACGATGCGGCGGCGTAGCTCACCGATATGGTCCATGAGCGGCATGCGAGCGGGTCCGATGGGCACGTCACTCACCGCCCTTCTCGCCGTCAAGATCGTACAGGCTCGCGGCCATGCTCTTCTTCTTGACGGTGCCGCCTGTCTCGGGAATGGGCTTGCCCTCGAGATGCTCTGCGGGCGCGTCATCAAGGATGGCCGCGAACGGATCATCAACAGCGGGTGCCGGAGCGGCTTGCTTTGCCGCCGGAGCAGGCGGCTCACCAGGAACGCCGCCGGGGATGGCAGCGCCGGGCTTACTCGCGGGAGAACTCGTCGAGCTGCCGAACATGTCCTTGAACGGGTCGGTGAACATGTTCTTCGTCTCGTTGAGGGTATCGTTGATGGCGGAGATGTCTTCCTGAATGGGCTTGGTCGACTCTTCGACCTGATCCTTATAGGGGGCAATGGCCTCCTGGAAGGGATCGGCGACCTCTTCCTTGAATTTCTTGTTGGCCGCCTCGGAGGCGTTTCTGAACTGCCTGATCGCCCGTCCTACGGTGCGCCCCATTTGGGGCAGCTTCTCCGGTCCGAAGATGAGGAAACCGAAGAACAGGATAATCACCAGTTCCGTGCCACTGATTCCGAACACGAAAACATCCTTTTCTAACAGCGTTCGATTTCCCTGCAAGCTCGCTACTTTACCACATGCGGCGCGGAGGAAGCGGTGAGACAGCGTGCCTGGCACACTGCCTCATATCGCAGGCATTATATTGATTCTGGCTATCATTTGAGACAGTGTGCCAGGCACGCCGTCTCACTCGCCTGCGAACTCGATGCCCGTTTCGGTGATGACGCCGGTGATGAGCTCGTTGGGGGTGATGTCGAAGGCTGGATTGAAGACGTCGCATTCACTCGGCGCAATGGGAAGCCATTGATGCCCGTAGGGCATGCAGCGCACCTCGGCCTCGTCGCGCTGCTCGATGACGACCTCATCGCCCGTCACGAGCGACTTGTCGAAGGTCGAATGTGGCGCGGCGACAAAAAACGGCACGCTGTGATAGCTCGAGACAACCGCGAGCGGATAGGTCCCGATCTTGTTTGCCACGTCGCCGTTAGCGCACACGCGGTCGGCACCGACGATGACGGCGTCCACGAGCCCCTGGCCCATGATGGACCCGGCCATGTTGTCGCAGATGAGCGTATAGGGTACGCCCGCCTGCTCGAGCTCCCACGCGGTAAGGCGCGATCCCTGCTCGACAGGACGCGTCTCATCGACCCAGACCTTTTCGATGTCACCGTTCTCGAAGGCGTGGTAGATGATTGACGTCGCCGTACCCCACGCGGCTGTTGCGAGCGCGCCGGCGTTGCAGTGAGTCTCGATGCGCAGGGGACGACCCAAGCGCTGGGCAAGCGTGGAGATGATAACGGCCCCGTTCTCGCCGATGAGCTTGCAGGAGTAGATTTCGTCCTCCATGAGCTGGCACGCCTGCTCTTCGAGGTCCTCGGTGATCTTATCAACGCTACCACCCTGGTAAGCGGCCATGCGCGCCGGCGCCACGAGCTCGTTGATCGCCCACGCGAGGTTGACCGCCGTCGGACGCACCGCCGCGATCTCGCGGCCGCGTTGCTCGAGCTTGCTCGCGAATACGGTGACGGAATCGACGTCACTCTTGGGGTTGGCCTGGCGCTTTGCTTCGCGAATGACAGGCCATTCGTTCTTGGCCCAGAGCACAAGGGCGAACGCGCCGGCAATGCCGATGGCCGGGGCACCGCGCACGGCGAGCTCCTCGATTGCATCGCAGACTTGCTTCGAGGTGAAGCAGTCGATGTACTCGATCGAAAACGGAAGCAGGCGCTGGTCGAGCACCGTCAACCGGGCTGCCGCATCGTCAAGATTTGCCGTGGTCAGCGCACTGGGAACCCATCCCTCGAGCGCCGGCTGCCATTTTAGGGAACGCGGAAGATTCTCTCCCACCATGCCTATCGCACCGCCTTTGATTAAAAACACTTAGGCGGATGATACCACCAAGCGCCCGCACGCGGCGGCTTCACGCCTCACAAGACTTTGGCTATCATGAGCGCATGGATAAGAAACCAAACGCAAAGGCATTGCTGCCCATCGTCGTCTTCCTCGTGCTGTACCTCGGATGCGGCATCTATTTCGAGTACATCGCACCAGCCGAGGGGCAGATGGGCTTCTACGTGGTGAGCGTCGTCGTGGCGTTCGTTATCGCGCTCATCGTCGCGCTGCTGCAAAATCGTTCGCTTTCCTTCGACGAGAAGATCCACGTCTGTGCACGTGGCATCGGTGACGACAACATCGTCATCATGCTCTTCATCTTTCTGATGGCCGGAGCTTTTTCGGGCATTGCGAGTGCGGCCGGAGGTGCCGAGAGCACGGCCAACCTCTTTCTCGACATACTCCCTGCCCAAGCGGCCATACCCGGCCTCTTCGTCATCGCCTGCATCATCTCGCTGGCCATGGGCACGAGCGTGGGCACCATCACGGTGCTAACGCCAATTGCGGTCACGGTTGCGCAGAGCGCCGGCTTCAACTTGCCCCTATGCGTTGGCACCGTCGTGGGTGGCGCGATGTTTGGCGATAACCTCTCGTTCATCTCGGATACCACCATCGCGGCGACCCGCACGCAGGGCGTCAACATGAAGGACAAGTTCTTCAACAACTTCCGCATCGCCTTGCCGGCAGCGCTCATCACGCTCGGCATCCTCATCGTCATGGCACTCATGGCCGGCACGCCCACGCTCGACGACTTCGACTACAACATCTGGCAGGCGATTCCGTACTTCGCGGTGCTTATCGCCGCGTTGTGCGGCATCAACGTCTTCGTCGTGCTCGGTGGTGGCATCGTGCTCTTTGCCATAGTGGGCGTCGCGACGGGGTCGCTCGACTTCGCGACGGCGTTCTCGGCCATGGGCACGGGAACGGCCGGCATGTTCGAGACGATGATCGTCACGATTCTGGTGGCGTCGATTAGCGCCCTCATGCGCGAATACGGTGGCTTTGCGTCGGTGCTCGGCTTCATCAAGCGTCATTTCACGGGCAAGCGCGGAGGCGAGCTCGGTTGCGGTCTGCTCACGTTGCTGCTTGATGTTGCCTGCGCCAACAACACGGTCGCCATCGTCGTGGCCGGCCCCATCGCCAAGCACATCGGCGAGAAATACGGCATCGAGCCCGTGCGCGTTGCCAGCCTCATCGACATCTTCAGCTGCGTCGGCCAGGGTCTTATCCCCTATGGTGCGCAACTGCTCGTTGCCGCGAGCCTCGCCGGCATCGCGAGCGTCGAGATCATGCCGTTCTTGTTCTATCAGTTCCTGCTACTCGCCTGCGTGCTCATCAGCATTGCCCTCGACCGCAAATGAGACACATTGGACAGGTACATCTGTCTCATGCACGCGCAATTGTATTGCGACCAATACCGGTAAGTCGTTCAATTTGTCGGATGGATAATCCGTTTGTCTTCATGAGCTTCAAGAGGGCGTCTCTTCTCGGTTTTGAGAATGTCTTTACATCCGTCGAGGGCACATCTCCTAAAATATCCTCTGCTTTTTTAAACAGCGCTGCCTCATCTTTGGTGTATTTGCCATATCTCGCCTCATTGTCGAGGCAGCAAGTCTGATCATGATTTTGGACATGGAATCGTTTAAATGCATCGATTCCTCCGCACAGCTCAAGCACGAGTCTCGTGTCGCATATGACCGAGTTACCAACATATTCCCCATAACTTGACCATGGATAATCGTTGGTCTCGCACAATCCCCCCTTCTTTGGGTTTTCATGGATATAGCGGACGACTGTCAGAAGATACGCTTCGTCGTCAATGGCCTCACTCTTGAAGCGCTCTTGGAACAGGTGTCCCACACGTCCCGCTTTTGCGTTAAACCATCGCGCATAACCACCGGATAGCTTTTGCATACATTCCGCAAGCTTTTGCAAATCAGCATGGACGAGTAGATGGAAATGGTTGTCCATAAGGCAGTAAGCGTGTAGCCGGACCTCACTAAGGTCAACTGTCTTCTGAAGCAAATGCAGAAAAAAACGCCTGTCCCCATCACATTCGAAGATTATCTGCCTTCCTGTTCCGCGGGCCATCACGTGGTAGAACCCTGCCTCACTCATTTTTCTTTTCCTGACCATTTTTTCTCCAATCTTTGGTTTGCCAGAATGAGACAGATGTACCTGTCCAATGTGTCTCATCTGTTTCTTCACCAGACGCGGCAGCAGGTGACGGTGCGGATCTCGTGGGCGCCGCCGTCGAGGAGCACGTGCGCTGCTGCCGAAAGCGTCGCGCCCGTCGTGAAGACGTCGTCGATGAGGACGATGCGTCGCGGCGGCGCGCCTGCGTCCGATATCGCCCCCGCCGCCAGCGAGAATGACCCACTGCGATTTGCCAGTCGCTCCCCGCGTCCCAACTCGCGCTGGTCGCGTGCCCCTTTGCAACTCGCAAGCGCATGCACGAGCGCCATCCCCGTACGTCGCGCGACAATCTCCGCCACACGTTCCATATGGTCGAAGCCGCGTCGCAGCAGCGCCTCGGGCGATGCTGGCACGTACACAAGCGCATCTGCCCACTGCGACCAATCCTGGAGAGGTGGCGGGATTTCTCGACTCCGCTCCGCTTCGCTCGAAATGACGGCGGGATGCTTCGCCCCGCTCGAAACGGCAACAGGGGACTTCGCTTTACTTGATTCACGAACTGAATGACTCGCCTGTTCGTTCCCCATTCGCCTGTCCCATGAGACAGATGTACCTGTCCAATGTGTCTCATTTCGTCCGCGGATGGCGGTGCAGAGAAGCGATGCGATCACCGTGTCGAGGCGCAGTTCGTCGCTGTCCTTGTAGGTGCTGATGATTCTCCGCGCACCGTCCTCGAAGGAAAGCGCCGCTCGCGCCTGCGTAAACGGAAACGCCTCCTCGGGATGTTGCAGCGCCGACTCGCTACCGGGCATGGGGCACTCCGTGCATAACGTGCGTCCAAACGGCGCCCCGCAGCGCGGACACGCAAGTGAAAGATCGATGAAGGGAAGGGAAGATGCGCAGCCCTCGCACAAGACGCTGCCGGGCATGTCGCACACGACACAGCGCGTGGGGCTAATCGTTTCCAAAATGGAGGTAGCCAGAACCTTATATATATGGTTAAAATCGTGCAACTGAGGCCTTTCCGGCCCCACCCGCTAGTCTCCGCGGGTAATTGTAAGCCATAGCTGTCTTCAAGAACGCAGCAAAAACGAGTGAGTGATGGACAACATGGAACTAATCATTACCGAGAAGAACATCGCGGCCCAGCAGATCTCTCGCCTTCTTGCCCAAGGTGGCAAGCCCGAGACGGACAAGGTCTACAACACCCCCGTGTACCGCTTCAATCGCGATGGCCACGAATGCGTCGCCATCGGTCTCAAGGGACACATCCTTGGCCTCGACTTCCCGCAGGAGCTCATCTACAAGAAGAAGACCGGCTGGGTTGGTCTCGAAGAGGACGGCGAGGTCATCGATGCGCCGGACGTCCCCAAGGAGCTTCCTACCCCACCGTGGAAGTCCAAGCGCCGTCCGTACATTCCCGAGGGCATCAACCTCAAGGGCTGGAAGATCCCGTCACTGCCCTACCTCACCTACGCGCCCATCGTGAAGCTTCCCGCCGAGAAGGACATCATCCGCTCGCTCAAGAACCTCGCCAAGAAGGCGGACGAGATCGTCATCGCCACTGACTTCGACCGCGAGGGCGAGCTCATCGGGCTGGATGCCATCTCGGTCGTACGCGAGGTGAACGAGACCGCTCCCATCACGCGATCTCGTTACTCGGCCTTCGTGAAGAAGGAGATCGAGGAGGCGTTCTCTCCCGCCAAGCTCACGATGCTCGATTACGACCTTGCGCATGCGGGCGAAACGCGCCAATACATCGACCTCATCTGGGGTGCCGTGCTCACGCGCTACCTCACCTGCGTGAAGTACAGCGGCATCGGCAACACGCGCTCTGCCGGCCGCGTGCAGACCCCGACGCTTGCTCTCGTGGTCGAGCGCGAGAAGGAGCGCGACGCCTTCATCCCCGAGGATTATTGGGTCATCACCGGCAACGCCGCCCCCAAGGGCGATCACGACGAGGCCTTCACCGCGACGCATGCCACTGCGCGCTTCAAGGACAAGGACGAGGCAGATGCCGTCATGGCCCGCATTGCAGGTGCAAGCGAGGCGACCGTCGGCACCATCGAGAAGAAGCGCCGCAAGTCCAATCCGCCGGCTCCGTTCAACACCACGTCGCTCATGGCGGCGGCAAGTTCCATTGGCATCAAGCCGGCGCGCACCATGCGCATCGCCGAGTCGCTCTACATGAACGGCCATACCTCGTATCCCCGCGTCGACAACACGGTCTACCCCGACAACCTCGACCTGCGCGAGGTCCTCGGCATTCTCGCCAAGGTTCCCGATTTCCGCGAGGGCGCCGAGGAGCTGCTCGCCAAAGGCAAACTCACGGCAACGCGCGGCAAGCAGGAGACGACCGACCACCCGCCCATCTATCCCACGGGCGCGGCCGATCCCGACAAGCTTCGCCCCGAGGAGTGGAAGCTCTACAGCCTCATCTGCCGCCGCTTCATGGCGACGCTGTCCGAGGCCGCGGTCCTCGAGTCCACCAAGGTCACGCTCGATGTCGCAGGCGAGGCATTCACCGCCCGCGGTGACGTGCTCGTCGAGCCGGGCTATCGCAGCGTGTATCCGTACGGCCTCAAGAAGGACGAGCAGATGCCCCCGCTCACCGAAGGGCAGACGCTCGACTTCTGGGATGCCGACTGCGCCCACAAGCAGACCGAGCCGCCCGCGCGCTTCTCGTCGGGTAAGCTCGTCCAGGAGATGGAGGCCAAGGGTCTGGGCACCAAGGCCACGCGCCACGACATGATCGAGCGCCTCTACAGCCGCCACTACATCGTGAACGATCCCATCGAGCCCACCCAGCTCGGCATCGCCATCATCGATGCACTCGAGAAGTTCGCCGAGCCCATCACCACGCCCAACATGACTGCTGAGCTCGAAGGCGAGATGACGCAGGTTGCCGATGGCAAGCGCCAGCGCGACGAGGTCGTTTTGCACTCGCGCGAGCTGCTCGGCGGCATCATCGAGGCCCTCATCCCCGAGAAAGACGCCATCGCGGACATGATCAGCGACGCCGTCACGGCCGACAGCCGCGTCGGCGCGTGCCCCAAGTGCGGTGGTGACCTCTGCGTGAAGACGTCGGCCAAGACCCGCGCGAGCTTCGTCGGTTGCAACAACTGGCCCGATTGCGACGTGACCTACCCGCTTCCCCAGGGCCGCTACGAGGCGCTCGAGGAGCCGTGCCCCACGTGCGGAGGTCCGCAGATCAAGGTCACGCCCTTCAGGCAGAAGGCGTACAACCACTGCCTCGATCCCGAGTGTCCCACCAACAAGATGGAAGAGATCGTCGTCGGCACCTGCGAGGTCTGCAAGGAGGCGGGTCGCGAGGGCAAGCTCATCGCGCAGAAGAACCCGCGCACGCTCAAGCGTTTCATCCGCTGCGAGAATTTCGAGCAGTGTGACGTGAGCTATCCGCTGCCCCAGCGCGGCGACATCACCGCGACGGGCGAGGTATGCGACGAGTGCGGTGCCCCCGAGGTCATCGTCTCGACGGCTCGTGGCCCGTGGCGCATCTGCGTGAACATGAACTGCCCCAAGCGTGAGAAGGAGAAGGCCGAGAAGGCCAAGAAGTCGAGCGGTGGGGCCAAGAAGAAGTCCACGGCAAAGAAAAAGACCGCGGCCAAGAAGTAGACGAGGCACCATAGCTGCATGAATAACAACGCAGATAGCACCGGGGGCATTTTCCTCACGCTCGAAGGCGACGATGGCGTCGGCAAGTCGACCCAGGCCGACCTTCTCGCCAAATGGCTCGAGGATCGGGGTCACACGGTCCTGCGCGTGCATGAACCAGGCGGTACGCGCCTGGGCGAGAAGATCCGCGCGCTCCTTCTCGACAAGGACGACGACGCGATGGTGCCGCTTGTCGAGCTCCTGCTCTTCGAGGCGGCTCGCGCCCAGGTGATGAGCGAGGTCATCGAGCCGGCACTTGCCGCGGGCAGCATCGTTGTCTGCGATCGTTTCACCGACTCCACGCTCGCCTACCAGGGCTACGGCCGCGAGCTCGGTGCCGAGCTCGTGCGCTCGACCAACGATCTCGCCTGTGGCGGCCATTACCCGGATCGTACGCTACTGCTCTCGCTTGACCCCGATGTCGCCCGCAATCGTGTGGAGAGCCGCGCGAGTGGCGGCGCGACAGACCGCATGGAGTCTGCGGGCGACGAGTTTCGCATGCGCCTGTGTGCGGGCTTCGAGGAGATAGCCGCCGCCGAGCCCGAGCGCGTGCACGTCATCGATGCCAACGGCAGCGTCGAACAGGTGCATGAGCGCATATGCGATGACATCGGCGATTTGCTTGGCACGACAGGGGCTGGGGCGGAGGAGCGCCCATGAGCGAGCTCTTTGCCGACATTGTTGGTCAGGACCAGGTCACGTCATATCTCCAGCGCGTGCACGATACGGGCAACGCCACGCACGCCTATCTCATCGCAGGCGGCGACGAAAGCCTGGGCGCCGATTTGGCGCTGCGTTTTGCGGCCGGTCTCATCGCGCGGGGTGACGCACAAGCGCAAGACGAGGTTCTGCGCCGTGTCCACCCCGACCTGCACGTCTACACGCCTGGTGGCACCGACGGCTACCTTGTCGAGCAAATTCGCGAGCTCACGCGTGATGCCGAGCTCGCTCCCATCCGCGCCGCAAGCAAGGTCTACATCGTCCAGGATGCCCATCGCCTGGCGGGGGCGCCGGCAAACGCGTTTCTCAAGACGCTCGAGGAGCCGCCGCACGATGTCACCTGCATACTCGTCGCCAATAGCGAATCTGCGGTGCTCGAAACCCTGCGTAGTCGCTGCGAGGTGCTTGTGCTCAACGCCATCTCGGGGGTACGGGCTGGAAACGCCCAGGTCTTCGACATGCTCTACGCGCTTGCGCGCGACTGTGACAACCGTACGCTGCTTGGCAACTCCAAGCGTTTCGTCGAGCTCGCACGTGAGCAGGCGGCAAAGATGAGCGACGATGACCTCGATGTCGAGGCATACATCGAGAAGTACGATGACTACCTTTCGCAGGGTGCCAAGAAGCAGATCGAGCTTGCCGGCAAACGCGAGGCGACTGCGCACGAGCGTGCGGCTCTCTTCGACTCCTGCGCCCTCGTACGCGCCTGGTTACGCGATTGCCTTGTGACGCGCGAAGGAGGCTCGGAGCTGCTCGCGTACCCCGAATGTGCCGACCAGACCTCTCAGGTGGCTCGCTCGACGAGCATCTCAGGTCTTCTCACCGCGCTCGATGCCGCCAAAGGAGCCATCGCGCGCATTTCGTATAATGTGACACCACAACTTGCGATTGACGCAATGTTCTTAGAAATCAGGGAGGCGTTATGCCATTAGTAGCGTCCGTTCGACTTCGCTACGCGTCCCAGGACTATTGGTTCGACCCTGCTGGCCTTGATGTGAAGGCGGGAGACCACGTGCTGGTCGAGACAAGCAAGGGCACCGAAATTGGCCTGTGTACTCAAGATGTCGTCGATGTTGAAGAGGTGGAGCTCGCCAAGCCGCTCAAGCCGATCATCCGCATCGCGACCGAGGAGGACCTCGAAAAGGCCGACGAGATAGCCGCGCGCGACCAAGAAGCGCTTGCCGTCTTTCATGACCTTGCCGATAAGAACCACCTCGACATGAGTCCCTCGGCCGTCGAGTTCTCGTTCGACGAGTCGCATGCGACCTTCTACTTCACCTCGGACGATCGCGTGGACTTCCGCGGTCTCGTGCGCGATTTGGCTGCCGAGTTCCACACGCGCGTCGACATGCGCCAGATCGGGCCACGTGACGAGGCTCGCATGCTCGGTGGTCTGGGCCATTGCGGCGAGGAGCTGTGCTGCGCACGACTGGGTGGCGAGTTCCAGCCAGTGAGCATCCGCATGGCCAAGGAGCAGGATCTTCCCCTCAACCCCACGAAGATCTCGGGTCTGTGCGGCAGGCTCATGTGCTGCCTGCGTTATGAGTACGAGGCATACAAGGATTTCAAGGGTCGCGCACCCAAGAAGAACGCCCTCATCGACACGCCGGCGGGCATGGGCAAGGTCGTCGAGTTCGACACGCCACGCGAAACCGTGCGTCTGCGCATGGAGGACGGCTCAAGTCTCACGCTTCCCGTCTCGTCTCTTGACACGGGTGACAAGGTGCCGCGCGAGGGCGAGCGCATTCGTCCCTGTCACATCTCGCAGGAGAACTTTGACAAGATCATGGAGGAGCTGAGCAACGACAGCAATCTCGCGATGATGGGCGAGAAGCTCTTCTCCGATGACCCCAACCTTGCTGACACCACGGCCGAGGGCGGCTCGCTCGAGCGCGTTCACCGTCGTCGTCGCGGCTCGTCGAGCTCTTCCTCGCACGGCTCATCGGGCGAATCGGGCCGCAAGCCACGCAAGCGCGGGTCATCCTCGCCGGAGCCCAAGCCGCGCGACGAGCGCAAGCGCCGCCGCTCCGTCTCCGCAACCGACGGCAGCGAGATCAAGCACGACGACTCCACGCGCAAGCAGGCGGGCGGCTCCAAGGACGAGCAATCCCCGAGCAACGCGAACCGCTCGCGCAACCGCCGCAGGCGCTCAAACGGCAAGCCACGCGAAAACGGCCAGAGCGCGCAGCCTAAGGATGGCGCGCAGAGCAAGAATCAAGGTTCCTCGCGTCCGCGCCCCGGTCAGCATTCATCGACCGTAAGCGGAAGCGCGGCACAGGGCGGCACAGGCGGTTCGAATGGGTCGGGCAACAAGCGTCGCCGCAGACGCCGTGGCGGGTCGGGACACGGTCAGGGTTCGGGCAAGCCGGGCGAGGGCAAGGCAAGCGAATAACGCGCGCGAAGCGGGAGATGCACATGGCACGCAACATGACGCTGTTGACCGATCTCTATGAGATCACGATGGCTCAAGGATATTGGTCGCAGGGCAAGCTCGATACCGAGGCGTGCTTCTACTCGTTCTATCGCGATAATCCCTTTGGGGGCGGTTACGGCATCTTCTGCGGTGCCAACCAGATTGCCGAGCTCGTCGACGGTTTCGGTTTTACCGATGACGACATCGAATATCTCGCGACGCTCACCACCGCATCCTCGACCCCGCTCTTCAATCCGGCGTTTCTCGACTGGCTGCGTGACCTCGAGCTGTCTGTCGATATCTGCACCGTTCCCGAAGGCTCACCCGTCTTTCCGCGCGAACCGCTCGTGCGCGTGATGGGGCCGCTGCTGCAATGCCAGCTTTTGGAGCCGGCCATCCTCAATGGCGTCAACTTCCAGACGCTCATTGCCACCAAGGCCGCACGCATCTGTCGGGCAGCCGAGGGGCGTCCCGTTTCCGAGTTCGGCCTGCGTCGCGCGCAGGGCCCCGATGGCGCCATGTCCTCGTCGCGCGCCGCCTATGTGGGCGGATGCGCATCTGTCGCCAACGTGCTCGCGGGCAAGTGCTACGACATTCCCGTAAGCGGCACGCACGCGCATTCGTGGGTCATGTCGTTTCCCGACGAACTGTCCGCCTTCAGGGCATACGCAGCCGAGATGCCTGATAACTGCACGCTCCTCGTAGACACCTATGACGTGGAGCAGGGCGTGCGCAATGCCATAATTGTCGCTCGTGAGCTCGAGCGCGATGGGCATAAACTCCAAGCCATTCGCATTGATTCGGGTGACTTGGCGTGGCTCTCCAAGATGGCGCGCTCCATGCTTGACAAGGCGGGGCTCTTCGATGTGGGCATCGTGCTTTCCAACGACCTCGACGAGTACACGATCATGTCGCTTAACGACCAGAAGGCCCAGTACACGGCACTAGGCGTGGGTACGCATCTGGCTGCTGCCTACGGGCAGCCCGCTCTTGGGGGCGTCTACAAGCTTTCGGCTATACGCGAACCCGGTCAGCAAGAGTGGACGCCGCGCCTCAAGATTTCCGAGCAGCTTTACAAGCGCACCATTCCCGGGGTGCTTGACGTGCGTCGTTATTTCGATGCGGATGGCCACTTGGCCGGCGATCTCATCGTTGACGTGCACGACGAGCTGCCCGCAGAAGCCGTCATGGTAGATCCGCTCGACGCGACACGCCGCAAGAAGGTGGAGGGACGCTTCGAGACGCTGCTCAAACCGCTTGTCACTGATGGCAAGGTTGAGGATATCGACCTATCCGCCCGCACGGCACAGACGCGCTGTGTCGAGCAGTTTGCGCTTCTGGATGATTCGATCAAGCGCTTCATGAATCCGCACGAGTACCCATGTGGTATTGAGCGGGGGCTTTTCGCCCGCCGCAACGATATGGTTATCGCGACAGGAAAGAACAGTTCGCTCTATGATTAGGGCCGAAGACGCGATGCGGGGCAGTTCCCCACGCGCAAATAAGAAGGGGGCATCCGATGCCAGAAGATAAGATTCAGTGCCGCTTGGTTCTCGACTCGTGTTGCGATCTTCCCGTCGAGATTATCAACAACGCCAAGGTCGACCTTCTCGAGTTTCCGTTCAACATGAACGATGGCGAGCACTTCGACGATATGTGGAAGAGCATGACCGCCAAGGAGTTCTACGATCGCATGCGCAAGGGCGAGGTCTCGGGAACGGCGCAGGTTCCCGTCTCCGAAATCACCGAGCGTTTCGAAGCCTATGCCAAGGATGGCACGCCGACGGTGTACCTGGGCTTTAGCTCCGCGCTTTCCGGCACCTTTGGGCTTGTCGAGCAGGTTGTCGGTGACATCAGGGAGCAGTATCCCGTTTTCGAGATATACGTGATCGATACCAAGCTCGCGTCGATTGCCGAAGGCCTGCTTGCCTACGAGGCAATCAACCAGCGCAATCGTGGCCTTTCGGCCAAGCAGCTCGCAGCATGGGCCGAGGAGGCGCGCTGGTTCGTGAACTGCCTGTTCACGGTCGATGAGCTCGAGTACCTGCGTCGAGGCGGTCGCATTCCGGCAGCGGCAGCCACCATCGGCGCCAAGCTCAACATCAAGCCGCTGCTCGCGTTCGATCTCGACGGTGCTCTCTCTCTTGTCGGCGTCGCCCGTGGCCGCAAGAAGTCGCTCAAATCGCTGGTCAAGTGCTATGACGAAAACCACGCCGATGACCATGGGTCCAACGGCGTGGTGCTCACGGCCTCGGCGGATGCGGAGGGTGACGCCAAGTGGGTCGAGGAACATCTCAATCGCCCCGAAGGCGCGATTCCCGCCATCCGCAGTCAGATCGGTCCCGTCATCGGTTCGCATGTCGGCCCGGGTATGGTCGCCGTCGTGTTCTGGGGCGATGACCGCCGCGAGAAGATTTCCATTGCCGATCGCATTGCCAACAAGATAAACAGTGGGGAGTAATTGATGATCAGTCCGCTTGACACGCGCATCGCGTTCTTTGGCGGGTCGGCACAGCCCGCCGTCATCGAAGCGATTGCCAAGCTCAAGATGAGCGGGTTCGATGTCGTCGTCGCGAGTCACGATCCGCGCGAAGCCCCGGCCCTGCGCGAAGTGGGTGCGGTCTTTATCGACGACCGCATGGAGGCCCTGCTCGGCAGCCAGGTCGTCATCACCTCGCTGCGCACGACGGCCGAGGTCGAGAACCTGTATCTCGGCGATGAGGGCCTGCTCGAACTCATGGATCCGGGCACGTTTTGCATCGACTTGAGCATATCGAGCCCGCGTCTTGCCCGCGAGATCCAGGCGGTCGCCGCCGTCTCGGACATCGAGGTGCTCGATGCTCCCATCGTCTGCGTGGGCGAACATGAGCAGCCCATCGCCTTCGTGGGCGGTGATCCGCAAACGCAGGAAACGCTCTCGCCGCTCTTCCCGTACCTGGCCCCCGTCATCATGCCGCAGGAATCGGCAGGTGATGGGCAGTTCGCCGCCATGATCAGCATCATCGCGCTTGCCGGCTCCCTCATGGGCGCCATCGAGGCGATCTCGCTCGCACACATTGCTGGCTTTCCCGAGAAGAACGCGCTCAATGTGCTCGCGTCAACCTCGGGCGGCTCGCGTGCCCTTATCGACTACATTCCGCAGGTGCTCAGCCATGATTACACGGGTCTCATCAATATCGCGAGTTTCCTCGACATGCTCGACGTCGCGCTCGACACCGCCGAAGAGCTTGAGGTGACCATTCCCATGACCGAAACGGCCTATCAGCTCTACGAGTTGCTTCAGGCAGTTGGCGGCGAGGAGATGAACCTGCAGGCCCTCGCCCTGCTGTACGAGGATGAGCAGACCTGTGCCGATTATGGCCTGGATTGGGCGCTTGCCGAGGGATTCAACGAGCGCTGCGAGCGTTTCGACGACCTTTTCGGTGGCTCGGGCCTCCTCGATGACGACACCCCGGGCCCCTCCGGTCGCTCGCATGGTGATCCACCGCCCATTGACGGCTTCTTTTCGAAGAATTAGACGGGCGACTTTCCATGGAGTTGTTCGCGACTTGCGGCACGGGCCTTGAGGCGATTCTCGGCCAGGAGCTGCGCGGCCTTGGGATGGACGAGGTTCGCCCCCTCACGGGCGGTGTCGCGTTCTCGGCAGATCTGGAACAGGCCTATACCGCGCTGCTCTGGTCGCGTGTCGCGAGCCGTATCTTGCTGGTGCTCGAACGCGTCGAGGCGACGGACTCCGATAGCCTCTATGCGGGCGTGCGTGACATTGCCTGGGAGGATGTCGTTGCTCCCGGCGCGACGATTGCCGTGAACGCCCGTGGCACCAACGACCAGCTGCGTGACACGCGCTATACGGCGCTACGCGTGAAGGATGCCGTCTGCGACCGCTTGCGCGATGAACGCGGCGAGCGTCCCGATGTCGATGCGCAACATCCCGACCTGCTCATTCAGGTAAACCTCCACGCCAAGCGAGCGACCGTCTACACCGACCTTTCGGGCATCTCGCTCGAGAATCGTGGGTATCGCGATGTCGCACGGAGCAGCTCGCCCTTCATACACGAAACGCTCGCTGCAGCCATGCTCCTCGCGGCGGATTGGCCCGCACGTGCAAGGCGCGGCGAGATACTTGTTGATAGCATGTGCGCCGCAGGCACCCTCGTCATCGAAGCAGCTTTGATAGCGGGTGATGTGGCGCCGGGTATCACACGCTCTACCTGGGGGTTTTCGGGGTGGTGTGGCCATGACGAAGAGCTGTGGCAGACCATCCTCGACGCTGCTGACGCACGTGCCCAAGCAGGGGCGCGTGAGGTCGTGATATACGCGACAGACGCCCGCGAGCGCGAGATAGCGTGCGCACGGGCCCGGGCCAAGGCTGCGGCTATCGCCTCGCTCATCGAGTTTCTACCGGACCGAGATGCGCTTGCCAACGCCATCATGCACCGTGCCGACGCTCGGGGTTTGTTCGCGAGCTGCCTCTTCGTTGGCACGGAGTGCCTCGAGGCGACCCTACCCGCGCACTATGCGCAGCTTGCTGGCGAATTGCTTGACGCCAAGCCGCTTGAGGCGGCTGTCCTGCTCGTGGAGGGCCAAGATGCCGATGCCTATCTGGGGATGGAGCGTACGCGAGGCTACGGCTGCATGAACGGTTCCGCTTCCTGCGACATCGCGCTCTTCGACCTGCGCGGTGATGCATCCCGTGCTGCACAGGTGAGCGTGCGTGACAGGCAGCTCGCCGTCTACGACGCAAGCGCACAGCAGTTTGCCGACCGTCTCAACAAGGTCTTCAAGCAGCGCCGCAAATGGGCGAGCAAGAACGGCATTTCGGCCTATCGCATCTACGATGCGGATTTGCCCGACTACAACATGGCCATCGACCTCTATGAGGGAGCGGGCAAGCGCCTCGTGCACGTCGCCGAGTACGCGCCTCCTAAGAACATCGATGCGACCAAGGCGGCGCGTCGCATGACCGATGCCCTCAACATCGCAAGCGTTGTGCTCGATGTTTCCGCAGATGACATCTACGTGAAACGTCGCGTGCGCGCCAAGGGCGGCTCGCAATACGCGCAGCTTACGCAGCAGGCGGGTGAGACACATTGGACAGGTACATCTGTCTCATCGCGGAACCGCGATGAG
>OLOX01000428.1_pt1 | contig 44111 bp, 38 predicted proteins | sample 1672091 | NCBI WGS metagenome assembly OLOX01 (sample SAMEA3136644, study PRJEB25190) | human gut metagenome | reverse complement strand
CCCGGTTCCTATCTTATCTGCCCTATCCTCAATAATACGGATACGGTGGTGGGGGTGGGCCCTGGGGGACGTTCCAGGGTGCGTTGATGCCTACGTTGACGCCGCCTGGCAGTGTCTCGGAGACACCCCAGCCCCCCGAGCCTATCCACCAGTTGGAACAGGCCGACAGTGCGGCGGCAGCCGCCACGGCGATGATGGCCGCAAATGTGCGGCGACAGATTGTGCGGAGAGAGTGTGGCATGGCTAATATGGTGTTTTGTCAGTTGAACGGTCCCATTTCTCGAACGCCTTCAGGGCCTCGGCGTGCATGAGCTGATGCGACGGTATGGCCCGCTCGGAGGGTGGCAGCTCAAGCTGCTCGTAGATGAACGAGTCGTCAAAATCGATGGCCTTGGCATCGGCCTTGGTGTTGCCGTAGAACAGCCTCGACACCCCGGCCCAGTAGAGCGCGCTGAGGCACATCGGGCATGGCTCGCACGACGAGTAGACGGTGCATCCCGTGAGCTTGAACGAGCCCAGCTTGCGCGAGGCCGCGCGCACGGCGTTGACCTCGGCGTGAGCCGTGGGGTCGCAGTCGCGCGTCACGGTGTTGACTCCTGTCGACACGCGGTTTCCCTCGGCGTCGACAATCACGGCGCCGAACGGCCCTCCACCCATGTCGATATTGTCGATGGAGAGGTCTATTGCCTCCTGCATATATCTGCGGTCACGCGGAGTAATTTCGGTCATAGTTGAAAAGTGTTTGGTTGATATAAGATATAACAATCGTGGATTGTGGGTTGTTGAAGAATATCGGCCGGTTTGGTCAAAAACAATCCGACCCCCGGGGTTGCCGGAGGTCGGAATCTGTATCAGTGATTGTCTATGGCTCAGTAGACAAGTTCGAGGTCATCGAGCCACATGGTCGAGCCGTCACCACCGGTGAAATAGTCACCACCCTTCGAGGCAGAGGCGGTGAGCATGATATATGCCACATTTCCGCCATGAACCTCATCGATTGGTATCTCGAACTCAATCATGCCGTCGCCCTCGGTCTCGGTAAACACCTTCTCACCGTAGGCCACTACATAAGAGGCGTTTTTGTCGAAGAGCTTACGTACGCTGCTCTTGGTCTGTATCACGACAGGTGCGGTCTTGCTCTCGCCCTTGTATGTGCCTGTCTCCATTTCTTTCTCGGTCAGTAGAGCCACGTATATGATGCCGCGGTCCATCTCACCCTTGACATACTCCGCTGGAGCATCCGAAGCCTTGTCAGTGATTTCTACAGGCTTGTACTTGACATAGCCCTTGAGTGCTCGGGGACGTACCGTCCATGGCCGTCCGAAGCCAAGGATACCATCTGTGCCGTCGGTAAACAGATATTCGCCGATGAACACATTACCGGCAGCGAATTTGCCAAGACGTCCGATACCGACAAACTGCGAGGCGAGCTTTATTGAGCGGTTGCCAGAGTGTTTGATTTCAGTGTCAGGCAACGTTACATTCTTGCTCATGGTTGCCGAGCCGTGATTACCGCTGTCCCAGAACATGTCCTGACCTGCCCCATAGATTAGGAAGGGTGCTTTGGAATCCTGCCACTCCTCAAATCCGGCATTGGGGAGCTGGGGATATGCGGGGGTGGTGAAGGTGATTTCCGCTGAAGTGAAATCATCTGCCACGACGCGGTATGCATATTCCATACCGTCCTCAAGGTCGGTGAGGTTGGCGGTGAGGGTGCTGCCATCGCGTACGGCCTCGACAAATGTCCAGTCCTCGTAGCTGCGGGCGTTGCCGATCTTCTTGACCTCGAAGCCGAGACGGTCGAAGGTCGCGGTGGCGTCTGTGAGGGTGGCCGAGATAGTAGCAGAGGTAAACGAGGTCTCGGCGGGTGCAGGTGCCGGGGTGGCGGGGGCGTCGCTCAGCGAGATGCTGAATGTTGCCTTTGACACCTTGTCGGCAGCCTCGCCCGAAGCGGCTGTGATGTCGAGGTTATAGTCACCCTTGGGAAGAGCGTTCAGGTAGGTTTCGGAAATCGTGATACGCATGCCTGTGGCTTCGCCCAAAGGTGCTCCGTCGGGGAATGTGCGTATCGAGATGCCCTTGTCGCCGAACGTGGTGCCATACTTGCTCTGGTCCATCTTTATCAGGTCATACTCCTCGGCCAGGCCTCCGGCTGTGAGCAGGTTGCCCCCGATGCGGACACTCTGCAGTGCCTCCGAGCTGTTGATGGTGATGGACTGGGGGAGTGCTGCGCCCGGCTCTGCGACGACGGTCTGGCTGATGTCGAAGCCCGAGCCCTTGATCTCGGGCGCGAGGGCTATGAAGATTTCCTCCTGGTCACCCTCGGCGGGTTCAGGCACGACGTCGATCGAGAAATAGGCACCGCCTATCTCTATCTCGCCACCCTGCTCATACTTGAGGTTGAAGATATACTCGGTGGCGTTGGCCAGGCCTGGCTTACCCTCGATGGCGGGATCGGTATATGTGCCGCTCTTGGTGAACTTGTTACCGCTGAGCTCGGTGCCCTCGAGGGTCCAGTTGAAGCCCTCGGTGCGCGAGTTGAGCATATAGTAACCCTTGGCGGGGGCCTCGCCCTCGAATGTCAGTCCGTGGGCATAGCCGTGCTTGTCGGTCTCGGCGGTCACGCCGTCGTTGAGCGATACGGTGAACCTGAGGTCCTTGAGAATCTCCTTGAGCTCGTCAGAATAGTTGACGCTGACCACAGTGTTGCGTATCTTGCACACGAGGTTCACGGTCTGGATGTCGCCGCGGCTGATGGTGACCTCCTCATAGCCCTTGAAGCGCTTGACGTCGAACGATGCGGGAATCGAGTCGCCCGTACCGGTCCAGCCCTCGACTACGTATGTGCCCGAGGGGAGGGCGATACCCTCGTTGGGGAACGATGCACGACCCTCGAAGCGGTGCAACAGCTTGCCGGTCTGTTTTTCTGAAATCCAGATGAGGGCCTGCTCGCAGAGGGCGTCATTGTCTACGGGCACTGTGACACGGCTTGCCACCTTGACATCAGATTTGACGGATGTCTGCAGCATCATGCGGCCCTCGCCATCTCCCAGCAGGTGCTCCTCACGACAGCTTGTGGCCGTGGCGCCGAGCAGCAGGGCGGCGAATATGTATTTGAATGATTTTTTCATAGTTGTCATTTGGCGAGATATTTGAGAATAGTGCTCTTTTTATTGCCTTTGGAGTCTGTCACCGTAATACTGAATGAATGATGGCCGCTGAAACCAGAGAGCAGTGGAGCCAGGTCGGTGATATTGAAATCGACACTTGTTTTGCCGATAACATCATCTCCGACAGGAAGTCCGATGCTGGCAAGTGACTCTCCTGTCTCTCCCGGGTATGCAAGGTCAAACTCCATAGGCATCAGTTCGCCGACAGAGGCTGCGAAGCTTTCATTGTCTGTCTCAATCTTGACGTTGAGATTTGCAATACCCTCTTTGGATGTAATCACTACAATGGCTGGAGTTACCGACGGGTCGTTCTCGCCGTTTTCGCCGAGCACAAGGGTCTCGCTGGTGAAGCCGATAACATCCTCTTCGCCGGGCTCGTCAGGGCCGGGGCCGGGAGGTGTGGGCTCGTCGGGCCAGTCCTCGTCGTCGGGACGGCCTGAACCGCCTATGTCGCCGGGATCATCGCCGGGGACATCTGTTCCCTGCTCCTCCTCGAATATCTCGCCGTCAACGGTGATGCCGCCGGGTGTCACGCCGCCGGTCTCGTCGGGTATGTCAGATCCCTTCTTGAGCGAGAAGGTAATGACATAGCACTTGCCCTCGTTGACATCGGTAAACACTTTCTTAACCACAACAGACTGGCCGCTGATGGTGCCGCTGAATGTGGCGGCCAGGGTCATGCTGCCGTCGATGACCTCGAAATATCCGCGACGTCCCTCGTCGTTGGCTGTCCACGAGAGCAGGCCCTCGTCGTTGGCCACGACATCTACCTTGCAGTCGGCACCCATGGCATTGCGGAGGTCTTCTGTAAACTTGACCTCGACCCTGGCGGATGCGAATGTGCAGGTCACGGTGCCTATGTCGGTAATCTTGTTGTTCTCTACCTCAAACTTGGCTGAGCCTTTGTAATAGGGCTTGTCCCACTCGGCCTTCTTGACGGCGTGGCTGCGCACGTCGACGGTATAGCTGCCCACGGCGAGAGTCATCACCTCGGGCATCTGCGAGTAGGTCCACGAGCACTCCTTGCCGTCATACGAGGCTACGGTGCCGTCGGTGTTATAGATGGTGACCAGATAGCCCGATGTGTCGATTCCGGCACGGCTTGTGGCCTCCTTTACGTTGACGTTGAGGTCGCCGAGGTTGACACCGCCTGTGTTGGCGGCGAATTTCTGCTGAGCGGGCTCCCAGTCGTCACACCCTGTCAGCGCAAAGACGGCCGCCAGAGTGAACAGCAGTGAAAATATCTTGTTTTTCATTGTCGTTTGCGGTTAATAGATTAATTCGATGTCGTCGATATAGAGCTGTGAACCCATATAGGTACCTCTTGACAAGTTTCCAGCCCCCGGGCCATTCAGCCAATTCCTGTCTTTTGATAGGGCTTCCTGAACGTTCGTAGACAGGAAACGTATATAAATCTTTGCTGCTTTGGGAGACACAGAGGAGTAGTTGAGCGCGATTGTTTTTTTCCCATATTCGCTTTGTGCCGAAAGGTCGGCCTTCTGCTCAGCAATGACGTTTCCGGATGCATCAATCATGCGTATGAGAACCTCACCATGGTCTGCCGAGTTCTTTGCGGTGTATTTATACTGAAATGACAAGGCGCTGGGTCGGCTTGCGAAAGGCACACCGCAGTCCAGGTCATCAGTATTCAGGGAGCCGGAACGGTCTTTATATCCGTCGGGTCGTATTGTGCGTGTTGCTCCCAGATGATAAAGTCCTGCATCTATATATTTGCAAGCTCCAGTTACACCTATGAGAGCACTATTCCCGGATCCCCATCCGCAAGTACGGATGGAAATGGATGTCCCGTTATTATATGCATCTGAGCCGGTAACTGGTATTGTACCTGATACCCTGCAATAACCGTAATTACTGCCTTGGCTCGTTGTCATGGTATTATTGGTTCCCCAACCGTCAGGAAATACATAGTTTTCCCAATGAGATGCGCTTCCATTGATAGACGGGGCAGTGTCGCAGTTGTCATTGCGGCCAAGCTGTGTCGCTGCCTCGGTGGTGACGGGGATTGCGATGGTCTTGCGGCCGTCGATTATGGCGCGGACATACTGTGTCTTGCCGGGCTCGAGCCCCTGAATCTCGTATGTCTTTGTCTCGACCACGGCGCGCGAGCGGGCTGCGCGGGTGCGTATCTGGCCTGTCACATCCTTGAAATTGGCATTATTCTGGTCGGGCGATACCTGAAACCTGACACTCGAGCTCTTGGCTGCAGTCTCGTCGTCGAGAAACTGCACGTTGACAAAGGCGCGCTTGGCAAAAGCGTTGACCGTTGTCGCGTCGAGCGTGGCGGCGAGGGCCTTGAGGATATACTTGGCCTCGAGGTTTCCGGCCTTGGCGGTGAGGTGTACCTCGTTGCCGTTCATGATTATCTCGGTGTCGGCGGGGCTGTATGTGAACTCTACCTCATACTTGCCGGGTGTGGCCGAGGGTGTCACGGTGGCTGCCACGGCCTTCTCGACGCCGCGGTCGGTGTCGAAGAAGAACTTGACATCGTTGACGTCAGCGCCGTTATATTCTATGGTGGCGTATGCCTTGCCGGGCTCGTCGATGCCGCCCGCTGTGACGGCGAGGTTGAGCTTGTGCATGGTGACGCTGAATGTCAGTGCGTCGCTCTGCTTGGTCTGCGCGTCAATGACCCTGACGGTGAATGTCGATTTCTCGGCTCCCTCGCTATAGGGGATGTTGGGGAGGAGGCCTGTGAAATCAATCATGCCCATCACGTCGGGGTTGTTCCAGATGCCCAGGGTCTTGAGGCCCATGCTCTCGAGGAGGGCTTTAGAGTCGCCGGGATTGGCCAGGTCGACCTCGGCGGGCCATCCCTTGGCTGCGAGTGCGGCAGACTCGGTGGTGAGCATCACGGACTTGATTTTGCCACGGGCCACGACATTCATCTTGACAGACTGCTCGGGCTTGACACTCTCGACCACATCGACGTTGGTGACCTCGGCGGGGTCGAATGTCAGGGTGGGGGCTGAGGCCGACGTGAGGTCTTGCGAAAGGTCAATCTCATACTCCACGTTGTCGAGTGTCTCGTCGCAGGTCACTGTGAGCGCGGCCTGTGCGGGGTCGGCCGAGGGGTCGCCCAGCCATCCGCAGTCGACGTCGAGCGTCAGCGTGTGGCGATACTGTTCCTTGGCCTCGATGAGGGCTATCTCGACATTGCTCTCGCTCTTGCCGTTGGGGCGTGTGAACGAGAGGTAGACGGGCACGGCACCGGCCTTGACATAGAGCTCGTCCGTGGCGTTCTCGTCATAGACGATATTGCCGACGGTGGCCGTATAGTCCTTCATGTATTTCTTGAAATTGTCTGTCAGCACCAGACGCACGATCGAGTTCTTGAGCTTGACTGTGAAGCTGAGGTCTGTAGTGCGGTCTGTGTAGACGTGTGTCTCCTCGGACCCGTAGTAATAGGGCTTGCCATATCCCTCGTCATCGGCTGTGCCGTAATAAGCCTCGGCCAGATATCCCCCCACGGGAATCTGCTCGGAGGGATCGAATTCGGCTAACGGCCACGACTGCGAGAAATCGCCGTCGAGCGCGGTGAGGCTGAATGTGAGCTGGTCGGCGGTGATGGGATTCTCTACCGAAGCCCGGCTCGCGGCCTGCGTGCCCGTCAGGGGTGCGGCCACGAAATCGACATCGAGCTTCAGAGAGCCCGTGTCTCCTCCCGCCAGGGTCGTCTCCTCGCTACATCCCGTGGCCAGTGGCAACAGGACTGCTGAGAGGGCGACACCCTTCAAGATGTTTTTGGTAATCATTTGGTTTTATGATTAGTGATTGTTACTATTTATGTCAGTCGTGTATATGTATGATGTGTGCCGAGCCATACTGAAACGTGAGCTTCCGACAGGCAAAATTATTGGCAAAGGTAAGCATATTTTTACAATTTTTCGTCATTCCAAAGGCATAATTAACAATAAAAAGGCAAAAAATGCCACAAGGATGACCCAAAAGTCGAAGTGACGCGGCAGGTGATTTGGGAGATGTTTCACAAGTCGGAGGCCCGCAGGGCCGATGTCATGATTAACCCGGGGTGACCGCAGGGAACCCCGGGAGTATGACAGATATACGCAACGGAGCCCCGCAAGGGGCGATGTCATGTGATGCGACCTATGACATCGCCCGTGCCGGGCTCAGGTTTGTCTTGCTGTCTCCCCCGGGCTACTCATAACGACGGCCCTCCGGGCCTGATTGACATTTTTCTGTCTTGGGTGGATTCATGCTCCGGCCAGTGTCAGCTCGTTGTTGATAGCGTTGTTTATATAATCGTTGATTGTAGTCTGTGCGGCTGCGGCGGCAGCGGCCACGCGGCTGTGCAGATCTGATGGCATACGTAGCACAAGTCGTCCGCTATATGGCCGGGCAGGTTCGATGCCTCTTTCGGCGCAGCTCTCGAGATAGCAGTCTATGGCTTCCTCAAAATCACGCCTGATTTCCTCCACAGACGAGCCCTCGTAAGATATCAGTGTGCCGTGCAGACCCTGGACTTTTCCGAACAGGCAATCGTCTCGGTCGCTGAACTCAACAGAGCCTGTGTATCCTTTGTATTTAAGAAATCCCATTTTTCAAATCAGTTTAAGTTCCTGTAAAAAATCTGCAAGCTGCCTCACCTGATATGGTTTCAGGATACCCGATGGGTGAGGCTTGTGCATTAATATCGTGTCGTTGTCCCTGTAGAACTCGACCCGTGAGCCTGATGTGCGCCCTTTGTTGTGTTCGGTGAATCCGAACGAAATCAGCAATGCCCTCGCCTCGTCGTAAGTGAAGTCTTTGGGCTTTGAGAGCAATCTGGCAATAAGTTTCTGTTTCTTTGTCATGAGCGATGGCCGCTATACCCGATGAAGGGATGATTTATGTCTGCAAAGATACTTACTTTAGTACTAACAAGCAAGTATCTCCACAAATTTCGCCAAAAATCAAAGGAAAATGTTAAAAAATGCTATGGATGTCAATAATAATGCCTAACTTTGTGGTCTGAAACGAGTCGCAAACACTCTTATATGAACACCCGCGATAAGCAGGAGCTGCTTGACAGCCGCTATCTGCGCATGGCCGGAATATGGGCCGAAAATTCATATTGCGTGCGCCGCAAGGTGGGCGCGCTGATGGTCAAGGACCGTACCATCATATCCGACGGATTCAACGGCACTCCGGCGGGGTTTGAGAACGTCTGCGAGGACGAGCAGGGCGTGACCAAAACTTATGTGCTGCATGCCGAGGCAAACGCCATAACCAAAGTGGCCCGCTCGAACAACTCGAGCGAGGGTGCAACGCTCTATATCACCGCGTCGCCATGCCTGGACTGCGCCAAGCTCATCATCCAGGCCGGCATCAGACGTGTGGTCTATGCCGACCTGTACCGCATCACCGACGGTATCGACCTGCTGCGCCGCGCGGGCGTGGAGTGCTGCCACCTCCCTGTAGACTGACGGCAACATCATAACCGAACGATATACAACCTACTCATTTTTTCCTGATAAATGAACAATCGCCTGAAGAGTCCTGCGGTGTGGATGCCGCTGGCCATCGCCATAGCCCTCGTGGCAGGGATGTGGATAGGTAAGACTTTCATGAACGGCGGCGGCTCGTGGAGCTCGCGTGCCAAGCTCGACACCATACTCGAGCTAATCGAAGAGAATTATGTCGACGACATCGACACCGACTCGCTGCTCGAGGCCACTTTGCCCGACCTCATGGCAGCGCTTGACCCACATTCGGTCTACATTCCGGCCGAGGACCTGCAGAGTGTCAACGAGGAGCTCGAAGGGTCGTTCTCGGGCATCGGCATATCGTTCAACCTGCTCGGCGACACCATCAATGTGCTTGAGGTCATATCGGGCGGCCCCTCTGAGAAGGTCGGCCTTATGCCCGGCGACCGTATAATATCGGTTGATGACAGCATCGTGGCCGGAAAGGGAATCAGCGACATCAAGGTCAAGAACATGCTGCGCGGGCCCAAGGGCTCGGTGGTGAGCCTGGGCATACGGAGGCCTACGTCAAAGGACCTGCTGACGTTCGACGTCACCCGTGGCGATATCCCCGTGTCGTCGATAGACGCCGCATATATGATTGAGCCCAATGTGGGCTATCTGAAAATCAACAAGTTCGGAGCCAACACGTTCAGCGAGTTCCTGACGTCGATGATAACGCTGACAGCCGAGGGTGCCGAGAAGTTCATCATAGACCTGCGCGGCAACGGCGGCGGTTTCATGGAGCATGCCGTGCTCATGGCCAACGAGTTTCTGGACGCAGACCTCCCGATAGTGTCAATGAAGGGTGCTCATACCCCCGAGACCCCTGCGACGGGGAGCGACGGGTCGGGGTCGTTCCGCGACCGCGAGGTGGTGGTGCTTCTCGACGAGATTTCGGCCAGCGCGAGCGAGATATTCGCCGGTGCCCTCCAGGACAACGACCGTGGCCTCATCGTGGGGCGCCGCTCGTTCGGCAAGGGTCTGGTGCAGCACCAGCTCGAGCTTCCCGACAGCAGTGCCCTGCGCCTCACCATCGCCCGCTACTACACCCCTTCGGGCCGCTGCATACAGAAGACCTATGCCCCGGGCACGGACTATGAGCGCGACCTGCTTGACAGATACGAGCATGGCGAGTTCTATAGCGCCGACTCGATACACCAGAACAAGGACCTCGAATACCATACCCTCCACGGCCGCACCGTCTATGGAGGCGGAGGCATCATGCCGGACCTGTTTGTGCCCAACGACACTACGGGCTATACCTCGTGGTATCTCAACGTACTCAACAAGGGCCTTATCAACAAATATACGTTCGAGTATGCCGACCGTCACCGCGAGACCCTGTCGAAGAGCGTCAACGGCAACGACATGGCCGACCTCCTGCCCGACGACGACACGCTGCTACAGGATTTTGTCGAGTATGCACGCCGCAACGGGGTGGCTCCGAGGTGGTATTACATAAACATTTCGCGCGACCTGCTTGTTAATTCCTTGAAAGCCATGATTGCCCGCAACATACATGGCGTGCAGGGATACTTTGAGGTGAGCAATCTCACGGACCCCACGGTCCAGGCAGCCCTCGACGCCTTCGGCACGGGCAAGACGGCAATACCTATCACCGTCACCTCCGTCAAACCTGAATAATGAACAAAGACGACATACGCCGCAGGGTCAAGGCCCGCAAGACCCTGCTTGACGACGCAGACAAGCTCACCGCAGCGGACAAGGTGTTCGAGATGCTCGAGCGCACCGCGGCCTTCATGATGGCCGACAGGATACTGATGTATCACTCGCTCCCCGACGAGCTGTCGACGCGCTCGTTCATCAGCAAATGGGCCTCGCGCAAGCATTTCTATTTGCCCCGTGTCAACGGCGTCAACCTCGACATACTCCCCTACGACGAGCAGCGTCTTGCGCTCGGGTCGTTCCATATAGAGGAGCCTACGGGCAACGACACCGCCTCGATGGACGACATCGAGCTTGTGGTGGTGCCCGCCGTGGCATACGACCGCCGCGGCAACCGCGTGGGGCGTGGCAAGGGATACTATGACCGTCTGCTGGCCGAGACCCGCGCCACGAAGGTAGGGGTCGGATATGATTTCCAGCTCATGGACGACGGCGAGATTCCCGCCGAACCCCACGACGTCCGCGTCGACATCGTGATAACCGAATCCGGCCTTTACAGAATCTGACTGTGCCAAAATAGTTGGCCGGCATGAACATAATGTCTGAATAAATTCGTATATTTGCAGCATTATGGACATTACCGGCCTCAATCCAGTCAACCGCGTCACCATACGCAATTTCAAATCCGTCAAGTCTGTCACGCTTGATGACTGCAGGCGTATCAACGTACTCATAGGACGCCCTAATGTCGGCAAGAGCAATATCCTTGAGGCTCTCGCCCTTTTTGACGTGCCGTATATGGTCAGTTCGTCGGGACGGTCACTGAGGCGTCTGGTGCGTGTCGACAACACTGCCGACCTGTTCCACAACGGCATTTCGGCCTCCCCGGCCGAGGTAATTGCCGGAGGTGCCTCGCTCTCGGTCACCCGTAATCCCGCCAACGGTCTCACGGTCAGTGTCGACATGGGCGATGGGCCGACGTCATACATATTCACCCCGTCGCTTGCGCTGACGACACGAAAAGAGCCGCAGGTTTTGCCCGGCATACTTGCATATTTCTTTCCGCGCCACTTAGAGGCTGATGCGTCGACGGCAGATTTCCTCATTCCCCCTTCAGGCTCGAACCTGATGGAGACGGTCGCATCGCTTCCCCGACTCAAGGATGCGTTGTCGGGTCTGTTCCATCAGTATGGGCTCAAGATGGTGTTCGATGCGGCCTCACGTCAGATAAAGGCGATGAAAGAGACAGGTTCGGACATATTCCTGATTCCGTTCACATCGCTTGCTGACTCATTGCAGAGGCTCATATTCTATAAGGCGGCCATACTGAGCAACCACGGCAAGGTGATATGTTTTGAGGAACCTGAGGCCCATACTTTTCCTCCCTATATCACAAGTGTTGTCAACGACATGATTGCCTCGCGGGACAATCAGTTCTTTATCACTACGCACAGTCCCTACATACTCGGCTCGTTGCTTGAGGAGGCGGGAGCCGATCTGGCGGTGTATGTCGTCGACATGGCTGAGAATGCCACCGTGACAAGACGGCTTGACGATGCGTCGCTTCAGGCAGCCTATGACAGCGGCCTCGATTTCTTCTATAATATCGAAGCATATACGCCATAGTGATGGAACGTGCAGATTTTGTGATTCCCGAGTGCTATGTCGACACAAATCTCGTCGAGACGCTCGTCTGCAACGGAGGGTGCAATCACCAGAAAGGATGTAATCAGGTGGCGCGCATTATGCAGACCCGTTTTGCCGACCGTTTTGCTGTCGGGGTCATGGATGCCGACAAACGCAGGCCGGGCTATCTTGCCGATTTTACAGAACTCGCGTCGGATACGCATCTGAGTCTGCTGCGCCACAAGTCAAGACCGCATTTCGTGATATTGGTGCATCCTGCCGCCGACGGATTCATCTTGTCGTGTGCGGCCCAGGCCGGTGTGCGTATGGCCGACTACGGTCTCGCGGATACATTGCACGAGTTTACGGCGCAGACCAAGAATGTGCTTTCAAACAAGGATTCCCGGTTCAGGAAACTTTTCAGGGATATGGCGGATGAGCCGGAGATGTCGTTGATGAAATCATTGTTGTCCCATCTCGTAGTAAAGAGATATGACATCACGGACAGGGAGCTGGTTGAGCTTTTTGCCCGCAGATAATGTTAAGCCATGGCAAAGTTTTCGGTAAATATACTCGGATGTTCGTCGGCTACGCAGTCGGCGCGGCACAGTCAGTCGTGTCAGGTCGTGGATTTCCGCGACAAGCTGTTCATGATAGACTGTGGCGAGGGGGCCCAGGGACAGTTCCGCCGCATGGGTCTGAAATTCTCGCGCCTCAGCCACATTTTCATATCGCATCTCCACGGCGACCATTTCTTCGGTCTGCCGGGACTGCTCTCCACCATGGCTCTCCATGAGGTGCAGGGTGCCGTGACGGTGCATCTGTTCAAGGAGGGCGCCGAGCTGCTTGACAGCTGGATGAGGTTCTTCAACCGCACGGCGCCGTTCGAGATAATCTATGACATAATCGAGCCGGGCGAGCGCCGTACGGTCTATGAGGATAACGGACTCACGGTATCGACCTTCCCGCTCTATCATCGGGTACCCTGCACGGGCTACCTGTTCAGGGAGAAGCCCGGTCTGCGCCATCTGCGCGGTGACATGGTGAAGTTCCATAATATCCCCGTGAGCATGCTCAGGTCTGTCAAGGAGGGTGCAGATTATGTCAGACCCGACGGGACAGTGATTCCCAACAGTGCCCTGACCACTCCGGCCGACCCGGCGCGGAGCTATGCCTATTGCAGCGACACTATGGCCGACACGCGTATCATCCCGGACATTCTCGGGGTTGACACTATCTATCACGAGGCCACTTATGGCGACGAATATGCCACGCTGGCACGCGAGCGGGGGCACTCGACCGCACGCGAGGCTGCCGGGACCGCCCTCGGTGCCGGAGCGACAAAGCTGATATTAGGACATTTCTCCAAGCGCTATGCCAAGGAGGGTGAGGAGCGGTTGCTCGCCGAGGCCCGGGAGGTGTTCCCCGGGGCCATCCTTGCCGACGAGGGCCTTTCGGTAGAGGTCTGAAACAATAGCGCGTCCGGGGTTGTTGGATGTTTATATTATCTCCACACTCACGGACAATGGAATCATTCGTCGACATACTGAGGAGCTATCCCACACTTGCGCTGTTCCTCACGGTGGGACTCGGCTTTCTGATAGGACGCATCCGCATCGGTGCGTTCTCGCTCGGCAGTGTCACCGCCGTGCTGATTGTCGGTGTGATTGTCGGACAGCTCAAGATACCGATGTCCGGGCCATTGAAGATGGTCTTCTTCATGATGTTCCTCTTCTCGATAGGCTACAGTGTGGGGCCGCAGTTCTTCAAGTCGCTCAAGGGGATGGGATTGCGTCAGGTGTTCTTCGCCGTGCTCATGAGCATGAGCTGCTTTGCCGTGACGCTGCTAATAGCATACATCTTCGGCTACTCCAAAGGTGAGACCGTGGGGCTCTTCTCAGGCTCACAGACCTGTTCGGCACTGCTCGGTGTCGGTGGCGAGGCCATCTCGCGTCTTCCGATCAGCGAGGCAGACAGACAGAGGGAGCTGTCGATAATCCCGGTCTGCTATGCCGTGACGTACATCTTCGGCACTCTCGGCACCGTGATACTGCTCGGAAATTTCGGCCCGAGGCTTCTCGGAGGTCTCGAGAAGGTGAAGCGGCAGACAGCCGAGCTGGAGAAGCATCTTCAGGACAACTCGTGGCAGAGCGATCCGGCTAATTTCAACGCACGGCGCGCCGTGGCCTTCAGGGCTTACAGACTCACCACCGAATTTTTCAGGGAGGGCGCTACCGTGGCGCAGACCGAGGAGTATCTGCACTCGCACGGGCTGCAGGTATATATAGGACGTGTGGAGCATGAAGGCACGATAATGACCCCCTCGCGTGGCCGTGTACTCGAGCCGGGCGACGAGATAGTGCTGTGCGGTCCCCGCAGATATATGGTCAGTGTGGAGGGGCTGGTGGGTCAGGAGGTCGACAATCCGGCCCTGCTCACATATCCTGTCGAGCGTGTGCCCGTGCGTCTGAGCAAATCCAAATTCATCGGACGCCCGCTCTCCGAAATCCTCGGGCAACGTTTCATGCACGGCGTGTCTATACGCGAGATAGAGCGCGACGGTAAGGAGATAGAGGTGAATCCGGCCGAGATTACTGCCCGGGGCGACATGATGACCCTGGTCGGGACACGCGAGGCCGTGGCTCGGGCCGGAAAACATCTCGGTCATCTCGACCGTCCCACCACGGCGAGCGACTTGATGTTTGTCGGGCTCGCCATATTCATAGGTGGTTTCCTCGGTGCCCTGAGCATCTGGATAGGAGGTGTCCCGGTCAGCTTCGGCACAAGCGGTGGAGCACTGATAGCCGGAATCTTCTTCGGCTGGCTGCGTTCACGCCGTCCCACGTTCGGTCAGATTCCGGCTCCGGCCCTCTGGATAATGAACAATCTCGGGCTGAATGTCTTCATCGCTGTTGTTGGCATCGAATCTGCACCGTCGTTTGTGGCGGGGCTACGCTCTGTCGGATGGATGCTCTTCTTGGCCGGAGCTATCGGTACCTGTGTCCCTCTGCTGTTCGGCCTGTGGATAGGCCACAAGGTGTTCAGGTTCAATCCGGCCATAACCCTTGGATGCTGCGCGGGGACGCGTACCTGCACCGCCTCGCTCGGCGCCGTCCAGGACGCCCTGGGCAGCACGCTTCCCGCCATGGGCTATACCGTGACCTATGCCGTCAGCAATATCCTGCTTGTGGTATGGGGCCTGGCGACAGTGATGCTTGTGAATTGACATATCTTCATATATTTTAACGGCCTCTCCCCGAACCAACCTTCAGGCACCCGTGTTTATGATATACAAGGCCGGAAACCCGGCCCGATGTCCTAACTATTAATATTACAGAAAAAATGGTCTATACACTCCCCGAACTCCCTTATGCCACCGATGCCCTGGCACCTGTCATCTCGCGCGACACCATCGAGTATCACTACGGCAAACACGAGCGCACCTATATCGACAACCTCAACCGCCTCATCAAGGACACCAAGTATGAGGATATGGAGCTTGAAGACATCATACGCTCAGCCGAGGGTCCGGTGTTCAACAACGCCTCGCAGGCATGGAACCATATATTCTATTTCTTCACCTTCTCTCCCGAGGGGAGCCGCGATCCCGAAGGCCGTCTGCGTCATGCCATTGACGAGCAGTTCGGCAGTCTCGAGCAGTTCAAGCGCGAGTTCGAGGAGGCCGGAGTCTCGATTTTCGGCTCGGGCTGGGTATGGCTCTCCAAGGACAAGGATGGCAAGCTCTTCATCACGAAGACCTCAAACGCCGGAAATCCCCTCACCGACGGCCTCACGCCGTTGCTGACCTTCGATGTATGGGAGCATGCCTACTACCTCGACTACCGCAACCGCCGCGCCGAGGCCCTGAAGGAGTGGTGGAAGATTGTCGACTGGGACATCGTTTCCAGCAGATATATCTGAGATACAGACTTAAAGAGCTTCAAAAACAACATGCAGTAACAAGACTGACGAATAAATATAAAGGAAAACAGCACTGATAAGCATAATGTGATGAATGGAGAGAGAGGCAGTCGTGAGACCCCCTCTCTTTTTTCATGTCAATAACGTAGATGCCATTCAGAAGATTTTTGCTACTTTTGCATTCGCAAGAATGAATAACGAGAATAAAGTACAGTCTGTGCCAGAGACCCGGCTTGGTTTTGTAGGGCTTTCGGCGCTGGTCTTCGGCATGATGGTCGGAGCCGGAATTTTCAACATACCCCAGAATATGGCCTCGCAGGCAGGGTTGGGGGCGGTCATCCTGTCGTGGATAGTCACGGCTGCAGGGATGCTGCTGCTGGTTTTCACCTTCAAGGCCCTGGCCGACAGACATCCCGAGCTTGACGCGGGGATATATCAGTATGCCCGCGAGGGTTACGGGCCTTTTGCCGGCTATCTCACGGCGTGGGGATACTGGTTGTGTACGGCGTTTGCCAATGTGGCATATGCGGTCATGCTCAATGATACTTTCGGGGCTTTCTTTCCCCGTCTGCTCGACCACGGCTGGCCTACAGTGGCCTTCGGGTCGGTGCTGATATGGGTGATATTCCTGATTGTGGTGGCCGGGATGCGCACTGCCAAGGTGCTGACTACGGTGCTTGCCTGTGTCAAGGTGGCCACGATACTGCTCATCATAGCTCTGCTCGCCGTCAATATCCGCATGGATATGTTCTCGCTCGATTTCTGGGGGCGTGCCGCAGACCTCGGTGGCCTCGGCGACCAAGTGAGGAGCACGATGCTGGTGACGCTCTGGTGCTTCATCGGCATCGAGGGGGCGGTCATCATGTCGGGGCGTGCGCGACGCAGCCGCGATGTCGGCAGGGCAGGTGTGACGGGATTCTTCACGGCGTGGCTGCTGTATGTGCTTGTGTCGGTGTTCTCTTTCGGGGTCATGACCCGCGCGCAGCTTGCCGGGCTCGACGACCCGTCGGTGGCCTATGTGCTGCGCGATGTCTGCGGCCCGTGGGCATACTGGCTGGTGATAGCGTCGGTCATCATCTCGCTCGGCGGAGGCTGGGTGGCATGGACGCTGGTCTGTGCCGAGGTGCCATACAGTGCGGCCAGGGTGGGGATATTCCCGCGCAGGTTCCTGAGGCTTAACCGTTTCCGTATGCCTGCGTTCGGGCTGTTTGTGTCGAGCGTGGTGATGCAGCTTTTCCTTGTGCTTGTGGTCACTGCGGATGATGTGTATCTCGCCGCCCTCAATATCACAGGCATGATGATATTGCCCGCCTATCTGGTGAGCGGGATGTTCCTGTGGCGTATCTCGTGCGGATGCCATCGCGCGGGGAGGATCATAGGGGCCGGGTGTACGCTGTTCTGCCTGTGGATGATATATGCCGGAGGGCTCGGCCTGTTCATGCAGACGTCGCTGTTCTATATTGCGGGACTCGGATTCTGGCTCAAGGCACGCCACGAGCGCGGACAGCACCGTCTGACGCGCGGCGAGATTGCCGGGCTGGCGGTGCTGGCGGTGGCAGGAGCCGCTTCGGTGTGGATGATGCTCAGAGCTTGATTTCGGCCGGGTCAATCTCGCCAAACCAGCGGGTGAGCTGTCTGCGGGCTTTCTCGTGAGTCTCGGGGGTGATGTTGTCCCATATCAGCTTGGCCGTGTAGAGCAATAGCCCCGCGTCGTCGAGGAGACCTCCGGGGAGGATGTCGGCCACGATGTCGGCGGGGAGGATGAAATAACCTAGCGCGGCCACGACTACCGCCTTGTGCTTGAGCGGAATATTGCCGCTGAGGAGGGCGTTATACAGCAGCAGGGCCGCATAGACGGTCTTGACCCCCGCCTTCCTGGCCACCCTGCCTATCTTGTCGAACAGCCTGGAGGGTGAGTATGCCGCCCCGAACCTGCCGAGATTCTTTTTGAACAGAGAGAGATTCATATCTATATAACAACGGCAGGAGCCTTCCGGGTTTTCGGAGTGGCTCCTGCAGTGGGTATTGTTGTGCCTGGTGAGGCTTATTCGGTCATCGAGGCGGGTTTGGCAATCTTGTCCTTCTCGCAGCGCTTCTCCATGTTGGCGATGCGCGATTTTGTGTCGGGGTGCGACGAGAACATCTTGCTCATTGCGCTCTGGCTGCCGCCGCTCTGGCCCTCGAGCTCGGCCATCTTCCTGAAGGCCATAGCCATCGCCCAGGGGTTCTTGCCGTTCTCCTTGAGGAAATCATATCCGAAATCGTCGGCCTCGCTCTCCTGTTTACGCGAGTAGTTGCTGCTCAGCAGGGCCTCTGACAGCTCGCCGAGCTGCGAGTCGGTGAGTGCGGCCACCTTGCCGTTGGCCGACGCGATGGCGTCTTTGGCAGCCGAGGTCAGGAGTGCCTGCTTGAACTGCTTCTTTGAGTGATGTCTGGCCACATGTCCGAGCTCATGTCCGATGACGCCAAGCAGTTCGTCGTCGTTCATGATATCCATAAGCGACGAGAATACCCTGACGCTGCCGTCGGGACAGGCGAACGCATTGACGTCGATGACCTTGTAGACCTTGAAATTCAAGGGTATGCCGTCGGCCTTGTCGAGACCCTGCACGAGTTTGTTGAGGCGGATGGTATAGGGGTCGTCATCTGCGGCGACGGGGTTGTTCTTGTCCATCCAGTCGACAGACTCGCGCACATACTGTGCCATCTGCTCGTCTGTGATTGTCAGGGCCTGCACGGCCTTTGAGCCGGCGCTGATGGCACGGCCGAGATTGAACTGGGCCGACACGGGAACTGCTGCGGCCAAGGCAAGTGTAAGGATGATTGAACGAAACATATAAGTTTAAAGTTGAAAGTTTAAAGATTAAAGAGGGGGAGATTTTTAGTTTAGAGATTATAGATTAAAGATTAAAGAGGAATAGATGATAGAAAAGCCGATTAAAGTCTAAAGCTGTAAGATAGATTGTAGATTACTAATATCTGTCTTTACTCTTTAAACTCTAATCTTTAAACTTTAAACTTTACTCTTTAAGCTTTACCCTTTAACCCTTAACCTCTCTTCCCGGTTCAGTCTCTGCGGAAGAGGTCGCGGGTATATACCTTGTCCTCCACGTCGTCGAGGATGCTGTCATAGCGGTTGGCGACGATGGCGTCGGAGAGCTCCTTGAAGCGGGCGATGTCGTTGACCACGCGGCTGCCGAAGAATGTCGTGCCGTCTTCGAGCGTGGGCTCGTAGATTATCACCTCGGCACCCTTGGCCTTGATGCGCTTCATCACGCCCTGGATTGACGACTGGCGGAAATTGTCTGAGTTCGATTTCATCGTCAGGCGGTAGACACCTATCACACAGGGCTTCTCGGTGGCTGCGTTATACTGGTTGCCCCCGGTGTACGAGTAGTAGCCCGCGAGGTGGAGCACCTGGTCGGCGATGAAGTCCTTGCGCGTGCGGTTGCTCTCGACGATGGCTGTCATCATCTGCTGGGGGACGTCTGCATAGTTGGCCAGGAGCTGCTTGGTGTCCTTGGGGAGACAGTAGCCGCCATAACCGAACGAGGGGTTGTTGTAGTGGGTGCCGATGCGCGGGTCGAGACCGATACCCTCGATGATGGCCTGGGCGTCGAGGCCCTTGACCTCCGAATAGGTGTCGAGCTCGTTGAAATAGCTCACGCGCAGGGCAAGGTAGGTGTTAGCGAACAGCTTGACGGCCTCGGCCTCCTTCATGCCCATGAACAGCGTGGGGATGTCCTGCTTGATGGCTCCCTGCTGCAGCAGCGAGGCGAACTCGCGCGCCTTGGCCTCGAGGAAATCCACATCGGCGATGGCACGGATGGCGGCGTTCTCCTCGGCAAACTCGGGCTTGTCGATTATCTTGGGATAGCCCACGATGATGCGGCTGGGGTAGAGGTTGTCATACAGTGCCTTGCTCTCGCGCAGGAACTCGGGCGAGAAGAGCAGGTTGAGCTTCTTCACCCCCTTGGCGGCATAGCGCACATACAGGCTGCGGCAATAGCCCACGGGGATGGTCGACTTTATCACCATCACGGCGTCGGGATTGACACTGAGCACGAGGTCGATGACATCCTCGATGCAGTGGGTGTCGAAATAGTTCTTGACGGGGTCGTAGTTTGTCGGGGCGGCGATGACCACGAAATCGGCGTCGGCGTATGCCCTGGCACCGTCGAGGGTCGCTGTGAGGTCGAGCTCCTTCTCGGCGAGATATTTCTCGATATATTCGTCCTGGATGGGCGAGATGCGGTTGTTTATCTTCTCGACTTTCTCGGGTATCACGTCTACCGCGGTCACATGATTGTGCTGGGCAAGGAGGGTCGCGATGCTCAGGCCCACATATCCTGTTCCGGCTACTGCTATATTCATAGATGTCTGATTAGGATTAATTTTGGCGCAAAGTTCGTCAAAAATCTCGGCATAATCAAGAAAAACACCTCCAAATCGCTTGCCGCCAGCCTAAATCGCATCAGCCAGCGCATCATGACGCCCGCAATCACTGCTGCGGGAAGCGCCCTGTGCGGATGCCTGAGCTCAGGGCCTGCATGCGCTGCTCGGATGTGCCGTGGGTGAACGAGTCGGGCACCGCATAGCCCTGCGCCCGCTTCTGCAGATAGTCGTCGCCTATCTTCTGTGCGGCGTCGATGGCCTCCTCGACATCGCCGGGTTCGAGCGAGCCGAAGAGCTTGTTGTCATGATGTGCCCACACCCCGGCATAATAGTCGGCCTGCAGCTCGAGCGCCACACTCAGCCTGTTGGCGTCGGCCTCGCTCATGCGCGACATGCGCGAGTGGGCGTCGTCGAGCGTCCCGAGCAGGTGCTGCACATGGTGTCCGACCTCGTGGGCTATGACGTATGCGTAGGCAAAGTCGCCGTCGGCGCCGAGTGTCTGACGCATCTCGGAGAAGAATGACAGGTCGATATACAGTTTCTCGTCGGCCGAGCAGTAGAACGGCCCCATCGAGGCCGAGGCGTTGCCGCAGCCGCTGGTCACGGCATCGGTATACAGCACCAGTGTGGGGGCTTCGTACTCGAGTCCCTGCTCCTCGAACAGCCGGGTCCAGACATCCTCTGTCCCCGCGAGTATCTTGCGCGAGAACTCGGCAAGCTCCTCCTCCTGGGCCGAAGGTGTGTAGTCCTGGCTGTATGCGCTCTCCGAGCCTCCGCCAAGCATCTGTCCGGCGTTTGAGGTGAGTACGTCGAGAGGACTTCCCCCCGATATCCAGGCGATTATCGCAGCGATTATCACCGCGCCGATGCCACCTCCGATCTTTAGTCCGCGGCCACCGCCACGGCGCCCTCTCTGGTCGCTCACATTTGAGCTCTCGCGTCGTCCGTTGAGATTCATATATGGGTTTTATTGATAGAACGGATGCCGGCGTCCGTATGTTCGGCACCGGCATCCCGATATATTTCGACTATGATTACTTTTTAGAGCTGATCATGTTCCAGACTGCCGAGCTGCAGAGCGCGCCCAGGAAGGGAGCCACGATGAAGAGCCAGAGCTGCGACAGGGGGAGTGAGTTGCCCTCGATGGCGGCGAAGATGGCCGGGCCGATAGAACGGGCCGGGTTGACCGATGTCCCGGTGATGGGGATACATGCGATGTGCACCAGCACCAGGCACAGGCCGATGGCCAGTCCGGCAAAGTTGCCCGCGCCCTGCTTGGAGTCGGTGGTGCCGAGCACCGTGAGCACGAAGATGAACGTGAAGACCGTCTCGGCGATGAAAGCCGGAATGATGTTGCCTTGCATGAACGAGTTGGCACCCGTCGTTGTGGTCGAGTTGAACACCGCCTCGATACCGGCCTGGTTGCCCGTGTGCACCAGTATGTAGAGCACAGTCGACGCGAGGATGGCACCGATGACCTGGAAGAGCATATACATCAGCGCCTCAGGGCCTTTCATGCGGCCGTTGGCCCACACGCCGAGCGTGATGGCCGGATTGATGTGGCATCCCGAGATACCCCCTATCGTGTAGGCCATTGCCACCACCGAGAGGCCGAATGCCATTGCCACACCGAGGGTCGTGACCCCGTAGCCGGTAGTGCCGAGGCCGATGCCAGCAAATATCGCGCTGCCACAGCCCATCAGGACCAGGACAAATGTCCCGATCATTTCTGCAAGATACTTCTTCATTCTTAACAGTTGAGTTTGGAGTTAGTAAAAATGTTTATGTAGGATTTGTTGAAAACATTGCAATTTACATAAAAAATGTCAAATCCATTTTGTTTTCATAAAAATTAACACAAATCCCTGCGTAAATGTTCTCAGTCACTCCGTTTCTCAACGCGCTCCACCACGCGGATGCTGACCTCATAGAGCAGGTAGAGCGGCACGGCCACGAGAACGAGCGTCATGACGTCGGGCGGTGTGATGACGGCAGCGGCGATGCAGATGACAAGTATGGCCCCGCGGCGGCAGTCGCGCAGCAGCGACGCCTGCAACAGTCCCATCCTGGCCAGCACAAAAGCTATCACGGGGAGCTGGAACACCACACCCATCAGCAGCGTCAGTGTGACGAATGTTGATATGTAGCTGTCGAGTGTGATTGTGCTCCTGACCTCCGCGGCCACCGAGTATGTGCCGAGAAACCTGAACGAGATGGGGAACAGCACGAAATAGCTCATCAATACCCCCGCCACGAACAGCAGGTATATCACCGTGACCGTCTGCACCGAATAGCGGCGTTCGCTGTCGAGGAGGGCGGGAGAGACAAACCTGAACAGTTCGTAGAGTATGAATGGCGACGCGCACAGCAGTCCTAAGTATATCGAGGTGGTGATGTGGGTCATAAACTGGCTGGCAAGGTCTGTCGCGATGAGCTCGACATCGAACGGCTCGAATGCAAATCCCGGTATCACGTGCCTCAGCAGCTTCTCTATCATCCTGTAGGTGACAAAGTCGCTGCGCCCCGGCGCGAGGATGATGCCGAAGGTCGCTTCCTTGAAGGCGAATATAACTGCGGCGAATACCGCCGTGACCGCAAGCACACGTATCAGCATGGCCCGGAGGACATCGAGATGCCCTCCGAACGTCAGCAGCCCGTCATCTTGCTCCCGGCTCATCGCTGGGTGTATCGGCGGGTTTCCTTTCCTCGTCCTGTGTCCCGGACTCGTCGTGCTCCCCGGGCTCTTCCTTCATGCCGTCCTTGAACTCGCGCACCCCTTTGCCGAGGCCGCGCATCATCTCGGGGAGTTTCTTGCCTCCGAACAGCAGAAGGGCCAGCCCACCTATCAGCACAAGCTCGGTGGTGCCTATGAACGCGGCTATCATGGCTGAACGAGATATATTTCGCAGGTCGTGAAATTGATTTCCCAGTTGCCGTCATCGGTGCGGGGCCATGAGTATTTCTCATACATCCTGTCCCACCAGCCCTGAAATCGTGCCGAGGTCTGCGCGAGGTCTGAGACCATACGCTCATAGAGGTCCGAATTGTCGGCGGTGAGTATCTTGGCCAGTTCGGTGAGGCCGTTGCGGCGCTCGAAGAGTGCCTGTATCTCGTCACGCTCCTCTGGTGTGACGCTGCCTATGGTTGTCTTTGTCATTGTAGTAATTTTGTTATTTGATACTGGATGGCTTTGCTATTGTGTCATTAGTACATCTGTTTATCGTGTCATTGCGTACGCTGTTTCTCCTCCCCAAGGAAGTCCCGTCACAAGCAGTTCCGCAAGTGTACTTGCAACATCCGGAACAGTGTCCTTTGCATGTTACCGCGCAGCTACCTTCGCATGTTGAGACACATTGGCTTTTGCATGAGGTGGCTATGTTTGATGAGGTTATCGGAATCGGAAGGGAAACGGCTCCGGCGAGTATGGGGAGTATGGCGATGGCTCTCTTGAAGAAGGTTCTTCGTGAAATATTCATTGTTTTGCTATTTCAAATGGGTCGAGATAAGATATTTCGGGAATCTCCCGGTCGGGGAGGAATGTGCCGAGGGTGCGTATCGAGGCGAGCAGCGCGCGCGAGGCATTGCGCTCGTGGTGGGCGGACACGCACTGCTCACGGCCAGGAGTGTTGACCTCGAGGGTAGAGCGGCGGTTGAGCCACACGCACCTGCGGCAGTGCCATGCGTCGCACTTGCGGCATATCGGGGCGTGGTCAAGGCGGTAGAGCTGCCGGTTCTTTATGTCGAGCTCCCCGTCGGCCCAGGTGCCGAGGGTGCCGACTGGCTGCGAGCCGTCGTGCATGAAGGCAGGGCAGACATAGAGCTTGCCGTCGGGTGCGAGTGCTATGCTCTCGTCGCCCGCGTTGCAGTTGTTCATGCCGTCGAGCAGCATGCGGTCGGTGAGCAGGTTGAGCTGCACGGCGTGTCTGCGTCCATACTCGGCGGTCACTGCCGGGATAAGTCCGGCAAGGAACGCCGGGTATTCCTCGAGCTGCGCGTCGGTGAGGGTATCGAGGTCGGTGACGACGACATTGATGCGGTCTGCCTTGGCGATGATGTGTCTGAGGGTATCGCCGTTGGCCGTGAGCGTGTCCATATCCGTGCGTATGACGTATGCCTGTCCCGGACGGAATGTAAAACCCCGGGTCTCTTCCCACCCGTCAAATACCACTATGTCGGCATCCTCGACCAACTTCCTGTCATCGCATCCGGCAGGGACTATATCCGTGTGGTCTATGGTGTCAATGACGGCCTTGAGGGTGTCGGGGAGGGTATAGGACGGGTAGACAAACTGTATGTTCAGGTTCTCCTTCATGGCCGCGAATATGGCCCGCTTCAGGGTGTCGGGGTCTATGAGCCGTGGGGCGGTGCAGGGATTGCCGTAATGACAGTATGACACTGATGTGTCGCAGAGGTCTATGACAAGATATTTCAGCATGGCTGTGACGTGGTTTTGGGGTGTGACTGTTCGAACTCCTCGCGCCGTCCTTCGAGCTCAAGTTTGCGATATAGCTTGTTCCAGTAGTAGTTGTTGGCGCGTACCCTGGCCTTGTGCATCTTGCAGATGGCGGTCGAGCGCTGGAATACCGTGTCGGTGTCGGCGGCGTCATAGTTCTCGCCCTGACACCACGCGCATCCCGAGGCAACCTCGCAGTCGATACATTTCTGTGGCGACTGGGTTGTGCGGTCGAGGGTCAGGAACGGCCTCAGTTTGTTGGCGTCGATGCCGTCATCGACATTGCCTATGATAATGGGCCGCTTGGAGCGCAGGGAAAAAGCTGCAAATCTGTTGCAAGGATAAAAGTATCCCGCTGAATCCACAGCTAACATTCTTCCAGAGCCGCACCAATTTTTATTATCTGTAACATTGTCGAGCGGTTTCCCTATATTTTCCATAAAGAAAGAACATGAGTAATCGTCATAGTATCCATTGTCAATTATGGAATCCGCAAGAGTTATCAGTTGTTCTTCATATAGGTCGTCATCTCCTTCTTGCCATACGTTTTCAAATACAACATTGATATTGACATTATGTATTCCAAGAGAATATAGATGAAGGACACTTTCTGAAATATATTTTATATCTTCTGACGAGATGGTGACTTTGGTTCCAGCATCAGGAAATTGTGAAAGCCATAAGGGAATATTGTTTATAACATTTTCATAAGAGCCTTTTTCAGGGAATGAATCTTTCCATATTCTGTTAAGGTCATGTTTCCGCTTTGTTCCATCAATGGATATGCCTATAGATAGATGATTTATGTTTTTCTTAATGAAACTCTGTACTTTTTCAGAACCATAGTTAATGCCGTTTGTTGATACAGAAAAACGATATGAATTGAACCAATGATGGTTGCGTACATACATCTCCTTCTTGATATAGTCACATATTCTGTCTATGAGGTCTATTTCAATGAAGGGTTCTCCTCCTATGAAATCCCATATCACAGATTCTTCCGCGAAATCATATTCATGGTTGAGAATATAGTCAATTGCTTTGCGAGCCGTCTCCCATGACATGCGTTCTTTGTCGTTTTTTCCTACGAGATAACAATATTTGCATGCGAGCTGACAATCTTTGGTCACTATAAAAGTGATAACTCGTGCACTCCCTTCCTTCCACCCACGATCAATCTCTTTGATTTTTTCCATTTATCTCCTGTATTTGTCATAGAAATCGGAATATATTTGGAACAGGATAGTTACTTTATCCATCCTGTTCCAAATAGAAATGTCAACGGCTTGCAGAACCGCCTGTGCATCCGCTCATGCATGTGCCTGAACATCCGGCTTTACATCCGGAACATGCTCCTTTGCAGCCGCCAGAGCAAGTTGTGGTGCATCCGCTATAGCAATCGTTGATTGTTTTGCTCTCTTTGGCAATAGAGGCAAGCGGCATATTGGCGAGTGCGATTGCACCGAGGATGGGAAGGACGCCCTTTGCGGCGTTTTTGAAGAACTCGCGGCGTGACTGGAGCTCCTCGTTTCTCTCCTTTTTCATGATAGTGTGTTTCCCTCCATAGATTCCCCGGACGGAGGTGTGTTTTCTTGTGTGTGAATAAAAAAGAAAGAGCGTGAGAATCTGTACTTTTGCTCGTCTCCGCTCCTAAAGGCTCTCGCATTGCCCTATTCTGTAGAAACGAGCAACGCAGAAGCCCACGCCGATACATCTATATCCGTCACACCCCGATAGGGAAGCGCTTGCGCGCATCCCAGCGGGGGGAGTATATAACATACCCGAGGCATCTACTGTTGCAAGGTTTCTTGACAGAATAATAGAATTTGCGAGATTCTCAGGAGCCAAAAAACTTGCGTCGAGTAAACGCTGTTCCATAAATAATGAACCCACCCGCAACCGGCACTCTCTTGTGCCATCGGCGTGGATTCAACTGCAAATGTCGTTATTCCTAACGAATTGTGCAAATTTTATCCTATATTTTTTAATAAATGTTTATAATCTCCCGTGTCCCATCGGGTAAGAATGGAGGGCGATGTGTTCCCCGGGTTCCCGATCATCACCCGTGGTCAGGGATGACGACGGCCCTGCGGGCCTGATGAGGCGCGTGCAATCGGTTGGTTAGGCGCGGTTGTCCGCAATGGAATTATGTCGTGAGGGTGGAATGTATTGTGATGGGTCGTGTGGTGACGCCCCGCCTTGTGCGGGGCACGGTAAAGTAGCCCCAAGGTCTTGCCTTGGGGGATTGCGAAATTATTATGAATACGGCCCCGTCAGGGGTCGTGGAATATTCGCCATGTTTTCGCGTATATTCCCGGATACCCTGCGGGCACCCGAATAGGATTTGGAATCCCCTCCCCAGAGGCAAGCCTCGGGGCTACCATCCCGTGCCCCGCAAAGCGGGGCGGATGTATACGAGATGCGGAGGAAGCCATGCCTTGCGGGCCTGTGGGGATGTGCGGCTGTTCCTCAACAACATGGGGATTGGTGAATTCCGACGGCTCTGCGGGCCTGATAAGATACCTGCAAATGGTCGATTCAGCACGGAGATTGTCGACTACATTTCCCGCACTGTCTTGCGTCATGCTGAATCTTTTCATCTGACGCTCGAGTCGCGCATGTCGTTGATATACAGTCTCTCGACCGATGTCTTCTTGCCGAAATTGAAACAGTAGCTCACACTGACCTCTATGCGGTGTTTGCCTGAGTTGGCCCATTCGCGGTTAAAGATGTCGGTTGTGCCGTTGGTGGCGGTGTAGGTTTCCCGGCTCATGCGGTTGAGCGGCAGATACGTGAGTCTGGCAGAGAAATTGTCACGGTAATACCCGAATTGAAGGTAGAGCATGTAGTCGCGGTCTTTCGCATATCCTCCACGGTTCTTATAGTAGGTCTTGGACCCGGGCGTACTTGCATACAGCATGGCATAGAGATGGTCGGTAGGCATGTAGGTCAACGACAGGGTTGCCCACGGACTCCAGAAATTTATCGGATATATTCCGTTAGAGTACACGTGGCTCACGAGAAGATAGGGGCTGAGTACCAGACGCCCCGAGAACAGCGATATATATGCGTTAATCGACAGATCGAGCAGGTTGGCTATGCCACGGTTGGCAAGCCTGTTATATATTATCCCGTCTGCCGGAAAATATTCCACTTCGACATTGTGGCGTCTGTTGGTCCAACCGGCAGTTGCGCCAAACTGCATGGTGTTGCTCTTCAGCCACAGATACGAGAACCGCATGTCGGTATAGCGGGTCATCGTCAGGTCGGGGTTGCCCGCGGTACCCTCGAACCCAGTGTCGGGCCTGCGTATGTCGTTGAACGACGATACTATGAGTGGTATCCGGGTGTATCTCGCCGACAGGCTCAGAGAGTGGTGTCCGGCTATGTTGCCACGCCCCGACAGCGACAGGTCGGGATACACGTCGGTAATCGGCGATGCGTCATTATACCCGAGCACAGAGACAGGGACTGCCACGCCTGTCTGAATGTTCCAACTGTCGTTGAATGTATGTTTCCATCTCATTCCGGCCTTGTATCTCTGCTGGGTTAGGTTTTGCTCGGAGGTTACCGTGCCCGTGTAGTGTGTCCTGTAGAATGCGGCTGTGCCTTCGGCGAGGGCGGTCACCACGTCGTGTGTCCCGAGCTCCTTGTCGGCATAGACCGCGAGGGTCGGGGTGACCGCTTTCTCGGATATGCCGTTGAGTATCGAGGCGTCTGCCGAGCTGAAGGCCGAGCGGCTGTCGTTGAACGAGCCGGAGACACCTGCGTTGACCTTGAGCTGGAGGGCGTTGAGTTTCAGAAGATACGAGGCCTGGAGGTATGGCGCCACCTCCGATGATGTCTTCCATCGCATGTCTGTGGTGGTCACACCGTCAAGAGTGTATGCACCCGCCCGGGTGATGTCGGGGGTGGCAAACTTGCGTGCCCCGGCTGTTATGACAAGTGTATTTCCCGCTGTATCCCGATGCACGGCCTGTAGACCGCCGTAATATTCGCGCTGCAGGTGCCGGGTCTCGCATGTCTTCTGCAATAGCTCTATCGTCTGCATGTCACTGAACGCATATCGTGCCGTCTGGTGTATCGAGTCGCCGTGCGAGCGTACATAGCTCATGCCTCCCGTGGCCTGGAATGTCCAGCGGTCTGTGGCATATTTCGAATAGACCCCATAGTTGCCGGTGTTGTAGATAAATGTCTGCGTCGCGTCGGCGTTGACATATCCTCCATACTTTATATCCCTGACAATGAAATTTACCACCGCATCCTTCCCCTCGAACTGCGAGCCTGTCGGGTCACGCAATATCTCGATACGCTTCACGTTTGCGGGTCTTATTCCCTTTACCTCCGCCTCGGTTGCCGGGATACCGTTGATGAAATATGCCGCGCGCTCGCCGGTGTTGAACGACACCTGTTTGCTCAGCGGGTCAATCCTCAGCATCGGCAGCTGCATATGCTCGAGCAGTGACAGGCCCGAGTCGGACGTCTTGCGCTGTCGGTCGGTAGGCCTGGCGGCATATCCGTCAGGAAGTAGTGTGGTGTTCTGTGCCGTCACCGTCACCTCCGACAGGTCATAGGCGGGTTCTGCAATGCTGTCCGTGACCTCGGCATGGAGCGACAGGGCAAAACAGGGAGTCAGTAAACTCAACAACAGGGTTTTATTTATTCTCATAATAGTAATTGACATGTAGTTCGGAAAGTAAGGTATATAGCTCGGGCGCCTTTATTCGGTTTGATGGCTAAAATCAACAGAGGGCACTCTTTTGCGGAGTGGGATGCAGAATTATTTTTTTCATATAACTAATTTTGTCAGGTGGAGGGTTTATAGAAATGCAATTCGTGAAAATCTGTGGTAAAGATATGTGGTATTTTTAAACTATGCAAATAATTTTATATATATTTTAAAAAAATATAAATATATTGATTGAAACAAATAGATTATAGACAGGAAAGGATGAGGACGGCCCTGCGGGCCTGATATGGCGCGGCTGCTTCTCGGCGACGATGTGCGGGGTAATGACATGGGGGGATGGTGGATTCCGAGGCCCGCGAGGGCCGATGTCATGGATAGCAACATATCATGTGTGGCTCATTCGGAGGGATGGGTGACGTCACTCTGGGTCCGGGTATGAAAAAAGGTGCATGGGCCGTGGGGCCTATGCACCTTTCTGGGTATTGGGTCAGGGGATTACTTGGCGAATTTGAGGGTGCCGTTGTCGGTTACGGCGATGTAGATGCCGGCGGGGAGGGTCTGGACGCTGAGGGTGCCTCCGTCAGAGGTGAGGATGAGGCGTCCCGTGGTGTTGTAGACGCGGATGGTGCCGTCGGCGGTGAGCTGGCCGAGTGCCCTGTCGTAGCTGATGGCGCCGTTGACGCTTACCTCACCGATGCCCGAACCCTTGGGGCGGAATTCAGCAGTGATGTCAATAACGCCTTCGGTGTCGGCATCGGCTCCGTTGACGATATACGGGTTGCTGAGTGTGACGCTGTTGTCGCGCCAGAGCATGAAGCGTACGGTCTCATAGTCATCGCGGGCATAGGCGTTGAGGTGTACCTCGTCGCCCTCGAGGAAGCGGAGTTCCTTGACCTCAGTGCCGTTGTTGTCAATCAGGACATAGCCGACAAGCTCGTTGTCAACCCATGTCTGGTTGCAGCGGATGACATAAGAGGGGGTTTCCGAGCTTACGCTGTAGACGCCCTGGAAGATGACGAGGTTGTTCTCGAGGTCTGCCTCAGAAATGGTGTAGGTGTCGCCATACTCGACATCGCTCTCGGGATATATGCGCTTGATGTAGTCGAGCTGATATCCGGCGGCTGTCTCGCTCACAAGGGTGATGGTTTCGCCTACGGCGGCGCTATAGTTCTTGAGGAGCTCGTCGCCTACCTTGATGTAGAGTTTGCCGATGAAGCTATGGTTGACAGGATCGGCGACGTCGTAGACAGATACGTCTACCTTGGAATATGTCTCGACTGCGATGTCGGCATCTCCCTCGATGATATAGTCAACCACACGGGCGTCATTGCCGACGGTGATGGGGGTGCCGTTGACTGTGACATTGCCGATGAAGAGGTTGGATGTGAAGATGCGCATCTGGAGGGTGTTGCCCTTGGTCACGACATTCACGTTTTCGGTGGTGAGGATCTGAACAAGTGTCTCGCCTGAGTATTCGTAGAAGTTTACTCCGGCATTGTCGGCGCTGAGTGAGAGGATGGCCTGGTTCTCGCCGGCCTCAATCTTGTTGCCGAAGAGTGTCACTGAACCTGCGCGGTCGGCGACGAACTGGAATACGCCCTCTTCGGATGTGATGGCAAAGCCGCTCTCTGAGGTCACGTCGGTGAGGACATAACCGAACTTAGCCTTGATGTTGACCACGGCCTCGAAGGGGACGGTGATGTTGGCCACGTCAGTGCCGAGGGTCTTGACCTCGCCGTTGACTGTGACCTCGACACCCTCGTAGAAGCCGGGGGTGAGGCACATGAATGTGACTGCGACATCTGAGGGTATCTCACGGCTCTTGATGTCGATGTAGCATCCTTCGGTGAGGTTGGCAAGATATGAGCCGTTGTTCTGGCGGGTGAGGGGTGTGCCGTCGAGTGTGACGCTGATAATCTCGCATCCCTGGGCGGCTGTGATCTGGAGCGGGCTGCCGAGTGCGGCGAGGTCGAAGGTGTTGAGGCCGGTCTGGAGGGTCACTGCCTCTCCGTAGCCGTTAGACTGCCTTACGACAATCTGGGCTGCATCCGAGACGTTGATGCTGACTCCGGTAGCCTTCTCGCCGGATACCCATACCTCGCAGTCTTCTTTGGTGATGCGGAATGTGTTGGAGTCGATGGTCTGTATGCCCGAGCCATAGACATAATTGAATTTGGTCGCGCCCTTGGGTGCTACGGTCACGACATCGCCAAGATGGAGGTCTGCGGTGGCCGACATTCCCGAGAGGGAGAGCTCGGTGCCGCCGCTGGTGAAGGTGTAGTTCTCGAGGGCGGCCTGGTTCTCGAGGGCCGAGAACTTGACGGTGACAGGTTTGCCCTGTGTGGTCACGTCAAACACGTCGCCTGCGGCAAGCATGGCACGCCAGGGACGGTAGCCTGCGCCCGATACGGGCTCGCCGTTACGGGTGATGCTGACGATAGATGCCCCGTCGGTGGCATAGAACTGAATGTAGTCCTGGTCGGCGGGTACGTTGAGCTGGTTGGCGCCGCTGTAGACGGTGCAGGGTGTCTCGGTCTCGGTCGAGCTGATGCCGGTGAAGACGTTGACGTTCTGGGCAAAGTCGATGTTTACGGTGAATTTGGTGCCGTTGCCTTTGGTGTAGACATATACGTAGTCTCCCTCGACTGTGGCGGTGTAGGTATATGTGCCGTCGCCGTTGTTGCGCACGGGGCCACGGTTGAAGCTCTCGACGTTGGTGATCTCGTAGGCCGGGGCGGGGGTGATGGTGAACTCGGTGTTCACGTCGACAGTGGCCTGCATGCCGTTGGTGACCTGCTGGCCGTCGCCATAGGTGATGATGGCCGAGGCCGAGTTATTGTCATCGGCCATGATGAAGAAATAGGGGCTCACCGTCTGTGTTCCCGAGCCACCCTGGGTGGTTATCTGTATCATCGAGTTCTGGGTGATGCCGATGCGGTATGCGCCGTCGCCCGCGGGAGATACCTCCTGCATGTTGAGCGAGAGCGAGGTGATGGTGGCACCGTTTACCCCCTCGATGAGCAGGGGATTGTCGGCATCCTCGACGGTCGACATGTCGTTCACGATCTCGAGGACACGGCCATATCCGGCGTTTGTGGTGACCTTGATGTTCTCCGGGTTGTCAATCATCCACCGCACGTTATACGCACCGGCTGTGACGGACGTCAGGAACAGGGTCATGAACAAAAAAAGTAGATTTTTTTTCATGATGGAAATATTGAATGGTTGGTGTTTATCTCACGATCACTTTGGTGTAGCGGTCGGCGGTCTTGACCAGATAGATGCCGGGTGCGAGCCCGGTGCGTGTGGTCTCGATGCCTGCGAGGGTATATATGCGGGCGTCGCGGGGAGCGATGATGAAGCCTCTGCCACCCGATATGCCGGTCTCTTCTGCGGTGCCGGGACGGCTGATGCCGCTGTTGAGTATGTCGAAATCGAAGGTGATGAGGCCGTCGCTGTTCTCGCGGATGTTGGTGACGGGCTTGCCGACTTTGGCCGACGAGCCTGTGTGCCATGTGGCCGCAGGGGTGGTGTCGTCGGTAAATTCAGTGACTCCGCCGGTTCCGGGGAAGGGGTCGGCCGCCTCGCCGGCAGGGTTGGCTACCCACTTGTTGTCAGCGGCCATGAGCTGTATGTGCTCGTAGCCCGACTGCGAGGGTGAGTTGACCGTGTTGCGGCTCCAGATCTTAGGGTCGTAGTGTATGTGGCTGATGATGAGGCCGTGGCCGGGAAGCCCGGCATCGAAGCCTACTGGCTGACGGTTCTCAAGTGTGTAATATTCGTCGGCATTGTCGGGGTTGACTATGAAATATGCCTTGTTGCTCTCGACGAGCGAGGGGAGCTCCACATCCTTTGCCGGTTCGGAGAGCACCACGGGGTCAAGCCATCCTACGGTGTATCTGTCCATGGCGGTGTATCCTGCCGGGATACGACCGTCGGCATTGTAGGGGCCCACGTCCATCATGTCGTAGTGTCCCATGCCGTAGCCGCCGCTGTAGCGGGCATCGTAGACGTCGGGGAGACCGAGTATGTGGCTGAACTCGTGGCAGATGGTGCCGACGCCATCCCATTCCTCTCCTTCGGCGTCCTTGAGCTCGCAGGCACAGGCGGCGACGTTGAGGTTCTTGTCGTCGAAATAGTCATAGACCGAGTTCTCGAGATACATCATCGCGGGCCAGATGCAGTCTGACGAGCCACCCTGAGCCTCGCCGTGTCCGGCGAAGATGACAAAGACGAAATCGACGAAATCGTCATTGTTGACATCATATAGGCTGAAATCGACCCCGGCCTGGGTGTCGGCGGCAATACAGGCGTCGCGATAGAAGTTCACCAGGTCTTCGTTGAGGCCGTAGTCGGCACATTTCTTGGGGAGGGTGACGGGGCCCACGACATCGAATACGGGTGTGAACGCGCCGCCTGACTGCTCGCGGAAATAGTCGACCACACTGCCGAGGGCCTCGTCAGAGACAAAGTTCTCTGAGTTGACCTTGGTGTCGATATACTCGCGTGTGGTCTTGGGGAGGAATTTCTTGTCCTGGAACTCGGCCATGATGATGAGGCCGCGCACTGTGCCCGTGGTGGGGAATGTCTGCCTGATGGTGCCGGGCATGGTGGCTTCCCTGGCCATGGCCTTGTTCTGCATGGAGAGTATCTGCGAGGCATCGGCCTTGCGGAGGAATCCGTCGGCGTCACGCAATAGTTCCGTGCCGTCGGCCATACGGTAATAGTGGAAATGCTCGTCGCCCACGAGTGAGGCCTCGATAACCGTGCCGTCGGGCTGTGTGAAGGTGTGTATGCCGGGTTTGGCCGGGACAGCCATAGCGTTCGGAAGTACCAGGGCCAATGTGGCGGAGGTCAGTAATGTTTTGAGCTTCATGTTGATGAAATGCGATATGATATATCTTCAGGTATCGTACAGACGACTTAAACCTAAATATGTTATTGTCACAGTTGATCTGACTGTGGGGAGACAGCACCGTGTGGATTGACGATGCAAAATTGGTAAAAAATCTCCAATCATGATGTCTCAAATCGTACAAAATCTAATAAACATTGTGGATTTAATATTATTTAACATTGATTTCCATTTTGACCAATATTTAATATGTAATTTTGTCATCTGTTTGTAATGGCAAAATCACTAAAACCAATATTATCATAGATGAGAAAATTTTTACGACCTTTTGTGCTGGGTGTGATGCTCGCCACGGGCATGACAGCCGGGCTCAGGGCTGTGGCCGCCAGCGCGTTGGACCAGGTGCACCGCCCGTTCTACGGTTATTTTCTTAACAATTCCGCTTTTGACCGCCAGTGGGGCGTGGCGCGCCAGTATTTCGATACCTGCTATGATTCGGAGCTGCTTTTCGACCACTCGGCCGAAGGCACCTATGGCGTCTATGCCGGAGCAGGTATAGACGGAATCCTCTACCTGTGCCCCTACCTCTACTCGTCGCTCGAGGCTCCCAAGGCTCAGGAGATGTTCAGCTATAACACCTACAATGGCCGCGTGACAAAAATCGGTATGTGGAACACCGGGGTCGAAGAGATGAAGCCTACCGACATGACATACGACTATGTGTCAAAGAAGCTCTATGCAATCGGTTATGAATACGGCTCGAAGCTCTTCGAGGTCAATCCCGAGACAGGACTTTTCACCCATCTGTGCGACCTTCAGGACGGCGCGACACTGGCCGCATCGCCTGCAGGTGAGCTCTATACCATCGGCAATACCGGTATCCTCTATCGCATCAACCGTCAGACCGGCGTGCTCACACAGGTGTTCGATACCGGCCTCTCAGGCATGATGAGTCTCCAGACCATGGAGTTTGACCGTGGCAACGGCAAGCTCTACTGGGCATCGAACTGCCACAGCAACGACACATACGATGTGCAGCTTCAGGAGATCGACCTCTCGGACCCCAACAACATCACCATGACCCAGCTCGGGCCTATCGGCATCAATGCGACCTTCATGTCGATGTATATACCTGCCGCATCTTCATTCTCGGCTCCCGCGGCTCCGTCGCAGGTCACAGCCGTGACCCCTGACCCTGAGAAGCTGAGCGCCACCATCAGCTGGACCAATCCCACGACCGACTTTGCGGGCAATGCCATCGACCGCCTCAATGGCGTGGTGCTTTTCCGCAACGGCGAGCAGGTGAAGCTCTTCACGGATGCCGCTGTAGGTCAGGAAATGACATACGAGGACAACGCTGTCCCCACCAATGGCGAGTATCGCTATGACGTGATAGCCTTCAACGGAAACGGCGACGGCGAGAAGGGTTCTGTCTTTGCCTATGTGGGCAAGGATGCTCCCGGCGAGGTCGGAGATGTGGCTGTCGCTACAGATGCCGATTTCATGGGTGCCTCCCTGTCGTGGACAGCACCTGTCACCGGCAAGCATGAGGGCGTGTTTGTTGCTGCCGACGTGAGGTATAATGTAATCCGCCGTCCCGACAACCGCACGGTGGCCCAGGGAATCGCTGAGACGACTTTCCATGACACCAATATACGCCGTCTCCTCAATTACTGGTATGATATCGAGGCATACAACGAGGTCGGCTCCACAACCGTGACAACCGGCGCACGTATCCTCGGTCCGGCTCTTGAGACACCTGTAGAGGAGGATTTCGAGGACCAGCAGGCCATCCCCAACCGCTGGATGACTTTCGACGCTAACAATGACTCGTATTCGTGGATTTTCTACAGCACCATGAGCCACGATATTTTCGGCGACTACGAGCGTGGCGCAGAGTATATCCTCACACCGACCTCCGTAGACTCGCGTCTGTGTGATGCTGATGACTGGCTCATCTCGGCTCCCGTCAAGTTCGAGGCCGACAAGAAATATGAGTTCAGCATCTATGCCCGCGCATATACATCGCGCTATACTCCCGTTAAGGTCGAGCTCTGCTTCGGCGCTACCGCAGACTATGCCGATATGACCAAGCTGGCCGACGCTGCTGTCGAGCTTCCTTATCCCGACCCCGAGACCGGGACTGCCGGATTCATGAAATACACCGCCGATATTCCGCAGGGTTCGACAATCGGATGTGTCGGCGTGCACCTTGTCGAGCCTGTGCCCGACGATTTCATGTGCTTCCTCCAGATCGGCAACGTCGAGGTCAAGGAGAAAAATGAGTCCGGCATTGCTGACGTGAAGGCCGACGGTGACGTCGTCTTCTCGCTCGCAGGCAAGACCCTCAGCATCCATGGCAACATCTCGGCCGGTGCGCTCTATTCTGTCGATGGCCGCTATGTGGCATCGCTCGGCGCTGTCAACGACCTCGGCAACCTCGCCTCCGGCGTCTATATCGCTGTTGTCAACGGCCGCAGCTACAAGTTCGTCCTCTAAGCTTATTCAGCCCGAATCAAATAAAGGCAACCCGGCGCATCGCGCCGGGTTGCTTTTTTGCTGGTGTGTCACATAGTGACGTTGTATTTTTTGAGAAGCTCGAGGGGATGATATGATTCCTTGGCGTGGCGCAGCCCGGGGTCGCCGACATCTTCCTCGCGGTTTATATATTGTACCGACGGGTGGATGGTGGTCATCATGGAGGCGAAGAGGCGGTTTATGGTCTCACCGGCTCCGGCGATGTCGTGAGACATCTTCTCGATATGCACATATAGGGTGTCGCCTATCACCTCGCCGAGCGTGAAGGCCACTATGCCGTCGGAAGGAGTCGAGAGCACAGCCCCCTCAAATCCGTATTGGTCAACATGGCGCAGTACATCGAGCACCTGTTCGCGCTCGACATCGGCTATGGCTGGTTTTGAGAGGGGGAGGTGTGTCGCCTCGAAAAACCGTATGACGTCGGGTATCAGGCGTGGGGTGAGTGTCTCGAAGCTGTATCCGGGGTTGTCGGCCATGAAACGGTTGACGTGGTTGCGCTTCTTGTTGAGTTTCTTGCCCGAGAGTGTGGCGAGTGCCGAGGCGTCGTAGAGATAGTCGCTCCAGTCGTCGAGGGGTGTGACGGCAGTAGCGCCGAGAGCCCTGAGAGCCTGAAGGCCCCCTTCGGGTACGGCTGAGAATGTCAGTGGCATGGCGTCGTGGGCGCGGCAGTAGTCCTTAAGTTTCTCTATGGCCCTGTCGAGCGGCATCGCGCCTATGGGGAGCGAGAATGCCGGACGTGTGACATCGTCCTCGGTGACCCCCTTGATGAAGAGTGTGTCGCCAGAGATGGCGTATGAGTAGCTGAAATATTGTGCCCACATGAGCAGGCCTCCGATGGTGAAGTCGCATGTGCGCCAGGGTGCCGCCTCGAGATATGGCCTGATGACGGGGATGTCGTTCAGGAGCATGGGGCGGAACTGCAGTATGTCGTTGCGTGTTGCGGTGATGACTGTGTATTGCCGCGGTGTGAAGCGTGGGGATGTCATTGTCTTTGTTCTGTTTGTTGTCATAGTGACAACGCTTTGGTATACCGCGGTGTTCAGAAAAATTGGCCGCCGGAACCATTTCGGGCTCCGGCGGCCGGTGCTTATGCAGATGCGTCGCTGCTTATCTGACGATGAACTTGCGTCCGCCCTGGATGTAGATGCCGGGGGCAAGAGGAGCCTTGACCTCGATACCCATCATGTTGAATATGCGGGTGTCGGTGCTGTCGGCTCCGTCGGAAACGACGATGTCGCTGATGCCTGAGTCGGAAGAGGCCGAGAGGCGCAGGTTCATGAACATTGTCGTGCCGCCTACCTTGAACGAGAACGAGCCCGAGACGGGGTCGGTGAACTCGATGGTGTGCGATGCCGTCTTGATGGTCGAGCCGTCCTTGCGGGGGAAGATGTACTGTGAGCCGTCTGCTCCGTTGAACTCGGTGAACCACGAGTCACTGGTGCTGATGCTCGAGTATCCGAACAGCTCTACCTTGGCTACGCTCATGCCGTCGGGGATGTTTACGGTATGGACCACGGCGGTGTTGAACCTCATGCAGTCCTGCTCTCCGGCAGTGTAGGCGCGGTTGAGGTTGTTGTCGATGCTGAATCCGTCGTCAAACTTCCATGTCGAGCCCTCTGACGAGAGGTAGGTGCTGGGGGCAAGGACATATTCTGTAAGGCCATCGTCTTTGTATTCAGGCAGCTCGACACCGGGATCGGTCGATTCGAGGTTGCCGGTGAGCATCTTGCCGCCCTCGTTCTGGGCTGCGATGATGTTCTCGACGAGCGAGTTGATGTAGTTCTCGAGGTTGGTATATCCGTTCGAGGCGCGCTTGCGGCCGTCGGCGGCATTGGCGGGGTCGAGGCCGTTGGCTGTCTCCCAGGCGTCGGGCATTCCGTCGCCGTCACTGTCGACAGGGGCGGTCTCTGATTTGAGCGCGGGCCACCCGGTGGTGCCATCGGCATACTTGACCTGGTTCTGGCTGTCGATGATGCCTGTAGATGTGAATGATGCGTTGCCGCTGCGGACGTCGGCGGTCACGATGTCGTCGTATGCGTCGCGCCTGTGCGATGTGCCGGCATAGGCGAGCACGCGCTCATAGGCATCCTGTGCGCTGTGTGTGGTGGTATAGACATACTCGATGGGTGTGTCGAGCTTGATGTCCTGCTTGATCTGGTCGTTCCACATGTTGTCGTTCGAGCTGGCCGAGATCTGCGAGTAGATGCCTGTGGTCCAGTTGTCGGCTGTCACGGCAGCGTCGAGCGGATTGTAGTTGCCGTCGACATAGAGGGTGCCCCATTTGTGCAACATGGGTTTCCATCCGTTCCAGGCCACCTCTATCTTGGTGCCCTCGTGGTCGATGGTGTTTGTCTCCATGTCGATGGTGTATATCTTGCTGCCTATGACGAGCTGGTTGTATCCGTTGGCGGCAGCTCCGTTGATGCGGCGTACCGAGGCGGTGGTCACGTTGGTGCCCAGGGCGCGGTTATAGTTGGCTATCGTGGTGTTCTTGTCGAAGCAATAGTCAAGGGTGCGGATGCCGAGTCCGGCGATGCGGCTCTTGCGGCTGTTGGATGTCTTGCCTGGCTTGTAGTAGTTGTTGACCATGTTGACGTTCATGCCCTCGCCGCCATAGCATCCGTTTGAGCCGTAGTTATAGACGACGTTGTTGCGGTAGTCCATCTGCTCCTCTTCCTGTGTGCCGGGACGCGGGCCGAGGCGCGGTGTGCGCGACGAGTGGTTGGCTATGAGGTTATGGTGATAGCTGGCGCGGCGTCCGCCCCAGTTGCCTCCGTAGCCGTGTGCGCCCTTGGAGTGGCCCGAGTTCTGCAGCGAGTGCGATGCGATGCACCACTGTACGGTGATGTCTGTGGAACCGTAGACCGAGAGGCACTCGTCGATGCTCCATGACACCGAGCAGTGGTCGATGATGATGTCTCTCTGGTCCATTCCGCCGAGGCCGTCACCCTCATGGTAGGCCACCTGACGGTTGCCGAGACGGAATCGCACGAAGCGGATGATGACGTTGGACGCCGAGATTGAGAAGGGGTAGTCGGCGATACAGATACCGTCGCCCGGAGCGGTCTGGCCCGCGATGGTGACGTTGCCTTCGCGCAGACGCAGCTCGGAGGTCAGGTAGATGGTGCCCGATACGTCGAAGACGATGGTGCGGGTGCCTTTCTGGTTGCAGGCATAACGGAACGAGCCGGGCTGATCGTTGTCCTCAAGGGTGGTTACGTGGTAGACGGCGCCTCCACGGCCGCCTGTGGTCATGCGGCCATAACCCTCGGCTCCCGGGAAGGCCTCGCGCTGTGCGGCGCCTGCAAGGGGGGCAAGGAGAAGACTCAGCACAAGAAATAGAGTTGCTATTGCTGTCTTTTTCATGCAGATAGGATATTGTAAAAAGTAAGGTAAGTATTTACATGGTATAAATATCCGCAAAGATACTCTTTTCTGCCGGATTGACAAAATTATGGCGCAATTATTTGGCGAATGGCTCGCAAATAATTGCGCCTTAGGGATTTATTGTCACGTCTGGATTATGGCTATGCGGGTGTCTCTTCGGGATAGGTAACGGAGCCTGTCTGGATGTTGTAGGTGAGTACGGTGTCGAGCATGGTGAGCTTGTAGAATTTCTTGTCTCTCTTCATGCCATAGACCTTGTCCTGCTGCTCGGTGCTCTGGAGGAATGAGAACAGGGCCGGGGGGAGCTGGTCGTACATCAGCACCTCGGGCAGTCGCGAGCCGTTGCCGTCGATCTCGGTCCATTGATACTCGCTGTCGAATATCAGTGTCACGCCGTTGTTGACCTGGACCCTGAACATGTCGTCATACTCGTTATAGCTTTTCACGCCGCTTCCCGGAAAATACTGTGAGATGAAGTTGGTGATGGGCGAGGGGAGTTCGTCCCAGGTGTCGTTGTTGCATGCTCCCAGGCATACAAGTGCTGCGAGCATACAGAATAGCAGAAGGTTTATATGACGTTTCATTGTATTATAGAGGATGTGAGATATGCTTAATTAACGCTTACCGAGGTTAAAAAGTTGAAAATCGGGATAGTGTTTCTCAACAAACTCTCTATCCGCAGGGTTTAGACAATAGTTTTGTATCATAACCTAAAAAAACGGATGTGAAGATGGAAAAGACTATTCAGAAGGCCTCTCTCGGTGAGGCTGTCGCTCAGGCTTGTGAGAAATACAGGAATTTCACGTGTGGCGCTCCGCTTGCACCATCGCCGCGTGTAGCCGACATGAACAGCGGTTGCTTCGGCATGTCTGTGTGTCTTGTCGACGGCACACGGTTTGATGCCGGAGACATGCAGGTGCCATTTGCCATGGGCTCGATGCTGCGGGTGCCCGTCTATCTGCAGTTGCTTACCCAGATGGGGGTCGATGAGCTGGTGGGCAAGATGCGGTTCGAGAAATGCCCGTGCCGCAACGGTTCCGCAGGCGATGACAAGCCGGCCGCAGTACGCCCCAAGGGTGTGCATGCCAAGAGCCTGAGGATGATAAGTCTGGTGAGTCCGCAGGGCGATGCCGACGGTAAGATGCAGATTATCTCAGACATGATGATAGGGCTCATGGGGTCGTCGCCACTGCTCGACGATAATCTCTACAAGGCCAATGTGGCCCGCTCGGCCGAGAAGGATGTCATCAACGTCCTTGCAAATGCCGGATATGAGCTTTATGATGCCACCGACGTGGCGCTCGGCCTCTATGACAAGCTCGACTCGATGCTCGTCACCACCGGGCAGATAGCCACGATGGGTGCGACCATCGCGGCAGGGGGTTACAATCCGGTGACACAGACACCCGTATTCGACTGCGAACTTGCTGCGCCGCTTACGGCAATGATTGCTACCTGCGGTCACAAGCATTTCAGGAAGACCTGGATGCTCTCGACCGGCGTTCCCGCCGTCAGCAGTTATGGCGGAGGTTTCCTTGCCGTCGTGCCGGGATTCGGTTCGATAGCCGCCTTCTCTCCCGACCTTGCCGAAGACAAGGTTCCTGTGCGTGCCGCGATGGCCGTGCGCGATGTGCTGCAGCGGTTCGGCATCAGCGCTTTCGCATGCTCGCCGATTGTGGTGAAATGATGTCTGCGGATATTGAGGCATGATAATAACAACAGGGACAATTCCGCTGAGGAATCTGTCCCTGTTGTTATGCTTTCTTGAAAAGTCAGTCTGCCGATTATTTCTTGCGGCGGTTGCCGTAGCGGCTCATGAACTTGTCCACACGACCTGCGGTGTCGACGAGCTTCTGCTTGCCGGTGAAGAAGGGGTGCGACGACGAGGTGATTTCAAGCTTCACCAGGGGGTAGGTAACACCGTCAACCTCGATGGTCTCCTTTGATGCCACGGTCGAGCGAGTGATGAAGATCTCATCGTTAGACATGTCTTTGAACACCACTTCGCGGTAGTTGGAGGGATGGATGTCTGCTTTCATTTCTTATCTGACTGATAGATGATTGAGAGTTTCTGATTGATTGAACTATGCGCTGGTAGGGCGCAACGATTCGTAATGGCGGTGCAAAGGTAGTGAAAATCCTCGACATAACCCAAAAAAATCGCTCCAAAATCACAGACCTTTGCCAAAAGGCAAAAGGCCACGGCAAAAAGCCATAGCGCATGCTTCCCGTTCAGCGGCCAGCGCCCGCGGCCCGTTGGCAAAGCTGGTCGCGGATGCCACGACGGGCCTTCCCCCGTCTGTCCCCGTTCAGCGGGCAGCGCCCGCGGCCTTTAGTTGATTTCTATCATTATATTCTGAGAAAAGTCTTCCCTGCAGTACATATAGGATACCACCAACAATGGCTCTGTATTGAAATAAGAGATTTTGTCGTGTGGAATTGTAAATTCGGTAGCATTGGTCGAGGTCCTGCCAGTGAAGGTGGCGTCGCTGTCATATGATCCAAGATGATATTTCATGTCGTTTTCTAATGGTATGTAGACAATGAGAGTACTTGTCCTAGTTGCATTTAGCTGTTTTAGTGCTTCTTCAGGTAGTGTATATGTGAATTTTTTATAATAGGTTCCGTTAGAATAGGCCATCGTTTCATTTGGCGAACCACACTCCAGCACAAACACATTCTCGGGCAGCTGTGTGGCGAAATCATGCCCGATGGTCATGCCCTCTTCCGGGCGCGTGTGCCAGTCGGTAGCCGCTGTCTGGTCGGCACACCAGGCCGTGAAATCCCGATATGCATCCGTGATTGGCGTCTGTTCGCTTGGCCATTGCCATGTCTGCGGCACACATATCATCTGCGGAGCTTCCAGCACTCCGGCATTGAAATCAGGTGCGTTGATGGTGGTCGATGTCTGTTCGCCTGGTTTGTCGACACGGATAGCAAAACCTCCCATGTTCGATTCTCCATCCACGCAACTCATGGTGAAGTCTGTGCCCACCTCAAGTGTCCTCGATATACCCTTGGCGCTATATCCTCCCACATTTATAGGAGTTGCTGAGGTGTGGTTCCCCTCGAACCACGAGTGAAACTCGCCGCCGTCAATCTCCTTTCCTTTATATAATATATGTATAGGCCGTGTCCCTCCGGCAGCAAGCGGAACAATCTCCACTGTCCCCTTGTAGCCCGAGACCTTGTAGTTGATAACGCCGAATACCACGTCATTGAAATCAAAATCGTTGTGCCCGAGATCCTCGGCCGCAATTATCCATGCCAGTGGTGTATCGCCAAAACTGCTCCCGGCTTCGGCAGACACCCGTTGGGTACCCTTGGGGACATCCACGCTCAGGGTCTGTGTGCCCTCGACACCTTCGAATGTCCCGGCGAGATAGCGCTGACCGTCAATCTCGGCATACACCCGATAGTCTGTCGGTGTCGAGGCGTTGACCTCCACACTGGCACGTGTGGCCATGTTCCAGTCATGGCCGGGGTCGAAACTACCGAAATGTCTGATGAAATCCCGTGTGTACTGCTCGTTTGCGTCAGGTGCAAGGTCTGTTTTCGTGCTGCACGCTGTCAGCATGGCGGAGAGGGACAGAGCTGTGATGAACGTTCCCCTCATAAAATAACTGTTTTTCACTTATGTTGAGGTTTGTAATGGTGTGAATAATGAGGTTCTTATATTACAAGTGTTGAAAACTGTGTGGCTCTAAAATTATATAAAATATGTTTCATATACAAATAATTAACACTCATTAATATTCACCCCTCCACCTTTCTCCTGTCGCCGTTCAGCGGGCAGCGCCCGCGGTGTTGCGTCGTCCGGGGGCCGGAATGGCCAAAACTGCCCTTAAATCCCCCTAAAACGCCCCAAAAGTGTTAAATAAGTGTTAAATGGTAGTAAAAATTTGGCAGGGGAGAGAAAAGTGCCTACCTTTGCACTCGCTTTTCGGGAGCGGCCCTCCGAGAG
>OLOX01000419.1_pt1 | contig 44543 bp, 44 predicted proteins | sample 1672091 | NCBI WGS metagenome assembly OLOX01 (sample SAMEA3136644, study PRJEB25190) | human gut metagenome | reverse complement strand
TCTTGAATTCTTCAAGACGCAGCACTTACTCTATAATCTTTACTCTATAAACTTTAATCTTTACTCTTTAAACTGCCTCAGAGCATCTCTACCGATCGGTGGACGAAGTCGGTGAGGGCTTTGCCCTGGAGGAGTCCGTTGCCGAGGAGGGCGAGGTCTATCATCTGGCGTACCACGGGTTTGTCGGCGGCATAGGCTGAGATAATCTTCTCCTGCTTCTTGCGGGCTTTCTCGACGCTTGCAAGCAGGTCGGTCTCCTGAGTCTTCTGCTCGTCGGTGGGCTTGTTGTCCTTGATGGCGGCACGTACCTCGGTGAGCTTGGCATTGTCGCTGTCGACAGTCTCGCGCAGGGGCTTGAGCTCGTCGCCGAGCTTGCCTTCGGCCTCGTTGAGGACACGCTCGACGACGGGGTGCGAGGTGTTGACGATGAGGTTATAGCTGTCGGGAAGCTCGGCGTAGAATGCCATGCCGGGCTGTGTGGCGGCCATATCCTTCATACGGCGCATATACTCGTTCTGGGTTATCATCACGGGGTCTGCCTTGGGGTCGAGGCTGTGGAACGATACCAGGAACTCGCTCTTCTCGAGCTTGGGGAGCTGCGAGTGGAACAGTGTGGTGAGCAGCGAGACCTTGTCGGCGGGGAGGCCGGACTCGTCGTCACCCTCCTTGGGCACGAGGCGCGATGCGACATCCGAGTCGACGCGAACGAAGCGGGTCTTGTCGAGCTTGGTCTCGAGCATTGAGATGAAATGTCCGTCGAGCTGACCGTCCATGACAAGCACGTTGTAGCCCTTCTCCTTGGCGGCCTCGATATAGCTGTACTGGGCGGTCGGGTCGGTCGAGTAGATATATACGACATCGCCGTCCTTGTCTGTCTGTGTAGCCTCGACGAGCTGACGGTATTCCTCGAGGGTGAAATATTTGCCCTCGGTATCCTTGAGGAGACAGAATTTCATGGCTGCGTCACAGAACTTCTCGTCGGTGAGCATGCCATACTGGATGAAGATGCGGATGTCGTCCCACTTGGATTCGAAATCGGCGCGGTCGGCCTTGAAGAGGTCTTCGAGGCGAGAGGCAACCTTCTTGGTGATGTAGCCTGAAATCTTCTTGACGGCGCGGTCGCTCTGCAGATAGGAGCGGGAGACATTCAGGGGGATGTCAGGCGAGTCGATGACGCCCTGGAGCAGCATCATGAACTCGGGCACGACGCCTTCGACCGAATCGGTCACGAATACCTGGTTGCAATAGAGCTGGATACGGTCCTTGCGGATGTCGAGGTTGCTCTTGATTTTGGGGAAGAAGAGGACGCCGGTTAGCGTGAAGGGATAGTCGACATTGAGGTGAATCCAGAAGAGGGGATCTTCCTGCCCGGGATAGAGCTCGTGATAAAATGTGCGGTAGTCATCGTCGGTGAGGTCGGCCGGTTTCTTGGTCCAGATAGGCTCGGTGGCATTGACGACCTTGTCCTTGTCGGTGTCGACATATTTGCCGTCTTTCCACTCCTGTTCCTTGCCTGAGAATACGGGCACGGGGAGGAAGCGGCAGTATTTCTTGAGCAGAGCGTCGATGCGGGCCTGTTCGAGATACTCCTTATTGTCATCATCGATATGCAGTATCACGTCGGTGCCGCGGGTCGCCTTCTCGGCAGGTTCCATCTCGTATTCGGGCGAGCCGTCGCAGGTCCAGCGCACTGCCTCGGCGTCATCCTTGTATGACTTGGTGAGAATCTCTACTTTCTTGCTGACCATGAAGGCCGAATAGAATCCGAGGCCGAAATGTCCGATGATGCCGGCTGCGGAATCCTTGAACTTGTTGACAAACTCCTCGGCGCCCGAGAAGGCAATCTGGTTGATGTATTTCTCAACCTCCTCGGCTGTCATGCCGATGCCGTGGTCAGAGACGGTGATTGTGCCGGCCTCCTTGTCGACTTTGACCTCGACGTCCATCTTGCCGAGCTCGCCCGTATAGTCGCCGAACGACGCAAGCGTCTTCAGTTTCTGTGTAGCGTCGATGGCATTGGCCACCAGCTCGCGCAGGAAAATCTCGTTGTCGGAATAGAGGAATTTCTTGATGACAGGGAAGATGTTCTCTGTCGTGACGCCTATATGTCCTTTCTGCATGATATTATATATGTGTTGGTTTTTTATTAGTATATGTATATGTAACAATCCGGCAAAAAAAGTGCCAGACCTCAATGCTGACAAAAATTGTTAAATCGGACTGCAATTTTGTCAGCGCGCCAAAAGATGTGGCCCTTTTTGCGGGTTTGGACGATTTTTGCTAATTTTGCAGAAAAGATTTTGCCTCATGAAACGACTATTTCCTCTTGTTCTCCTCGGCGTGACGGCTGTCACTCCGGCCCAGGCATGCATGGTGAGGGGGTGCGTATCGTCGACCGACGGGCCCCTGACATTCACTGTCGACAGCGTGGACTGCCGCAAGGAGCTGACCCGTGTCTACGGCCGTCTGGAGGGACGTCCGCACACCAGCTCGCGCATTGATGCCGTGACCCTCGTCACAGACAAGACCCCCCTGCGGGAGTGTACGGATATGGATGGTGTCGATTTCAACCGATATTTCCAGTGGGAGGATGACGGCACCATAAATGTCGAGCTTGATTTCGGCCCTGTCAGGAACGGAGAGTCGGGACAACTGACATTCACCACTCCTCTCGGCAAATCGGTCACTGACTGGCGTCCGGCTCCGAAGGCTGTAAAATCCGGCAAGAACAAGAAAAGGAGGTGATAGGGTGAAGCTCTGCATTACCGAGAAACCGAGTGTCGCCCGCGACATAGCGCGTCTGCTTGGTGCCAACGACAAGCACGAGGGCTATTTTGAGGGTGGCGGATATTGTGTCACCTGGACTTTCGGACACCTCTGTACCCTCAAGGAGCCTCACGACTATTCGGAAGGGTGGAAGCGCTGGAGCCTCGGCGTGTTGCCGATGATTCCGGCCAAGTTCAGCATCAAGCTAATCCCGAACGACAGCTATGAGCGTCAGTTCCATGTCATCGAGACCCTGGCCGGACAGGCCGAGGAGATTATAAACTGCGGTGATGCCGGACAGGAGGGCGAGCTGATACAGCGCTGGGTGATGCAGAAGGCCGGGGTAACCTGTCCCGTGCGCCGTCTGTGGATCTCGTCGCTCACCGATGATGCCATCAAGGAAGGATTCGGTTCGCTGAAACCTGCCACAGACTATCAGAACCTGTATTACGCCGGGCTCTCGCGCGCCATCGGGGACTGGATTCTCGGCATGAACTGCACGCGCCTCTATACGCTTAAATATTCGTCGCCGGGCAATGTCCTCTCAATCGGTCGCGTCCAGACTCCGACGCTGGCACTGATAGTGCAGCGTCACAGGGAGATAACCGATTTCAAGTCCGAGGATTTCTGGGAGCTCAAGTCGGTCTATCGCGACACCACGTTCAACGCCACATCTGGCCGCTTCAAGAAGATTGAGGAGGCCCAGGCTGCCCTCGCTAAAATCGAGGGTAAGGATATGGTGATAAAGGATGTGCAGGAGAAACAGGGCCGAGAGTCGGCTCCAAGGCTCTTTGACCTCACATCCCTGCAGGTAGAGTGCAACAAGAAATGGGGCTGGACGGCAGACGACACCCTCAAGCTGATACAGTCGCTCTACGAAAAGAAGGTCACCACCTATCCGCGTGTGGATACCACATATCTCAGCGAGGACATCCATCCGAAGGTTCCCAAGATGCTTTCGGATATGACCCCCTATGCCCCGCTGACGGCACCCGTGCTTGCCGGAAAGATTGCCAAAAACAAGAAGATATTCGACAACTCAAAGGTTACCGACCACCACGCCATCATCCCGACGGGACAGTCGCCGTCGGTGCTTGTGGGTGACGAGCGCAAGCTCTACCATCTCATAGCCCTGCGGTTTATCGCTGCTTTCTATCCCGACTGCAAATTCTCTACCACCACAGTGATGGGCGATGTCGACGGTGTGCAGTTCAAGGCGACAGGCAAGGTGATAACCGACCCCGGATGGCGCAAGCTCTATGACAAGGAGCCGGAAGACCGTCCCGATGAGGACGGTGAGGCCATATTGCCGGAATTCAGAGTGGGGGAGAGCGGCCCGCAGACACCCTCGCTTCTGAAGAAGACAACCCAGCCTCCGAAATATTATACCGAGGGTACGTTGCTGCGCGCAATGGAGAGCGCCGGAAAGACGGTAGATGACGAGGAATTGCGCGATGCCATGAAGGAAAACGGTATCGGCCGACCCTCGACACGTGCATCTATCATCGAGACACTTTTCAAGCGACGCTACATACAGCGTCAGCGCAAGTCGATTGTGCCTACACAGGCCGGAATCGACCTGATAGACTCAATCAACGAGGAGCTGCTGAAGAGCGCCAAGCTGACGGGACTCTGGGATAACAAACTGCGGCGTATAGAGCGCGGCACCTACTCGGCTGCCGAGTTTATCGCCGAACTCAAGGAGCTTGTCGGACAGATTGTGCTCAACGTGCTTGCCGATAATTCGCGCAGCAAGATTGTGGTGGAACAGGCTCCTGAGACGAAGAAAGTGAATGCCAAAGGCACTGCGAAGGATAGCGACGCCCCCAAGAAGCCCCGCGCCCCCCGAATCACTAAATTCGAGCAGGTGGAGTGCCCGCTGTGCGGCAGCGGCCATATCGTCAAGGGGCATACGGCGTTCGGATGCTCGCGTCACCGCGAGGGTTGTGGCCTGAGGCTGTTCTTCACCGAATATCCCGACACCCTCACCCCGGCGAAGCTAAAAAAGAAACTTGCGGGATATAAGCCCTCGTGAGATATTTTTGATTATCTCACGGGAAATTGCTAATTTTGTCCTCAGAATTTTCAACCAACATATTTACAAGGTAAAAATGAGAAAGAACATCGTTGCAGGCAACTGGAAAATGAACACCACCCTGCCCGAAGGCATCAAGCTCGCCAAGGAGGTTAATGACGCCCTCGCCACCGAGTCGCCCAAGTGCGACGTCATCATCTGCGTCCCCTTCACCCACCTCGCCATGATCAACGAGGTCATCGACAAGAACAAGCTCGGTCTGGGTGCGGAGAACTGCGCCGACCACAAGTCGGGTGCATATACCGGCGAGGTATCGGCAGCTATGGTTGCCTCGACAGGCGCCAACTATGTCATTCTCGGTCACTCTGAGCGTCGCCAGTATTACGGCGAGACCTCCGAGACCCTGCGTGCCAAGGTGCGTCTGGCTCTCGACAATGCCCTGACTCCCATCTTCTGCATCGGCGAGGTGCTCGAGCAGCGCGAGGACGGTTCGTATTTCGACGTCGTGAAGGCTCAGATTGAAGAGGGCCTCTTCAACCTTGACGCCGAGGAGTTCGGCAAGATTGTCCTGGCTTACGAGCCCGTATGGGCTATCGGCACCGGCAAGACCGCTACCGCCGACCAGGCTGAGGAGATCCATGCCTTCATCCGCAAGACCATCGCCGACAAGTATGGCGCAGAGGTTGCCGAGAACACCTCTATCCTCTATGGCGGCAGCTGCAAGCCCTCGAATGCCAAAGAGCTCTTCTCGAAGCCCGACGTGGACGGTGGCCTCATCGGTGGCGCAGCCCTCGAGGCTGAGTCGTTCATGGGCATCGTGAACGCTTTCTGATAATCGCAAGAATCAATCTTACAGTAAGGATTCCGCATGGCCTCGCAAGTCATGCGGAATCCATAATCATAAAAAACATCTACGCACGATGAGAGCCATATTCCTCCCTCTGTGTGCCGCAGTGTCGCTCACGGCCATGGCCGATGCGACTGTAGTCACCATCATAGACCACATCTCTGCCGGACACCGCAACAGTGTCGAGCTCCCCGACGCTCTGCTCAACCGTCTCGTCAAGACCGAGGAGGCCCCCGAAGAGGAGACCAGGGAAGAAGCCGCACCGCGTCCTTCGAACGGACGTATGGCCGGATACCGGGTGCAGGTGTTCAGCGACAACAATCCCCGCACGGCCAAGTCGGAGGCCGGGAGCAAGCAGAGGGTAATCAATGCCCGTTTCCCGCAATACCAGACATACGTCCGCTACACGTCGCCATACTGGCGTCTCAAGGTGGGCGATTTCCGCACGCAACAGGAGGCCAATGCCGCCGCCGAGGAACTGCGCAAGGCATTCCCCGCATACAGCAAGGAGATACGTGTCGTCAGGGACAGGGTCAATATTTCAGCCAATTGACGAATGGACAAGAACTGCGGACTCACCGAGCAGACCATCAGTGAGATTGCCGGACACTATGCCGAGATACTGCGCCTTCTTGGCGAGGATGTGTCGCGTGAGGGGCTTGTGAAGACCCCCCTCAGGGCGGCCCGCGCCATGGCATATCTTACACGCGGCTACCGTCAGGACCCTGATGCCATAATCAACGGCGCCATATTCACTCACGAAGGGTCGAGGATGGTAATCGTGCGCGACATCGAGTTCTATTCGCTGTGCGAGCATCACATCCTTCCGTTCTACGGACGTGTGTCGGTGGGCTATATACCCGACGGAAAGACTATCGGTCTCAGCAAACTGGCCCGTCTGGTTGACTACTATGCGCGCCGTCTGCAGGTTCAGGAGCGCATGACGGCACAGATATGCCGCCTGGTGATGGAGAAACTCGGAGCCAAAGGTGTCATCGTGGTGTGCGACGGCGAGCATCTGTGCATGAAGATGCGTGGTGTCGAGAAGCAGCTTTCGGTCACATCCACAGTCGAGACCGCCGGGGTTTTTGATGATGACGCCACTCTCCGCGAGGAATTCTTCAGGGCCATCGCCCGTTAACAAAATAATTGTTAATCCGGCACCGTCTGCGGACCAAGTGTTAAATATGGCCTGATTTTTAATGAATTAGAGTTAAAGCCCTTGACATGGGGCTTTTTTTGTTGTAATTTTGTATCACCAAAAAGGACATAGTGTCCATGATGACTTACCATACTGATAATAAACCATAATATATTAGGAATTTTCATAGTCGTTAATAATAAAGTTGATTGTTTATATCTGCCGGGAACGTCCGTCATCCATGTGGTTTCCGGCAAAGACGTCCTCAGGGTCAATGCATGAAATCCCTGACGTCTTTCCCTCCCATTATTCATACTTTTTGATATTTTCTGAATCAAGCATCATTCTCAAAAGAATTATCCTTGCCCTCTCCGCCGACGCCTGGGTGCGTCATTGGAGAAGAGTTTGAGAAAACGTATACCGATAATTAGAATTGATGATTATAATTGCGGGCGCCAGCTGCGTGAGGCAGAGGGCGTCTTTTTTGTGTATATGTTGCAATAAATGGAATGTCGCGTCAGTTATCCTCATAGGAAAAATAGAATCAGATTCAAGACAAGATGAAACATCTTTTTACACCCGAGGGCGTGTGCTCGCGCGCCATAGAGATCGAGATTGAGGACGGACGTATAGAGTCGGTGAGATTCAAGGGGGGATGCAACGGCAACCTGCAGGGCATCGGAGCTCTTGTCAAGGGGATGAAACCCTCTGAGGTCGTGTCGCGTCTCGGCGGGATCTGCTGTGGTTCAAAGGGTACGTCATGCCCTGACCAGCTTGCGCGGGCGCTCTCGACACTTGCCGAAGAGTGACGTCAGATGACGTAATAAGATAGACTTATGACATAATAATGGCTTCGGATGAGGTTTTTTGTAATTTGCTTTGTGTTTTCGGCCAAAAATTGTTAATTTTGCACACTCAAAATTACAACGTCCCTGCCTATGGCATCGGATAAGTCAGAAATCACTAATACATCACAGAAATTATGCTCAAGAATATACTCTCGATAGCCGGTCGTCCGGGCCTGTTCCGTCTTGTCAACCGTGGCAAGAATATGCTCATTGTCGAGTCTATCGCCACCGGCAAGCGCACTCCCGCATATGCGCATGACAAAGTCATCTCGCTGGCTGACATCTCGATCTATACCGAGGACGGCGAGGATACCTTGCTCGGCAACGTGCTCGAGGCCGTGAAGGCCAAGGCCGAGGGAAATCCCGTGGATGTAAAGGCAATCGGCGGTGACAAGGAGATTCGCGAGTATTTCGGCGAGGTCCTTCCCGAGTTTGACCGCGAGAGAGTCTATACCACTGACATCAAGAAGCTCCTGTCGTGGTATAACCAGCTCATCGCTGCCGGAATCACCGATTTCGCTCCCGAGGCTGAGGGTGAGCCGGAAGATGAGGCCAAGGCTGAGTGACCTAATCCTTCGACATTGAATACGTTTTGGCCAAGGCAATAAACAGACGGTTTGTAGAGACGGACAGCGTGGCCGACCTCGTTGAGGCCGACTATGACACGCTGCCCGTACTGAGCCGTTTCTCGCTGCCGCTCGGATGCGGCGACAAGACCATCGCGGAACTCTGCAAGGATTCGGGAATAGAGCCGGATGTATTCCTGCTCACGATCAATTTCATCCTCAGTGGCGAGATAGACGCCGCCAGGATGGAGAGGGTAAGGCCCACCGATGTGGCCCGTTTCCTGCACAACTCGCATGACTACTATCTGGCCTACAAGTTCCCACACATACGCGGCAATATGCTTGCTGCCCTTGACCCGGCGCATGCCGACATCAATCCGATAATCGTCAAGTATTTTGATGACTATACTGAGGCCGGCAGAGCTCATTTCGAGTATGAGGAAACTGTGCTTTTTCCTTACATAGAGAAGCTGGAGCGCGGTGAGAGGTGCGGCTATTCGGCAGATGATTTCCTGCGGCGGCACGACCATGACGTCGAGGACAGCCTGTCTGAACTCAAGAACATCATCCTGCGCTATTACACCACGTCGGTGCCATACCGCATGTATGATGTCCTTGTTGACATCTGTAACTGCGAGGCCGACCTAAAGGTGCACTCGGATGTCGAGAACAATATCCTTGTCCCCTTGCTCAGGCGTCTCGAAAAGAACAGGAAATGAGGGGGCATACGATAGGGATAAGGCTTTCGTCTCCACTGCTTGAGGAAGGGGTGAGGGGAATGCTCCGCCCGCTTGAAGGTGTTTCTGTCGCTCCTGCCGGGCGTACAGAAGGGGTGTCGCTGATGATTGCTGACCCCTTCACACTGTCAGGATGCCCGGAAGGTGTGCCTAAGGTCGGGGTCATTGCCTCACACATACCTCCGGATGTGGCTTCTCAGTTTGCCGATACGGTCGGCATCTATGACGCGCCTGCAGAGATATGCCGTAAAATCAAGGCACAGCTCGCTCCCGAGCCTGCAGACGACCGGTGTTCTGACCTCAGTCCCCGCGAGCGTGATGTGATATTGCTCATAGTGAAGGGACTCTCAAACAAAGAGATTGCAGCAAGGATGAATGTCTCGGTCAATACGGTGATGACACACCGTCGTAATATAGCGTCGAAGCTGAAGATACATTCGCCTGCGGGCCTGACAATTTTCGCGCTTGCGACCGGACTTGTGAAGATGGAAGACATCACAGACTGAACAATTCAGGTGTGATTACGTTATAAAGATGTCTTCCCGCCATCATATATGCAAGACACATAAATAACCGCTGTTTCTACGATTCGCGTTTCATAGAGCCCGTCGAGGGTTCGGACTGTTTTCCAATAGATTATCCGTTGTTTAGAAATGACTAAAAGAATCTGTTTTCTGCTTCTGCTGGCCACGTTGTTGAGTGTGGGGCAGGCAAGCGCCCAGAGAGTGGCCTTGCGGACAAACACGCTTGAGTGGCTTCTTGCCTCTCCAAACCTTGCTCTGGAGGCGCGTATGTCGCGCCATGTCACCCTGAGTGTCGGCATGGGCGGCTCTCCGTTCAAGCATTATCCCGGCTTTGATGACGTGCGTCTGCGCAATTTCAACATCAATCCTGAGTTGCGCTGGTGGTTCAACCGTCCGATGGCGCGTCATTTTGTGGGCGTCAATGTCACGGCTGCGGTCTTTGACATCCAGCTCCGCAGCCGCCACTGGAAGGGTGACCTCTTCTCTGCCGGGGTGGAGTACGGATATTCACTCGTGCTGTCAAGACATTGGAATGTGGAGTTTACCGCAGGCATCGGGGCAGGAAAGGCCCGCGGACGCGAGTGGAAAGAACCGGTCGAGAGGCCCAAGGACACGAATATGTCTAAAATCGTGCCTGTGCCGCGTTTAGGCGTATCTTTTGCGTATATTTTCAAATAATCAATCGGGAGGATCTTAAGCATGAATATCAATCGTCATGTGGCGGCGGCTATGCTTGCTGCCGCGACACTCATGGTTTCTGCCAAAGACATCAATGTCCGAGGCATAGTGACTAATACTGCCGGAGAGCCTCTGCAGGGAGTGTGCATCTATAATGCCGAGGACAACAAGCTACTTACGTCGACAAACGAGGAGGGCAAATATCTTGTCATCATTGATTCTGACGGCAAGCTGCTGTTCTCCATTCTCGGTTCGGAAGAGACCGAGGTGCCTGTCGAGGGGCGTCTGACACTCGACGTCAGCCTGGCCCGCTCGTCAATAACACTTGACGAGGTCATGGTGTCGGCCAAGAGCAAGCTCAAGGTCGTGGCACCTGAGCCTACGGATATCGAGATCAAGGGCAATTACCTGCATGTCAAGACCCGCGTCAAGGTGCCACGCCGTCTGTTCGGTTCGTCGACACGTCTCATCATCCAGCCTGAGATGATCAACGTGACGCGCCGCAAGATGCAGTACATGAGACCCGTTGTGTTTGACGGACGACGCTATCATATCACTCAGGAGCGCATGTATGACTATGACATATCCAAAGACCCTCTGGCCAGTTTCTCTGAGGTGAGGAGCAAGGAGCATGGCGACGGTGACGCGGTCATCCTCTATAATGACTCGGTATATGTAGCGCGCCCCGACGAAGATTTCCGTTTCGATATGTTCATGGCGATGGAGAACTATAACCGTGTATTCTATCGCGACACATCGACAGTGGCCCGCGGTGTGGTCAACCCATTACGATTCTTCCAGTACTCGCTGCTCGGCTCGGAGGTTACAGACTCGGCCTTCATGCCTACGCCCGAGATGCAGCTGCGCGATACCAAGGGAGATGTGATGCTGACCTTTGCCGTCGGAAAGGCTGACCTCGACATGAATCAGGGGGATAACCGCCGTGAGATGGAATCGCTGCTCGAGCAGCTGAGGCGTGTCGAGAATGACCCGGATGCCGCCCTCAAGAGCTTCACTATCGCGACCACCGCATCGCCCGAGGGAAATTATGAGCATAACCTTGCCCTGGCGCAGCGACGCATGAAGTCGGCCCTCGATTTCATCTATGCGAACCTGTCACCCACCACACGCCGCTATGTCGAGACATCGGCTGACGCAACTGTGGCGACATGGGAGCCTCTCGTCGAGATGCTGCGTGCAGACTCGCTGACAGAGGAGGCAGACAAGGTACGTGAGATTGTCGAGCGCTATCCCGACAGCCCCAACCGTCAGTCTGTCAATATCACCCGCCTGCCTTTCTACCGCGATGTCATTGCCCAGACATATCTGCCGCGTCTGCGCCGTGTGAGCTACGAGTTCGTGACATCGCAATACCGCTACCTTACGGACGAGGAGATTGCGGCTGTATACGCCGAAAAGCCGGCGTCGCTGTCGAGGTTCGAGTTTTTCAGGCTGTATCGGAACACTGCCAAGACTCCCGAGGAGAAGGAAGCTATGTTGCGCAAGGCCCTCGAGGTGCATCCCAAGTTCCTTGTGGCGGCCACGGACCTGTCGGCCCTCATGCTTGACAAGGGAGAGCCCGATCCCGAGATTCTTGCCCCGTTCCTCGTACCGGGCGCGAAGAAGATTCCCGATGAGGCACGTCTCAACCAGATAGCGTCGTGTCTTGCGACATACAGGTATCATGAGGCTGACTCGCTTGCCTCGACATTGCCCGAGGATGATCCGAGATTCCACAAGGCCAAGGTATATACGGATGTTTTCAACGGACGTTATGAGAATGCAATTCAGGAGGTATCGGCCGAGTCGCCTCTCAACGAGGTCATAATGCTTCTTTGCCTCAAGGCCAACGACCAGGCGTGGCGCAAGGCCCAGCAGCTTGGCGGAAGTGCCAACGAAGAGTATATCAAGGCTGTGGCTGCCAACCGCGTGGACGAATATATGTCGGCCATAAACCATATCGAGAACGCATTCAGGCTTGACCCGCATCTGCGCGAGGTCGCCAAGGTCGACGGAGACCTTATCGAACTGCTCGAAGATGTCGAATGATAATCCGCTCCTCATAATCTCAATTCCATACTGATCAAGACAATGAAGCTATCTCATATATTATTCTGTGCATCCCTGATGGCCGTGGCTTCGGCCGGAGACCTGGCTGCACAGTCTGCCGAGCCGTATGACTCGACTTTCAACGCACTTGACTATGTGTTGCAGCGTCCGGCTCCGGCCCGGAAATTCGAGACCAAGAAATTTGGCGACCGCCTGTTCCTGTCTGTCGAGGGTGGCCCGTCGTGGATGCGCAAACGTGACGGCATCATAGGCGGCTCGAATCTCGGCTATCGTGCGGGTGTTACGGTGGGCGACTGGGTGACACCCGTCCATGGCTGGCGTATAGGTCTTTCTGCCGGACGTCACTATGGCGAGGGAGAGTACAAGCCGTTCTTCGGGGCTCTGTCGGCCGACTGGCTTATCAATCTGTCGTCACTGCTGCGAGATGACAATCCCGAACGTCCTTTCGAGCTTATAGGTGCTATTGGCGCTGAGGTCCAGGGGCTGCATCGGAGCGGCCACAAGCTCTGGGGTGCCGCAGGTGTGAGGCTTGCGCTACAGCCGAGAGTCTATCTCACACAGTCGACATATCTGTATATCGAACCGAGGTTAGGTCTCTATACAGATGGTCTTGACGACCACAAGTCCTGGCACCGTTATGACTGGGATGCCCAGATAATGATCGGTCTCGGCTATCGTCTCAATCAGGGTATCGGTCGCAGGATGGTTGACAATTCGCTGTTTGTCAACGATATGTTCAGGAACAATCTGTTCTGCGGATTCTCGGGCGGTCTCGCCATCCTCGGTACGAACACGGACAATATCAAGGACCGTCTGTCGCCGCAGGTATCGGTTTTCGCGGGCAAATGGTTTACGCCCGTGTCCGCTCTCAGGGTACAGCTCGGAGGTGGAGCGCTCAGGGAACTGAATCAGAAAAGGCGCTGGGACGGTATGGTAGACATCGACTATCTCTTCAATCTCAATTCAGTGATGAACGGCTATGACCCCGACCGCCGTGTTGAGGCGAACATTGTGCTTGGTGCATCAGCCACATACGTATCGGGCCAGCATAAGCATATCTTTCCGGGACTCCATGCGGGATTCCAGGGTGTCCTCAATGCAAGCCAGAATGTAGGGCTCTACCTCGAGCCTCAGGTGCGTGTGTTCAACCACGGCGTGTCGCACAACACATCGCGTTCGTTCGCGCTGATGCCCTCTGTCAATCTTGGCCTCATCTACCGTACCCGAGGGTCGAAGGAGGGGAACAGGATGTTCAGCGTGCTCGAGGACTCCACGTATGAAACTGCGCGTCACGGCTTCCTGACATTCGAGGCCGGAACATTCCAGCGCGGACGCGGATGGGTCAAGTCTGCGGCTGCCTCGTTCATGTTCGGTTCGTGGTTCAGTCCCGTCAGTGCATGGCGTCTCGGTGCGGATGCCGAGGTCTACAACACGCATAAGCCTTACAGGTCGCTGTCTGCCACGGCAGACTATATGGCCAGCCTCTCGTCGCTTGCCGTCGGATTTGACCCGGACCGCGTGTTCGACCTCCGCGCATTTGTCGGTCTCACCGGTGGAGCAGCCTATTACAAGGGTGGTATCCATCGGTTCGTATGGGGTGGACGCGCCGGTCTGCAGGCTGCTTTCCGTCTGTCAGATGCGCTCGATCTTGTCATCGAGCCTCAGGGCCAGGTGCTCCACATACCGAAATATACCCGCAAGTATAATCCCGAGTGGCGTGTCATGGCCGGTCTGACATATAAGATGGAAAGCCGCCGTTCGCTCAGGAACAGTTCGGTCCTCGTCACCGATGCTTCGGAGATATATCCTTATTTCGCATCGCTCTCGGTTGCGCCGGGACTCTTCACCGAGGGTCTGGCACGCGACAAGATAACATGGTCGTTTGACGGTGCTGTCGGCAAGTGGTTCAACGGCACAAGCGGAGCGCAGCTCTATCTCGATTATAATCTGGCCAAGACAAAAAGGAAGGATCTCAATATCGGAACTCTTGGCGTAGACTATATGCTCAACATCTCCTCGCTGATGCTCGGTGCCCCCTCGCGCAAGTTCAATCTTATCGGCCTTGGCGGCGTTGGCGTGGCATGGAGCGATGACAAGGGGAGCAGTGCGGCAGCCGCATTCAAGCTCGGACTGCAGGGCCGCTGGTATCTATCGAGGCGTTTCGAGCTCACCCTCTCACCCTCGGTCACCGGCTGGACACGCGGCATCATGGGTAATGCGCCGCACAACCTCATGGCCAACGGTTCGCTGGCAGTGGGAGGCTCGTACGGTTTCTGATAAATTAGGTTAAAGTTTGCCCCTCTCTCACATTTTTGTCTTATATTTGTGGAGTTATGATTTATGTCATTCTCCTGGTCGCGGTCGGCATCCTTGCCCCGGACCTCTATATATGGGACAATTATGTGAGAGGGGGGCGCGCCATATGGAGCGTCATCTATTGGGTTCCATCCCTGCTGTTTGTCGTGCTGGCGGTCTTCGCACTTGCTTTCAAGCGGTTCAGCGCCGGACTGATGAATATTTTCACCGCACTCATACTTGGTGTCGCTCTTCCAAAGGCCCTTTTCGCGCTTGTGGCGTGGCTGGGCGCTACGTCGGCAAATCTTGTCCCCTTTGCCGAACCGCTCGGATATTACGGTGGAGTCACCATCGCTCTTGTGGTGATGACTCTGTCTTTTTTCGGATTGTTTTTCGGATGGAAGATCATCACGGTGCAGCGTGTCGAGATGCGTTTCGACACGCTGCCGCCGCAGTTTGACGGTTATAAGATAGTGCAGTTAAGTGATTTCCATATCGGAACATATCATAAATCGCCCGATACAGTGAGGACGATAGTAGACAAGGTCAACTCTCTCGGAGCAGATGCCATAGCCTTCACAGGCGATCTTGTGAACCTGCGTCCCTCTGAGGTTGATGAGTTTATGCCTGTCCTCGAGTGTCTGAAAGCGCGCGATGGTGTTTTCTCGGTGCTTGGCAACCACGACTATTGCGCCTATCTCAAATATCCCGAGCGTGACGGGGCCACCCGGGCCATGCATGCCCTCTGTGACAGGGAAAGGGCTATGGGATGGAAACTCCTGATGAATCAGTCCGAACTCATCCGACGTGGTGATGACATGATAGCGATGGTGGGTGTCGAGAATCATGGCAGACCACCGTTCCCGGCCCGAGCCAATCTGCGGCATGCGCTCAAGGGGCTGCCCAAAGGTGCCTTCAAGGTGCTTCTCAGCCATGACCCCACACATTGGCGCGACGAGGTTCTCCCCGACAGCGATGTGGAGCTGATGCTGGCAGGCCATACTCATGCCATGCAGTTCAGGATAGGGCGGTTCTCCCCCTCGCGGTTTGTCTACCGCGAATGGGGAGGTGAATACCGTGTGGGCGACCGTGTGCTCTATGTCAGCACAGGGGTGGGGAGTAACCTTACATTCAGGTTCGGTGCATGGCCCGAGGTCGTCGAGATAACGTTACGCTCGGGCCGCTGAGGCCGTCATCCCACGAATCCCATGCGCACACGGGCCGGAGCTGATCTCTGGACCTCGACCTCGGGCGCGGGGATGTCGCTGCTCCGTATGGTCGACAGCACCTCGGGCGTACAGTCGTCCGTGTCGGCCAGACGCGCCGCCATGGCAGGGAGTATGTGTGACTCGATGAGGTTGACTACATGGCGTCCGTTGCCGAAATCCTTGCCGCGATTGCTGTGGTCGCTCTCGAGCTTGACCTTCAGCTTGCGGGCGGCATTAGGGGTTAGGGTGAATTCCTGGGCCTTGAAATATCCCGAGGCTATCTCCATGAGCTCGTCGGACGAGAAATCCTTGAAATTGTACATATTCGTAGCAGGAATTCGCGACGCCAGTCCGGGATTTAGTTCGAGAAGGCGCTGTGTCGGTTCGGTGTACCCGGCAAGAATCAGCATCCAGTCGCGCTTGCTCTCGTCCGAGAGTGCCGTCATCAGCGTGTCGATGACCCATCGACCCGGGTCCTTGGGGTCTTCGGGCGACATGAGCTGATATGCCTCGTCGATGAAGAGTATTCCTCCCTGCGCCTCCTCGAGGGCCTTGAGGGTGTTCTCGGATTCAGAGCTGTAATACTGTCCGATGAGCGTGCCTCTCTCCCTGACCACTACATGGCCTGACGAGAGCACGCCGCACTCCTTGAGCACACGGCCTATGATTTTTGCCACAGTGGTTTTGCCGGTGCCGGGAGCGCCGAGGAACATCGAATGCAGGGCGGGATATTTTGTGGCAAGTCCCGCCTTGCGTCGCCTCTCGAAGAATTGCATGAGCTGACGATATGCCTTGACCTTGGCTTTGATTTCGTCCAGACCGACCATGGCATTGAGCTCGTCCATGGCAGTCGGCTCAGGCCGGGACTCCTTATCCCAGTTCTTAGAGCGCTCTGTGGCAAGCTCAAGCCATTTTGCCGGAGACGACAGCTCTGTCTTGACAAGTTCGTCTGCGGTGAAACAGCCCGGACGGTCATGTTCGGCAACGGTATTGAGCAGAAGGGTCGCAAATGTATATCCCAAGGACTTGAGGTGTACCCTTATGGTCATCGAGCTTAGATGTCCCTCCCCGAGTCTGGTGGGTATAGTCACGATGGCGTCCCTGACAGAGCGGCCTTCGCCGTCGGTGTAGAGTTCCGTGAGCTCGACAGGAAACGGTGTGCTCCCATAATCGTTGTCGACATCGGCATACAGCTCGGGCGCAAAACCAAGAGTCGCGGTCATGTGGTCTTCGAGGTGGAAGACGGCTTTGACCTCATCCTCATTCCAGATGGCGTCTGTGGCCTCGCGATAGTACTGTGACGTCTGGATGCCGTCATTTGCCGGATTGATGTGGCGGATGCCTCCCTCAAGAGGGGTATAGTATCTTGTAGGCAGGATATTTGTCGCTCCGATAAACCTGAAAAGCATGCTGGCGGCAGGTATTCCGTCCTTGTTGTCGGCAGTCACGACCTCGACGGCATACTGCTTGTCCGGGTCAATCTGCGAGTATGTCAGCGAGACGTCGGCGCGATAGCGGTCACAGGGATTGTCGGCGTCCATGTCTATGAAGATTGAGCGTGACGACACGACTGTCCCGTCTTCGAGGTCGAGGATGTTGACGAAAAATGTCTTTTTGGCATGGCGCCTGCGCGGATTGCCGAAGGCCGGATTGGTAGCCTCAAGCATGACGGCGAGGTGTGATATGTTCTTGAAGGGGATGAATTGCGTGCGGTCTGTGAAATGCTCGAATCCGGGATTGGTGTTGGCGAGTTTCGAACCGGGTGAATAGGGCTGGATGCGGAGGGTCTCGATTACGGGGATGAGTGACTTGTATGATGTTGCCATAGCGTTCTATAGTTGATTGAGGTTGATGGTTGTTGTGGTGGGTGAGGAAGAGAGGATATGTGCAGGAGTCGCCGGATTCCGATGTGCGGAATCCGGAGGGATCGGTGCATGATAGGGGAGAACCATCTTCTCCCGTCGGCACAAAAGCATGTCAATGTGCGCGCGGCAGAACCTCGGCGACGTGAGGGGGAAGGACGCGTCAGGACGCGACAATCCCTCTGTGCAAGGTCTTGCGGACGTTGAGTTGCTTTTGAATAATCTGTCTGGTGTGGAAATTATTCAAGACACAATCTTCGCCTCCCCGGGCCTCCCGGGCCGGAGCATTTCTGTGCGGTGACGATGTGCTTGAAATGTGTCATGATGACAGTCTTAACTATAAAACGCATGGCTTCTTTACCATGATACCGCAAAATTATGGATTAATCTGCAATCATCCAAATTTTATTGACAAAATTTTGAAAATATTTTTGTCTGGAGGGGGCTGTTTGCCGGAATTGATAAAATTTTGTAACTTTGCAGTGCGGTTCACAAAGAGCCGTCCAATATGACCGATACCATATCCAATGCGGGCGTGAGGCCTGCGGCAGTACAGAATTACGCATTCAAGGAAAACTGGAAGAGCACTCAATAAGCCCTTCTGAGGTGGCATGTACGTTGACCACGCCACAGTGTCCCGATGTGTGAACACCGGGTACACGACCATATAAGACCAAATCATTTCCTAAACCCCAATACACCTTATGAACAATCACCGATTGCTCGCAGGGCTGCTTGTCGGCGTCCTGCTGAGCGGCGGCGTGCGCGCGATAGGGCAGTCTCCGCAGGTCTATACAATCGAAGACCTGTATGAGATTGCCGAGGCAAACAGCGTGCAGTTGCGACCGTCATTCACCGCCGAGGAGGAGGCCCGGCGGGAAATCAGTGTGGCACGGAGCGGACGGCTGCCCGACATCAACGCCACTTTCTCGCTGAGTTACATCGGCGACGGATTCACGACAAAACGTAATTTCTCGGACTATCAGCGGGCTCCGATACCCCATTTAGGCAACGGACTGGCCGTTAACATAACCCAGCCGGTCTATACAGGCGGTGCCATCAGGCATGGCATAGAGATGGCCGAGCTCAAGTCGACCGCCGCGCGGTATGCCACCGAACTGCAGCGCGACAACATCCGTTTCCGTCTCACGGGTTTCTACCTCGACATATACAAATATGACAATCTGCGTGTGGTGGTCGAGAACAATATCACCCAGGCACGCAAGGTGCTTGCCGAGATGAAGGCCCGCTTCGAGCAAGGGGTGGCGCTGCAGAACGACATTACCCGTTATGAGCTGCTTGTCTCCAACCTCGAGCTGCAGCTCGTCAGAATCAACAATACCCTTGATATCCTCAACCGCAATCTCGTCGTCACGGCCGGACTTCCAGCCGAGACCGTGATTCGCCCCGACCCGGCCATCCTTGCCCGTTCGCTCCCTGCCGTCGGTGAGGGATGGTGGCAGCAGGAGGCTACGGATAATGCCCCCTCAATCAAGCTGGCACGTTCGGGTGTCGACATTAGCCGCAATGCCGAGGCGCTTGTCCGAAGCGAACGCCTCCCCAAAATCGGCCTTCAGGCCGGATGGACTATCGACGGTCCCATCCTCGTCGAGGTTCCGCCTATCGACCGCAATCTCAGCTACTGGTATGTCGGAGTCGGGGTGAGCTATAACCTGTCGTCGCTCTTCAAGACAAACAAGTCGATGGCCAAGAGCCGCATCGCCACCCGTCATGCCATAGAACAGCTTGACGCCGTGCGCGAGGATGTGAGCCTTGCCGTCAGGGCTGACTATATACGTTATCTCGAGGCATACGAGGAGCTGAAGACCCAGGAGAAAAGTGTCGAGCTGGCCGACAGGAACTACCGCACCACCTCGACAAGATACTCGGCAGACATGGCGCTCATCACAGATATGCTCGATGCGGCCAATTCAAAACTCGATGCCGAGCAGCAGCTTGTCAACGCACGCATAAATATAATATATTACTATTACAAACTACTATTCACATCAGGTAAGATATGAACCACCGCGTCAAAAAAGTATTGTCATATATAGTGACCTTGCTGGTCATTGTGACCGCAGCCCTGTGGGTGTGCTCGAAATTCGTCCATCTCGGCGATGTCGAGTTTACCGACAATGCCCAGGTACAGCAGCAGATTGTCCCCGTCAACAGCCGTGTGCAGGGTTATATAAAGGAAATCAGGTTTGAGGAGTATGAGCCGGTGCATAAAGGCGATACCCTCGTCGTCATCGACGATGCCGACATGCGCCTGAGGGTTGCCCAGGCCCGTGCCGACTATCAGAACGCCCTCGCCGGGCGCGATGTCGCCGACCGCACGGTTGGCGTGGCTTCAGCCAATGTGGCCGTGACCGAGGCTTCGATAGCCGAGGCCAAGGTGCTGATGGATATGGCAGCCACAGATTTCGAACGCTATAGCAAACTGCTCGAACAGGATGCCGTGACACGCCAGCAGTATGATGCCGCCCGCACGGACTATGAGGCAAAGAAAGCACGTTATGAGATGTTGGCGCGCCAGCGTTCGGCCACATCTTCGGTCGTGGCCGAGACCCGGCAGCGCATCTCGCAGAACGATGCCGGAATCGAGCTTGCCAAGGCCCTGCTCGAGACCGCCGAGCTGAATCTGTCGTATTGTGTCATCACGGCTCCCTGCGACGGCTATGCCTCGCGCAAGGAGATTCAGGTCGGGCAGCTTGTGCAGCCCGGCCAGACACTGCTCGATGTGGTGGACTCGGCAGACGTATGGGTGACAGCAAACTATAAGGAGACCCAACTGAAGCATATCCGTCCCGGGAGCGAGGTCGAGATAAAGGTCGATGCGATTCCCGGTGTAGTGTTCCACGGCATGGTGCGTTCAATCTCGAAGGCTACGGGAGCGTCACTCTCCATACTCCCCCAGGACAACTCGGCGGGCAATTTCGTCAAGGTACGCCAGCGTGTGCCGGTGAGGATAGAGTTCTCGGCCGACAACAATCCCGCCGACATGGCCCTGTTGCGTGCCGGCATGAATGTCGGGAGCGAGGTCAAGTACTGATATGGCTGCCTGGCACGCTCCACAGGGACCTTTTGACATCCCTGACGTCCCGAATTTCGTACCTCGGCGCCTCAAGCCGTGGCTGTTCATATTCTTCGTGCTCCTCGTGCAGTTCTCGGGGGGCGTATATCTCGCCGCAGCGTCCGACATGGTTGGAACGACGGCCCTGATGCAGGAGGATATACTCATGGCGGGCTATGCCTCGCTGATAGGTATGTCGGTCAATTTTGCCGTCATGTTCCGCATCAAGTTCAGGTTCTCCAACCGCACGCAGCTCCTCTCTGCAGCCATGGTGCTGATTGCCGCCAACATGATATGTGCCCACACGGCGTCTGTGCCTGTGCTGGTGCTGACCTGTTTTGTGGCGGGATGGTTCAGGATGCAGGCCACATTTGCCTGCAACTCGACTATCCAGCTCTGGCTTACCCCGGTGCGCGATATGGCCATATTTTTCTGCTATGTCTATATTGTCGTCGATGGTGTGATACAGCTCAGCGGCATCGCGACGATATATACCGCTTTCTTCTCGCAGTGGGAGTATATGCACTGGATTATGACCGGGCTGCTTGTCCTGATGATGGTCATGGTGATTCTGCTTGTACGTCCTGTAAGGGGCCCGATGTATATTCCGCTGCTTGGTATAGACTGGATCGGAAGCCTGCTGTGGGCCGGATTCATGATGAGTTTCACTTTTGTCTGTGTCTATGGCAATTTCTACGACTGGTGGTATGCGCCGGAGATATGGCAGGCCACAGTGTTCGGTCTGGTATGCGCGGGTATAAATCTGTGGAGGGCAACCTTCCTCCATCATCCCTATATCTCGTACATGGCTCTCACCAACCGAAATGTCAGGCGTGCCACGGCCATTTATCTGGTCTTCTTCACGCTCATGGCCACCGAACATGTGTTCGAGCATACATATGCCGCGAATATACTCGGATTTGACGAGACCAATCTCATAGACCTTAACTGGTATGTCCTTGCCGGAATCATCGTGGGCTGCGCGTTCACCTATTTCACCTTCGCGCTGCGCAAGTGGCGTTACAAGACCATGACCGCCATAGGTTTTGCCTTGGCGGTGGTCTATCTGGCATGGTTCTATTTCTTCATAGACTATGGGGTGGAGAAGGAGATGCTATTCCTCCCGCTCTTTTTCCGCGGAGCCGCCTCGGTGATAATATCCATAGTGTTCCTCACATCAATAGTGCAGAGCGGACTGCCGTTCCAGGTATTCCCACAGGCATTGACCATCAATGGATTCACCGGTGCGGTGATGGGCGCGACATTCGGTCCGGCTGTCGTGGGAGAACTTTTGCGACACACCATGGCCAGGAATGCGGCGTTGCTGTCGTCGGCAATCACGGATTTCAATCCTGATGCCGTCCACATTCCTCTCGGACAGATGTACGGCATGGTGCAGTTGCAAGCCATGATTGTGTCAATGAAGGAGATATATGGCTGGCTGCTGATACTCGGGCTCACATCTCTTGTGCTGATTCTTGTCAGCTACAGCCCCCTGCGTCCGTGGGCCATCTTCCCAAAATGGAAGACCATACGTCGCGTGTTGCGCGGTGTGGCCCGCGGCTGATTTCAGCGATTCCGCGCCTTCAGCTTGCGCCTGTAACAGAGAAACGAGCGGGTGCAGAAGGCAGATATGATGAGGGCGCAGAGGAGTCCGGGCCACTCGATGGTGCCGTCGATGACTCTGACAAGGCGGTCTATGATGACGGCAACTGACATCACCGTAAGGGCAAGCCAGATGTTGCGTCTGATTCGGTCGTTGAGCATTATAATCTGATTTTTTATTTATCAGACGCGGTTTCCTGTGTTTAGTGACACCGCGTCTGATATTTTTTATGCGATTTCGGCACGGAAGGCTCCTTTTTATTTTCAGGAACGGGATTAATTGCCTAACTTAGCGCAACGTATTCAACAAATCAATATCATGAGACAAATATTCAGGAAAATCGGTTTCATATTCGTCGCTATGGCATCTGTCATCTCAACACATGCATCTGAGAGGCACGGGGCTCTGCGCGACAGCATACTTGCCAACATACATGGTGCCACGATTGTTGACCGTCAGTTTGACGTGACGAGGTTCGGGGCAAAAGGTGACGGTGTGAAAGACTGTCTCCCGGCATTCGCCAAGGCCATCGCAAGGGCGGCGAAATCGGGTGGGGGATGCGTGGAGGTCCCCGCCGGACGGTATCTGTTGCGCGGCCCGATACATCTTGTGAGCAACCTCCGCATCAATCTTGCCGCAGGGGCTGTGCTGTGCTTTGACCCTGCCCCGGCGCTCTATCCTGTTGTCGAGACAAGCTGGGAGGGGACATATCTCCATAACTATTCCCCGATGATATATGGTTACTGTCTGCATGATGTGGCAATAACCGGCGAGGGGACTATCGACGGGAATGCCATGACGACATTCGCGACATGGCGTGCCAAGCAGAAGCCCGCACAGATGCGTACCCGCGAGATGAACCACCGGGAGGTGCCTGTGGCCGAACGTAATTTTGGCGAAGGAGACTGGCTGCGCCCTCACCTGATTCAGCTCTACGGATGCGAGCGCGTGACACTCGAAGGTGTCAAGATGATAAACTCGCCCTTCTGGTGCGTGCATCTGCTGCAGTGCAGGGATGTCATCTGCCGTTCGCTCAGATATGACGCCAAGCTCGTGAATAACGACGGCATAGACCCGGAGTCGTCGAGCGACATATTGATAGAAGATATTCATTTTGACAACGGCGACGACAATATAGCAATCAAGAGTGGCCGCGACAATGACGGCCGCAATACCGGGAAGCCTTGCGAGAATATCGTGATACGCAACTGTCATTTCAAGGGACTGCATGCTGTCGTCATCGGGAGCGAGATGTCGGGAGGAGTGCGCAATGTCATAATCGAGGACTGCGATTATGCCGGATACTGCAAGCGTGGACTCTATGTGAAGACAAATCCCGACCGTGGAGGATTTGTGGATGGAATATACGTGAGGAACTGCAAGTTCGGCGAGGTCGAAGACCTGTTCTATGTCACAAGCCAATATGCCGGAGAGGGTCTGACAAATACGCATTACCCCGACGTGCGCAACCTGCATGTCGACGGACTGTCGTGCGACAAGGCATCGGCTGGCGCGCTTGTCCTTCAGGGGACTCCACAGAGACCTGTCACAGACGTCACCTTTGACAACATCGCTGTGGGAGAGGCGCACACAGGAATCAGTTTCAGCAACACATCGGGGGTGGTCATGGGCACATGTCATATAGGCCCTGCTGCCGGTGTTCCCACTCAGGTCTCAGATAAGGACAAGATTTTCGGCAGATAAGTCAAATCTTACTGATAGAAATTGCAGCTTCAGATACTCTTTTATCATGAACTTTGATAATTAAAGAACGCTATGGCAATATTCAGACTTGACTACAACGCCCTCTGGGAGAGCATCTGCAACTGGAGCCGTAAGGCCGGACGTGCCGCTACACGCCCCGTGCTGCTGATGTGGTATGTTATGCGGAGCAAGGATACTCCCCGCAAGGACAAATGGGCCATTTTCGGCTCGCTGGCATATCTCATACTCCCCATAGACATCCTCGACTCCAAACGGCTGCCGATTATAGGATGGCTTGACGAGGTGACGTCGCTTGCCGTACTTGTGCAGAAGATGTCGAGATACATTACTCCCGAGATGGAGGCCCGGGCGGACAGCCAGCTCGACAGATGGTTCCCTGAATACGCCAGCTACGAGCTGGTCGGGGAATGATGTGATTAATCCCATCGGCTAAGATATTTTTGCTAAAATATCTCGAAAATTCATGTGTCGGTTTTGATATTTTTGCGAAAAAACCTTGCATACGTCCCAAAAAAGCTCTACCTTTGTGCCCGTAAAAAGCCAATCGGGGTGTAGCACAGTTGGCAGCGCGCCACGTTCGGGACGTGGAGGTCGGAAGTTCGAGTCTTCTCACCCCGACAATTTTTCAGCAAATGGGTTTAGCTCAACGAGTTAAACCCATTTTCCGAAAATAGCCGGAACAAAAACGGAACACGCCGTTTTTGCGAAGCGTCTGGATATGGAATAGAAAAAGGCGAGGGTGACATGTGGCACTCTCGCCTTATTTCTGCCTTATTTCCCTATATTGGCCTGGTTGCTGGCGTTATAGCGGTCTCCGTGAATCTTGATTCTTCCGAGGGCGTCGTCTATGCGTCTCATCTCGTCATCGGTATAGGAGATATTTGCAGCCTCAATGTTGTCCGTAAGATGCCTGAGGCTGCGGCTGCCTGGAATAGGAACAATCCAGGGTTTCTGATATAGAAGCCATGAGATTGCAATCTGGGCAGGCGTTACACCTTTTTCTATAGCAAGTCCCTTTATGAAATCCACCAGAGCCATGTTGGCTTCGATGTTCTCTTTGCGGAAGCGTGGGACGGATGTGCGGAAGTCATGCGTGTCAAATTTGGTATCCTTTGTAATACCGCCTGTGAGGAATCCTTTGCCTAAAGGACTGAATGGCACGAGCCCTATGCCAAGTTCATCCAGAAGGGGCAGAAGGTCTTTCTCGGGTTCTCTCCAGAACATCGAATATTCGCTCTGTACGGCTGTCAGCGGGAGGATGGAGTGAGCCTTGCGGATTGTATCGAGTCCGGGTTCAGAGAGTCCCCAGTGCAGCGCTTTACCTTCGGTCATGAGCTCCTTGACGGTGCCGGCGACATCCTCGATGGGGACATCAGGATCTACACGATGCTGGTAGTAGAGGTCGATGTGGTCTGTGCGCAGGCGCTTCAGCGAGCCTTCTACAGATTTCCTGATTGTCTCGGGCCGACTGTCGAGTTTCTGTTTGAAATCGTCCATGTTCATGCTGATGCCGAACTTTGTGGCAATCTTTATCTCGTTGCGTATCGGTTCGAGAGCTTTCCCGACAAGTTCCTCGTTCGTATAGGGCCCATAGACTTCTGCTGTGTCGAAAAATGTCACTCCGAGGTCATGTGCTGTACGTATCAGCCTGACCATTTCGTCGATGTCGGAGGGTGCGCCGTATCCATGACTCATGCCCATGCAGCCGAGTCCGATGGCCGAGACGCTGAGTGGAGACGCGACTCCTAAATTTCGGATTTTCATAATAGAATCTTTGTTTTTATGTTTTTTCAGATTATTTTTGTCTTTTCCCTTTGGTCGTATTCATATAAGCGATATTACATTATTAATAACAATCATTGACGACGAATAATTCGGGGGTTACATGGCTGTCATTTGGGCGATATATCGTGAGATGATGTGCAGATCGCTGATTATTAGGGCGCTGTACGAAATATGCCGTAGGCTTTTTCTCTCTTTTTGGTTGCAGATACCGAAAAAAGTATAATCATAACTGGCCGATATTCCCGTTATATCCTATGATATAGACAATATATATGTGGTCCCGGTTGCACAGGCTGACATTGAACAATGCCGGGTGCGATTGTGTTATCACAAAAAAAATTAAGGAATCGTATTATGAAGGTATTGACAATCAACGGCAGTCCTGAGATACACGGTTGTACGGACAGGGCTTTGAGAGAGATCGAGGGTGTCCTGTCGGAAAATGGCATAGAATGCCATAGGGTAAATGTCGGAAACAAGGATGTAAGAGGGTGTATCGCATGCCGTACCTGCCGAAAGACGAACCGGTGCATATTCAATGACATCGTGAATGAGACCGCGCCATTATTTGCCGAATGTGACGGGCTGGTAGTGGGCTCTCCGACATATTACGCCGGATGCAACGGCCTGTTGCTGGCTTTTCTCGACAGGCTTTTCTACTCGACGGCGACTGCGTTTGACAAGACCATGAAGGTCGGGGCCGCTGTCGTTTCGTCGCGTCGTGCGGGGTCGACATCGGCTTTCGACGAGATAAACAAGTATTTCACCATATCCTCGATGCCTGTCGTGTCAAGTACATATTGGAATGAGGTCCACGGATATACTGCGGCCGATGTCGAGAGAGACAAGGAGGGACTGCAGACAATGCGCAATCTCGGACGTAACATGGCGTTCCTGATCAAGGCAATCGCTGCTGCCAAGCAGACCGAGGGGCTTCCGCAGCAGGAGAGGAAAGTCTTTACCAGCTTTTTCAATGAGGAGTGACAATAGCGTCACTCCAGGCGTGAGCGGAAATGGCACAAGAGTGCCCCGGAACTGATGACAATTTAAAGGGATGTAGGTTTGGAATTTTTATTAAAAACAGTTATCTTTGCAAAAGATTGGCGAAAGACAACCTGACATTGTTTAATATTGATAACAAACCGCACCATGAATTATCGAATTCTCACGTCGATATTTTGCTCCTTCATCACGACATCGGTTTTGGCGCAGTCAGAAGCGTCTGACAGCATCATGGCTCAGGAGTTGGATGAAGTTGTCGTAGAGGCACGTACCCAGCGCGTGATAGAGAGAGGCGTTGAATATGTCCCTGCAAAAAAAGTCAAGAAAGCCGCGATTGACGCGACACAACTGCTGAGACTGATGAATATTCCTCAGCTCGACATCATGCCCGGAAGCATGGCTGTAAAAACCTATTCCGGGCAAGCTGTCGGGATGTTCATAGATTTTAAGGAGGCATCCGAAGAAGATTTACGGGGGCTGCGTCCTGAGGATGTCCTTAAGGTCGAGGTGCTTCAATATCCTCAGGACCCACGTTTCGGAGGACAGGCTAATGTGGTCAATTTCATCATGCGGAAATATGACTGGGGCGGATACACAAAACTCACGGCAGATGGAAACACATTGAACTATGACAAAGGGGACGGTATATTATATACGAAATATGTAAAGGGTAAATGGACTCTTGACGCGAACGCGACCGGCTCGATTACCCATAACGACAAATTCCATGGCCGTTATACGGAGACATTCCGCGACATTTCTGTCGGCGACAGGCGTTTCGACGAGATATCGCGTACGACAGAATCAGGAATCAATTATCTGAAGCAGAACAACTCGCAGGCGGTATCATTACGCAGCTCATACGATACCGACAAGACTCAGATAACCCATACAGTTTCCTACATCCGTGTGGGGAATCCATTGACAAGAGATGTGTCAAAAGTGGATTTCTCAGAAGATGTTTTCTCGGCATCGTCCACGCTTTCCCAAGAGTCGGGACAGACCATATCGCCTCGGGCGCGGGGCTTTTATTACTTTGCTTTGCCCAAAGACAATCTGCTGATTGCCTCCTGGAACTTTTCGTACGGGAGCACCAGGAGATTCTCGTCGTATCGGCTCGGCAATATGACTCCGATTGTCAACAACAACAGAGAGACATCCTATGAGCCTGTCCTCAGGGTGAATTATTCCAAGAAATTTTCCCACAACAATACATTCAGGACCTCCCTGTTCAGTTACAATACAATTTACCACACCCATTACGAGGGCTCGTACAACGGCTTGCAGAAACTTCTCTCGTCAGAGAATATGCTTTTCCTCGAATATATGCAGGACTGGAAATGCGGACTGAGCCTGTACTCCCGTCTCGGTGTCTCATACGTACTCGGGCGTCTGAATGGCGTGAATACCCTGAAACAATGGAATCCGCGTCTCGGATTGCAGCTTCAGTATCAGATCAACGACAGACATTCGGCATCCGTCGAAGGGTGGTGGGGCAACAATCATCCCACCCCGGAGTCATCAAATTCGGCAATGGTACAGAGCAATGAGCTCCTGTGGCTGCAAGGCAATCCCGGCCTTAGGAATACCACGTTCCTCACGGCGATAGCCTCATACACATACGTCCCGAACAATAAGCTGAACCTCTCGGCTACCGCTGAATATTACGGCTACCTGAAAAAGACGGCATTTGACTTTTTCTCAATGCCGGGACATGACGGACTGATACGCAAAGTGATAAACAGCGGGGATTTCCATAACATCTCGGGATATGTCGCTGCTACGCTCAAGTTATTTGACAACTCTCTTTCGCTCCGCGCGTCAGGACAGGTCAAGCGCATGATTGCCTCGGGCATTGATGCTCAATCCATGAATGTCGTCATGGCAAATATTCAGGCCAACTACTATTTCAAGAACTTTTCGTTCAGCCTATATTACAGGACTCCACAGAAGGATCTCGGGCCATTTCACAATGGCATAAGGTATCGCTATAAAAGTACCTATGGATTCCTGATGAACTATTCGACGGGAAATTTCAAGGCCGGGTTGCAATTCGATAACTGGTTTGACAGCTATAGATATTACTACGACCTTGACTCGCAAAGATATTCATTCCATGGATGGCAATGGGAAGGGGAGCTTGCAAGGTCACTCAAGCTTACTCTGTCATATACATTCCCCTATGGCAAGCAGATAAAACGTAACAATGAGGTTCAGACCTCGTCACAAACCAACAGTGCCATATTGAAATAAACATATTTGATAATGACCGAGAGAGAATGTGTATGATGAATAGAATGCTATTGATAATTGACCCACAGATAGATTTCATAACCGGGACACTCCCGGTGCCGGGCGCTGTGAGTGCCATGGATTCTCTGGGGGAATATATAAGTACGAAAGCTGCGGACTATGCCCGGATTGTCGTGACGGCAGACCGCCATCCGATGTGTCATTGCTCATTCAGGACGAATGGTGGAGAGTGGCCCGTACACTGTGTGGCCGATTCAGTTGGCGCCGCGATATGGCCCGCTGTCATGAATGAGTTGCTTGCTGTCTCAGACAAGGTTACGGTGTTTCATAAGGGCGAGAATCCGGATAAAGATGAGTACTCGATTTTCAAGAACCTGGAAGCGTCACAGAGGATTGTCAAGCTCCTCTGTGACGAGAATATCGGTCAGATAGATGTATGCGGTATCGCAGGTGATATATGCGTGGCCGATACAATACGCGATGGCCTGAGGATTCTCGGGGATGTCAGGCTGAATCTGCTTGTCAGTTTCTCTCCATCGCTCGACGGAGGCAAGACCATTGGCAAGCTTATATCAGAGTTGGGCCTTTCGTCCAATACCTGAAAAAGACGCTGACAAGTCATTCTGTGTCGACCAGTATTTTTTGGCCGTCGATAATATAGATGCCCGGTGTTAGCGAAGCGAGATTCTCCGAAGAACGCTGTACCATATTCCCCCTCAGATCATACACTTTGCTGTGATGTCTGCTTTTGTCGGCATTGATATTTTCTATGCCGCTTGGAATGTCTGCCGAAAGGGTCACAGTCACATTCCCGTGCCCCAATAGGGATTTCAGTGCTTCTCCCGTATAGTTGCCATTTACTTTGCCTAAATATGTGAAATCATAGGTGTTGGTATCATAGTAAATGACAAACTGATAGCCGAGATACAGTATGAGGTCTCCCGGCTGTGCCGTGAAATATGTGTCGTTGCGCGGAAGCGATTCCGGGAGATTGCCCACTTTCTCCATATTGGCGTAGTCATGCATGTCAATGGTCACGGGCCCACTCTCGAGCATCTTCATCAATGCGTTTGCCGATGAGTTGGAGGCAAGTGTGGCAGTCAGGGTAGTGGTGTCTCCGACCTTTATCGTGATTTGGTTATCGGTCATTTCGGGATTATTTAGGGATGAATAGTCAATTTCGCTGAGCCAGCTCTCAATCATGCTCCTGGCATTTGATGTCTGCGAGCTACGCACCCAAAGGGTTGGGGAGAGAAAATTACCCTCAGAAATCAATCGCCTGGCATCCGCCTCAACACCGCTTATGCCGCTGCTCGCGCTTGATACGATAAGTCCGATGTGCTTTCCGGCCATTTCCGCTCCATGCTGAAACAGGAATGTCTGCATTGGAGCCGCCATGCTACTCCACCAGAGCGGCGTGCCGATGATGATAGTGTTGTATCTCGAAATGTCTACATTCACAGGGTCGATAGCAGGATATGAGCTTGCGTCATCTGGATTATTCCTTATGCCGGAAATCAGCGCGCTGCCTATGGCGTAGTTGTTGGCGGCGTAATCAAGACCTTTTTCCGCCGGTTCAACTCGTACGACATCCGCGTCGATCCTTCCTTGCAGCTCGGTCATAATCCGATGCACATTGTTCGTATAGCTGTAATACACAATCAGTGTCTTCGCGTTCAATGACATGGCTGTCACCAATACACAGAGAATGATTATAGATATTTTTCTCATGCCTGTATTTTTTGAAAAAGGTTCTTGTCATTTCATACGGCTGTTGAAGAATGTGGCAATCTGGTCGAAGGGAATCTTGTCGAGATTGTCGTAGAGGTCGGTGTGGTCGGCATCAGCCACTATGAGCAGTTCCTTGTTGTCGCCCTGAAGACGCTTGAAGGCATCCTCACTGAAATAAAGGGAATGGGCTTTCTCACCGTGTACTAACATCGCGGCATTGCGGATTTCGCCGATGCGGTCGAGCAGCGTGAAATTTATAAACGGGAGGAATGAGGTTGTGTTCCAGCCGTCGGTTGAATTGCCTGAACGTGGGTGAAATCCTCTCGGTGTCTTATAGTAGTCGAAGTAACGCTTGACAAACTCCGGCGCATCTACGGGTAAGGGATCAACCACTCCGCCATCACGCCTATAGCTGCCTGATGCGTAGTCTTCGGTACGCTGTGCACACATCTTTTCCTTGTAGGCATAGCGGGCATCTGCATTGTCATTCTGGTCGAAATAGCCATTTGCGGTCACACGGCACATGTCATACATGGTTGATGCCACCGTAGCTTTGATGCGGGTGTCGTTGGCTGCTGCGTTCAGTGCAAATCCGCCGAACCCGCATATTCCAAGTACTCCGACTCTGGCGGAATCGACATTGGGACGGGTGACGAGGAAATCGACTGCAGCGCAGAAATCCTCCGTATTGATGTCAGGCGATGCGACACGGCGCGGCATACCTCCGCTTTCTCCCGTAAACGACGGATCGAAGGCTATCGTCAGAAAGCCTCTCTCGGCGAGCTGCTGGGCATAAAGGCCGCTTGCCTGTTCCTTTACCGCCCCAAAAGGCCCGCTCACGGCGATTGCGGCAAGTTTGCCTGTGGCACTTTTGGGAGTGTACATATCCGCAGCCAAAATGATGCCATATCGGTTTACAAACTCGACCTTTTTATGGTCAACTTTATCACTTTTCGGGAAAGTCTTGTCCCATTCTTCTGTCAGGGTCAATTGCTCTATGGAAGCCAGTGACTTATTCTCATTCAGAGTATTCATAGTTCAGTATTATATTTGTTTTTGGGTGTATAAAACTGTTTCCGAATGCAAAGTTAATGTCAACTTTCCGCTATTTCATACCGATTCTGCACCAATAATTACCATTCTTTCTTAATGGCGTGGAATGGTATGAAAATAAGATGGAGTTATGTCATTTTATATTGAGAGAATAGTTGAAGCCAAGTGGGAAAGTCTATAAGTATAGCGTTTCACAAAGGAAACTGATTAGATATAAGTCACAATGATTTTTCGAAAGAATAGGCTTTATCCGTATATGGCACTGATGACAGTTTTTTAAGTTCATCTCTGTCTCATGGCTTTCTTGGGGCATTTTCTGACGCATTTGCCACACTCGATGCAGAGAGTGTAGTCTATGACAGGGTATCCCTCTGAGTTCTGTGTGATGGCTCCTACAGGACATACCTTTATGAGGGGACAGATGTGATTGTGAGGGCAGATGGATTTGTCGACTTGTATCATGGTTCTGTTTTTTCTGCAAATTTAGTGCAATATGCCTGTTCTGCAAAATAGATTTTGTCTATCTTTGTATCGGATTTTTCGATATTGCCTTGAATCATTATGACACTTCAGCAAATGGAATATATTGTGGCGGTAGACAAATACCGCCATTTTGCGAGGGCTGCCGAGTCGTGTGGCGTCTCGCAGTCGACTCTGTCATCGCTTGTTCAGAAACTGGAGCTCGAACTTGATGTCTCCATATTTGACAGGAGCTGCCATCCTGTGCGTCCGACGGCAATAGGGGCGGAGATTATCAGCCGGGCCGGAAAGGTATTGTTCAATGCCGCGCAGGTGCGCGAGCTTGTGGCGGCACGCAAAGGAGAATCTGTCGGACATGTCTCTATGGGGATGACCTCTACGGTGGCGCCATATCTTTTGCCTAAGATGCTCAGATATCTCTCTGTGAATCATCCGGATATAGAGCTTCATGTCGAGGAGGCGCGGACGGCGGCCATAATCTCGCAGCTCGAGCGTGGTGAGCTTGATGTAGCGCTTCTGGCGACTCCTCTGGATAATGACGAGCTCCTTGAGATTCCGCTCTATCGTGAGCGTCTGATGGCTTATGTCTCTCCCGGAGAACCTATATATGGAGATAAGGAGTTGCGCACGGGATTCCTCCCCGTCGAAGGGGTATGGGTGCTCCGCGAGGGTTATTGTCCCAACCGGGGCATGTTTCCATTCTGCAGCCACAGGTCGGCCCGACAGGCTGTATATGAGGCCGGGAGCGTTGAGACCCTCATAAGGATAGTCGACGAGAACGGAGGATATGCCATCATACCCGAGCTCCATGTCCCTCTGTTGAGCAAGTGTCAGCAAGCCAATGTGCGGCCCTTGACAGATCCCGAACCCACAAGAGAGATAGCCTTTGTCGTGCACCGCAATTTCGTGCGCGAAAGATTGCTTAACATCCTTGCTGATTCCATCAAGAGCATCATCCCCTCTGCGATGCTTGACAGGCGTCTTGAGAAATTCGCCATAGTGCTTTGATTGATAATAACGATAAATGCATCTGTTTAATCGTTTGTATCCATGCCTTGGATTGCCTAATTTTGCATCGCAAAACCAAATCAGCATGAATAGTATGACATACAGACATTTCTTCCGTCCGCTTCAGATCAAGGGTTACTCCTTATATTGGATTCTGCTTGCGTATCTCGGGATAGGCTATTTCTATCCTGTAATCGGCTTCCTCGCAATCATCTGCATGATAGCACCGGTGGCATTCTCGGTGCGCAAAGGCCGCTGGTGGTGTGGCAATGCGTGTCCGCGCGGCAGTCTTTATGACAGGATTCTGTCGAAATATTCACCGCATCGGCCCATCCCGGCATTTGTGCGCAGCCGTGGATTCCGTATTTTCATGGTGCTGTTCATATTCACTATGTTCAGCGTCCAGATGTATCGGGCATGGGGTGACTGGAATGCCATGGGCCGTGTGTTCTGGACCATCATACTGATTACGACAATCGTTGGTGTGATTCTGTCGTTTGTCTATGCCCCGCGTACATGGTGCTCGTTCTGTCCTATGGGCACCCTCTCTTCGTGGGTCGCTCCCGGAGAGGGCACGTTGCCGGACGGCTATGGACGCATATCTGTGAGTGAAAGGTGTACGACCCGCTGTAAATTGTGCTCGGCTGTCTGCCCGATGCAGCTGAAGCCCTATAAGAGCCGAGGGGATATGCGTGGCTTTCTGCATCCCGACTGCATCAAATGCGGACGATGCGTAGCCGGATGTCCCCTCAAGGTTCCCGAAATGGCCCGGATTACTTGTAAAGACGGGAAATAATTGCTAATTTCGCGGACCTTTCCGGCTCGGTTGCCGGATTGCTTATGGAAAAATCATCGTTGAGGTATGTTGCTTATTCTGCTGCTTCTTGTCGTAAGCGTATGTGTTGGTTCGCTGTTGCGTAAATGCCGGGGATTGCGCCATCTGGGGCAGACCGCCACATGGACAGTGTGGCTGCTCATATTCGTATTCGGCATCAATCTGGGGTCGAATGATGTGATTGTGAACGATTTCGCCCGGTTTGGCCTCACGGCGATGATATTGTCGCTCGCGGGAATTGTCGGCAGTGCGCTTGCCGCCTGGGGCATAGGCCGTTACATCGACAGACGCAGAAGGTGATGGGTGGCAGTCTGCTTGTATTGGCCATATTCGTGACAGGAATATGTATAGGCATGTCGGGTGTGCTCCCTGTCGGCTATCTCCCGGCGGGGCTTGGAGAGTGGCTGCTCTATGCGCTCATCATACAGATAGGCATGACTCTGGGATATGACGGAAGCCTTTGGCGTACAATGCGAAAGGTCCATCTCAAGGCCATGCTTCTGCCATTGTGCACACTTGTCGGAACGCTGTCGTTCACCGCTCTTGCCGGATTGTGTCTGGGTGGCTGGAGTCTTCCCGATTATCTCGCCATCGGAAGCGGCATGGGATATTACTCGCTCTCATCAGTGCTGATTGTGGAACTTAAAAGTGATGTGATAGGCCTACAGGCGGCTACACAGCTCGGAATGCTTGCCCTGTTGGTCAACATCATACGCGAGATTACGGCTCTGGTATGCGGCCCCTGGATTGCAAAGTGGTTTGGTCGATATGCGGTCATCTCCGCGGCAGGTGTCACGTCGATGGATGTCACGCTGCCGATGATTATACGCTGCGCGGGGCGGGAGATAATTCCGATAGCCTTTATGCACGGTCTTTTTCTTGACATCAGTGTCCCGGAGCTCGTCACATTGTTTGCCGGGTTATGAGCCATTTAAACTGATTTTTGTATTATGCGAAGAATAAAGATTGCCCTCGCCGCAGTGGCGAGTATCATTTCAAGTATTGCTTCTCTCATGGTGCCGACTGCATGTGGAACTGCAGTACATGACGGTGCGGATTCATCCTATTCAAGTATCATTTCCGATACAATCTCTGAAATAGTGGCGTCATATCCGGGTGAGATAGGTGTGGCGGTAATCATTGATGACTCGGATACGGTAGCTGTCAACAATCGCAACATCTATCCCATGATGAGTGTGTTCAAAGTGCATCAGGCATTGGCCTTGTGTGATGATTTTGACCGCAGGGGGATTTCACTAGACACGTTGATCACCATACGGCGGGATGAGCTTGACCCCCATACATGGAGTCCGATGATGAAAGACTATCCGGACTCTGAGTTTTCACTGACGGTCAAGGATCTGTTACGATATACCCTCAGACAGAGCGATAACAATGCGAGCAATCTCATGTTCGGCCGTCTGCTCGGCGTCGAAGAGACTGACAGTTTCATCTCCACTGTTATTCTGCGCCGGGATTTCAGGATTGCATATACCGAGGCTGAGATGTCTGCCGATCACCGCAGGGCGTATTCCAACAGTACTTCGCCTCTCGGCGCGGCTGAACTGATTAACCGTCTGTTCACCGACAGTCTCGTGAGCCGGGATAAACAGGATTTCATCATGCGCACGTTGGGAGAATGTGAGACCGGGAAGGACAGGATTGCGGCTCCGCTGATTGACAGGGATGGAGTCTCCATCGCCCATAAGACAGGGTCGGGCTATATCAACGAAGAGGGTGTGCTTGCCGCCCACAATGATGTGGCCTATATATGTCTGCCAAACGGCACACGCTATTCTCTGGCAGTGTTTGTAAAGGATTTCAAAGGTAATGAGACACAGGCTGCGGAAGCTATCGCGCACGTATCGGCCGCAGTGTACTCGATATTGTCAAAGGATTGAGATATGGAAGCCCGGATAGAGACACCAAGACTGATATTGCGTCCCTGGACCGAGAGTGACGCCGACGCACTCTACCGTCATGCCTCGGACCCCGAGGTCGGGACTCCGGCAGGATGGCCAGCTCACGAGAGTGTCGAGATGAGCCGTGAGGTCATACGCACGGTGTTCTCGGTGCCTGACACATACGCCATCGTGTTGCGCGATACAGGCGAGCCTGTAGGGTGTGTCGGGGTCGTGCCCCCGTCCATGCGCCATATTGACGGTATGGCCGAGGGGGATATGGAGATTGGCTACTGGCTTGGACGCACGCTGTGGGGCACGGGACTTGTCCCCGAGGCTGTAGGAGCATTGATAGAATATCCGCCACACAAATATGCTCCCTCGGAACTCTGGATAGGATTTTACGACGGCAACAACAGGTCGCGCCGTGTGGCGGAGAAATGCGGTTTCACCTATCACCATACCCAATGCACTGACGGACAGACCGAGCATTTCTATCGGCGCAAAGGGCTCAGCTCCTTACGGTGAGGATATATCCGAAACCACGGCGGTTGACTATGGCCACCGACGGGTCGTGACGCAGCGCGCGGCGCAGTTTATGCACATAACCGTGCAGGGAGTTGCGGCATCCCGGATCATCGCGTTTCCACACAGCCTCCATGAGGGCTGAGGCATCCACGGTCTTGCCTATGTTGAGCGCGAGCTGTTCGAGTATCTTGGCTTCGAAGTGCGACAGCTCTGTCTCCCTGTCACCGAAGATCAGGCACTGTGTAGTCACATTGAAGATATAGGAGCCTATCCGCAGCCTTATGTCATCGCCGCGGTTGTCGCCGTATCGCCGGAGCAGAGCCCGTATCCTCACTATGAGCTCTCGCAGTTCGAACGGTTTCTTTATGTAATCGTCAGCTCCAGTGGCAAAGCCCTCCTCCACATCATCCACCGTACTCTTTGCCGTCAGGAAAAGCAGCGGCACCGAGCGTGACATCGAGCGTATGGCACGCGCCATCTCGAATCCGCTCATCTTGGGCATCATCACATCGGCCACGACTATGTCTGCGCCCCCGCTCCTGAATTTCTCAAGACCTTCGGCGCCGTCGGCGGCTGTCTCGACCTCATATCCCTGCTGGCGCAGGGTATCGGCCACTATGACGGTGAGGTCGTTCTCGTCCTCGACAAGCAGTATCTTGCTTTTCATTTTCCCTTGAATTTGATGTTGAATACAGATCCGTGTCCCGGTGTGCTACTTACCTCGATGTCCCATCCCATGCGGTCGAGGATGTTCCTCACATAATAGAGCCCTATGCCGTAGCCACGCACATCCTGGCGGTTGCCGCGTGGCACACGGTAGAACCTGTCGAAGAGGTGCGGTATCGCCGAAGAAGGTATCCCTATCCCGTCGTCTGCGACCGATATGCCTTCCATGGTGCAGCGGATGGCTATGTGCACGCTGTCGCCCGAATACTTGATGGCGTTGTCTATCAGATTGTTCAGGATGTTGGCGAGGTGTGTCGGGTCGGCCTCGACCTCGGCACCCGGGGTGGTGTCGGTCTCGATGGTCAATGGCTTCTCGTTCCTCATCCTCTGCGCGGCGGCTATCTCCTCGACAAACTGGGCGAGCGATATACGCTCGGGACTTAGGCGCATCGTGCGGCGGCGCTCCATGCTCATGGCGAGTATTCCCTCGACCAGTTCGCCGAGCCGTCTGAGCTGTCGGTTGGCTATGGTAAGATATTTCTCTTTCTTGGCTGTGTCGTTCGATGTGTCGTAGTTGAGCAGCGCATCGTTGGCCGAGTATGCGATGGCTATAGGGGTCTTGAGCTCGTGTGTCATGTTGCTTACAAAATCATCTTTCATCTCCTCGATGGTACGCAGCCGCGAGACAGTCCTGAAAAGATACCAGAAGGCGACAGCAAAGGAGACCATCAGCAGAAAGACGGTTACAATCACTCCCGACATCTCGGATATGATATGTCGGGTCAGAGGTGTCATATAGACGCGGTAGGAGAGGCCTTGTCCGCGGTTGTAGCAATATGTGAATTCGTCATGCGGCCCGGCAACCTTGACATTACTTGCCAAAATGGTGTTTCCGGCGGAATCCAATACCTCGCTTGCGACATATCCGGGATAGATATGCCTGTCGGATAGGCGTGTCACAAGCACACTGTCCATCACCTCAAGGTCAATAGGAACGTAGGGATCCATCAGGGCATGGAACTGCTGCCCGACAGCGTTTATGAATTCGTTGGTGAATGATGACCGTTCCTGTATCTCATATCCCTCGGTAGTCACCGTCCCGTCGGGGTGTGTGGTGGTGACGGCCATATCTCCATCACGGTCCTGATATACCGATGTCTCACCCTTTCTCGGAGTTTCCCGGGGCTGGCCGGATGTAGAACTCATCTCGAGCTTCTCGCGGTCATGTTTGCTTGCCCTGTCCGCCCTTATCCACAGCTCGTCAAGGTCAGCATCCGCCAGCGCAGTCATCACATCCCTCTCCACACTGGCCCGTATAGACCCGTAGAGACTGGCAAGATAGAAAATATTGCACCCGAAGATAACGGCAATCACCGTCAGGAATATGGCGGATATGATCTTGAATCGTTTCATACAGGCAAAATTAATAATAATCCCATTACCCACCTCCCGATTTAAGACTAAATAAGACTCCAAACTCGTAATAAAATCGGGCAAATTTTGGGAAATCTAACATTTATAAATGTTTAACAATCCGCAGATTTCCCATAGAAACTATGGGAAATCTCGGCACGGCTATATTTGCGCCCCTTGTTACGCCCCTTGAATTTTCAAAACTTGAATGTAAAATTAACGTTATTAGTGTGAAATTAAAATATTCATAAAGATGCAAACAAGCAAACTTACTCCCAAACTCTATTTTCGCAAGGATAAAGTAGATTGCGAGGGGCGCATGCCTCTCTTTATCCGTTTTCCAAGATTGGACGGAAAAGAACCCAAGTTTTCAGTTGGTAAATTACGCTTGTCCTTAGACGAATGGGATAGCAAAACCAATTTACCAAAAGACGAAATGCTGAGAACAGAAATTGAAAAGGAAATGCAACGTATCAAGTTAGAGATACATCGTTGTATTATTGATGATGTACCGATAACTTTCTCCAAACTCAGAGATATTGTAAAAAATAAAAGAACCGCAGACCCTTCGGATAATCTGTTTCTCCAATATTATAGAGAATATTTGAGTATAAAAGAACGAAATGGTCAGATTAGACAATCCACGATGAAAGGCCATATTTACACGATGTCGGCTATAAACGATTTTAATCCCAGATTGTGTGTAAAGGATATTAATGCCGACTTCATCAAGAAATTTGTCATATTCCTTAGAAATCGAAGAATAGCAAAAGGTAGAAGTGTTGAGAACCTGACCTTTGATAAAAATCTTATTCAAATTCGGACTATTATCCGTTATATCTTAGCCAAGGGAATAACAGTTCAAGACCCCTTCAAAAGCGGAGAGGTTTTCATAGGGTCAAGTAAAAGGAGTGAGGTTTATCTTGATGAAAAGGAGTTATCCAAAATGGTAAAATTGTTCTACAATAAGAAATTACCAATCGCAGAACGTAGAATTTTGATGATGTATCTCCTTGCATGTTCGACAGGAATACGCATCAGTGATATGCGCGCTCTGAAATGGTGTAATGTAAATCTGAATAGCAGGTACGGAGTATTTGAATTTATCTGTAAGAAAACTCAACGAAAGGTATTTATCCCATTAAGTCCGATGGCTCGTGATATAATACGTCATACTCCTGAGGGTGATTTGGATAATGTCGATAATAATCTTATTATTTTTGTAAGAGTATATTCCCCGACCAAAATCAACGGTACTTTAAAGTCGTTGGCAAAAATGGTTGGAATATCGAAAAATATAACATTCCATACGGCGAGGAGAACATTTGCGACACTATGTTTCATGAATGATATTTCGGAAATTATCATAGGGTCATTTCTCGGGCATAAGCCTAAAAACGTTACTGACAGATACCGTCAGTGGAATACTTATGAAGCAGATAAAGTTGCACCGAAGTTGTCATTTCTTGACCTCAAAAGATTAAGGAAATTAGCATGATTGCCAATAAATTAATGCTTTACTTTAAAATTCTTTGGCAGAAATTTTGCCTTTTGCTGACAAGCCAATAACTTCGCCCATAGAAAACAGTAAAGCAAATTGTAAATGGCTGATTATTCAATATCTGCATTCATCAGAAACGACAAACCGATAAAGAGGAATAATAAATATCCAATCTATCTTCGCGTCAGAGTATATGACCGAGAAACCAAGTTGCCTACCAATTTGGATGTCGCGCCATCAGATTGGAACGCCAAGAGAAAAGAGCCAAAGGAGAAAACCCTCCGATTGGCTCTTGTTTCAAAGGTACTTGCCATAGAAACTTTTCTGAATACTTGTATAGCCACTAATGTCCCGATTTCAGTTACGAGTGTCAAAAACTATCTGTCAACGTCAAGTCCTCGCTCACGAAAGTCTGCTAACGGCACTTTCTATGACTATTACAACGCTTTCGTGGAAAGAATGAAAGTTACCCTCAGTCAGAGTACGATAACGGCTTATATGAACACCTACAATGCTCTTAAAGCATATCGGAAAATAATAGATATTTCGGAAATCAACCTATCTTTTATCGAGGATTTTGATGTCTTTTTGCGTGATGTGAGAGGCAATGAAGACGGTGGACGTGCCAATAAGCATAAACACCTTAAAACTATCATATTGGATATGATAAAACACGATTTACCCGTCAAGAACCCCTATCCGCTTTTCAAGATGCCCAAATGTAAAGTCAAAGAAACCTATCTTGAAAAGTCTGAGATTGAACTATTCCGAAAACTATATGCTAAACTCCCCAAAGGCGGAATGCTTTTTCAATGTCTGGAAATGTATCTCTTTGCTTGTTATTGTGGATTAAGGTTATCAGATGTCGTGACACTGCAATGGAACCATATCGACTTTGAAAAAGGTCTGATTATCAAAAAGCAGGTCAAGACGAAGGGTGAGGTAAAAGCGCCGCTATTTGAAAAAGCAAGAGAAATACTTCTGCGTGTTTTACCGAGCAAAAGTAAAATCGTGAGTGAGGATAAGGTCTTTGGAGATTATTGCTATCCATACATCAATAAAAAACTGAAAGAATTGGTGGCGATGGCTGGAATAAATAAGTATCTGACGTTCCATACAAGCCGCCATACGTTTGCAACTTTACTTGTAATGGACGGAGTATCAATATATAAGATACAGAAATTCCTTGGTCATAAATCTGTCAATATGACGGAGAGATATTTGAAATTCGACCTTAAAGTTGCGCAAGTCAATATGGAAGAGATAGAAACATTCAGTTAAAACACTTAATAATCATTGGCGCACGGGATTATACTCTTGTTACTCTCGGAATAAATGACTAATTTTGTACTGTCAAGAGTGACAAGAATAAAGAAAGTGCCTCAAGCTCGATAAATCGCCAACCTATCAGAACCAACGAGGCGCAGTTGAACAGCTCATATATCGTGGGCTGCTCTCTGTGCGTTGGTACAGGCGTTTGGCGATGCCTTCGAGTTTGCATGGGAGCAGTCCACTTTTTAAGTATAAATCCCTGTGTTTTGTCTGCGGCATAGAGAACTCGTAATTCGCCAATGATTGATTATTCATCTATCTATTATCGTGGTGGCACTTTGTCGTTACCACGACCGCCGCGAGTCTACTTCGACAGCGGAGCCCATGAATGGAATAGCATTCCGACAAAACAGAAACTGCTCGATATAGGCTATCTTACCACTATGGGCTATGACTTTTATCAAGATATTCAGAATATTTTGATAAATCATGTCTATATATCAGAATGGGAAATCAAGTATTCCATAGCAGCGCTAATGGCATGGCTTTCGGGAAGAACCGATGATGTCCTGGCAGACAGATACGAAGGTGTTCCCCTTAAAGAAATGCTTGAGGATTTAAAGGAATTTGCTGTCAATCACTATGTTCTCCCACATGACGGTTCAGACCACTATCTGATTGAATGTAATGCCAATACTACCGACTATGACATTCTAATGGCTAATCATTGGAATATCGTAGCTGACAATTGTCGTGGTAATGAAGCCTTGTTCAGCGAAAATAATGAATATATCTATCCAGGGGATAAGCCTTTTATCCAACGATATAATTCCACGGCAAGCGAGAAAACACGTTTTGTTGTGAACGCTGTTCCATATCCGTTTCAAGGCAATCCGTTGTCTGCAAAAGTCATTATTCTGAGCCTTAACCCTGGCTATGTGCCAAGAGTAAATGACTACTTTGCAAAAATACTCCAGCATTGTCCTCAGTTGGCAGACGGGGTGATGTCCTTTCTGCGAAAAAATCTCCAACTCAGAGTGCGTGAATTCATGCCCGAAGTCCATGGCGCATCGGATAAACATCCAAATTATCAAGACGCTTACAATATGTTCGGAGATTGGTATTGGTATGATATTCTCTCTAAATGGACTACAGAAGGACTGACAAAAGAAGATATTTTCTCCAATGTCGCCCTTATCCAATATATACCATACGCTTCAGAGAAGGCTAAAGACCTTCCTAAAGGATGTGTACTGCCTTCTCAGATGTTTGCAAAAAAACTGATACGACATATTGCAGAGACCAAAGACTCCATTTTTGTAGTTCCGCGAGCAGTCAGAAAATGGAATGTTTTGCTCGGGTCAACTTGGCAAAAACTTGAAGACGAAGGGCGTATCATAATCGGCAAAAATCCGTTGAGCCAACACCTGACAGCCAATAACCTCGGAGAAGAACCGTATCGAAAAATAATCAACCATCTAAAATAGTATTCTGATGAGTTTGAAACAGACACTAAAAGCAATCTTCATCGACTTTTTGTTCGGTGTCGGTTTGACTTGGTTGCTTGCTGTAATAATCCCGCTGACCATGGGATTGAATGCGGCTAAGTTTATACACGATTGTAACGAGGATATTTATTCAATGTCGGTACTCTTAGGTGGAATATGCAGTTTTCTTTGGCTGGTGTTTTCAGCCATTGGTCGTAAACGCCGTAAACGAGAAGAACTTGAAGATGCCATGACGGAATATTTCCGTAAGCAAAACGAAAAGAACAGCTAAACTGAAATTACCCTATATAGAAATATTAACAATATTTAACCGAGAGTGGCGTAAATTACGTCACTCTCGCTGTTATTAATGGTTTGATAACCGATATTGGTTGTCATAACGATTAAAAAATATACTTAAATGATAGACTCAATCTGTCTTTTATTTTTATTTACGAAGTTCCAATTGATAGGCGGCTCTCTCAGGAATTGTAGACCTGTTTCATCAAAGAAGGAAACGATAAAGTATGCCAATGATGACTGCCGACCGAAAGTAAATAATGACGGCCAACCGAAAATAATTAAAGAAATGTTTCTCCCTAATCCTCGTAATGGGCACTCTCTAAGGGTTATGATTGATGAATACGGCCGCATAAGGATAAAAGGTAGTCTGAGAAAATGGTACTTTGGGAGTACATCGTATAAAGACTTGTCGAAACAGCAATATTTGGAAGTAGTTGAAGAACTTGCAAAATCCTTGCATATATCAGTGGCCGACATAATGAATTATGGAAAACTGACCCATATAGAATTGGGATATACTATTCAAACGAAAACCAATCCTGCGTCAATTCTTAAACGTATTAAGAAATATGGACGAGTAAAAACTGTCATAAACTACCAGAATAAGAACAAAACTGTATATGGCTTTGGTACTGACAAACGTCTGAGGATATACAACAAGGCTCTCGAAATTCCGGCAAATACCAGTTGGAAAAAGCGTGGTAAAGTGTTTGACGAATTGGATAACCTTTCCCGACGTGGAATACATCTTTTGAGAATTGAGATTGAAATGTTTTATCGAAAATCATTCATAAACTCTGGGTTCAAAGAAATCAAGACGCTGAATGATATATATGAGAATTGGGATAGTCTAATCGCGCTAACGATTAGGGAATATTCCAAAATAAAGCTGGTAAACAAACTTGAATTATCGCAGAGAATGACCCTAAAGGAGCTTAGATTAGCTCAATCCATCATTAAGCATAAAGATTTTCAAAAAGGCATAGAGGAGTATGCAGTTGAAAACGGGCAATATACTAAGCAGGTCGAACGTGACGGATATTCCCTATTGGAGAGGTATTCTTCAAGACGTACTTATTCCATTCGTTCCTTTCGTAAGGATATTGCACGACATCTGATAAAGATAGACCGTAATATTGAGAAACTTTCGCTTTCAAAGCTATTCCATTTGCTTTGGAGAACCAAGCAAGGACGGAGAATAAAATTGGCAGACTCAGTATAATAAATTAGAGATAATATAAATATAGATAACTTATATATCTGTATTGCAGTAGATAATAGAAGGTAAAATATTACTGGTGCGATAAAATCGCGTTAGTTTAGAAATCATCAAATAAAGAG
>OLOX01000417.1_pt1 | contig 44693 bp, 37 predicted proteins | sample 1672091 | NCBI WGS metagenome assembly OLOX01 (sample SAMEA3136644, study PRJEB25190) | human gut metagenome | reverse complement strand
TATTCAATCGTTCACTAAAGAGAAGGTTGGGACCGATACCGTATGGCCCGATACGAGCGCTGACGCCTCAAAGGCCGCTGGTCAGCTCATCACTGAGAAAATGACCGCAGCTCTGGAAGACGCGGGCGTCGAAATTTTGCTTGAGCATGAGGCAACCGAGCTGGTGACCGAAGATGACAAGGTTACGGGCGTCGTTCTGCAGTCGAACGGTAAAACTAAGACTGTTGCGGCGAAAGCGACGGTTCTTGCATGCGGTGGTTTTGGCGGAAGCGTCGACTATCTTAATAAGTTTGTTCCTTCGGTTGAAAAAATCGGTTTCCAGTATTTGGGCAATGCCATGAACACTGGCGACGGCATTACCATGGGAAAAGCTGTGGGCGCGGCGCTTTATGACAATTGCTGGGTGATTCCTTTCAATATCATGCCCTCCAGGAAGCTCACCGAAGTTGATCCGTCTTTTGCGACGCTCGTTGATATGTCTATGTCGACTAAGCCCCTCGAGGGCGGCGGGGTTGCGAGCAAAATGCTCGTTGACGCTCAGGGCAAGCGTTTCGTCAACGAAGCTGGTCCGGGAATCCTGCTCGCCTCGAGCATGGCCGATCACGACGCTGCTCCGTATTATGCGCTTTTCGATAGTACGAATGCCGAGGCGTGCGAGATTCTTGAGAAGGGCATTTCGACTGGGGACGTCATTAAGGCCGACACCATTGACGACCTTGCGTCGGCGATGGGCGCCGTAGCGCTTGCCGAAACGTTCGCTTCGTATCAGGCATTCGCCGAGGGATCCGCTGAGGACGAATACGGGAAGTCCGTCGAAAAGGCGGTCGCGTACGGTGAGGGTCCCTACTACCTCGTGAGCTATGTTCCCTCATACGTCGCGACCATGGGAGGCTTGAAGACCGACAGCGACTGCCGCGTTGTTGATGACGCTGGCAACGCCATCGAAGGCCTATGGGCGATTGGCGAGATCACGCATCGATTCATGTATAACCGTAGCTTCGTGCGCCATTGCTCGAATTCCGTTGGATTGTCAATGGGTCGCCTCACGGGCGAAGCAATTGCCAAAGACCTCGCCTAATAATGAGAAGGTGTGGCGGCGGCTCACGGTATCCGCTATACCTTCTCTTTTGCGTTTTTGAATGATTCGGCGTGCATCTCTTCTATTGCATCTATGAGTTCCTGACGGGAGTGCACGCCAATCTTCGTATAGGCCCTACGCAAGTGCGTTTTGACGGTATGCTCCGAGAGCATATACCACTCCGCTAAATATCTCGCGCTTCGTCCGGCAGCGAATTCTCGCACGATTTGCGCCTCACGGTCGGAAAGGCCATAGCGCTGCACGAGCATATCGAACGCTTCGTTCCACGGGTCTGCGTCTGAGACGATAGGCGCAATCTCTTCGCTTGCCAACGCCACATCGCTTGTGACCTTGTTGGGCTCGATCGTCTCCATGTGGGACGACTGCTGCCTATCTTCATCGGGGGCGGTTTCGTCGAAGCCGCCCCGTAAGCGTTTTGAGGAATAACGCAAATAGGCGAAGAATATGGCTGAAACCGCAATTGCAAGCGCCCAAAGGCTTACGGCGCTTACGGCGCTCTGAACGATGAGGTTGCCGCCGATGGCCCAGTCGGCGCATGCCCGACCCGCCATAACCGACAAACGTGCGACTCCCAGGGCGAGGCCGAGCAGGAAAAATGCGGGGAGCTTCCTTTCGTGGGCTTCGCTCACGAGCATGAGCCAGAGCAATACGTAGAACGAAATCAAAGTAGCCGTCATGATACTGCCCGATACCGAAGCTTCGAGCAATCCCGTAGATCGCGTGAACAACGCCGTTGCAATCCAGGCGGCGGCTATGGGGCACATGTAGTCGATATTCGCTTTTCGAATCGAAAAAACGAGCAATGCGCAGACCATAAGAATCGCTGCGACGAGGCAAATGAGCGCCGTTTCGTTGCTTTGCGCGTATTCCATGTTTGTGGCAAGCAAGTCGGCTTCGATAACGAATCCGCAGACAAATGAAAAAGCAAAAGCGCAGGCAACGGCCCTGCGTGCGCGAGAAAACGCTTCCGAGAGCGTGGTCGTTTCGTGGCACGATGTGTCACTGAAAGCTTGCTCGTTTGCGAGGGTATCATAGGCAATTGCCTTGTCATAGCGAATGCAAATGCCGAGTAGGACAATTGAAATTGCCATGAATGCGGCGAGTGCGCCTTCGACCGGCAGGCCTAATGCCCCGAGGAGTGGTTTCACGGCAACATTCACCGCGTAGGCAAGCGCAATCATGATAAGGGCAAAGCGTGGTTTGTAGTTGGTGAAGATTTCCATCCAACATAGAACGTTGAGCGACCATGTGAGGCCGGCGAATGCCTGATGAATGGCCGCGTCGCCAAGATTGAGAAGCGATAGAGCGAGATAGAGCGCACACGAAATCGCCCCTGCGCAGTAGAGTTTGCGGTTGTCGTCAATTTTTCCAAAATACGAAAGTACGGCGATGGTAAGCAAGGTCGCGCCATCGACGAACAGGCCGAAAAGCGCAAGCGAATGCGCGCTGTACGGCCCTGAATTAACGTCGATAAAGCGTGCTCCCTGAAGCAGGCCGAAACCCATTACCGCGATTGCGGCGAGTACCATACGCCTTGTTTTTGTTATGCTCGCATCGGCGGCAATCCTCATAAGTCCCTCCGTGCACGAAACGGAGCTTGCGCAACGCAAGCTCCGTCTAGTTCCCTCATATTGGGAATTGAAAGCGTTTTGTCGGCTGGCGCAATGCTTTATTCTGCAGTTTCTTTCGACGCATTCGCACCTGCAATTCTACCGAATACGATGGAGCTTGTTTGCCAGCTTCCTGAAACGGTGTCGGTGCCGAATTGTCCGCCCGTGCACATCCCAGCTGCGTAAAGGCCGGGAATCACGTTGCCGTCGGCGTTGCGTACGCGGGCGTTTTCATCTGCGTCAAGACCGCCGTTGGTATAGAGCATGATGCATGTTTCAACGGGGCCTACGTAAAATGGTGCCTGGTTGATCGGGGTAAGGAAATGGGGGTCCTTACCGAATTCGTCCGTGCCAGAACTGCAACCCTCGTTGTAGGCTTGGATGCTTGCGATAAGTGTGATTTCGGGGATTCCGAAACTCGATTCGGCCTTAGATGCAACTTCTTCGAGGGTATCTGCGGTTACCACGAAGCCTCCATCGATCCACTTCTGAAGAACCTCTTCTTTTGGATTTACCTGTGTTGGAACGAAATGGCCGTCGAGCACGGGATAGAACACGTTGTCTTCAAGTTTGAGCACGTCGCGGGCGATGGCGCCACGGGTCTTGCCTTCGTCGGTAAAGCGCTTGCCGTTGGAGCCTACCATGACCTGCCCAACGACACGGGTGATACCTGCAACGGCAACACCCTGCGACATGAGGTCCGAAGTCGAATAGCACGGTTCGGACACGCAGTACTCCATATGGCGAACGGCAGCGCCGGCCTTTTGGGCCGCACGAATCGCTTCGCCGGTAAACGGACCATAGGGCATGCCCAGTGAAGCGAAGGTCTCTCCAGCTGCAGCGGGTGTTTCGGGCAGTTCGTTCATGTGGCGAGGAATCATTACCTCGTCATTGGTCCAGGGGCCAGAGCAGATGATGACGGCCTTGCGCGCACGAATGTGCTTTTCCTTGCCGCCATCGAGACAGATGGCTCCGATGATGTGGCCTTCTTCATTCGCAACAAGGCTTTCAAGCGGGCAATTGTTGAGCAATGTTGCTTTTTCTTGAATGATAGGGATGAGCTTCGTTGTAAGCTCGCCAGCGGTTTTTGCAATGTATTTACCCTGTCCTTGTCGACCTTCGCAAATCTTCAGCGTTTCTTTGAATTCGCACCCATGGTCAATCATCCACTCGATCGCGTCAGCCGCGCCGTCACACCAGATTTTGACCAGGGAGGGGTCGGCGGTTCCTTCGGAAACTTCCATGGCGTTTTCGAACATGAGCTCGGCGCTATCGGTCACGTCATCGAAATTCTGCGGAATTGCCAGCGAAGACGTTGGGGCGCAATACTGAACGGTCGCACTTGTTGCTCCACCGATGAGGTCGGCCTTCTCGACCATAACGACCTCAGCCCCTTCTTCAATCGCGGTTACTGCAGCGGCAACGCCTGCCGCGCCGGAGCCCACAACGACAATGTCAGTCTCGAGGTCCCATGCGTCGCCCTCGGCGCTCTCTCCTTTTTTGTTGGAGCATCCAGGAAGCATGCTTGCTCCTATGATTCCTGCCGCTCCGATACCTGCGGCCGTAAGAAAAGAACGGCGAGATACGCCCGACTCGTTTGCGATGGATGTACCCATAATTTCCCTCCTTGCTCACGCGGCTTATGCCGCTTGTTGGAAATTGTGTCTAATCAGGCATGATGCGTGTCGCACGAAAAGAATGAGTACGGAAAAGAAAGGATTGGGTGCGGTGGAAAGCAATGAAAAAGGGCCCGCCGAAGCGGACCCTTGTGGCAGCGGTGAGGTGCGGGATCGGCCTTGCCCTAGAAAGCGGATTGCCTGCCGTTCGGATGGGCTGTCTCGCAGTCGAGCTGCCGTTCGGAAGGGCGCGTTTGTTTCGGACGCCTCGCATCTGAGCCTGCCGGAATAGCGGGTTCAGCGCTTTCGATCACGGCGTTTTCAGGAGCTTTATCCCCATGCTTTCCTTATTTGTCTTACTCGGCGATTTCTTTCTTTTTGTTGCCGAAAATCACGCGGGCGCCCTTAATAGCAAGTACCACCGCGAGCACGGCGAGCAGTACCGCGAGCACAAGCTGCAGGCCGTTGGCCAGCGTGAGTGCGCCGCCGGCGATGGCCAGGAACTTCGCCTGCATGGTAAGCACGAGCGAAGTCAGCGTCACGATGAGCATGAACACCATGGGAACATAGAACATCTTGTTGTTGCGGCCGGCATTGCCGAGCCATGCGCACACGGCCAGCAGGCCAAGCGCGGCGAGCAGCTGGTTGGCAGCGCCGAACAGCGGCCACACGAGCTGGTAGCCGGTGAGGCCGAGCGCAACGCCGAGCGTCACGGTGATGAGCGTTGCCACAACGGGGTTCGAGAAGAACTTGCGCCAGCCGGAAAGCTCTTCGCGGGTCTTGCCTGCGGGAATGAAGAGCTCTTGGAACATGTAGCGGCCAAGGCGGGTCGCGGTGTCAAGCGAAGTCAAGCAGAACACCGAAACGGCCAGAATCAGCAACGAGTATGCAATATCCTCAGCGCCGGAAAGGCCGGGGATACAGCCGAGCATCTGGGAGAGGCCGCCTGCAAAAACCTGCGTGGGCGACGCGTAGGTGCCGTCCATATAGCCGTCGAACACGAACGCCACGGCGCACAGCGAAATAATGGCAACCAGGCACTCGAGCAGCATGCCGCCATAGGCGATGGGCTGCGCTTCGCTTTCATGGTCGAGCTGCTTGGACGTCGTGCCCGAAGCCACCAGGCTATGGAAGCCCGAAATCGCGCCACATGCGATGGTAATGAACAGCGCCGGGAACAAGAAGCCCGTGGTCGCGACTTTGCTGTCGCCCTTCACGGCGGTGAAACCGGTAAACGCCGGGATGTCCAGATTGGTGGCAGCGCCGGTAACGCCCGCGCCAATGATGCCCACCAGGGCGAGCGCGATCATGCCGTAGAGCAGGTAGCTCGAAAGGTAGTCGCGCGGTTGCAGCAGAATCCACACCGGGGCGATCGAGGCGACCAAAATGTAGGCGCCTACAATCCACATCCAGGTGAAGTTGTTGAGCTCGAAAACCGGGAAGTTGTAGCCGATGGCAACCACGGCGACAATGACTACGATCGCCAGAGCGATGTTCACGGGGCCGGGAATAGAACGGCCGCGAAGTGCGACGCCCCAAATGACGGCGGCGACGATGAACAGAACGGAAATCATGGCAGTCCGGCTGTTCGCAAGGTTCGTGCCCGTCATTTCCACAACGCCATCGGCGTTGGGAACTACGGCGAACGTGCCGGCAACGATGGACGCGAAGGCGGCGACGACCAAAATCAGCGTGAGGTACGCGAAGATGCAGAACAGTTTTTTCGCAGTGTCGTCGATGTTTTCCTGAATAACGCTCGCGAGCGTTTGGCCTTTATGGCGCAGCGATGCGAACAGGGCGCCGAAGTCATGCATAGCGCCGAAGAAAATACCGCCGATGAGCACCCACAAAAGCACCGGAACCCAGCCGAACACGGCTGCTTGAATGGGACCGTTAATGGGGCCTGCGCCCGCGATGGACGAGAAATGGTGGCCTAAAACGACGTAAGGCTTGGCGGGAACGTAGTCGACGCCGTCTTCGAACTCGTGGGCAGGCGTTACGCGGTCGGCGTTAACGCCCCATTGCTTGGCAAGCCAACCGCCGTAGAAGATATAACCCACGACGAGGACAGCCGCGCCGATGAGCAGAACCAGCATGGCATTCATGTAAAACTCCTCTATATATAGCAACGTTGGGCGATAACGCCCAGGGGTAGCCGCTGCGTCGTGGCAACCTGACGAGCGGCCTGCGCCATAGAGAGCTTGAAACGGCTAGCCGCGAAGCGTGTCGGTGGCATTCGCCTCAAGCGATTTGCGAATGCGTTTGGCAGCGCCGTTGCATACGACGCGGGAGCCTTGTGGCTTCGACAGATCGATGAGCGCGAGTCGCACATCGCTCCATCCGCGAATGCCCCACATGAAATTCTTGCGGTGGCTCGTTTTGCGGAACAGGGTGCATGCTTCATCGCTCGCCGAATTGGCGATTACGACTAGCGTTCTAAACGAGGACATATGGTTTGGTTCGGGCTTCACGAGTTCGAGCGCCTCGTTCTTCATGAACTCGACGTAGGAACGCGCTGCCTCGGCATCGATGTGGTCGCGCACGTCGAACAGCATGTACTCGTGCTCTTCGGCCTCCCACAGCTTCACGCGCTTCACGAGTACGTATTGCTCGCCGAAGGAATGGAACTGCGCGAGCGCGCGGAAAGCACGGCCAGCAACGCTAACGTCTCGCGACACATCGAACCATGCCCCATGCGCGGCGAGCAAACGTTCAAGGACGAGTTCGCTTTTGGCGGTAATCTCGTTTCCGGGCTTCGGCCTGTGGGCCGCCTGCTCCTGCTCTTCCGTGTGCTTGTCGTACATGCGGTATGTTTCTCCTCGCCTCTCAATGGCTGGCGAAATTGTAACGAACGTGTTGCGTACGGGTTATAGAAAGCCGCTTTAGTGGACTAAAGCGGCGGTAAGCGGCACGCTCGCGCGGCAAGCGGCGGTGAATTTATAAGCCCGGGCGATAAATCAGGACGAATGGCATAAATACTCGTGCGAGCGGAATTCGTGCATTTGGTCTACGATGCGTCGCGTCGGCGAATAAACGGCCTCGTCTCTTGCGCTCTCTTTGGTGGACGTTCACGATTTTTGTGTTTTGCTCAGTGGAGGTTTTTGGTCATAAAAAACGGCGGCTCGATGGCCGCCGTTCAGGTGCATATTCTATTTGTGCTGCTTGAAGAACGCTTCGCCTAATTACTTTGATTCAATCATGGGAATTTCGTCTTCGCACACTTCATCAAGATTGCCATCGTAGATATAGTGCTGAGTCTCGCGTGCGATAAGGCCGGAAAGCGCGAGCACCATGATGATGTTTGGAATGGCCATAAGCGCATTGCCAATGTCGGAAACGAGCCAGACGGCGTCGCCAATGCCCACAGCGCCCAAAAAGCCGATGATAACGTAGAACACCTGGTAAGGAAGCTGGGCTTTCGCGCCGAATAGATAGGTCACGCAGCGGTTTCCGTAGTAGCTCCAGCCCAAAATGGTGGAGTACGCGAAGCTCACCATGCCAAGCACCAGAATCGGGGTGCCAATATAAGGAATGGTTGCGAACGCCGCCGAAGCGAGCGCGGCGCCTTCCTTAATGCCGCCATTTTCGATGAGGCCGGGATTGGCGATGCCAACGGCGACGAGCACGATGCCCGTAACGGCGCAAATCACGACGGTCGACCAGAACGTGCCCGTCATGGCGACGAGCGCCTGACGTGCGGGGTTTTTCGTTGCAGCAGCAGCCGCAACGATAGGAGCCGAGCCCAAGCCCGATTCGTTCGAGAACAAGCCGCGCGCGCAGCCGAACTGCAAGGCAACCATGATGCCCGAACCCACGGCACCGCCGAATGCGGCCTTCGACGTGAACGCGCATTCGAAAATCATCGCGAGCGCGGGGCCGACGTATTGCCAGTTGATAGCGAGAATAACCATGCAGCCGCCGAAATATGCTACGGCCATGAACGGCACGAGCTTCTCGGCAACGCTCGAGATGGATTTCACGCCGCCAAAAATAACGAGCGCCACGGCGATGGCAATCACGAGCGCGATAGCCCAATCGGGAACGCCCGGAAAGCTCGACTCGATGATGCCGGTAATGGCAGCCGACTGCACTGCGGAGCCCGTGCCGATGGTGGCGATAACGGCGAAGGCGGCAAACGCAACCGCGCCAAGCTTGGCCCACCAGGGCACGCTGCCGTCGGAGCGCTTGAACGCACGCTCCCATGCATACATCGCGCCACCGAGCATTTCGCCCTTGTGGTCTTTCACACGGTATTTGACCGAAGCGAATACCTCGCAGTATTTGGTGGCGATGCCGAATACACCGGTGAGCCACATCCAGAAGACGGCGCCCGGGCCGCCGGCGATAATGGCGGTCGCGACGCCGACGATGGATCCCGTGCCGATGGTGCCGGCAAGAGCCGTGACAAGCGCACCAAATTGACTTACGTCGCCTTCGGCGTCTTCGTCTTTAGCGAGGGACATTTTGATGGCTGTCGGCAGCTTGCGCTGGATGAACCCTGTACGAATGGTCAAGAAGATATGCGAGCCTAAGAGCAGGCAGATCATCGCCGGGCCCCATACAACAGCATCGATTTGAGTGAGAGCATTAATTATTGTATCCATGAGGACGTATGATACCACTCGCGTAATTTAATCTGGACTTTACAAAGATGAACGACACCAAATCGAAAGAAAAATGATGCAGCGGTGAAGTGGTTGCTCGCGGAACGAACCAATCGCCTCTGCGAGCAATTGGCGGAAGCGATTGGTTCATGTGAGGTTGCAGACTCGTGTGAGGCGGGCGAGCGGGCTGCGATCGAGCGAAACATCGGGTTGGCGTGTGGCCTAGAACTGAAACTTTCGCTCGCTGCCGTCGATGTCGCAAATGCGGCACGTGCCGTTCTTCACGCTGAAAAACGCGAGACGGCCGTCGTTGGGCGAATCGTGGTGCTCGCCGATGCCTACCATGTGTTCGAAGCCCGCTTGACGAACTTCGTCGGGGCATACCTCGTCGTCGGCGAGTTCGGCTTCGCCTTCCACAACAATCCAGCACTCGCCCGGCTTCCACCCGGAAAGCTCGAACTTGGCATTCGCCTCAAGCTCGCGCCAAACGTCTTTGTCGCGTGACGTGGAAAACCACAGCTTGCCGTCGGCCTGCGCGGCGAACGAGAACGGGCGCACGCGAGGCTGCGTGGGGTCGGTCGCGTCGATGGTGGCCAAATACCATGCGGGAATGCCCGTGAGATACTGTACGATTTCGTCCATGCGTACTCCTTATATATATGTTGTCTACACGCTGTGTCGTGCGGGCTCTGTGCATCGCCTCTTACGGCGAAGCCGTGCCGTGCGGGGTGCGGAAGCTTACAGTTCCACAGGCACCCACTCTTCGTGGTCGCAAATCCATGCTTGGGGCTCATCGGCGCTGAAGAATACGAGCGTCTCATCGTTTGGTCCGTCGTAGTGCTCGCCGAGGCCTTCGAGGTGTTGCCATCCAGCTTCGCGCATTTCGGGAGACGCCTCGTCGACCAACCCCGCCTTGCCGCGCAAAATGAGCCAGCCGTGCCCCGGCCACCATGAGGTGGCTTCGAAGAGCTGGTTTTGCAGAAGCTCCTGCCACACGTCTTTCGTGGTGGCGGTTACGAACCACAGCTTGCCATCTTGGATTTGGGCGAACGAGAACGGGCGCACGTGGGGCTGGCCGTCAACGCTCGTCGCCAAATACCAGGCGGGCACCGAGGTCATATATTGCAGAACCTTTTCGAGTCCTTCGGCGGGCATTTCGTTTTCAGGCATGGCCTTTCCTTTCTAGAGCAGCACGTTCACGGCGACAACGCCGCACACGAGCACGGCGAACGCGGCAATGGCAAATGCGTCGAATTTCGAATAGCACAGCGGGTGGAGCCTCGTGCGGCCCTCCTCGCCGTGGTAGCAGCGCGCATCCATGGCGGCCGACAGCGTTTCTGCATGGCGGAAGACGCTCGCGAACAGCGGAATCGTCACGCTTGAAAGCATGCGCAGGCCCTTCACAGGGCTGCCATCGAGCGCGGCGCCTCGGCTGATTTGCGCGTGGTAGACGTTCGCGAGCTCGGTTGCGAATTGAGGCATGAAACGCAGGGCGATGCCCATGATCATGCCCAGCTCGTGCGCGGGCACGCCGAAGCGGGCGAAGGGATGCAGCATTTGCTCAACGGCCGCAGTAAGGTCGAGCGTCGTGGTCGTCATGGTGATGAGGCTCATGCCCATCATCATTAAAATGATACGGCAGCCGACGAACAGGCACGAATGCACGCTGCCGGTGCTGATTTCGATGATGCCCCACTTGAGCAGCGTCTCGCCGCTTTGGTCGACGAAGAGGTTCAGCAGCGCGCAAATAAGCGCGATTGCCATGAGCGGCGCGAGCGAGCGCATGGCCTTGCCGAATGGGATGCGCGATACCACATAGAGGAATGCCACGAACACCGCGATCACGCCCAGGCCGGCAAACCCCTGTGCCATAAGCGCAACGATCAAGAACACGAATCCAAGCGTGAGCTTCGTGCGCGCGTCGCATTTGTGCAAGGGGCTATCCCCGGGGTAATAACTTCCGAAAGAGAACACTTCGTTCATCGCGCACCGCCTTCCGCGATGGAGACGATTTCAGAAGCGAGCGAGTTGATTGAATAGAGCTCATCGGCGCTCAGCGGCGCGCCCGCATCGATGAGCGCATAGGCCATGCGCTGCGGGGCGGGAAGGCCCAGGCCGATCTCGTTGAGCTTGGCGGCGTGCATGAACACATGCGCAGGCGTGCCTTGGCGCACGATTTCGCCTTCCTTGAGCACGACCACGCGGTCGCACATCGCGGCTAAGTCGTCCATGCTGTGCGACACCATGACGATCGTCGTGCCCTGCTTGTGCAGTTGGGCAATGAGCTCCAGGAACTCGCGGCGCGCCACAGGGTCGAGGCCCGCCACGGGCTCGTCGAGCACGAGCGCCTCGGGGTTCATGGCGAGCACGCCGGCGAAAGCGACGCGGCGCTGCTGGCCGCCCGAAAGCTCAAAGGGGCTCATGTCGCGCAGGCTGTCGATGGAAAGGCCCACGCGGGAAAGCGACTCGCGAACGCGCGTTTCAACCTCATCGCCTGAAAGGCCCAGGTTGCGCGGGCCAAACGCGACATCGTCGAACACGGTGGTAGCGAACAGCTGGCGCTCGGGGTATTGGAATACGATGCCGATGCGCGCTTTCGCCGCCGCGGCGGCTTTTTTGTCGGCCAAATCTTCGCCGCCCACGAGCACGCGCCCACGGCTCGGCTGAAGCAAGCCGTTCATATGCTGAAGAAGGGTCGATTTGCCCGATCCCGTGTGACCTGCGATGCCCAAGAATTCGCCGCGGCGCAGCTCGAACGAGATATCTTTGAGAGCCCACACTTCATTGGGGTCATTGCCCCAGGCCGCGCGTTCTTCGGGCTTCGAGCCGAGCTTCTTGCGCTTGCGCTCTTTCTTCGATTTCGTATAGGTGAAGAAAACGTCCTCGAAGCGCAGCAACGCGTCTTCTGAAGGCGCGGGAGCAGTCGCATGGAAGGCGGGGTCGATATCTTTCGCATGGCCCGCTTCGCCAAGTTTGCCCACTTCAGAGAGCTTCGCGGCGATTTCTGCGACCATCTGCGTTTCATTCACGTGCGGCACAACGTGCATGCCCGCCTTTTGGAGCGCCAAGCCCAGCTGGCAGGAATACGGCACGTCCAGGTTGAGCGCCGCCAGCTCGTCGGCCTGCGTGAGCACCTCTTCGGGCGTGCCTTCGCACGCGATGCGGCCTTCGTTCATGACCACAACGCGATCGGCCGCTGCGGCTTCTTCCATGTAATGGGTGATCATGATAATGGTCATGCCTCGGTCGTTGAGCTCGCGGCATACGCGCATGAGGCCTTTGCGGCCGCGGGGGTCGAGCATCGAAGAGGCTTCGTCCAAAATGAGCGCGCGCGGCTCCATAGCGAGCACGCCGGCAATGGCGACGCGCTGCTTCTGGCCGCCTGAAAGCGCGTGGGTTTCGTGACGCTCGAAGCCAACGAGGCCCACTTCTTTAAGCGCTTGCTTTACGCGCTCGGCGATGTGTGCGCTTTCGACGCCGAGGTTTTCAGGACCGAATGCCACGTCGTCTTCCACGAGCGATGCGACGAGCTGGTCGTCGGGGTTCTGGAATACCATGCCTGCGGTGGAGCGAATGTCGTAGACGTATTCTTCGTCTTGCGTATCGTGGCCCGCAACGCGCACGCAGCCCTCGTCGGGCACGAGCAAGGCATTCATGTGCTTCGCGAGCGTCGATTTGCCGGAGCCGTTGCCGCCCAGGATACAAACGAATTCGCCGTCGGCGATATGCAAATCGATGCCTCGCAGCACGAAGCGCTCGCCATCGTAGGTGAATCGAACGTTGGAGCAATCGATCATAATCGGGTCCTTCATAAACACGTCTGGCCGCTGCACATGCAGCGGCCAGCTTGGGGAGGAGGCGCGTTATTCGGAAACGCGGCCCTTAACTTGCTTCTTCTTCGGGGTGATAAGGTTCGAGACGGCCTTATACACAACGAGCGTGAGCACGGAGTTCAAAATAGTCTTCAAAAGGTTGAACGGAATAACCGCGGGAATCATGAGCGGCAAAATCACGTCGGCGGAACCGTACCAGAACCACACGCCAATGGTGAGGTTCGCCACGATGGAGCCGAGCGTTGCGAGCACGACGCCCAGAATCAAGCCGATGATTGCGCCTTTGTAGGTGTGCATCTTCTTGTACAGAATGGCAGCGGGCAAAATGAACAGCAGCGCCGCAACGAGGTTCATGAGCGCGCCAACCCAGTCGCCGGTGATAAGCGCGTGAATCACGATTGCGAGTGCGCCAACTGCCGCGCCGGGGCCGGCGCCGTATGCGAAGCCGACGACCATTGCGGGAACGAACGACGGGTCATACGTCAGAAACGGTGCTGCCGGAAGCAGCGGAATTTGCACGAACATGAAAAGCGTGGCAATAGCGCACATAAGCGCCATGGTCACGAGCTGCTTCGTGCCCCACTTATTCGTGTTCTTGAATTGGATATGCGTAGACTGTTCAGACATAAGATCACCTGCCTCTTTCATCCGGACTTTAACCGTTGGTCTTGGACTCTCACCAAATCAGCCTTGCCAACGCGCCAGCATTGGAAGGGTCGCGGACTGCCGGTTCGCGAACGGCCCAGATGCCGAACGCCTGCGTGCCCTTTGCCCGCAGCCGGTTCACCGCCAGTGGGGAATTTCACCCCGCCCTGAAACAGCGACACGAATGTTAGCACTGCTGCCTTGCCTTGTGAACCACTTTATTTAACGAAAGCAAATGGCAATGGATCGTGTCGAATTCCATAGGCTCGCCGTGTTGTTTTCCGGCGGGCTGATTGAACGCGAAATGCGGGCGGTCTTCCCGCGACGCCATTTTGCTCGCAAACGGCGGCGAAGCCTCTCGTGCGAAAAGAAGAACGCCGACGCATTCACGCCGGCGTTCTAGGCTCGAAACGTCAATTTACTTCGCGCGCTTCGCGTAAATGTACCAGTAGGCCATGCCAACAAGCACGCCGCCGACGATATTGCCGAGCGTGGCAGCGCTCAGGTTGAACAGAATGCCGCCCATCGTAATTGCGCCTTCGGCGCCAATGCCCATGGAGTTGAGCAAAAGGCCAGTGGGCAGGAAGAACATGTTGGCAACGCAGTGCTCGAAGCCGCAGGCGACGAAGGCGGAAATCGGAAGGATGATGCCGATAACCTTGTCGGTCACCGTGCGTCCCGCAAAGCCAATCCATACCGCCAGGCACACGAGGATGTTGCACATAATGCCCTTCGCGAACAGCGTGAACCAATCGGGCGAAACCTTGCCGGCCGCAACGCTGACCATCGCTTGGCCAACGGCGCCACCGTTCATGGCGTAGACCTGAGCGAAGTAAATCAGAGCAACGGCGACAAGCGCGCCAGCGAGGTTGCCGAACCACACAATGACCCAGTTCTTCAGCATGCCGGCCCAGCCGATTTTGCCCGATGCCTTCGCGCAACACATAAGCGAGTTGCCCGTGAACAGCTCAGCGCCGCAGCACAGCACAAGCACGAGGCCGAGGCAGAAGCAAATGCCGCCAACCATGCGTTGCGCCGCGAACGGAATTGTTGGGTCGCCTAAGAACACGCAGAAATACATGCCGCCGAACGCGATGAACGCGCCTGCGAGCATTGCCGACACGAAGCATTTGCCCGTGGCCATTCCCGCTTTCGTTACGCCGATGCCTTCGGTTTTGGCCTCTGTTTCCGCAGGTGAAAGCGCATCGGGCTTCATCGCTGCGACGCATTTCTCATCGAGCGTGACGGAGTCTTTCGTTTCCATATCAACCCCCATCCATTTTGGGGTGTCATGCCCCATTTTTTACGAAGCGCTCGCGGGTGAAATCGCTTCCCGCTTTCAGCATTCCGTAAATTTTTTCAACCGCCTCGTGCACCGCAGGTGTCAGCGGGCTCATAAACTCGAGCTGCGCCGGTTGGATGCCGAGGAACACGACACTACCACAACAGCTTTTGAGCTCCTTGAGCAGAAAAGAAATTGGGAGTGAGTGGGTGGTAAAAAGCACGTTTGTGGCGACGTCGGCATCGACCGTGACGGTCACCTGGTCTTTCGCCTGCCTTTCAGAAGCATCGAGAACACGAATTCGAGATGCACGACTAAAACTCCGCAAATCGCTTCTGGTGAGGTCGTTTTTTTCTGCATTGAAAGCAAGTAAGGCTCGCTGGCGCTTTAACCCGCGAGTCTTACTTATATATGGTTGAGCTTCATGACTTTTATGAACATCGTTTCACCACATTTGCCAGAACTGAACATGACCCCTTTGATGTTCATATCGAACTCCAGCACAATAGGAACCCATAAAGAGAGGTCTCAAGGCGTCGGCCTTGCATCTGGAAGGAAGTTCCTATGCTGAAAGTTTCGAAAACCGCGTTGCTTTTCATTGCCGGCATTGTGTGGCTCACAGCAGGCGTGAACATCGCTCGACTCGGTATTCTCTCGTTCGGTCAAATGAGCCAGAGCATGTGGTGGATGCTCGTCATCGGAGCGATTGCTGTATTCACCGTGTTTCACATCAAGGTATTCTCGAAGATGGTCGGAAAGCACGCGAATCGTATCGCTGGCTACGTTGAGGATAAAATTGCCTTCTGGCGTTTCTTCGATGCCTCCGGTTACATCATGATGGCCATAATGATGACGGGTGGCATCAGCCTTCGTGCCTTCGGCCTCGTGCCGAACTGGTTCATCGCCTTCTTCTATACGGGCCTTGGCATTGCCTTGGCGCTTTCGGGCATGAGTTTCCTGGGCCGTTTCGTTCGCCGCGGCAACCTGCCCGTTCCCTGCCCTCTTCCGCTCCTTCTCTCGCGATTAAGCCTTCGATTTGGAGCCTGCTAAATGCTCGTAGCGTTTAGCAGGCTCCAAGCTTTTTCGTCCAACATAAGAGGCCCCGACGTTTGCCGGGGCCTCTTATGTTGGCTCAAAGCCTTTTTACGCTTCGGTGGCTTCCGCATCGTCTCCATCGTATTCGCGATGGTCGGGAATCAGGAAGATAAAGACTAACGAGCTGATGAGCAGCATGAAGGGGTAGAACAAGCACGGAATAATCTGGAATGCCGTTATCGCATAGCCTGCGCTTGCGGTCGTTGCAATGGCGATAAGCATTTGTGCGCCATAGGGGATGATGCCCTGGAAAACGCACGAGAACGTATCGAGGATAGATGCGGTCTTGCGGCGCGAGATATTGTAGGTTTTCGCCATGTCCGCCGCGATAGGGTTGGCCATTACGATCGCTACGGTGTTGTTCGCGGTTGCAATGTCCATGCATCCAACCAAGATGCCCATGCCAAGTTGGCCGCCTTTGCGATTCTTGAACGTGTTCTTGATGGCGTTGAGCAGCCATACGAAGCCGCCATATTCGCGAATGAGCGCGCAAATGGCAGAGACCAGAATGGCAACCATCGTTGTTTCGAACATGCCTGCGGCGCCGGTACCCATGCTCGTAAGCAAATCGGTTGCGGCGGTGGCTCCCGTTGCGACCATGATAATGGCGCCGGAAAGAATGCCCAGAAGCAAAACGATGAAGACGTTGATGCCAATAATGCCGCCCGCCAAAACTATCAAGTACGGGATGAGCTCGATAAGTTCATATTCATGAATCACTGCGCCTGTGATGTTCGCGTTGAACGACAGCACCAAAATAATTGCGAGCGATGCCAACGCGGCGGGCAGTGCAATCTTGAAGTTCTCGCGGAACTTGTCTTTCATGGCGCATCCTTGACCCTGGCACGCCGCGATTGTCGTGTCCGAGATGAACGACAGGTTGTCGCCGAACATCGCGCCACCCATGACCGACGCCACGCAGAGCGGCAAATCGAAGCCGGAGGCGGCGGACACGGCAACGGAAATGGGCGTGATGAGCGTAATGGTGCCCACCGAGGTTCCCATGGCGAGTGAAACGAAGCAGCTCACGACAAACAAAACGGCCACCGCAAACTCAGGTGGAATGGAAGAAAGCATGAGGTACGCGACGCTTTCGGCGCTGTTGCGGCCTACAGTGCCTACGAATATGCCGGCTGCCATGAAGATGAGAATCATGGTGACGATTGTCTTGTCGCCAATGCCGCGCCCCATAATTGCCAGCTTGCCATCGAAGCTGAGCTTGCGATTCTGGAAGCATGCCACCAGAAGCGCCACCAAGAAGATTACGACGATGGGAATGTTGTAGAAGCCCATCTCAATCTTCAGGATGTACTCGAAGAGAATTCCCAGGCCCAGGTAAAGCACAAGGAACACTCCGATCGGAGCAAGCGCCCGAAGGTTACCTTTTTCCATTTTGATTATTCCTCTCTGTTTGCAAAACGTTTCTATTGTAGCGAGGAATGCGAACGTTCCAGATGACAACAACGGTTATTGCTCGTCTAATGAGGTCTTTGGTGTTGATGTGCGCTTTGGCGAGCATGTATGCCAGCTCTAAGTGCCGCCGCGCCTTGGTCTATCTTTTAATTGTTGTGGTGCTCTTGTTCGCTGTTTCCGACCTTCTCATTGCTCGATGTCAAAAAGAATGGTTCTTTTTGATAGTTGGCTTTGAACCGGTGTCCTATCATAGGGCATGCTTTATGCATTTACGGTTTCCAGCCACCATTCGCTTTGGCCCGCTTTCTTTAATGAGCGTCCTTTGATGCTTTGGTGGCTACAGCAAAACGTTATCGATTCGACGGGCGGTGTGTTGTGGGCAATTCGGACTCTTCTTTTGCTCCGCTTGATGAAGAGGTTGTTGCGCAGTGGCTCGATTCTCTCGATCTTTCCTCATCGACGAAGAACACGTATAAACGAGCCTTTAAATCATTCTGCGCCTTCGTGAAAGACACGTCTCTTGATTTCGATACCCTTACGAAGCGCGATATTATTTCATTTCGCGAATTCCTCTCTGTTGATAAACGTTTAAAGCCTACGACCGTTTCTAATTATCTTGGTGCCGTGAGATCGTTTTTCTCTTACGCGGAAGAAAATGGCATACCTAATATCGCACGTGGCGTTCGAGGTGAAAGAGCTTCGCGGGATTTCAAGAAAGCATCTCTTTCCGTCGATCAAGCTCGAAGATTGCTTTCATCCATCGATCGTGGGACAGAAGCGGGCATGCGTGATTTTGCGCTGTTGAATCTTATGCTTCGTACCGGATTGCGCGATATTGAAGTGGTACGCGCCGATTGCGACGATATTCAAACGGTATCGGGCGTTGATGTGCTCTATATTCAGGGTAAGGGCCGACCCGGTAAAGACAACTATGTTGTGCTAACCGAAAGCGCTTTAGCGCCTATTCGCGATTACCTTGAAATGCGCGATGATTCACTTGGCAACTCCCCCCTTTTTACTTCGGTTGCTCGAAGGAATTCTGGCGAGAGGCTTACGACGCGCTCTGTGTCTCGCATTGTTAAAGAAGCGATGCGGAAAATAGGTATCGACGACCCTCGCTATACAGCTCATTCTTTGCGCCATACTGCCATTACGTTTTCCCTTCTTGGCGGCGCGAGTGAGCGCGAGGCTCAGCAAATGGCCCGTCATGCCGACATCAGCACTACGATGATTTACGCTCACAACATCGATCGCATTAAGAATGCTGCCGAGAATAATATCTCACGCCTTTTAGATTAGACGCTTCGGAGAAACGAATCCGTCTCTCTATTTGTTATCTCCTATGCGATTCCTTTGTGCCGATATAAGCGATATGCACCCATAACTACTTATAAGGTTTTCTCGGATATTACTTCTACTATTGAGTCGCCTTCTATCTCTGTTTTCCTCGAGGTGGGAGGCGATTTTTATATTAAGGGGTTTCATATGGCGTGATACCTGCCGGCCTTTGCACCACATTGGGTTTCGAGCCTGCCATTTTTACTTACGGCGAGAGTATCCTGAATTCCTTTTCAGGCGGTTTCAGTGCTCTCTAGCTTTCTTCTATTCGTTTTCACCGTTCTAGACAACGACTTGTAAAACCAACGGTACGAACTGGTGTTATAAGAAAGTATACTTTGTATAGCACGCGACATCTTTACTTATTAGATTTTATAACCTTAGTCCGAAATATGAAGAAATTCGCCTGAAACCAGCTTGCCCGACAATTATTCGATCTTCCTAACTGCGGTGGAGCGCTCTTTGAAGGCCTCGAGGATTTCTTCCTCCAGAGCCTGCGCCGACTCCATAAGACGGCGCAGGCTGAGCCGCTTCACGAGCCCATAGGGGACACTCTCGCGGTTTCTAACGCCCGAATTTATGCTGGTAGATGCCAAAACTTGCTTTTTGGTACCTAAGACCTTTAAACCCCCTTAAATTCGATGCGGAACTTGCTGTTTTTCTGCTTGCCGCCCATTTTCATCTTCCGCGCGCTTGTTTACTCGCAATGGACTTTTAGGCTTTCATGTTATAAAATCTTACCGTTCTTAGTGTCACCCTTATGGGCTTGGAAGATCGATGTTTGGAGTTGCTCGTTTTGGCTCAACCCTTCCCTCTCTCTACGTTCAATCTTGATGAGGCTATTGCTGAAAGCCTTCGTGCTGAAGCTGAGTTTCGTCGTTACAACGCATCTGCTACGGCACTTACTGACTGTCTTGAATCAAACGGATTTGTTGAACTCTCCGTTGACTTAACGCGCGATGAGCTTCTTCAGGGTTATGAGGCTTTGACCTATGTTGAGCCGGCTTTGGCTTCATCGGGTACTTCGCATTTCGATTCGAGCATCGGTTCTTTTGTAATTCGTCCGATTGCTCCGGTAATGACCGTTCCGCCTACTGCTTTGCAGTTTTACTTTGACTTGTTTGGTTTGGGCGATCCTGAGAAACACGCCTATAACGAAGTGCTCGTAAGCTATCTGCACCTTCACGACGATCGCGAGCAGACGTATAAGCTTTACGCATGCGATTCTCTTGCCGACATCGAATTCCTTCTTTCTTCGATTCGCAATGAGCCCGCACTCATTTTCACGGGGCGGTTCCAGACTCGTAATGGCGCATATCGTATGCCCCTTAACACTCAGCGCGCTCAGCAGCGAACGCTCAATGCGATTTGTGTCGATATCGATCCGTCGCATAACGGCGTCGAAGATGAAGATGGTCCAATTGATCCCGTTGTTTTGGAAAAAATTTTCGAACGTATTGATGGACGGCTTTTGCCGTCGTACGTCTGCCTTACTGGTCGAGGGATTCACCTCTGGTACATTTTCGATGAGCCCTTGCAAACGTTCCGAATCCATAACCCCCGACGTACGAAATACAAGGCTTTGGCCGATGCGCTCTATGCGTATTACGGCCTTATCTGCTTCGATCTTCCTTGCGTGCTCGATACGCATTGCACCTCGCTTAATCACGGGTTTCGCGCTCCGGGGTCGCTTACGAAGCGCGGTGAAGTTGTTCGCTGCTTTTGTCCCGTTGACCGCGTTTTCAAGCATTCAACGGTGAATCCGCTTTCGCTTTCTCATGTTTTGGCTTCTTTCGACCGCTTGCCATATGATTCCGAACTGGTTCTTTGCGAAGATGATGTGCGGTGGAAGTCGTTCGAGGATATCGCCGACGAGATTGAAGCTCGCCAGAAGGCCTTTGAAGAAAAGCCCGCAAGTGAAGATCAGCTCGTATTTATTCGCGATTTATACGAGAAAGGTAATTTGACTCAGGCCGAGTTCGATACCGCTGCCTCGTTGAACGCTCCTGGTGCGAGCATCCTTATTCAAAAGGGCGTGCGTCGCCGTGGACAAAAACAGGAATCTGGGAATAGGCGTCCCGTCCGATCCCGTTGGAAGACGCGCCCCCACCCCTTGATTGCAGGCGAAACGGGAGGCGTGTACCAAACAATTTATGAGAATCTGCCAAAAGTACCTTTGGGCAGGCGTTATTTGTCGCTTTATATGCTCGCTGGAGTTGCGTACATGATGGTTCAGCCTGTTAAAACGCGTAAAGAATTGCAGCGCGATTATTTAGACTTGCTGAATACCCCATGGGCGAAAATGGGCACTCCCCTCACCCGTCGAGATATCGATAACGCTTTGATGGGCTACAAGAAGGATAACTGGCAGACGAGGAATTCCGAAGTCCGCACTCTTGGTTTTGATCCATTTGGCGAGCCGGAGAAGCGTAACGGTCGTACGCGTGTCGCTCACCTCGAGGAGGTCGCTCGTCCTGCATATTCTCAAAAATCTCGCGATGAGAAAACGGCGGCAATCGCGAGCGTTTTGATTGAAAATCCTGGTGCGTCGAAGAACTTTGTTTCCAAGGTTACGGGTATTTCCTACCCTACCGTCTTGAAATATTGGGTTGCTGCATGCGATTTGGCAAATGTCGATGATACGCGATCGGGCAACCATTCTATATAGTTTATTGCTACGGATACTTCGCTTTTTCTAAGACTAGCTCGCTATTGATATATAAAACTAGCCTGCTATCTAACTATTCTATTAAGTAGATAGCAGGCTAGTAATCTATTTAGCTATTAAACTGTTATGGAAAAGCGTGCAACCATGCCAGGTCCATCGTTTGTGACCTGGGGCTTTGCTATTGCAAGCTCAATTTGTGACCCAGAGGGAAAGTTGCTGAACGTCACGATTTCTTTTACACATTCAATAAATTCGTAGTCTTGTTGATATGCGCTTGTAAGAAAACGCTCATCGTCACTCAGCCATGCAAAAATTGGAATAGTTTCGTCATTCGTTATGTCAGAAAGTATGCCTTTATTGCTCCCCTCCCCTATTGTGGCCCATAGAAGATAGAGCTGCGTAGCTTCCCCTTTAAGCGATGGATTGAGAATTGTTGTTCGTGCGGGAACGAACTGGTACGCGTCTCCATAGAGCGGGACGCGTACCGGGAGGCGACTAGCCATTCTTGTGCAGTTCCTTCTTGACGCTCTCCTGAATCCATTGGCTTACAAGGCTCTTGATATTCACATCTTCGCCTGCGTACTTCTTTTCGAAGACGATCCTGTCAATGTCACGCTTAAGGCTTACAGGAATACGAATGTTCATTTGAGTGAGCTCTTCTTCAACGGGAGCTGCTTCAACTTTCTTTTCCTGCTTGGTTCTTTTCTTTGCAACGGGGATCGATGCCTCTTTGGCCTGCTTTGCAGGAGCCTGCGCGGCTGACTCTTCGGCCTCTACTGCGCGTCTAGGTTTTGGAGCAAATTTGCTCGAGAGCATGTCGGCCTTTGCGGCCAGTTCAGGTTTCAGGTCTCCCATCAGGATCTTGTTGGGGTCGGTTCCGGTCCTGCTCATTTACTTCTCGCTCTCTTGCTCTTTGGCGCTTTCATTATGAAGGAATTCTGCGACAAATGCGCGATAGTCGGCAATGGCTGCCGATTGCTTTGGTGCGTCGAAAAGGTCAACCGATTCCATTTGGCATTCCATAACGGCTACCGATTGTCGGATGAAGGTGTCGTAAACAGGCGCTTCGAAGTATGCGCTGAACTTCTCAGTAACTTCACGCATGACTTTCATTGCATTGAAGCGTGGGTTGAAACGCGTAAGCAGAATGCCAATTACCTTTGCCTGAGGGTTTAATTTTTTGCTCACCATAGCAAGGGTTTCAGCAAGATCGTTCATGCCCTTTGTTGAAAACGCACCAGTATCGGTCGTGACAATGATACCGCCATCGGATGCCACGAAAGCATTGATTGACAGCGTCGACAGATTTGGTGGCGTATCGATAAGAATGAAATCGTAATCATCTTTAACCGATTTCAAGGCATCGCGCATATGTTCATAACGATCGATTGCGTTAGCAAGCTCAGTTTCTGATGCAAACAAGTCGTTATCTGCAGGCATCAAATCGTAATGTTTTGTTTCGTAAATCGCCTCAGAAGCTTCGCAGCGGTTCGTGATTACTTCGTAGGTAGTGTTTTGACCATCGGTGTTAAAACCGGCCCAATCGGAAATATTTCCTTGGGGGTCCATGTCTACAACAAGGACTTTGCAGCCAAGTTCATTTAAGCCAGATGCAAGTGCGCCTACTGTTGTCGTTTTTGAGCAACCACCTTTTCGGTTTGCCACTGAGTATGTTTTGCCCATTCTTTACCTTCTACCTGGGATTACTAAATTCGTATTAATCTATCTGAATAGCATTTTATCACGATATCCAGCTACCACCCTATCGTACTAACAAAATATCTCCCTATTTAGATAATTAAATAGCCGCATATCTAGCTATTGAGATAATGAGCTACTCAGATAGCGAAGTAGAAAACTCGCAAGCTAGCGAAATAGAAGAGTCGCTAGTTAGCAAGATAAGGAACTAGCTAGATAATAGAATAACGAAATAGGAAACTAACAAGATAATAGACTAACAAAATAGATTGATAGGAAAATCCCAAGCTATGCAGCTAACTCACTAATCAGATAGTCAGCTATTAACATATCCAGCTAACAAGATAGTGAGATATGAAAATAATAAGCTAGAAAGCGATTAGACTAGCAAGCGACTAAGCTAACAGCATAGTCTAATAACTCAATATCATACTAATGAGATAGCTTGCTCGTTAGCTACTCCGCTATCTAGCTAGCAAGTTAGCTAAGTAGAAAAATAGGCTCATAACAGAATAATGAAGTAGTGAAATATTTAGCTAGATTGATAGTATTGCTGTTTCGCTCAATCGGTTTGTAAGTGGATTCGAAAGCTATGTTTGTGTAGTCTAAAGATAGCAAAATAGCAAGCTACCCTAATAGCATCTATTAGGGTAGCTATATCCGAATTGGCTGAGCTTTGGCGCAACGGAGCAATGGACCTGGTTGTTCCGCTGCGCATGTCTCGTGTTTTGCCAACTCCCCTACCCTATGCCGGAAGTGTCATTCGAGGATATGCGCTTGTGGGGTTAAGAATGCGGGATACCACTCCCCTCCTTCCTGCCGCTGTAAGAAAATCGCTCGTATGTCTTGCTTAGTTCACGAGAGAGGCTCTAGCACCCTTTCATTCACGAGAAATGCCGAACGAAACACTCTCCCGCCCTCTTTCGCACGTTTCCGAACAGCGTATGAACGCCCCTAATTTCTGAAGAAGTGCATTTGTTTGGTCGGTTGCCTGCGGAGCGACGTGTAACAAAGGCATATGCAGAGCGGCTGAGGATTGTTGCGGGTCGAAATGCGATCGAGCGTGGGTTTGATTCTCAAGAATTTGGGGGCTGTTTGGAGTCTTGTTTTAATCAAAATCCTCAACTTAAGCCGCTGCGTAGAGTGGACATTTGGATTTTGTGAGATATCAGAGTAGCAAACTAGCAAGGTAGCCTGCTACTAACATTCCTTTTGGATGAACGCGAATTGTTATGCAGAAAAAGTCTACCACTAAGCGTATGAAGTGCTTTATGAGCAGGCAAAATATGAGGTAAGAATAGCTAGATAGCTAGGAAGATAGCAGAATAGCAAAATATTGAGCATAATTAATTTAGTGATGACCCCATGATAAGAAGTCAAAAAACAACTAAGAAGAGGCAGGGATGGCTAGGGAACGCACGAGGAAGCGGCGGGGAAGCAGCAAAGGCGCATCATAAGATGCGGCGCGTTAAAAAGCTGGTGCAAAAAAGGGTGGGAAAGCCAAGCTTCCATGGTGATCTCTAAGTGAAGGACGCATTTCTGTTGGAGTCGATGTTGTAAGTCGGGGTAACCATAGATAATTCTCCCGAAAAAGAACGAGGACCTAGGAGAAAGTACGCACGTGGTCGAAATCGGCCTTGAGAGCGAAAATAAGACCCTATTTTGAGAAAAATGGTACGAGTACACGTTTTGATTGGATATCTTGTCGCAGGAGGCGTCTCAGGTGGGGTCTTTTTTGGTCGCGTCTGTCTCTTTTCGCGCTATATGAGGTTCTTCGTTCGATTCTTAAGTCGGTTTAGCTCACGCCATCCTTCCGTGTTGGTATTGAGGGCGAATCGGGGTGATGGCGAGCCGCGGGCGCATGCAAGCAAGGTCGAGGGTGCAACTCGTTGAAGGACGGATCCGATGGGCTTTTGCTTGCTCCCTAAGGTGCGTTGTTTGGCGGCAATACTACATTCTGGTTTTCCTTCTTGTTGAATGGCGCATAAATAGCGAAGTATCGTTTATCTGCTTGTTATTGACAGGGGATTGTTCGAGAAATTCGAAATCATATCGATGGCATTTGGAATCGCGGCAGGGATTTGAAAACCGCGGCATGTCGAATGCGTTGAAGGTAGAAAGGCCGCATTCGCGAAGCGAGTGAGCGATTGGTCGTTGGGGGCCATGTCCTCATAAGAATTCTTGGCGTTTTCTTCCGGAGTTCAGGGGGCGGAGCTGCGATGCGCGCTTGTTTTGCAATCGACGCCTCATTATTTGTTGCTTGTTAAAGCAATGGTTCCAGAAGGGGCATTGATGATTTCGAAATGACACGAAGAAACAATGTGAGGGAGCGGTGACAAGACATTCAGAAGCTTTCTGAAGTAAGCCAGGTAAGGAGACCAGGAAAACTGGCTGATCATCGGATTCAATTGAAAAAAATAACTCGTTGAGTCGTTCTTTGCGCGCAGTGGTGAGAGGCGCTTCGGGGGTTAATGCATGCATGGGCCAAGGCCGATATATCAGGTGGAAAAGCCTGCACTCAATTCTCCCTAAAGAAAAGCTTGGTTCGTCACCGGGCCACATACGAGAAGAGACCAGGGGCAATAAAAATGTGAACTGAAAACAGGCTCCATTAATTAGGCCGCGCCAACGAATATTGAAAAAGCAATAAGATCTCGGGGCGAATGGAAAGGCGGGCTCTGTGGCCACTGGGTAGCAAATCGCGTCGCTTAAGAACGCTTATCAGGCATGCGCAAAATAATCGAAGCTGAAAATGAGCGTGAGGTGATAGCTGCGAAGCAGTTTCCAGATGTGAATAAGGAAGAAAATAGGCAAAGCATCGAACTCTGCAATTGAATTTAGTGGCAGAAAATGTCGAAATATTAAACAGTTGAACGAGCAGGGATAACGTTAATCTTTATTCTGTAAAGATTACACGAGAAAACTGTGATTGATACCGAATTGAGACCTAAGCAGCGTAAGAACGAGATTAGGTTTCGGCATAGCGTTATAGCCTCATCCGAAGGTCGCCGATAATTGGCGAAAAAAGGGTAGAGAGTTGAGGGCTGGATGGCTTTCGCTTTCATATCAGGAGCGGAACCTGGTGGTGCTGAAGGGTAGAGAGCTTATTAGCAAGTCGTAAAAAAGCTCGTTAATAAGAGAGAGTCGTACATAGTTTACGTCAGAACAAAATAAGGGGAGGGATAATAAAAAAGAATGTAGTTGAGGTTTCACACGAGTTTTCGAACTCGAACGAGCAGTATCGCCACCACGTGAAAGAAATAATGGTGAGAGGGAACAAGGCTCTCTGATGCACAAGAGTGGTAGAGGGAAAAGGAGAGGGGGACGAATCGGGTTTGGAATAAAGGGAATTCGTTCTCTCTTATGAAAAAGCGAGAAACAGATTGATGAAATAAGTTGCAGGGGGGGAGCTAAGGATATTTCGATAACGTCCCAAATTTCCTAAAGGAAGACGCAGACATGAAATCAATCATTCCAGTGTTGGCGGACTGGAAGAAGGGTCCTTAACGCTTATTGGGGAAACGGAGCGGTGCTCGGTTTCATGGTCTTGAGAGCATTCGCGTAAGGGTGATTTGCTCTTGAAGAGTTCTATGAAAATGCGCTAGATCACTCGGATAGAGCAATAAAAAGACTCAAACGAATGATGCGATTTGTACGCGAATGAGACCAATAGGGGACGCGCTTAGATGGCATGGACTAAATAGTTTAAGGGCGGCTTGTTCGTTCGGGGATAACGGTTCCCTCTTCGTTTCTGCAATGATATTTTCATGCTTCCTGCAAGGCAAAACTGAAGTTTATTGCCCCGCCTACTATTTCTCTATGCTCCTACGAAAGCAGCGTGAAAAGGGGAGTTCTCAGGTGTCGACAGCCGGGATTAAGCATTTCTATATGTAGACATAAGGTCGTTTTGCGGCAAGTGCATGCTCTTCATGAAAAGCGGCCTATCAGCTTTCGAGGCGCGAGCTATGCAATGGACCTAGGCAATGAGTCAGTGAGACGAAAGCCCGGGAGGTGCGACCCGTGAGGTCAGCGCATGAGGCGAACACCCAGGAGGCGCGAGCCGTGGGGTTAAGCGGTGAGACACAACCTACAAGACAAAACCTATGAGGCATGGCCTACGAGAGGCCGCCTATGAGGCGTGACCTTTGAAATGAACCCATGAAATGCAACCGAAGAGATGCATCCGTGCGGTAACGTATTTCGGCCCTTCAGGCTTCTATGCTGGCAGCGATCCCCTGCGGTTCAGCAATATGCCTGGATAAGAGTAGATAGATAGTAATCTAATTAAATAGTAAGCTAGCTGAATATCTCATTAGCAAACTAGCCTACTAGCAAGTAAGGGCAATCCCATGCTTTCGCGCGTGTGAAATCGGATAACCCAAAATCAGACGTGTGGTCGTGCCCAGGCATTCCCAATTGGCCACGAGGCGATTCCTGCTTTAGCCATTCCCCCTTACGATGAAAATGGTTATGTTCGAGGCTTCATCAAGGGAGGTGCCTGCAATGTATTCTGCAATCCTCGACGGCAAAGCTGCAAGTTGGTTTCGCGCCGCGCGCACGCGCCCTTGGTTCGCGGCAGTTCTGATTCTGGCACTCTGCGCGCCAGCGCTTTCGGCGTGCGGCTCTGGTGGCAACGGCGGAGGCGAAGCGGGCGGCAACGCAACGGGGGAAGGTTCCTCGGCGCCCGTCGAATTCGAATACGGAAACGAGGTCGAGCATTGGAACGTGGCCTTACCCGACCGTTCGCGTGATTCCTTCGACGAGGTGGCATATAACGCGGCACTTCAAGAGTTCCAGACGGCGATGGACGGCGACGATGCGTCGGCCCTTCTGAATGCCTACGACAAGCTCGAGCGTCTTTTCGCCGATCTGTCGAGCGATCGTGCGCTTGCCGACTTCGATCGCGCGTGCGCCGGCTTTGACGAGGCTGCTGCGAGCGCGTATGCGGCAAAGCAGGCAGCGTATGACAGCCATTACCAAGAGTGCGCACAGGCATTCATGGATGCGCTTGAATCGAAGCACGCAGAGGCTTTCAGGGCCCATGTCGGCGAGGGATTCTCGAGCGTTCTAGACAATTCGAGCACGATGTCTTCGGAAAGCGCTGCGCTGCGAGCGAAGCGAGACAATCTTGCGAGCCAATACAGCGCGCTCGTGTCGCGGGATGCGAGCGACGCCGAGCTCAAACGCCTCTACGTTGAGCTCGTCAATGCGAACAATGCCTGGGCGCGAAGCTTTGGATACGAGAACTACGTCGAGTACGTGTTCGCTACGGAATATGGGCGCGATTACACGATGGCCGAAATTGATGCGGCGCAAGATGAGGTTGCGAGGGAATTCGTGCCGGTGTATCAGAACTATGTGGCCGACGTTATGGGCGACGATATCGATGGCGCCTTCGATGCTCTCGACGAAAGCGAAGAGACGCTTATGGCGAACGCACGGGCATGCGTGGCGTGTGTTTCGCCTGCGCTTGGGGAATCGTTTGACCACCTTGTCGATAACGGCTTGTATGACATATCGGCGTCGGAAGCTAAGGTTCGCAACAGCTATACCGTGGAAATGGCGGCGTACAATGATGGCTGCGTTTTCGTGAATCCCAATACTGAAGTGGCGGACTGCGCGGCAATCGTGCATGAATTCGGCCACTTCAACCACATGTATCGGGTGCGCGCGAATTCGTTTATGCCCAATACCGTTGTCGATGTGCAGGAAATTATGTCGCAGGGCCTGGAGCTTCTGTGCTACGACCATTACGACGTGCTTTGCCCTGGGTATGGCGACGCGCTTCGAGAATACGTGCTGTTCGACAAGCTGGTTGCGGTGCGCGAGGGGTTTGCCATAAACGAAGCGGAGACGCGCATCTATTGCGAGCCCGATTTGACGGTCGATAAGGTCGATGCCATTTGGACTGAGGTGTACGAGAAGTACTCGTGGCCGGCGGACGAGAATGAATGGCTTTCGACGTCGCACCTGTTCACCTCGCCGTTTTACTATGCCGCGTACGGCACTTCTGCGCTTGCCGCGCTCGATTTGTTCGCGGAATCGCGCAGCGACTATGCCGCGGCCGTTGGTACGTATCTGCGTTTGAGCGAGCTTGCGCCCGAAACGACGTATTGCCAGGCGCTCCGAGAGGCGGGCTTGCCCAATTATCTCGAAAAAGGCCAGGTAACGGCGTTCTCGATTCGACTTGCGAACGCGCTCGGGGCGTAAGGCTCCAGGGGCACATGGATCTACGACGCGCACGACGCGCGCATGCGCCTGATGGCCCTGCCTGTAATTTGAAGCCTGGGGCTTTCGCGGCGGCCATCCAACAGGGGTTGTGCATGCTGGCGATTGGGCCTCGCCCTACGGGGATGCTTGGCGTGAAGAGTCATCACGTGGCTTGTGAGCGGGTCAAGGTGCCCATGTTTGCGGGCTTGCCCTCTTCCGGTCTTCGCGCGGTTCACGGGGCGGGGCGGCATGCAAAGCCTCGATTCCGCATCTTGAAAAACCAGGGGTCCGCATCTTAGACTATCCCATGATGGGAGAGTCGGCCAGGCGCCTCCTTGCGGCAGATGGGAGATGCATGAAAGAAGAGCTGCTTTCGATTGGCGAATTCGCGAAGCTGCGCGGCGTTTCGGTGAAATCGCTTCGGTATTACGAGCGCGTTGGTGCGCTTAAGCCAGCTTACGTGAATGAGGAATCGGGGTATCGGTACTACTCAATCAACCAGATTTCCGATTTAGACATGGTGACCACCTTCATTGAGCTGGGTGTTCCGTTGAAGGAAATCGCTTCGACCGCGGCTTTGGGCTACGGGCAAAGCGAGCTTATCGAGAAGGGGCGCGAGCTGGCGAGGGAGCGCATCGGGCGCGCCGAGGCGCAGCTTCTGCAGCTCGACCGCTATGCCGACGAGATCGCCGAGTCGCAACGATTCCAATCGAAGAAGCGCTATGAGCGCGAATTTGCCGAGCGACTTTTGCTGTGCGCGCCGCTTGGCGGCGATTTCGATATGCGCCGCTATGCTCGGGTGACGAGCGCGATATACGAAGCCGCGCCGGGCATGCGGCTTGTCCCCTTGTATACGGAAGGGGTTGCGCGCGGGCTTGGCGTGCCTTTCTTGGGCGTTTCGTTAGGGGAAGAAAACGGGCTCGTCGCATACGTGCAAGTGGAGATGCTGCCGAGCTATCCCTTCGATGCCGAGGCCGCAACGCGCGTTGCGCTGGAGAAGGGAATGACGCTTGTGCGCCTTTCTGCTGGGCGATATTCGTGCGACCGTGTACGCTCGGCCGATTTTTCCGAATGCTTTCAATTCGGATTGGACAAGATTGGTGCCGCGAATGGCCCCGTGCTGCTCGCAGAGCAGTGGGAACCCGCTTCGACGCCCCATGCGTTTGTGCTGGAAGCGCAGGCGTTCGTCGGCTAGTTTTTGCGTGCGACCGAGGCGTAGGCGATGGATTTTCTGCGCGGTAATGCGCGAGCGCTGTCGCTCGATACTGGCAAGTTCTGACGATGCCTTTCGTTCGTTATCGCAGATGAATCGACTGGTTTGCCTATTGCTATCTTGATATCTAAGTAGCAAGATAGCAAAATATCATACGGAAAGCTGCTGGGAGGCGGATTAGCCGGCAGCATTCTTCTGTGTTGGAGTAATTTGTAGAGCTCCGCGTTAATTTGACATGCTTGCGATCCGCTTTGTTCGACATGTGGGCGTTCAAGTTGAAATGCCTTTGCTTTCGCGGCATCAACTGCATGGGCGGCAACTGCGTTAGAATCCAAGGCATTGTTTTCGGAAAACGAAAGGGCGGGCGTGCGAGGCGACCATCGAATCATATTGGGTATCGACCCCGGCCTGGCCAATACCGGCTGGGGCATTGTGGAACAGGATGGGTCGCGGCTTCGATGCCTTGCGTACGGCTGCGTGTCGACGCCTGCGTCAATGGAGCTTTCGCAGCGCTTGCTGAAAATCGCGCAGCAAATAGGAGCCGTGGTTGATCGCTTTAAGCCTACGTGCGTCGGCATCGAAACCGTGTGGTTCGGGCAAAACATCACGGCGGCGTTTTCCACGGGGCAGGCTCGTGGTGCGGCGCTCGTGGCGTGCGCGCAGGGTGGGCTTATGGTTGGCGAATTCACGCCGCGCCAGATCAAGCTCGCGGTAGTGGGCGAGGGCACCGCCGAAAAAGACCAGGTTCAGTACATGGTGAAGCAGATTTTGGGCTTGGACGACGTGCCCCATCCCGACCATGCTGCCGACGCGCTCGCTGCTGCGATTTGCTATGTGACCCACGGACCGCGCGCCCAGCGCACGTAAGGTGCGACAGGCGCGGCGTTCGGTTGGCGTGTTGCCGTGGGCGGCTAGGATATTGGCGGCGCTTTCGGCGGACCAACGGTTTGTTGCGTGTTTGCCGTAGGCCAGGCCCACCGTTTGGCGTGGGTTGATGATTCTCCTGAGCGCAGGCTTGTGTTGCGTGCGTGGTTCGTCGGTTTGCGCCCAGCGCACGGAGGCTGCGGTGTATGTGTTCGAGTCCGAGAAAGGGCTGTTCATGAGCGTGCTGTTTTTGGAATATCCGAAATGTTCCACCTGCAAAAAGGCCAAGAAGTGGCTTGATGAACATGGCGTGGAATATGTTGATCGCGACATCACGACCGAAAACCCCACGGCGACCGAGCTTGCCGAATGGCATGCGCGTTCGGGGTTGCCGTTGCGACGCCTCTTCAACACGTCCGGCATGAAGTATCGCGAGCTTGGCATTAAGGCGAAGCTCGACGCCGGCATGACCGACGCCGAGTGCTTCGATGTGCTCGCGTCCGATGGCATGCTCGTGAAGCGTCCGTTGCTCGTGGGTGACGATTTCGTGATTCCCGGTTTTAAGGAAGAGACGTGGGCCGAGGTGCTCGGGCTCGATCGCTAGACGCCTGGTTTGGCAAGAGTATCGTTTCAGGTTGGTGGCGTCCAGCGGTTTGATTGAGTGTTTCCGAATGGCAGGCTTGCTGACCTGCGTCGTGAAACGCCCGCGCGTTGCGGCGAATGCGTTCGCGCGTGCCCCACGAAGTCGATTTCGATGAAATGATCGAACGGGGCGCCTCCCTGTGCGTAGTTGCGTAGAATGGGCTCAATGAAGCGGCGCGGCGAAAGGGAGCAGGCGCATGATTACCGTTGAGACGATTCGAGAGCGCCATTCCGTGCGTGAATATGACGGAAAGCCTCTTTCGCGGGCTGAGTTCGACGCGCTTGGTGCCGTGGTGGAGGAATGCGCGCGCGAAAGCGGCCTTGATATTCAGCTTGTGGGCGACAACCCCGAGGTTTTCAACGTGATTGCGCGTTTCGGTTTGATTCGCGGGTGCCGTACGCATGTCGCATTCGTGGTTGATGACGCCAAGGCGCGCGGCGCGACGAGCGGGGCGAACGTGGCGGCGAATGGCGCGACTGAGGCGGATTGCGTCGAGATGCGCGGCGCGAAGCGGACGGCCGCCGACGAGGCCATTGGCTATTGGGGCCAGAAAATCGTGCTCGCTGCGCAAGATATGGGGCTCAATACGTGCTGGTGCGCGATATGCTCGCGCAGGAAATCGTGCGCCGTTGTGGCGCCGGGGAAGAAAATTCGCCTGATCATTGCGGTGGGCCACGGGAAAACGCAAGGCTTTACACGGAAGACGAAGAGCGTCGAGGCGCTTTCTTCCGTCGAATGCGCGAAGACGCCGGCGTGGTTTGCGGCGGCCATGGAAGCCGCGCAGCTGGCACCTACGGCGATGAATAATCAGAATTTCAAGATCACGCTGCTTTCCGACGGGAAAACCGTGCGCATTGATGCGCCGAAAAGCGGGCTCAACGTGATTGACGAGGGCATTGTGAGGTGCAACTTCGAAATCGCCGCGAACGAGGCTGGCGCCGATTGGCGTTGGGAGCGCGAAATGTAGGAAGTGATGAACGTCTCTCTAGGGGCGTGCTCCGGGGTGCTCTGGGATTTGGCTGCTGTCGATTGGGGCTTGTTGCGGCGGCGATTGAGTGGGAGGAGATGAATAAACGTTCGATTAATGATATTGCCAGATAGCAGGCGTGGTTTTAAGCGAATCCGCGCCTGCGTTTATATATGGGACTATGCTGCCAATAAATGTTCGCGATGCTTTTGCCTGCGCTTCAGCTTTCGCTGCTCGAAGCGTGCCCTGGGGTTCCTAGCCGGTAGTCTGCCTCCTCGCCAAAGGAGAACTGACCGTTCCTTGCGAAGCCGCGGGGCCGGCTATATCCGCTTGCTGCGGGCTTGCTTGAGCCAGTTCCTCTTGAAAGGGCCTATACCTCCGAAGAACTTGTTGTACGTCTCGCCATCCTCCTTGGCCTCGTACTTGGCTAGGGCGAGTTCGATGGTGCAGAGGTAATCCGCCACTTGCTCGAGGCGGTGGTACGTCTTCTTGTACGGCTTGGCCGTCTTCGGGTCGATGCGCGCGATGAGCCTCGTCTGCCACTCCAGCACGTCGGCGGGAGATATGCCGCTGAGCGCCTTGTCGCCGAAGTACGGCAGAATCTTGTCCCGGATGATGTACTCCTTCGTGCGCCACGTGTTGCGCTTCAGGCGCGGCAGCATGTCGGACCTGTACACCTCGCAGTAGTCGGCGAACTTCATGGTCGGCGAACCGGCTGCCTTCATGAGGAAGTCGCGCTCCCATCGGACGGCGTCCGACTTCCTCTTGAAGCCCCGCTTGGTCTTCTTGTGGCGCTCTCCCGTCAGCTGCTCGCGGTACCAGCATTGGACGGTGTACGCCCCGTTCTTCTCCTTGCCCACCGACATGCTATCTGCCTCCCTTCTCTGCTCGGTCGGGTGTTCCGAAGTACGCCCTCTCGAAGTACTCTCGGCTCACCCTGCCTTGGATCGTCCTGCATCCGCTCTCCTTGAGCTCGGCGTTGAGCTGCCTGATGATTTTGTGGGCGGTCGCCTTCGAGACCCCCATCAGGTCGGCGATCTCGTTCGCGTTTATCATCTTCACCGCCGTTCACCTCCTCCCGTCATTTAGTAGTACGTTTACGCACTGTTGCAGTAGCACATTTGCGCACTGTTGATGTAGGCTGAGAATGTATTAGTAGGTTCGCGCCACTCGGGCGCTTTATCGGACATCCGAAGCGGGGATGCGATGGAGATGAGAAACCCACTCCTCCCGAAGGAGCGCAAGGAATACCGCCTTGCCGAGAAGCTGAGGCGACTGAGGTCGCTGCGGGGGCTCAGCCAAAGGGAGGTCGCGCAGGCGGCGGGCATCGACGAGTCCACCGTGCGCAACTACGAGCTCGCAAGGCGCATGCCGAAGCCCGAGCACGTCCGGGGCCTGGCGGCGGCGCTGGAGGTCATGCCGGAGGCCCTGATCCCGTTCGACGACGCCGTCGACCACAATGAGCTGTTCCTCATGATCGTCGAGATCGCTGACTTCTACGGATTCGAGTTCGGCTACAACGACGACTTCGCCTACATCGAGCCCACGAGGGCGTTCTTCGCCGAGGGCATCGAGCGCTGGTCGAGGGCGTACGCGGAGATGTCCAGGAACGAGGAGGCCTTCCGCGGGGACTACGAGCTGTGGAAGGACGAGTTCCACGGGCACTTTTCAAAACAGGACTACCCCGCCGTCTACCCCGACTACGATCCAATGAGGCCCGATTCCAAGCAGAGGTGGCTGAGCGACCGCTTCGCCGCCGCCCTCAAGGACATACGTCGCATCTACGGCTTCAAGCAGGAGGAGCTCGCCGAGAGGGCGGACCTGAGCCTGTTCACGCTGCGAAGCTACGAGCAGGGAAAGCGCATGCCTCGCGCGAAGCAGATGGAGGCCCTCTGCGAGGCGCTGGGCATCACCTCTACGGTCCTGACGAAGCACTATTTCGGAAGCCCCAACCAGGCGATACACTACCTGTTTGCAATCGCGGGGGCAGCCAACCTGACCCCTGAGAAGGACGAGGAAACCGGTCCCAGGCTGCGCACCCAGGGCAATATAGTCGAGTGGGCTTTCGTCTGTCTGACCGACAAGCTGGAGGAGCTGAAAGGCAAGCCGGCTACGGAAAGGCACGACGAGCTGACCCATTGGCTCGCGACGTTTGACTGCACCGACGATGACACTATGCGCGATGCACGAGCTGCAGGTCGGCTTAACAGCAGCAATGCAAAACTCTTTCCGAAAGCGTAGGTGAAAGAAGATGCCATACGACAATGAATATGAACGGCTGTTAACTTGGTTTGGCAAGTCACCAACATGGCTTCAAGAGGCTGCAAAAAAGCTACTGACTGAACATAAACCGTTTTCAGAAAAAGACATCACCCGCTTTGCTGACACTTGTATCAAGGAAGCCCGAAAAGAAAAAATATCCTTTACCCCAGTCACTCCTGAAGACCTATCCGCTAGGTCAACCTTCGAAGGCTTTTCGATTACCTCCATAGCAAACATTACTGGAATCAATGCGCTTAAGCAGACCGAACCGTTGCAATTACCGTCCACTGGGTTAGTGGCGATACTCGGCGCCAATGGATCCGGCAAATCAGGGTATGCACGCATCCTAAAACGAGCTTCTGGAAATACAGCAGTTAAGCTCTTGGCTAACATTTATGAAAAAGAAGCAGTTGGCCCTTCTTGCGATATCACCATAAGTCGGAGCGATAAAGAAAAGGTTATTCATTGCAATTTTGAGAATGCGTTTGCGGATGAAGACCTACAGCTTATGGATGTCTTCGACACAGCAGTGGCAAATCAGTACATCGGCGGACAATCCAGCCCCTCTTACCTACCTTCGATATTTTCCGTACTGATCGCGCTAGTAAATGCATGCGATCCGATAAAACAGCATATAAAGCAACTAGAACAGGCTTACACGCAAACTAAACTAGAGGCTCTCCCCGAAATAGCATTTGGCTCCAGCGCCGCTTCTCTTATCGAAAGTATTTCGAGTGAATCAGATATCGAGAGCTTTCGGACGGAATGGACAAACGAAGATGATGAGCTTCTGAAAAAAGCAAATTCCTTCATAAACGAAGAGTCTCCTGAGGCAAAAATTAAGCTCCTTAAGATTCGCAAGGAATCTTTACTCAGAATAGCCAAGGGCATTGATGACTTGGCAGAGATTTTTTCAGAAGCAAAATTAGCCGCCTTTATGAATAACTTGCAGGAACAAGATAACCTGTGTAAGCAGAAAAGAGAGTCCTCGCTGATCCTTAGTGGCAATACCGTTGTCGACATAAGCGGGAATACATGGCGTTCGCTTTGGAATGCGGCCCTTGAATATTCCGCTGAAATTTCCACTCCAGGTCTCTCATTAGCTCAGGCAATATCCGAAACGAGCGTTTGTCCGTTCTGCCTGAGGCCACTTGGTGAAAGCGGAAAAGAGACGGTGCTTTCATTAAAGAGGTATGCCGAATCTAAAATTTCACAAGCATTCGAAGCCAAGCGCATCGAGACAGAAAAACAACTAGATATTTTTAACCGAACAAACCCAGACACGTATATTCGGAAAACGGATATAGACCTAGCCAACCTTAGAGAAGAAGATTCCATTGCCCTCAATACTCTTACGAGGTCTTTTTTTGAGCTAAAGAAAAGCATCTTGAATGCCACCAGCGAAATGACCCTGGCGTACGTCGACTCCTCTGAGCAGCGGAACCTAATTTCATTCTTGCTCAAAGAAGCTGACGAAAGCATTGAACGATTACAAGAACTGGAAAACGAGAAGGAAATAGAGAGGCAACGATCCCTTGTTAGAGAACTCTCAGGAAAACGCTTCCTAGCGACTCATCAACAAGACATTGAGAAAGAAATAGAGAGGCTCTCCGAGCTTAAGACGATTGAAAAAGCAGTAAAGGCAACAGCAAGCAATCGAATCTCGAAAATGGTAAACGAATTATCAGAGACGCTTATTGCCGGAGAGTACATTGCAGCATTTCAGGATGAGCTAGAAAAGGTATCTGGCGGGAAAATTACCGCATACCTTGTAAAACAGCGACCCGTAAAAGGAAGGATTCCTTACGCAATTCGTCTGACAGGACTAGAAGGCGAGCAAATTAAACCCGATGACATTCTTAGCGAAGGTGAGAAACGGGTTGTGTCCCTTGCAGCATTCTTCGCGGAGGCAAGAAGGACCCCCGCAGGATGCCCTCTGATTTTCGACGATCCGATAAGCTCGCTTGACGAAAATTTTGAGCAGAACGTTCTCCAGCGCTTGATTGCTGAAAGCCAATATCGACAAGTTATAGTTTTTACCCATAGGATTTCTATAGTGTCTGATCTTCAAGGAATCGCAGCAGAAGAAGGATGCGAATTCGCAGCAAAGCAGATCTTGGCTCTCACTGATGGCATTCATAAAGGCAATCCCGTTAATGAATACGACCCTAAAAAGAAGCCCGATAAAAGGATAAATTCAATTCTTCAAGATCTTGCAGGGTTGAAGAAGGCCGAAGCTGCGAACGATGTACCTCTGGCCCATCTTCTCTCTGAAAATATATGCAAGAATCTAAGGATCACTTTAGAAACATGTGTTGAGCATTTGCTTCTAAACGATGTCGTTCTTCGGTATCGCCGAGACATTCAAACGAAAAATAGGCTATGCGAACTGCCAAAGATTAAACGGGAAGATTGCGACATCATAGATAACCTAATGACAAAGTACTCCTTCTCGGAACACTATGCTCCATACGACGAAGAACCAAGATGCTTTGACTACGAAACCTTGAAAACCGATTGCGATGCACTTAAAGCTTGGATATCAGAGTTTAAGAGCCGCCCTGCACCAGAAAGCTAGGAAGCCGAAAGCGATTACGCACAGGCGAGTGATTTGCAGAGAAACAATAAAGGGGATGACCATGCCGGACAATAAACCAAAACTGGGAGAAGGAATCGTCGACGAATTGACGAGTGTCGCAAATGAGGAAATTTCCAATCTTGGTAAGTTGGCCATACGGTCAGTTTTCAAATATCTGAGCGATAATTTCCAAGATTTCAATATTGATGACTGGCTCGGCAGGTTGAGCAAAAAAGATGAGGAAGAGATAGCACTGCAATGGTCCGCTCAACTTGCCGGAAAAGGTCTAGTTCCAAATGGGTATCGGGGATTGTCTGATGAATTGCTGATTCATAACTTCCATCAAACGGGATATCTGAACGGTTTGTACGTAGGCTATACCCTTGCAATGAGGTCGCTAGCCGACAATCATGCATCTGAGGAGTTAATCGTTTCGGTTCGAGACGATATTCGGCCTTATCTACTTGGACAGCGATATGAAGACAGAACGGAACTTCTCGATCGCTACAAAGACAAAAGGTACAGTTGGATAGAACGTACTAGCGCAGGAGATTAGTCTTCCTGGTACATTTTGCTTTGTCGCGAACCCCACCGAGTATCAAATGAGTACCGATCTGGCTCAAACCACGTAAACTAGAACAAAGCCGAAGTCATTACGGCAACTTCAGCTCACTGTATCCGCAAATGTTCAATGCGAGTGGGAGTAGGCTGACAGGGTTCTGACCTGTACTCTTGAGTGCCGAGCTGTGCTGCTGAGTTTCGTTTCGTACGAGAGTCGCGGCAAAGCTGCCAGCGACGGCGGTGAGCAAATACGAGAACCTGGCCTCTGTTCCCGCGTTGGGACGGAGGCTTTTTCTTTGGCTTTTTACTCCCTTTCACCTGCAATTTCGCCATTTACTCCCCGTGTTTCAAGACGGCAAGGCACGGGGCGGCGTTCGGAGGAATGGGAGTAAGGATTTATCTCAAGTGAGTAGACGCGCGGTTTTTCCCGAGGGCCAAACGGTGCCGTTTCGGGCCTCATGAAACTCAAGTCGGGGTTGCGGTGATTGGGCTGCTGCTCGCCAACGTCGGCTCTTCCGCGCAGCGACCGATGGCGAGGGGCGCGGCTATTCCTCGCTCCGCCAGACCTGGCTGTATCGTCTCCAGGCTTTCACCGGGGTCGCATCCCTATCTCCGTCCTTGAGGGGCGAGCAGAAGACGATGAGGTCGTCGTACAGGTCCGCATACCACCAGTTGCGGAACCTTCCGTTCTCGTGGCTGAATATTTGTTCTTCCATCATGCGACAAGTGAACAGTGGACCCCTGTCCGGCTCGCCGGGGTTGCCGAGGATTTCGTAGTCTGGCCCTCCATTCGATTCGTGCTTGCTGCCAACGAACCAATCTACCTCGTTGAACAGGAGGTTGTTAAAGCAGATTCCGCTCTTGTGTTCTCGGGCGAGCTCGTCCTTGCCAAGCGATTCGGCGTCGATGCGCCTCATGTAACGCGAAACCCTGGCGCTCGGGCCGTCGAAGAACATCATCCTGTCGCAGACGTCGCACTTCCAGATTTCGGTTGACAGGTCGTTGTACTCAAGCTCGAAGAAGGCGAAGCCATCCTGATGAGCTTCGATGACTCCGTTCTCGACGAAGTAGTATTCCGTCTCATCCCCGTCGCAGCTATTCGAAAGGCTGTTCCCGCATGGGCATGCTAGATGGGCCATGAACCCCTCTTTCCTATTTTTGCAGTTGTTGGGTCATAGTCTAGTTTCGATTTGCGCATCCGCCGAATTGCCAGCTGGCTTGCGACTGTTCATTGAAGTAGACGGCGACAAGGAGCTGGTTCGCTTCGGGTATGCGCGTAACCAATGGCGGTGGCACGTCTCGACGAGATCTTATAACGAGCACGGCGCCGTTGGCGTTTCGTTAGACGAGCTTCTTGCGCGTCTCCTTCAGAATGCCCTTCTTGAAGTTAGGCCTGGTATGTTCGCTGGGTGTTGCGTTCAACGAAAACCGCTGGAGCGGCCGGCGGTCTGGGCGCCTTCCTTGAGCGCCTCAATCGTGATGGCGGTGTTGCCGTTTTTACGCGGGCTGCCGCTGGGCACAACGATTCGCATGTTTCCCCCTATGAAATTGAATAAACCACGACTATTGCAGTGTCCGGCTCGGCAGCTACCTTTCTGTAAGTAAAAACGCCATATAGAGTGGCAGCGTGAGAATTCCGTCTTTGCGGCCGAGGTTCAAGTCGGCTAGCTTTATCGCCGATTCGACATGATATTTTTCGGGATGCTTCAGCACAGTTTTTACGCTTTTGGCATTGCCGTCGTTCGCCTTGACTTCAACCGGCGTGCATTGTCCTTTATGGCGAATCACGAAATCCAGTTCGAGCCCTGAGTCTTTTCTAAAGTAATAAAGATGCCGATCCATTTTCGAGAAAATGTCGGCAATGAGGTTTTCGAAAATGGCGCCCTTGTACCCGAAGAGGTTGCCGTTCAGGATATCGAACTGCGTGCCGTCTTCGAGCATGCTTACGAACAGGCCCGTATCGGCCATATAGACCTTGAACTGATCTTCGATTGCATTGCCGTCAAGCGGTAGCTCGGTGATGGATAGGTTTCGGCAGCGAACGGTTATTCCCGCATCTTCGACCCATTGCAGGCTGCCGGCGAAGCGTGCGGCGGTCGACCCCTTCTTTATGAGTGAGTACTGGAATTTCTTGTTCTCTTTGGCAAGCTGCCTTGGGATGGATTGGAAACATTGCTTGATAAGGGGCTTGTCGGCTGTGGGCGCATATTTCACCATGTCGTCTTCGTATGCGCGAACGATGTCACGCTGAATGCGAAGTACGCTTGACATGTCACGCGAGTCCACGAACGTTTGCACGGCGTCGGGCATGCCGCCCACTACCGCGTACTCAAGCAAAAGAGACCTCATGCGGGAATGAATCGCGGCGGGAATGGGCGTTTCGATGTTCAAGCAATTGCGCAGCAAATCTATTGCCGTTTCCGGCATGCCATTTGCCCAGCAGAATTCTTCGAAATCGAGTGGATGCATGTCGATGACTGTTTCGTATCCGACGGGTATGGATGTCGGCTGCTCGCCATAGCCGGCAACGCCTAGAAGCGAGCCCGTCGCGATAACATCGTAGCGGCCATCGAGGCAGAAAAATTTGAGTGCCGTGCGCGCTTGCGGACACTCTTGTATTTCATCAAGGATTAGTACGGTTTCATTGGGAATGAAGCGAGCGCTGCCGCCAAGATAGGCGGACGCCATAAGGGTAATTTGATCCACGTTCAAAGAGCCGGCGAAAATGTCTTTTGCGCCAGGGTTTTCGAAGAAGTTTATGTATACGACGCTCTGGTAATTCGCATGTGCAAAGTGCTGCGCGGCGAAGGTTTTCCCGCACTGCCTGCAGCCTTTGAGAATGATGGGCTTGCGGTTGGGGCTGGCTTTCCAAGCCGAGAGGGTGTCTGTGATTTTTCGCTTGAGCATGTTTCCCCTTATCAAAACGTTGCGTGAAACTTTTCCAAGGGACTTTCTTGCAAATTATAAACTTTTCCAAGGGACTTTTGGCTCTTGCGTCAACTTTTCCAAGGGACTTTTAAGTAAGGCTTGATCGGTGCACATGGGCACCCGGCCTTAAGCGAGAAGAATCTTAGCCATGCCCTTTGAATGATAATTAAAGGAGACGGCTTTCGTTCTTCTCTTGGTGTCATCTTTTTTGCAATGCGTATCACCAAATCATCCATTCTCAACCGAAACCGCATCATGCAATGCGTTTGGCAAGTTGCTAGATGCAACGAAACGAGCAATCATTGACAGGAGGGTATGGAAGTATGGATGAAATCAGCACGGGAATCTCGCGCAGAGGCTTTGTCCTCGGGGGCGTCACGGCGGGCGTTGCCGCCATGGCCGCTGGCGGTTTGGACACCTCTATTGTCGGCCTAATTCGCGGATATGCATGCAGGAGGGGCTTCCAACTTTTTCATGTCCTGCTCATATCGTCTCGTGCGGCGGCGAAGCCGCCACGCACGTCGCAAGACAGACGAGACGGAGGGGCCGGCCGTAGCAACGAGATGCGCCGGCGCATTCTGCGCGACGGGCGAATATTAAACTGCCAGACGGGCGTCGATCCGACACGCGCTGTCAACGGGGATTGCGGAGGAGATAGATTGGGCCAAGGGCGAGATTAACAGCCCTTGGCCCTTCATTGCCTATTGACAATGTCCTGCTCATATTAAAAAGCCGGGGAAAATGTCCCCGGCACTTGGAAGCCTTCCTAGCGGAAAACCAATTACCTTATATCATGTACTGTATGAAAATCCAAGGGAGCTCGAAGCGTTTTCGGACGTCAGTGGAATCTCAAGTTTGAGTGGGAGTAAGCTGATGCCAGGTGATTTCAAGCCTTTGACCTGCATCAATGGATTAGAGGCTATTTATTTGGCAACCTCCGGGCAACCTTTACGGCTTTGTACACCGTGAAACATCCATGCTCGCAATATTGCAATGCCTGCAATATTGCCCCCTCGGTTTCGAAACTTTTAAATAATTCGAGTTTCGAAACCAAGAAGGAGCTGGTCCTGGGGACGCGCGACATGGACTGGGACCGCATGTACGAGAACGCGGTCTTCCTGGAGCTGATGAGGCGAGGCTACGAGACCTACGTCGGGATGCTGCCCGATTGGTCGTGCGCGACGACGAGCGTACAATAGGCGAATACCAACAAGAACCTGCCCTCCATGCCAACTTCGCCACCTGACGTGATGGATAATCCGACCTGCTGTTCTACGAGCAATTTTGGTTTTGTTTCTGTTATAATAATGTAGTTTGAAACAATTCGATTCCGTTTCTAAAAAAGGGGAAAAGAGGGGGAATTGATGTACAAGATGGTTTCACTGCAAACGAATGCTTCCAAGGTTGCCCTTGCAGGATTGCTGGCGGCTTCTCTTTGTGGCGGTAGCATGATGGTTGGTGCCTCGACGGCATATGCGGGCGAGGTCACCATCAACAAAACAACTACGGAAACCGACGCAAACGCGCTTTCCTATAACGCGTTTAAGCTGTTCAATGCCACGAACAACGACGATGGAAGCGTTTCGAATATCACCTGGGTAAACGACGATACTAAGAACGCAGTTTTGGACGTCATTACTGCAAACGACCCTGCTTACGCTGGCGGCACCAACGCTCAGGCTGCTGCTAATGGATTGCAAGCAAAGTAACTGGCACCGGCAGCACCACTATTGTAGATGCTTCGAGCATCGCTAATCAGATTGCCGTAGCAGTGAGCGGAAAGGCTGCTACGAAAACGTTGGGTTCGGGTACGGCAACCACCCTCGAAAGCGGTTACTGGCTGTTCGTTACGAATTTCAATTCCACTCAGGGTGCCGTCGATAATGCCGGTACTTCTCCGATTTTTGCTGTAGTTGGCGGGAATGCGCTTACCATCACTCCCAAAACCGGTACGCCTACCGTGAACAAAACCATCAAGAGCGACCAGACAGGCGAATACGGCAAGGTTGCCGATTCTCAGGTTGGTCAGGTTGTGGAGTACAAGCTCGCGGGCACTGTTGCTAGCGACATTGCTACCTACAGCACGTACAGCTACACGTTTACCGATGAGCTTTCTGCTGGTATCGAGTTGACGAGCATCGACGACGTCAAGGTCACCATTGATGGCACTGACGTTACCGCAAAAGCCGCTATTCACTATGCGGACACGCACGATAAGCTGACGGTTGCCTTCAATAATTTGTTTGCTGCAAAGGCCGGCATCAATGCCAACAGCAACGTTACCGTAACTTACAAAGCCAAGCTTACTTCCGCCGCAGTTATTGGCGGTGCGGGTAACTCCAATACTGTTGCACTTACGTACTCCAATAACCCAAACACCGATAGTAAGGGCACAAGCACCTCATCCGCGGCACGCGATTATGCATTTAAGTTGCATTTGGTTAAGTCCGATAAGGCTACCAACCAGAAGCTTGCCGGCGCGAAGTTTACCATTCAGGCTACCGGAGCCGATGGTGCTGAATCCAATGATCGGTATGTCCAGGCCGATGGCACTCTTGGTTCAGACGCCCATGAGTTTAAGACCGGTGCAGATGGCACGTTTGATGTAGCGGGTCTTGATGCGGGCACGTATACCGTAACGGAAGTGGCTGCCCCTCAGGCGGCGGGCTCTCCCGATGCTGCGTACAAGCAGCTCAGCTCTAGCTTCACGTTTACGATTGCCCCTGAATACAATGCAGACACCCAGGCGCTTACCAATTTGGGACTTACCGTCGCGGGCAATGCCAATGCCATTGCTGGTCTTGATACCAGCGACAACAACACGTTGGATGCCGATAACGGTTCTGCCGCAAACGCTGCTGATGGCGTGGTAAATGTAACGGTTGCAAACGAAAAGGCTATCAAGTTGCCTTTGACCGGTGAGCAGGGCATTGCACTTGTCATGGGCGCTGGACTGGTGATCGTTGCTGTTTCTGCAGTGTCTTTGAGCAGACGTCGCCGAGAAGAGGACTAGTTAATTAAGGTTCTGGTTTTGCTGAAAATCGCAATGCGCTAAACCAACGCTTATCCGCTTATGAGGGCAAGGCGTTGCATGGAATAAGATGGGTGGTGCGAGTGTGCTTCAAATGATTATGAAATATCGCTGGTTGAAGAGCTTGGCAGCGTTTGTGGCTGCGATTGTTCTTTCCTTCGTTTGCGCTGCTCCCGCCTTTGCCGCTTCAGGGGCGTTGAAAGTTGTTTCGCAGGAAGGAACTCATTCGTATCAGGCGTACAAGTTGTTTGCTTGCGACGTTAATGCTGATGGTTCTGTTTCCAATGTTTCAACGGCTGGCTGCATGCCAGCGGATTTCTATGCGGATGCATTCACTTCTTCTAATGCTCAGGAAATGGCAGAAGAGGTTTCCCGTCAGGTTAACGGGCCTCAGGCAAGCTCGTACGCAGCTGCCCTGTCTAGGCAGGTTGTGGCCCACGGCAGCGGTGCTGCAGTTCAAGAATTCAATACCGACACTACTGGAGAGGGTAAGATTTCTTGGACACCAAGTTAAGGGCGAAAGGTGTTCTATATG
>OLOX01000414.1_pt1 | contig 44776 bp, 47 predicted proteins | sample 1672091 | NCBI WGS metagenome assembly OLOX01 (sample SAMEA3136644, study PRJEB25190) | human gut metagenome | reverse complement strand
ATTAAAATGAATGGTCACTGATAATCAGTGATGTAAATATGCTGCATCGGAAAATGAACGGCAGTTAAAGATAGGCAACTATAAGTATAGATAAGTATTAAGGCGTTCAGTTTGAGCGCCTTTCTTTTTTAGCCTTATAAGCGATGGTTATCGTTTATAGGGTCTTTTTCAGCTCATTTTTGTACCGTATTTGTTGCTCGCTTGTTACTCTCCGATTTTGGGTCGGAAAGGTCGTGGACACACTGGTACGTCATGGTACGTGGTGGTACGCGATGAAACAGGTTTGGCGAAATAAACGGATAAATAATGAGTAGTAAAATCGACATTCAGAAAAGATGTAAGTGGTGCAATGCTGTTTTCACAGCCCATAAGAGCACCACGGAGTATTGTTCTCACCGATGTGCCAACCTTGCCTATAAAGACAGGGTTAGGAAACAGCGTATTGAAAGTTTGCAACACGAATTAGGGGAAATCATAAAGACACCTCCTAATTTGAACAAGGAGTATCTTACTCCGTCAGAAGTAGCCGTGTTATATATGCTTTAAATTATTACTTACAACAACCTATAAGACGGTTGTAAATTCTCGAAAGACCAACCGTTTTATCATTCAAAATATATAATGAAACTGCATTGCCAACAGCAACTCTTCCTTTTCTTAAACGCATTCAAAGGTTATGTAACTGTTTTTCTGTTATAAAATCACATCCATCTAAATAACTAGGAGTAGGCAGTGAAACAGGATGTGGCTTGTATACATTCACGCTTTTAGATGCGTTCTTAAAATACATAACCTCTCTTTCTGTACATGGCGATTTAATGCTATTATCCGTCATCACATAAAGTAACGTCTTGGATTGATCCATTCTTAGTTCTAGAGCTTTCCATGTATCATGTTTTTGACGATTCAGCATTACTCTATCATTTACCCAATCAATATATACAGTCTTTCCTTGCTGATTAAGGAGAACTTTAAGTTGTAAAAGCTCATTAGCATCAAGTGAACTATGAGAAAGAAAAACATCATATTCCTGATACAACATATGTTGATTGGAGTATATAAGTTGAATTAGTTCTGTAGGATTTTTCTGTACATCAATTGGTTTTAGCATAGAGAGACGCCTTTTACCTTTACGTTTCTTTGACAACCATGGATTTTCTCCTAGTCTCTGAAGGGAATAAAAGGCCATTTCTCGAAGATCATTATTCTTTTCGTAAGCATTTATCTTATTCAAGAATTCTATCGTTTCATCACATCGGAACTGAGTTGCCTCTAGGAGTATTAGGTAACGTGCATTGATGTCAAGAGGAGAAGTCTTACGCGTTTTGAAATATGATTTGATCAGTTGTTTGATGTATGGAGGGCAAACCTCCTGAACAAAAACAAGATTTGAAGCGAGCTTATCATTACGCCGCCTTTTCTTCTCTTGCCCTTTAAGAACTAAAGATGCATACTTATTATTCCTATCCTGTTCATTCAAATATTTAGATAAAGAGCGCATATGAACCGTATGTTTTAAATACTGCTCAGGAGTATAATATGGAACTGTACGAAGTCCTTTACGGCTTCTTCGATAAAAATCATTTTTTTCCCCCTTACAATAACGTACAATATCCTCCCATTGACACGGATAGCACTCTTTAAATGCAGACAAGAAATCCTTAAAAGAGAAATTCTTTGGCATAACCTCAAACAACTTTTCAGAAATATGCTTTAGATGTAGGTTCTTCTTGAAAATCATATCTCGATAATTCTGCTTGCGGTAGTAGATGGACATATATTCAAATGCTTATTTATTAACGCTAATATGTAGCTTATAAGAATTATTTTTCTCATAATCATCTTTAATCCGTTCTGCACGTTCTATTAATGAGGTAACATGATATTTAAAGTAATCCCATCTAACCATAGGGATATAGCTATATTCGCCATACCAAATTCTAGTATTATTTTGACAATCAACAATATCCGGATATTTTTGATTAAATAAATTCTCTTTTATTATTGTAAACATCCAATCTTTGATATATGTTGTACAACCTGTTTCGCAGCATGTATTTGACTTTAATGCATATTCATAATTCCCTTGTTTATCAGGTAAAACAACTGTGAGTATTGCATTTCTATGACTCTTTCTGTCACTACGAACCGTTTCTCTTAATGAATAATAAATTTCCCATGGAATCCATTGCGATTTATCATACTTTCCATACTCTTTCATATTTGGGGAAATTAGGACAATAGTAATAGTCGTGGGAAAGATTCTGTCCTTTAACTCTTGCCAAATTTCATCTTCTGACCAATCAGACAAATCTTCTCCATCATGCTCTCCAAAGAATATATGATCCTCTGCAGCTAATAGTTTTTCTATCTCGTCCACATAATGACGTGCTTTGGTAGGAATATGCCCAAACAAGTGTTGTACATTTTCATCTGCATATTTGTAGGATACGAATACGTTTCTTGCCATAATAGAAGGGTATTAGTTACATACATTTATAACAACTGTAGCAACTATAATCATGAATAGCATAATTAAATAGACGGGATATACAGACTTGTTTAACATCATATACTTTGTTCTTTTTAGTTTTGCATTGTTATCTTCATTGTCCATAAACAATGGTCGAAAGTCAAAAAGAGCATCCCTTTTTTCTTCTGTTGAATTATCTCCTGTGTCCTCTAATGAATTCATGAGATTGATATATTTCTGTTCTCTATTACGCAAGGCACGCTCTAAACGAAGATAATAAGCATCTATATACCAGAACACAATTATTGGGATTATTGCTAGAAGCAACCACCAATCTAAATCCTTAATACTACAACCAATAGCAAAAAAGCCTGTAACAATAGTAACTAACCAAGTTTTGGCATTAGCACTATTCCCAGCCATTCTAGTAATGTTCTCCTGCATCATCTGAAGATATTGGAGATCTTGTGCGTCATAATTTAGCATATAAGAGCGTATTTAATAATTCCATCTATTGTCTATAGCGTCTTCAATCAAATCTTCTATATGATCTTTTATGTCATTATAAACATATTCACTTGAACTATAGATAGATTTGAATAGAGTAACATAGTTTGATAACCTATGTCCAGATGGGGTGATAACGTTGAAAAACGGATTACAACCTTCATTATCTTGATTACCCTGACTGTTTTTGAGTCGGTCAATGCGAATACCAACAATACCTTTGTGCAATTCCATTGCTTTTTCAATTTCATATTTTACCCACTTCCTCTCAGATGTTTCGTAGCCTACTAATACAACTAGACAAGAACGCATAGAAAGTTGTTTATCTATCCATTCCCGTATCTTTGTATCTGACTTATAGCGAACCTCTTCCCAGTCATTATCACAAAAAGTAGACAGTCCATCGACTTTTCCCATGTTGCGAATTTGAGAAGCTCTCCATGCATCACGATTGTAGTGAAAACTAAAAAATACTTGTCTTTTCATATTAAACATCATTTGCATCCAGTTAAAAATCTGGACAAATTAAATATTAAATCAAATGATTCCGGCGTTGAAATTAGTATTTAGTCACAGCAAATATCTAAGATTGGTTTTTATCTTTAAGAAGACACGTTTAGGATTTGTATAACTTCATACGTTAATCGCTCCGGTTTCATGTAAAGTTGGCCGATAGCAACAAAGTAATATTTATGTGTGAAACTATAGAAAGCAAACACATGACATGTTCGGAATCTAAGTAACACTAAGATTTCTGCGTAGTCTAGCTAGACTGACCTGTTCTCCCACAATTTTCATTTTTTTAATTTAATTTTCTTGGCAACTTGGTACCCATCGTACTTTTTGTCATAGTTCAACATATTATATAATATACAAATATAGCGGTTTTACTTTATTTTATGATGTGTAACAGGAATAAATTTTCGAATTTACTCTTACCGTAATCTGCTTGACCACATCATTGGACGTTAAGACATTAAATGCTATTATATTATTCGTAGAGTTCGTATCTCGCCTATAACAAATAATATATTGTTTCTTAATGGAAAGCGAAACTCATTATGATTGTACAACTTTTACCCTGATATTTATACAAAGAAGACACAAATTAGTAAAATACTACAATAAATGTATGTACGATTTTTGTAACAACAATTCTTGTAGTTACATTTTATGTATTATATTTGTACATCAAATTAAAAATAAAGCGTTATGGAAACTCCGTTCATATTTGGAAAGATTGCTACTGAGAAAAATTTTACCGACCGTGAGAAAGAAACAGCCGACTTGGTTCAGAACTTTACGTCATTAATCAACACGATTATTATCTCTCCTCGCCGTTGGGGTAAAAGTTCGCTTGTAAATAAGGCTGCAAGGTTGGCGATGGCGCAGGATAGTAACCTCCGCATCTGTCATATCGACCTGTTCAATGTGCGTAGTGAGGAGCATTTCTATTCGCTGCTCGCCCAGAAGGTAATTGCCGCTACTTCCACAAAATGGGAGGAAGCAATCGAGAGTGCGAAGAGTTTCTTTTCGCATCTTGTTCCCAAGATTTCAATCGGTACTGACCCTACAAACGAGGTTTCAATCGATTTTGATTGGGAGGAGGTAAAGCGCAACCCTGATGAAGTTCTCGATCTTGCTGAAAAGATTGCCAGAAAGAAGGGCCTGAAAATCGTTATTTGCGTAGATGAGTTCCAAAATATCGCGGAATTTACCGACCCAGAATATTTTCAGAAAAAGTTGCGTTCACATTGGCAGCTGCACCAGAATGTCGCCTATTGTCTCTATGGCAGCAAGCGCCATATGATGATGGAAGTGTTTACAGACTCATCCAAACCATTCTACAAATTCGGTAACCTGATGTTTCTCAATAAGATTGAGACGCCTTGCCTTGTAGAATTTTTCAAGAGTCGTTTCGCTGATACCGGTAAGAACATTGACGATGAAGCAAGCCATTTGATTGCAAAACTTGTAGATAACCATCCATACTACGCACAGCAGCTGGCACAGCTTTCATGGCTTAGAACAAAGGATGTATGTACCGTTGAAATCGTACGTGAGGCGCACACGGCATTGGTGGAGCAGTTAAGTCTGTTGTTTGTTACAATCACCGAAACACTGACCACACAGCAACTGAACTACCTTAAAGCTCTTATTGCCGGCGAAAAGGCCATCAGTTCGACCGAAGTGATGCATCGCTATCAAATCTCTTCAACGACCTCAATATCCCGCTCAAAGACTGCCCTTATCAAGAATGATGTATTGGATAATAAGGCCGGTGAAATCTCGTTCCAGGACCCGATTTATGCCTATTGGTTGAAGACAGAGTACTTCGCAAAATAATAAGTATAACCGTACTTGGATTGCTTTTGCCAATAAGAAAAGATGTAGGCATGCTGATGCTATAAATACCTTAGGATTTATTTCTTGGAGAATGGGGAGAGCTCGTTTTGCCATAGGCGATATAGTATATCTGTTTATGTCCGATGAACGTTATGTCCGTTTCAAAATGATTGTAACAGCAGAGAACTGCAAACGTGAGGATAAGGAGTTCTGGACAGAAAAGGCTCCTGATGATAAAACTTACAAACTGGAATTGCTTGCAGAATCAAATCGTTCTCGATTGACAGAATCTGATTTATTGCAACATGGATTTAAGGGAGGTAAAAGTTTAGAAAATCCCAATTGCAACAATATGGAATTGATAAACTACATTAAATCTGTTTTTTGATATTACAACGAATAGTATAAACAACATAAATAACTTATTATGAAAGGTGATGCTCAACCATTAATCAAATTTTTTGATGGCTCAGATAAAAGATTCATAATACCTCTATATCAAAGAAATTATGATTGGAAGGAAGAAAACTGCGAACAATTATTTAATGATTTGCTAAATTTACACGAGAGTAACAGAAAAAGTCATTTTTTTGGAAGCATTGTATCAAGTATTCAACCTGGAACCGAAGATAGGTATATCATTGATGGACAACAACGTATCACCACCGTTTCGTTGTTGCTGATTGCTATGGTCAATGCCCAAAAAGAGGGATTGATAGAGGCAGTAGATTCCAAATTGGTTGAAAAAATATTTAAGCGATACCTTGTGGATGAGTATCAAGAAGACGAACGCAAGGTAAAACTCAAACCGATCAAAAAGGATATGGAAGCATTTGATGCTTTGCTATATAAATCAAGAGAACAATATATTAAAGAATCTAATGTTACGCGAAATTATGACTTTTTCTATGATAGGGTCATACGTTCCGGACTTACAATTGACGAGTTGTTTGAAACAATTAAGAAATTGGAAGTCATAAATATTCGTCTAGATGCAGATGACGATCCTCAATTGATTTTTGAAAGTCTCAACTCAACAGGACTTGATCTAAGTGAAGCTGATAAGATACGCAATTACTTATTCATGTCTCTATCCCCAACAGAACAAGATGATCTCTATAACCGTTTTTGGAATCCTATAGAAGTGTTTACAAAGTATGATCCTTCTTCATTTGTTCGTGATTATCTCACTATGAAGCAAGGTAAAATAGGTCGCATAGATAAAATTTACTTTATATTTAAGGAGTATGCTGAAGGGAACAATATGGCAAGAGCTGATTTGCTTGAAGATATGCACCATTATGCTAAAATATATAGTCAAATAGATAATGCAAAAGCCGGAACCGATAAATTGAATCAAAAGCTAAGTCAATTACGAACACTTGATTCAACAATTGCATATCCTTTCTTTATGGCTTTTTTTGATTATGCTTCAAAAAACGATTTGCCTGAAAGTGAAATTTGCAGGGTCATAGATGTGATTGAATCCTATTGGGCACGCCGCATAATATGTAACCTTCCGTCAAATGCCTTAAACAAAGTATTTGCCACTTTACATAGAGACGTATTAAACTATATAGGTAAAGGTTTAAGTGACAACAAACCTACTTATATTGATGTCTTAACATATATCCTACTCAAAAAGGGACGTTCGTCTATTTTCCCCAGTGACGAGGATGTTAAAACGGACTTTGCCACACGCCAAGTGTACAAGATTCCGGCAAATGCACGAATGTTCATATTGGAACGTTTGGAAAACAGGGATAATAACGAACGTCATGATGTTGTAAAAGGACTTTCAGAGAAGAAAATTTCCATTGAGCACATAATGCCTCAGACGCTTTCGGATCAATGGAAAAATGATTTAGGCCCAGAATGGGAACGCATACACCAGACATATCTTCACACTATGGCTAACCTTACACTAACAGCCTATAACTCACAATACAGTAACCTTACATTCCTTGAGAAGAGAGATATGGAGAAAGGGTTTAAGGAGAGTGCTTTCAGATTAAACAATTATCTCAAATCTTGTGATAAATGGACTGAGGATGAACTGAAAGAAAGGCAAAAGGAACTATTGGGCGTTTTTATGAAATTATGGCCGATGCCGTCAACCACATTCAAGCCTACTAAGCAAGAGGCAGAATCTGCATCATTAGAAGATGATGATTTTGAATTTACTGGTAAAAAACTGCAAGCATATATACTGTATGGAGTTCGATACACGGTAAACACTTGGAAAGACATGTTGATTCAGGTATGCAATCACATTTTATTGAAAAGACGCTCTACTATTGAGTGGTTATGCGCAAATGAAAAATCTGGATTTTCAACAACCCCAGAATCATGGAGAAGAGAGCTTGGCCCGAATATGTACTTATGGACCGATAATAGCACACAGACAAAGATAAATATTCTGCACGGTTTGTTTGAAGAATGCAATATTCCCTCCTCTGAACTAATTTTTGAATTTAGGTCTGACATTTGTGATGAAGATGAAGAATAATATTTAATGCAAAAATGGCTCTGACTCCGCTTTGGTTTCAGAGCTATTTTTGTACCGTAATTCTGATATTCAAGAAATTACATTTAATTTTACTTTCCAAAATGGAGGTACAAACCGAGAATGGTGATAAAAATTATCAACTTACACATTCTCAGACATTCACCAATCTACTGGTCGTACTTCCTTAGAGTTTCAGACCATCGATAATCAAAGATATATACACCTGCTGTGTGCGAAAAATATCTTAGTCCTTAAATCTAAATGTTGTATTATTCTATTCTTACCATCCCTGCCAACTGAATGAAATAATCATTTGACCAGATGTCAAGTTCTTTTGGATTGCGCACGAAAGGCAGGACATCTGCCTTTACTTGCTTTATATCAGCTGTAGAAAGACGCTCAATGAGTTTCTCTTTGAATAATTCTGGAGTAATATCCTCATTGTTAAACTGCTTGCATCTTTCTGCCAAATGGGTAAAATCCAACGGAACATTATGGCGTACATACCATTCAAAGTCGTACCAATCACGACCTTTTACTCTGTTCTTCCACGCACGATATACTAAGGCGTGCATCTTGCCTGCAAACAAGTCGGGAAGTGTAAAACAACGGGTCATAAATGAATATGGCTGAAGCAATAGCTTCTGTTCCGTCTTGAAGTTCAACGGTGGGCAAGTATCTACTTCTATCTTTATCTTTATAGATTTCTCTGTTTGGAAAGTCACATCATACACATCGGTATTATCTTTAAGAAATGCCGATTCGACCTTTCCGAAATTCCTCTTGTCTTTTTTCTTTATTTCAACCTCACGGCCTACCATTGTAAAAGCATCAACGATAGCAGGAAAGTATTTCGTAAAATCGAACTTATCATCTTGCGTAAGCAATGAAAAATCCATATCCTCACTGAAACGCTGTAAGCCATGAAAGATTCTCAAGCAAGTTCCACCATAGAAAGCCGCCGACTCAAAAAAGCCTCCGGCATACAAGCCAGCAAGTATCACTTGTTGGTTCACTTCAAATATAGCGTTTCTCTTCTGTTGCTCTGTTGTTAAATCATAACGGGAGAGCATATTGTCGAATATTTCATTTTTCATCGTCTTAAGAATTTTAAAAGTGTCGAAATTGAATCGGCCTTTTTGCCAACTTTTATGTAGTCTTCGAATATGGTTTTATCCATCTTATTGAACTCATCCATATCCATACGAATATCCTGTTCAAGATATGTTTCCACATCTTTCATATAGCGAAGATTGACCTGCGAGGAATTGGCAATCAAATCACACAAAGCCTTTTCCGGTGATGCAATAAGAAAAGCATAATTATCCTTATACATACTCCTTACTCCTATTGGAAATGCTATTTTTGAGATATGTTTGTAGTCATAACAGCCGACCGGAGTTTGAAAGCTACGCGAATGCTTTACCGTCATTGATTGATGAACATATACAGCCTCGGGGATAAGTCCATAATATCGTAGTGCAGTAGACATTGAAATATACGAAGGTGTATAGAGATGATTGGCTATCAACTCACTCGATAGGGTCTTTCCTGAATATTCGGGGTTGATCACATAAAGTCCTCGCTTCAATCTGATGATAATCCCTTGCTTTTCGAGCCAGGTTACTTTCTTGTCAGCAGACTTAAGTTCTGGATATAACGATTCAATGATTGAAGTCGTTACTGGAATGGTTCCTATTTCATTTAATTGCCTGTCCATACTGCAAATATAGTAATATTTTGAACAATAAAAGAAATAATACTTCTTTTTCTGTTCAAAATATTACTACTCGGACAATCTTAAAAAATAGCGACCGCTGCCACATAAGGCTGTTGTTTGTAACAATCACCGAAACACTGACCACTTACAACTGAACTACCTCAAGGCTCTTATAGCTGGAGAAAAGGCCATCAGTTCGACCGAAGTGATGCATCGCTATCAAATCTCTTCAACGACCTCAATATCCCGCTCAAAGATTGCCTTTATCAAGAATGATATATTGGATAATAAGGCTGGTGATATCTCGTTCCAGGACCCGATTTATGCCTATTGGTTGAAGAGTGAGTACTTTGCAAAATAATCATAATGCCCACCCTTGTTTCAGAGCCATTTTTGTACCTTTTCTCATCAAAAAACGCCATTTTTCACAAGTTTTTGTACCGCACATTTTGATATTCAAAAAATTACACTTACTTTTACTTTCCAAAATGGAGGTACAAGCCGAGAATGGTGCTAAAAATCACTAACTTACACATTCTCAGATACTTGCCAACCTACTGGTTGTACCTTTTAGAGCGCTATACTATTGATAATCAATGATGTACACATACTGCATCGGAAAATGACGTAATTGTCACAATCCGTCAGAATCTATTACAATTCGTTAGTACAGCGTGCTTTACAGCATGCTTTTTCCATACCCTTACTGATGGATTCTAACGGATTCTGACCCCTTTTTCGCCCATTTTTGTATCCCGATTCTATTTCGCCATCGACCGGGACCGAAAGCGCGAGATAAGAGATGGAGGATTTACACGTCAGTACACGTCGATACACGTCGATACACGCTTTTGGCGAAATAATTGGCGAAATAACCACTTATATAAAGCCGGTATGAGCAGTAACATTCAAATTGAAAAAGTCTGTCAGTGGTGCGGAAAAAACTTCATTGCCCGGACTACTCAGACTGCGTACTGTTCCAAACGATGCGCTGAACATGCCTATAAGGATAGAAAGCGCAAAGAGAAAATGGAACGGTGCAAAGAAGAGGTGCGTCGAGTTCAGACCGGGATGAAAGAAATTGACGAGAAAGAATTTCTCACTCCCCGTCAGGCAGCTCAGTATCTTGGTCTTTGCTATAAGACCTTTTACATCTATATCAATAAAGGTGTAATCAAGGCATGGAAACTCAACCGTAAGACCCTTGTCAAGCGAAGCGATATTGACACTCTATTCGCTGCGACGGAACGGACAACCATTGCACGAGAGTAAACACCAATTTCTGAGTTTTACACTACACAGGAAGTTCTTGACAAATATCAGGTATCTAACGGCTGGTTTTGGAAAGTCTGTAAAGAAAAGAAAATCCCAAAGACCGTGTATCGTGGGAAAAACATGTGGAGCAAAGCCCATGTTGACCGGGCATTTGCAAAGAAACCAACTCCGGAGGGAATCACAGAGTGGCACACTGTTGCTGAAATCCAAGAGAAATTCGGAATGACACTATCAGCCATATACAACCTTGCTTCCAAGGAAGGAATTCCGAAAACTAAAGTCGGTAAAGAAGTTCGCTATTCAAAGAATCATTTTGATGTGGCTAAAGTCGTGGCAGAGCCTGAACCTCCGGCTGAATACACGATTGCCGAGGCTATGGCAAAGTTTGGCATGACAAGAGACCAGCTCTATCACTATGTCAAGACATACAAGATAACCCGTACCAAGAGAGGCAAGTTTACCTATCTCTCCCGCAAAGAACTGGATGATTTGCTTGCGCCACCTACGATTTAGCCGAATCCGGCTATAGTGGTGCGATGGTGGCTGATTCCACCATGCAAACACTACCGAACTTTGCGTCAAACTTTTAACTCTTTCAAGATACAATGAATACCTGCACTAAAGTTTTCCTTCGTAAAAAAGAAATATCGGGCGACCGCATTCGCTCTACCTCGACTTCTATCCCCAGATCCGAAATCCTCACACCAACAGGCTCAGCCGCCGTGAGGGCTGGGAATCTACCTCTACGGACATCCAGCTAATGCCCGTGAACGAGAGTTCAACGCCTCCATGATGGAAAAAGCGGAGGCTATCCGCTGTCGCCGCTTTGAGCAGTTGCTCAACGAGCAGTTCGGCTTCCTCGATAAAGAGAAGCTCCGCATCGACTTTCTGGAATACTTCCGCAAGAAGTGTTTCAAGAAATACCAGAAGTGGAAGATTGTCTATCAGCACTTCTATGATTTTTGCGACGGTACATTTACCCTCGCAAAAATCAATGAGGACTTCTGCAAGAAGTTTCAGGCTTACCTTCTTAAAGGTGGCCGTCGTGACGGTCGCAAGAGCAAGCTCGCCCACAATTCAATCGTCGGTTACTTTGTTATACGATGCAAAATTAAAGACAGGTTGTATCAAAATGCGATACAGTATCAAATTTCATAATGAACCCGAGAATTTTTTGACGGGGTTGCCACGTTCAAGGTTGTCGTGATTGCTCCATTGGCGCGCCTGAGAATCGGCGAGAGTTTTTTCGTTCTGTTGTCGGAGTTTTAATAGAAGGCGTTCTCTTGCAAGAGCCTTATTCTGCGATTGGGTGCGTTCATCAGAGCATTTAACTGATAGTCCGGTTGGGGTATGAATTGCTCGCACTGCTGTCTCGACTTTGTTGACATTCTGACCGCCCTTGCCTCCCGATCGACAGGTTTCATAAATAATGTCAGATTCATCAATCTGTGGAAGCGACACTTCATCGAAGAAGTTGATGCCTACAAACCAGTTGCTGCGTTTGTGTCCCGGACGATAGGGATTCTTGGTTGAACGCCAAAGTATCGTGCCTTGCCACTCGTCAATAACAGACTGGTGGATTGATTCTTCCGTGGCGAATGTCATTGACATGAAGCACCCATGCGCCTGATTGTGAGGCTCACAGTCGGCGAGTCGCAGCGAAGAGAAAGCCTTTAGCAATTCGCGGGCAACGAGCGTGACGGCTCTGGCACATTCCACCGGACCCCGTCCGGCTGTAATCTGTATATATTTTTTCATTCTCCGTTGTCTTTGATGTTAAGTTTAGGTTTTATCATAGCGATGACCTCGACTGTCGGCCGGATAAGTTCGAGTATCTCCCCGGTTGGTTTGTATGCCATCGGGGATTCATCAAGAGTACCTGGGCAGACCGATGATGAATAGATGCCTGTCATTGAATTTTCAAATTCGTTCAACGATATTTGCTTTTTGGCTTGGGCTCGGCTCATTATGCGTCCTGCACCATGCGGAGCGGTATTGAGCCACTGCTCATTACCTTTTCCTATACAGATAGCAATGCCGTCGCGCATATTAAACGGGATTGACACTTTACAACCCTCGGAAGCATCAATCGCACCTTTGCGTAACATAGGCACGTCGTCCGTTACCGATATATAATTGTGAGTGGTAACGATTGATTCGACACATTTTGCCTTGCACAACTTTTTGAGAATGGCGAAAATGCGGTCACGAATTATCTGATGGTTATACAGAGCGTATGCCTGGGCTATAATCATATCCGAGAGATAACCGCGCAAAGCATCGCCCCAAAGATAGCCGATGTATTTCGCTCGTTTGGGATTCTGTGCAATATTTCGCCAGTGATTGGCAACTTTGACTCCGAGATTCCGAGATCCACAGTGAATAGTCAGCCATCCGTCGCCTAATTCGGAGTCTTCTCCATATTCTATGAAATGATTGCCGCCACCGAGTGTTCCGAGACTTTTGTAGAAGATACCTTCCTGAAGTTTTATGCGACGGCAGAAGTCGGTGATGAAACGTCCATCAATGCGAGGAGCCTCATTGATAAGGTCAGGGGTAGCCGAACGGGCCTTCTGATACTGTGAGTTCAGAAAGCGGAACAATTCTTTTTCATTGAGTGAGTTCTTTTGGCAAATATCCGTGCCTGTCGGAATTACCTCGCGGATGCGATGGTCGAGCAACGGAAAGTCATTGGGGTTGATAGCAAACGAAAGTCGGTGCATGGAAATGGTACAACCAATGTCAACTCCTACATGGTCAGGATTGACATACATTCCGATTGGATAGGCTGTGCCTACATTGCATGAACTCCCGGCGTGAACGTCGGGCATTTGCACGATGGGCACACCCTCCATTGCCGGATGATCGCACAGTTCAGTTATCCAGTCGAGAGCTGACTGCTCTATATTATCGGTGAATATTTCAGCCGATGTTGTTTTTCCATTTATATTCATGCCGCAAAGTTGAGATGTGCGTGCGCAATGGATTTGCGCACTACTGAAAAATTTGCTACTTTTGTAAAAAATATCTGATTATGCCTATCAATCGCGCCACTCTCATACGAATTTCCACCATTGACAAGTGTCTCCAGAACCATTATCGCCGCTGGACTATCAACGACTTGATTGACGCCTGTACCGATGCGTTGGCGGAATTTGAAGGGCGAAGTAATCCAGTGAGTCGCCGCACGTTTCAGAACGACCTTGCACTGATGCGAAGCGACCGTTTGGGCTATAATGCCCCTATAGTGGTTCGAGAAAACAAATATTATGAGTACGAAGACCCCGATTTCAGCATCACGCATCTACCGCTGAATGATGAAGGTCTTGATGCTCTCAACTCAGCTCTTGACATATTGCGACAGTTGCAGGGTTTTCCGCAGCTGGCTTCTTCTATCGACACAATAAGCAAACTCAACGAGCAGATTTCGCGACATACTGGCACGTCGGTTTCGGCTATGGATATGGAGCATGTGGCAGGATACAGGGGGGCAAAATTTATAGGCGACATATATGACGCTGTGCGCAAACAGCAGACTATCATTATCGAATACCAGTCGTTCAAGGCTCGAAAATCCGAGGCTTTGGTGGTATATCCCTATTTATTGAAGGAGTATCGCAACCGATGGTTTCTTATAGGCGAAAAGGCCGCCAACCGCTCTCCGCAGGTCAATATTTTTGCTCTCGACCGCATACAGTCGGTTGCGCTTGACAAAGAACATCCGTTTAAGAAATGTGTTGACTTCGACCCGGAATACTTCTTTGATGACACAATCGGAGTGACCAAAGGGATTCATGACAAGGCGCGGCGTGTGGTTATTAAAATCGACCGCCAACAGGCACCATACGTCGAGTCAAAGCCATTCCATAAATCGCAGAAAGTGGAGCAACGTTTCCGCGACGGCTCAATCCAACTCTCTCTAAAGGTCGTCATAAACAACGAACTGGAGCGTTTGATTCTCGGCTACGGAGGTCATGCCGAAGTCATTGCTCCACCGGAGTTCCGCGCCCGAATTGCAGAGAGCGTCAGCATAGCCGCATCACATTATAATCGAGCAAAAGAATAGCGTCCAATCATTCATTACCTTCGAAAAAATCAGAAGAGAACCATGCAACAATATCCCAATTATCGGGTGTCACCGATAGGACGGTATCTTTAGACGCGAGATACACTTCATTACGCAATTTTTGATCTTCGGTCTGCTCTATTCGCCTATATTCAGGCGCTATTTCAATATTGCCGTCTCCATCTTTGACACCCCAAAGTCCATTTTCGGCTTGGAAAAGAGTCAGGGGTTTGGTGCCGATAAAATTCGGACCGATCTCGGGCTTCGGCTTATATTTGCCCGGTTGATGTCGTTTGCGTTTAGGCATTTTCACTATGATTATGTTAGGGGTACTGAAGATGGTGTAATTTGCGTTCATAATCGAGCCATTGGAGAATATGACGCCGTTTTGTTCCTTGATTCCGTGTTGGGCATGAATATGACCGAATAGGTGGGCTTTGAGATTAAGGTCGGATAGCTTCATTAGAATCTCTTCGGATCCGTAGTTGATACCATCATCATAATCAAGTATGCCGTAAGCTGGAGAATGAGTAATCAATATATCGGTATCGCCGGGAATTTTCTCATAGTTGCGGCTCTGTCGCTCGGTTATGCAATCTTCCAGAAACATCGGAACACCATAAAACTTAACACCATCAATTTCAACTCCTGAGTTGGAGAGTTGATGCACGTTGTCAGGGAGTCCGTCAATATTTGCTCCATAGAGGCAATCGTCATGGTTGCCACAGATAAAGATTTTGTGTTTGTATGGCAAGTCACAAAACCAGTTGAGGAAATCAAGGGCTTCCTGTTCGGTCCCTACCATACAGAAATCACCGGAATGTACTACCACATCAGCCTCGGGTAAATCCCGGAGTCGATGGTGGCAGTTGTGAGTATCAGAAAGATGGAGTATTTTCATTAAAGAAGTCCTGATTCGATTGCGTTGAGTGCTTCCTTATCGGAATATACAAAGGCATTTATGAAGTTAATGTCCGGATAGCGTTCTGTAAGTTCTTCGTTATTTAGAACTTTAACCGACATATCAGAAAGTGATTTAAGTGCCTCGGTTGCTTTTGCCAATTTGCCTGACCCCTCGAATACGAAAGGAAGAGTTACGATTAACGCCACATTGCCAATACCATCTGATTTGGCTGACTTTGCTGCAATCTCTGCAAATCTACTGCCTGTCATGCCACCGAGACCGGCAAGGATGTAGAGCTTTTCTACTCCCCTCAGTTTCTCTGTCGGGAAGGAGTCGGACTCACGTTGAAGATGCAACGTTTCAAATCCTTTTTTACCCAGTTCTGAAAGGCGTTCCATATCGGAATCGGCAAAAAGATATGTAGCCTCTTTAACCCAATGCGCATTGGCAACGCGCATTATCGTTTCAGCCATATTGCAACCGGCACCACCGACTGCAAGAATCATTGTCTTACTCATAGTTTGGTATATTTACAGCTCTAATTCTTTATGCGGGAATACGTAGATTCTTTGAGCAGTGGTTTCAGAAGGCATTTCTCCTAATCCAGTGTCAATTTTAACAAGTGGTTTTACAACAACAGAATCCCAGTCCCAATCCTATAGGTCAGAGACAAATTTATCTATCGTCTTGTAATGCTTTTGAGGCTTGGCAAAAATTTTAGCTTCAGTAATGTCAAACCACGGATCTCTTATAGCCGCGAAATACTCACCGTCGTTAAGAAGGATCACAGGCCATTTATCGCAAAATAAATCTGCGAATGCTCGTGGATTGTCAGTGTGGATAGGAATAATGGCTTTGGGATCCAGCTCTGTAATTAACTCATCGAGACTCTTCATGTCGCAGTGACCGCTGGTGTGCATATACCTATAATCATCGCCGACAGATTTTGCAAGAGCAGGATTATAAGCTGCTTTAGACACATCGAGGTATCCGTTCCACATAGAGAGGTATTTTACTCTGCCTTCATCCGGAAGTTGATTCAGCAATTTGTCAAACCGCTCTCCCTGTCTTGCAACAAGTACATAACCATGTTTCGAAACGAAATCTATAAATTTATCATTGGCAATAAATTCAGTTCCTCGTTGTATAAGCTTCTGAGGCTTCTTGCCTTCTATGTAATTATACAGTGACGATTTGCTCCAGATTTTATCCCGTCCGGCGACTATATCCATAATGCGCTTCTGATAGGCATCCACATAGAACGGACGGTTTGCTCTGATAGCAGCATGATACAGACCAAACAGGCGGTCTATATTGGTTGACGAGACATAGGCCACATTATATTTGTTCTCGGTGAAAGCCTCTTCAAAATCCTTTTGAAGTTCATGCTCCGGTATAAGAGTAGCTTCTGGTCTATTGACATTTGTGGCTTCACATACAATGTAATCAGCTCTCTCTACATATCTTTCAATAACCGTTGACAATTTTCCGCTGCGGAAACCATGTTTGCGGAAATCTCCAGTATGGAAAACCTTCAATTCTTTAGCCTCAATGCAGAACGCATAAGCATCAAAAGCTGAGTGGTCAACCACTATTGGGGTAATATCAAATTCACCGAAAGTGAAATGTTTTCTTGGGACGAAGGTGTTGACATTGTTAAGACGCTCGGCCATCTTACGATGCTCTACACTTACTGTGCTTAAATGATTTGCAAGTTCTGATGCTATTTCTTTAGCCATCTTGCCCATATATATGGGCAGCTCTGGCGGTAGTTCGGTGATTTTGCCGATATGATCGCCATGATAGTGCGTGATTAACAGAGCACTTTTTTGTAAGTCGCCACAGGTCAATCCATCTATCTCCAACTTTTTGTCAGACATAGGTGCGCCCGGTAGCTGTTCGCCGTAATCGACAAACAGTTTCCACCCATTAGACTCGTATTCGGTTACGCATCCTCCTATCTGATTGGAGCCGCGATGAACTGTGATTCTCATTTTTTAATTTCAGATAAGAATGTGCCGGAAAACTCAAAGTTGTGAGTCTCTGAAAATTTCTGGGGATTATAGTATAGGCTATGGCAATGCAACTTGAAATTTGTGCCGGGAACTTCAAGAACTTTATTCTCGAATGTTTCGGTAATGCCTTCTGGCATTATGGTCACTACCTCTATATCAAAATGGTCTAAACATCTTGAATTTCTGTTTCGCTTGGTCTTATGGCCCATAAAAAATTCCATCCAGTCAGGCTGTTCAGTCAATAATTTCGCCACAAAAGTAGCATAAGTTATTGCCTGAGACATCGCTGTTTTCTGACTTTCTGAGGCTTTATTCTCATCCTTGATTTCAATGACACACAAGCGTGTATGGCAGTTACCTTCCGTCTTTATTCGTGCCAACATATCAATGCCTCCACCGCTGTATTTGACATACTCTGGATTATGAGTACTGGCTTTTAATGGAGTTGGCATCTGAAAAAAGTTTCCATGCAAAAGAACTGGCTGGATGTTATGAAGAACTTTCTCTGCGCCTATCCTTTTACGGAATTCTTGAAGAAGTGCATTTTCTACTTCATGTTCAGGACTCTTTGTTTTGGTTTCTAAAGACAGATGTTTGAAAAACGCGCGGAATTTTGAAGCCTCTGCTGAATCCCAATCTACGGCTTCTTTATATTTTAGCGGACATCCTTTAATATCATGAGTTGTAGATTCCTCAACAACACATTGTAGTGTCACTTTGTCAGTTCTTCCAACTTTCACTTTGCCAACGTTCTGTCCTTTGAAACGGAGATAGTAATTTTTATTATTACGATCTCCTACTGTCGTATAAACAGATAGCCCTTGAGGTTTTGCGAAACCTTTGGCTATTTTGTCCGGATTTGACCAAATGTCAGAAAGGTATCCTTTATACCTTTCTTGCCATTCACTATTGGCCTTCAGTATTTCGAGGGTTTTGTTTATTATATTTAACATCTGATATGATTTAAAATAATTACAAATTTAGTGATTTTCAGAGGGTTTACAAAGTAGTTTGTTGTAATTCTCCATACCGAGTATTGATTTTAATTCATCCTCGGTGATGAAGTTGCCAGTGTCTCCGGCACAGGTGTTCCATCTCGAAGTGATTGAGACGATTTTGTTTTCAGGGCTGACTTCAACAGCGATGAGTGAATATCCGAATCGGTCACGGGGGAAACCGAATCCCGGAATACAAGGCACGTCCCACCACTCTCTGTTACCACAGAAGTAGAAACGGTTGCCATTGACAGTATAGGTATTGAATGACTCTTCTGAAATAACGATACACCAAGATGTCATATCGAGATATTGACGAGCCTCAGCATAACTTCCAATATAACTGACTGTATAGTCAAATTCAATCTTTGGCTCTTCAACTGGAGTAATAGGTGCCATTCCTATGATTTCACAAACCGTTTCAGGGGTAGCTTCATTGAAAGTGTTGTCGAAAAAGTCAAAACCGGGTGTTTGGTCAAGGACCTTTAGAATAAGTCGCACACGGCTTACATCATCAGGATTGTTGATGTCGATAAGTCCTGCAATGTTCCATATCAAAAGACCAATAGCAAATTTTGACAGTCGGCTCTTCAGTTCAGGAAACAATGCAAGATAGTTGTCCACCTCGCTCTCTGACCCAAGCTCGGCAAACCACCATGTTATTTCTTTTCTGTATTGTTCTTCCATAATCACAATGCAAAGTTAATAATGTGGTGTCCCATTTTTCGAGACACCACAAAAAAATTAGAGATTTATGACTATAACACGACGACCGAGTCGCTGGGCTTCTTTGATGGTATGATAAGTTCCCTTGGGCTCAGCGGAAGGAAACGCGATAACGGTTGATGCCTCTTTTACGATTTGAGTATTACGCTTCAAAGTTGCATCTCGTCCATAAACGTCATACTGCGGAGCGAACTCCATGTAGGGTTTGTGATGGCGGGCCGCGAATAATTTGGCGAAAGTGTCAACTCCTTTTGCGCCACCGGAGATTACCATCTGAATCTCGTCGGGATTGATTTTGTCGAGCAAGAGCTTCTCCCACTCCTGATAGGTTACACCCGGATTTCGAGTGCCAACGATTGCTAATTTCATACTTCTCTTTTTGTGTTGTTACTCTTCTTTAATACGATGAAGGATTTTAACCAAATGTAAACATTAGTTAAAATTATTCTATTTTTCAAGTTTCCTCGTATCGTATAATTGAAATACTGCTTATATTTCAATTATTTACAAGTTAAGAATATTTAACAGGTAGTAAAATTTCATGCTGTACCGTAAAATGCGCCACCATTGGTGTAATTTTGCGCTCATAGAAGAATGTCGTGTTTCTTTTTTTAATGCGCAAAATGGTTGCGCAACGACAATCTATCTTTGCATCGAAATATTAAAAACATCAGAATATGAAGACAATAGAAGGGCATAACGTAAAGATATTTACGGACAACATCGAAGAGAATGCCTTGGAGCAGATTAAGGAACTCCTTTCGATTGATGTGTTTTCCGACAAGAAGATACGCATTATGCCTGACGTTCATGCCGGGGCAGGCTGCGTCATTGGTTTCACAGGCGACCTCGGTGATAAGGTCATTCCCAATATAGTGGGCGTTGACATCGGTTGCGGTATGCGCATCCTCAATCTCGGCAAACTCTCCGAAATTGACTTTCACGCATTCCATGAGCATATTCGTGGCAATGTGCCATCGGGTATGATTGTGCGCGAAGACCGTTTCGGATTCAAACCCCTTGTCGGAGAGGAAATGGATATTTATCGTGAGGCTAAGCAACTTGTGATCGAACTTTACTGCTACCGTGAGATAAAAGACTCCGGACGTATCAACAAGGCAATCGGGTCGCTCGGTGGTGGCAACCATTTCATCGAGCTTGACAAGGATGATGAGGGGAATGTTTACCTTGTGATTCACACCGGCTCGCGCAATCTCGGCAAGCAGGTGGCCGACATCTATCAGGCAAAAGCCGTGAAACATCTTACCGACGGAGCCGACGAGTTTGAAGAGATAATCAAACGCACCATTGAGGAATACAAGGCAGCAGGTCGTCGATCTGAATTGCAGAGCGTCATAAAGAAGATGCACAAGGAACATCAGGAAGCGGAACCACGCCTCCCTGCCGCTCTTTGCTATGTCGAGGGTGAAGGGCGTGAGCACTATCTCCACGATATGCGTCTTTGTCAGCGATGGGCTGTACTCAACCGTAAACTTATATCTCTATTGCTCATGCGGTTCTTTCCCGGGGTGGAGGTCAAAGAGGAATTTGAATCGGTTCACAACTATATCAGCGATGATAACATCATCCGCAAAGGCTCTATCTCGGCAGCCTTGGGCGAACGTTGCATTATTCCTCTGAATATGCGCGATGGTTCGTTGCTCTGCACTGGGAAGGGCAATCCTGACTGGAACTGTTCAGCGCCCCACGGTGCCGGACGAGTATTGAGCCGGACTCAGGCCTACGAGAAAATAACGATGGAAGACTTCGAGGCATCCATGCAAGGCATCTATTCGGAGTCAGTCAACGACTTCACTCGCGACGAGTCGCCGATGGTCTATAAACCGGCAGAAGAAATCATTGCCAACATAGGTGACACCGTCTGCATAGACACCATCATTCGTCCAATCTTTAATTTCAAAGCGTCATGAATTTCACAACAATCGGGAGTATTTTTGATGAAGCAGAAAACGAATTTGAACCTCAGGAAATGAAAGAGCCAGTCGAATTCATAGGTAATTTTGCCCATTCAAAAAGTCGCAAATGCGAAAACCTTATTACTGAAGCAGCAACTATTCTTGAAGAATATGGTTGGAGAAATGAATTTGCCATGTATTATCATAAGGATAAGACTCAAGTAAGGCTTTATCTCCGCATGGATTACGTCGCAAGTTGTTACCTCGACGGGACATGGGATAATATCAAGGAAAGAATCCCATATATAATTCCTTTACTATTAGCTACAATAGAACCCCGTCAAGAGAAAAATCTCGGCGTGATTTGGATTGATCGACAAGTAACAAAGTTGGACTGGTCAAAGCCTGAGGGTTCTATGAATATGTAAATATAAAAACTGTGATATTATGAAATCAATACAATCTCCCGATGGAGTCGCACTCCTGATGGAAAATCTTTGGCTCCGCCATAAAGCTGGGATGAAGCAGCGTCCATGCAATGTCTTTATGGTAGAACTGCCTCCACCGACAGAAGAAGAGTTGGCGGAAGCTCGTAGAACGACACTGGAGAATGACCGTCCGGATGATGACCCCGAGGAACTATATGGCGCATGGATTTAACAGACCGTGACAAATGAAGAAATTTTGACTTCGATTCATGATTATATCCAATCCTGTATCACAAAATGTGACAGGATTTGATTAAATTTGCAGCGTTAAACTCAAACAGATATGAACCAACTACAAAAATACACTTGGCTGATTGATACAATCCGCCGTGCCGGGAAGATTTCTCATAAGGATCTTTCCGACCGTTGGGAGCGTTGCAAGGATTTGAGCGACTGCAAGCCGCTTCATCGCGCCACGTTCAACCGCTGGCGCGATGCAATCTACGAGCAGTTCGGGATAATGATTGACTGTCAGAAAGTTGGCGGTTATCTATACTATATCTCAAATCCGGAGGATATTGACGAGGACAAACTCAAAAAGTGGATGCTCGATTCCTTTGCAGTCGGCAATATAATCGGAGAGAATCTCTCTTTGAAAGGCCGCATATTGGTTGACGAAATCCCTTCATGCCGCGATCATCTGACCACAATCCTTGATGCGATGAAGGAGAACCGGGTCGTGAATATCACATATCGCCCTTTCAAGAAGGAACGTAACTATACATTCCCCATTGAGCCATATTGCGTGAAACTGTTTGATAACCGTTGGTATGTGCTCGGTCACAACAACCGTGACGAGATAAAGATTTACGCCCTTGACCGTCTGGAGAGCGTAGAACCGACATCAACGCTCTTCAAGTTGCCAAAGGATTTTGATGCCACAGAGTATTTCTCGACAAAATTCGGCGTGGTCATTGGATATGATGTCAAGCCGGAGAGAATTGTGATTCGTGCCAACGAAGACCACAAACACTATCTGAAAACCCTTCCGCTGCATCATAGTCAGCGACTTATCGAAGACTATGGCGAGTACGCCGACTTTGAACTCTATCTCTCGCCGACGTATGACTTCGTAATGAAGTTGCTCCATGTCGGCGCGATGATAGAGGTCGTTAGTCCGGCTTCTTTGCGCAGATCAATGAAGGGCTGGATTTCAGAGATGTATGAACTGTATAAGAATGACTGACAATGCAAGACTTTGTAGCAATAGACTTTGAAACAGCCAATGGCCGACGCTCCAGCGTGTGTAGTGTCGGCATCGTAATAGTTCGTGACGGTGTGATTGTTGACAGATTCTACAGTCTTATTCAGCCTGCCCCCAATTATTATACATATTGGACTACTGAGGTCCACGGACTCACCCGTCGGGATACTGACGGACAACCGACATTCCCGGAAGTGTGGGCGCAGGTGGCAGAGAAAATAAAAGGCCTGCCGCTTGTAGCACACAACCGTCCTTTTGATGAGAGTTGCTTGAAGGCAGTATTTGAGGAGTATGATATGGAATATCCCGGTTACGAATTTCATTGCACACTCGCTGCCTCCCGTCGCTGTCTTGACATTCCGAGCCATCAGCTCCATTTATCGGCAGCCGCCTGTGGTTATGACATGGAAAACCACCATCATGCGCTTTGTGATGCCGAGGCTTGTGCTGCTATAGCGTTGAAATTACTTTAATCATTCGTTTGAATAAATCAGATATAATATGAGACAAAACGAATCTTTTACAATTAGACTAAAAGCCTTGCTTTCACGTCTTGACGATATGCAGGGAAACTACTCATCAGATGAGGATAAAGCTTTATCCGATTTAGATGAGATTAAAGAGGAACTTGAAGAAATAAATGAGCAGTTGTTTCATTTTGAGGATCATTTATACACCGGCGATAAAGACCCGAATTATTTTGTCAAAAAAGCGGAAGAATGTCGTAAAGCACGGAAATTAAGTAATCGTATTGAGCAAAAAATTGTCAATTTACGTAGGGAAATCACCGGATATGATGAGCGTGAGATTATGCAGATGATGTATCCCAATGAAGATGTAGATTCTGAAGATTTTGAAGACGGATTTGACATAGAGGACTTTTACGACGAAGACTAAAAATCTTTTTGGTGTCACCAAATCTGATACACCGCTGTTCTACCTTTGCAGAGTAACCATCAAAATATTAGATATGGCACTCTTCAAAGTAACCACAAAACGTCTCCTTCTTAGCGGAGGCAAGCGACTCGAAGCCGGCATGACTGCCGAAGTTTCTTTCAATGGAAGCACGCTTCCTTTTGCCAACTCAACCGTAAAGGCTGAGATTCAGCGCCAGTTCAAGATGAAATACAACGTGGATTTCCCCGTTGGCTACATGAACGGCAACGAATTCAAAGTAGAGAAACTCTAACTTTGCCAGCAAATCTATGCAGTGATAGCCAACCCTTAGCTATCACTGCATTCCATTATAATAAACTGTAATCACGATAAGATGAATGATTCGGAATTATTTGACCGATATGCCCGTATGAATTTACCCACCAGTTTTCGCGTAATTGGTATCGGGGAGGCAACAAAAGAAATAATTGAGACAGTAAAGTCATACGGATACGATTGTGTGTCCGCCACAGTATTAACCGAACCCTTTGAGTGTGTCCCAACCGATGAGGATAAAATGGTAATCATTGTGGTGAAAGACAACGAAGATCATGCGAACAGTATTGCCAAAACATTCCATGATGCCGGAGTCCTGACCCTTGGTTTGCTTGACAATGCCGATTTTGATTGTTATGACAGCGTGGTGTCCGAAGCCTCTTGCGCTGAGTACCCAGACATCATAAAGGCAATCCTCCAGCCGATAGTAACACAAGGTATGATTGCCTATGACTTTAACGATTTGCAAACCACTCTAACTGACGCAAAGCATTTCCTCCTAAAGTCAGTAACACGGTGTGGTAATGAGCGTGTCGCAGAAGCGATTGGTGACATTAAAAGAGCATTGTCTTCATCTAAGCTCGATAAAATAGAACGCCTTTCGATTTTTCTGTATTTCAATAAGGAAGGGGAACTGCCATTGGTAATGCAAGAAATGACTGCACTGACCGATATCATTAGTGAATTGCCGGAAAGCGTTTATGCCATTTGGGCAGTCTATCCCGATGAAAGTATGAAAGATGACGAGGTCAAAGTCACGATACTTGCTGCTGGAAAGGAACTGTAGAATGGATAAAGTAATTCAGAAACAGTTGGCACTACTCAAATTCGCCATACTCCCCGGCATATTGGGGGGCATAGCCTGCTTTATCGGGCCACCTCATTCAGCCTTGATTAAAGCAAATATCGGTGTTGTAATCGGATTTGCTCTCCAGCACAAGTATATGCGCCCCGTATTGAAAGAGTTAATGAAAGCATCGGATGATTTTTTGACCAAAATATAAGAAAAGGATAACCTGTATCTAAATCTGCTACATGTCGGAGCTAATTTTGCGGTGAGCATTATTGACCCCGTTTTTTATTATGGCAAAGAAAGTTAGAACTAAATCACTATTTCCGTCAACTCCGAAAGAGCACATTCGTCAGCTTGTCGAATGGATGTCGCAGGGAGTCTATGAAAAGGAACAGATTATAGCCATGGCACTGCTGTGCGCTGTGGCTGGAGAAAATATGTTCCTTCTCGGCCCTCCCGGAACAGCCAAAAGTATGGTTTCGAGTCGTTTGAAAATGGTATTCAAGGATGGCAAGTCATTTGATTACCTGATGTCTCGATTCAGCACTCCTGATGAAATATTCGGACCCATATCAATTTCACGATTAAAGAACGACGACCGTTATGAACGACTGACCGCAGGATATTTGCCAGAGGCTGATGTTGTGTTCCTCGATGAAATATGGAAAGCGGGGCCGTCTATCCAGAACACCCTTCTGACTGTAATAAACGAACATATCTTCCATAATGGAGGACAAATAATGCGCACGCCAATGAAAGTGCTTATTGCTGCCTCTAACGAACTTCCGGCAAAAGATGAAGGTCTCGAAGCGTTGTGGGATCGCTTCCTTGTGCGGATGGTTTCAAACTGCATAGAGAGTGATACCTCCTTCTTCAAAATGATAAAGGGTGCCGGTGTTGATATGTCGGAATTATCGGAATCGTTATACATTACCGATGAAACATATTCCAACTGGCAAAACGAATCAAAGACCGTAGGCATTCAGGATTCGGTTGTCAGTGCCATAAAAAACATTCGGAAGAGTCTTACTGCTCTGGAGAAGGAGGACGGAAATCAATTACGATATTATATCTCTGATCGACGTTGGCGAAAAGCGTACAAGCTGATGCAGACCTCAGCCTTTCTGAATGGTCGCATGGAGATAAATCTTTCAGACTATCTATTGCTTATACATAGTTTCTGGAATGATGTGGAGTGTATTCCCAATGTGCTTAATGCTTTTACTTCAAGTATCTCAGATGCGGTGCTGAAAGGGTTGGCGAAGATTGATAAATCTATTCGCCAACTTATGACTCCACAGCAACAAACCGCACAACAATCAACACAGTCACGATTAAACACAGACGGGAATGATTTCGCTGAGTATGATTATTTCTACTATCTCGTCGAAAATTATCCGGATGGAGATACCTATTTTTCAAAATGGGACTATGCCGTGTTATCAAATCAGACTCGTGACGGGGTGAGATATTATGACAGCAAACGCAAGAAAATCATCATTCACACAATCGTTCCGGGAAGACCGTTTGAAGCAAAATCACAGAATGCTTCGAATCTGACAAAGGTAAAGATTCAGAGGTGTCAGAATGGTGCGATAATCGACGGCACTCCATACGCTTTCCGCAAGAAGGCTGCTCAATCAGCAATAAGTTCTGAGTCTTTACAGACATCGCCTGTATATCAGCGTGTATATTTGATTCAGGACTTATTCAGGACTTGTGTCGAAGAATGGGAGAAGTCGGTATCATCAAATTGGACCGATTGTGATAATATATTCCTTTCTCCCAATGATCTTGCACTGGTTAACAAGATGCTGAAGGATGTCAGTGAACAGATAAAGACCATAGAGGTCAAACTCAAAAACGTAGTTATGTTGATAAAATGATTGACTATACCGACATTGACGCCAAGCTGGAGGAATACAGCGAGGCTTTTGACTTCTACATGGAATGTGGCGAGATGCCTCCATCCATGCCGCCCGATGATTGCCTCGCCGGTTATATGCAGGAGGTCATTGACAATAATCCTCAGATCGACGGCTCGGACCCGACATGGGTCGAGGTGCTGAAAGAAGACTTGATTTCTTTCTTCACTGCTTTGCTGGAACAGTTCCGGGCAATGCAGATTGAAGCAATGAAAGAACTTGCCATGATTACTCGTTTCAGAGAAGCGACCATTGAGGAGAAACGCGAGATGTGGCAGGAAGTATGTGGCACAATTGAAGCCGGCTACTCGAAATATGATGTAAATCTTTCAGGATATACGGCGCAGTTCAAGACAGACGACAAGGGTGCTGTATTTTCGGCAATGACAAGCGATTGGGAAAATGCTTGTAAGGCTAAGCTCGATCGAAAAGAGCGTCAGATGTTGAATCGTGCGAAAATGAGGTTTGAACAATTTTGTCGTGATGCAGGAACAGGCGATTATGAAGACAGAAAGAAGATGGAGAACTATGTCCATCGCTATCCGCAACTGAGAGAAATTGTGGATATGATCGGGCGTGACAAGAATCCATCTAAAGAAGAGAAAGATACGGTAGTGTGTCGTTTCATGCCTACTATCGTGGCTAAAAACAGCTCGGTCGAAGAGATTGACAGAGTTGAGTCAGGCGACAATCTGGAACGTGTCCTACCAGTGGAATTATCTATGCCGGAAGATCTCTTCTTTAAGAGATATGCAACCAAGGAACTCCAGCAGTTTTCAAGTCCCGGTAAAGACAAACCGAAAAAGATAGAGGAACATCGCAAAGACCCACGACTGACAAAAGGACCGATTATTGTAAGCATCGACACCAGCGGCTCGATGTCGGGACAACCTCAAGGGATTGCTTTCTCGTTGCTCAAACAGTTGCTCAGGATGGCAAAGAAACAGAAACGCCCTTGCTATCTGATCAGCTTCTCTGTCAGGTCAAAGTCAATTGACCTTGCTAAACCGCGAAATTGGCGTATGATTGACAATTTTTTGGAGCATAGTTATAGTGGTGGCACTGATGGTGAACAAATGCTTGCCGAGGCTATTCACGTTCTTCAGAAAGGAACATACGAGATGGCAGATGTTCTCATTATCTCAGACTTTGAGTTTCCTGTTCCCAATCCCTCCACAATAGAGAAAATAGACAAGGAGAAAGCTCTCGGCACTTGTTTCTATGGGTTGAAGATAGGTCATTACGGAGTAAAATACTATAAACATATAATGGATAAAATATGGGAAGTGTGAAAGAGCCGACGTTTAAGATAAATCCACGATTCCGGCTTACGACAAAGCACTTGTCAGAGGTCTGGCATTGTGTCGATAAGTTCACGATAGAATGTGAGGCAACGATGAAGATATCCGACCAATTCGTGTTTCAGGATAAGAATGGTATCGAATTACTGGTTCAATATCACGACGGTATCTTGGATATGATTTGATTTACCATGACTCCACTGACTTTGAGACCAAAAAGATACAGAAATGGCTTAGGGAACTTATGCGCGATACCATACTTCGGATTGCAAAAGTTGTACTGCCTGCCAGAGTAAAGTATTGGGAAAATATGAAGGGGTTGCATGGCTCCGGCGTTACAGTCAAGCGCCTTCGGAAGAATGTTCTCGGCTATTGCACGTTCAACAATCACATTACCTTACAACCTTTTCTCGTTATATTCAAACAGGAATGGACTGACGGTGTAATACTTCACGAAATGGCGCATTACAAGTACAAGCATCATCGCAAATCATTTTGGACCTTTCTTTCCACACTCATCGGCGAGGATTCAAAGATGGTAAAAGCAAAAGATGATATAGCGATGTCCCCATACTACAACTATTACCTCTATCTCACGAAAAATAAGTAACTTTGCACCAGTATGGCAGTTGAATTTATTTCCGGCAAAGACCATTATGATAAGGTCGTGGCAAGAATGGCTTCCGTGAGGAAGTCGCTCTGGATTGGTACAGCCGACATTAAAGACCTTCACGTCAAAGCTGGCAATTCATCTGAGCCGTTCCTTGCTATTCTTGCCAAACTTCTCAAACGAGGTGTAGAGGTTCGTCTTATTCATGCAAAAGAACCGGGTCCGGCTTTCCGTGAGGATTTTGATCGATACCCGATTCTAAAATCAGGACTGGAGCGGATACTATGTCCGCGAGTCCATTTCAAGATGATTATATTTGACTTTGAGACTGCCTACATTGGCTCTGCCAACCTGACAGGAGCCGGAATAGGTATGAAGAGTAGTAACCGCCGCAACTTCGAGGCCGGAATCCTGACCGATGAGCCGACCTTGATAGATGCCGCCTGTGAGCAGTTTGACAGCGTCTGGCGAGGCGAACACTGCACCCGCTGCGGCCGCCGACAATACTGCTCCGACCCTGTCAAATAGAGTCGTCCGTTGGGTTGTCGAACTTGCGTATACAGCGTACTATCTCTTTCCATAATGTGATGGCATTATGAAAATGGGGCTCTTTATCCCCATTGAACCTTGTATGCAGTCCCCGTTCCCAAAGGTTTGCATCTCCGTCATACATATCGACCCAATCATATGCGGTCCATATGAACTTGTATTTCTTTTCCTTATATCTGCAGTAAAACTCTGTTTGCAGTCCTTTGTATGGTTTGGTGACTTGCTTGTTCTTAACTATTAGCTCGTAACCATCAGGTATGGCATCTGAATCTGATAGAATATCATATCGTGTATCAATGCAGTCCGTTCCAATAAAATAAGAGCTTAAATCATACGCACCGCTTCTTTTTGAATAATTAGAGAGCACATGATGACCATTAACCCAATTTTTGTTAATCCAAAAATTAGGGTTGTTGGCGCACAATGTCTCAATATCGCTTTGAAGTCGAGTAAGCAAAGCCGATTTCTGCCCTGCCAAAAGATATTTGTGGAACCGGGCGGGAAATGAGCGCAACATATGGCCTACATTGCTATCTTTATAATTCAAGGTATAATCACTGAACAGTTCCAGGATGTCTTCATCTCTCAAGTATGGAATCATGTCTCGGATAGCGTTTGGATTATCCGGTGTCTTAAAATATTCTTTAGCATTTTTGAATTTCAATTCAAAATGAGACCAATCAATTTCGCCATCTTCATTGTGGAAAAGCACACCAATAGATCCATTGAACAGACGGAACTTCTCAGCTTCAATTATTGCCTGCTCCCAGTCCTTTGCCCATGAGGGAAGCATAACGTTGCAGTCAGGATGAAGAATCTGAATGACTTTTTCAATTTCTTCAATAAACCGATGCTCCAGTACTGTATTGTTTTTTAATTTTTGTCGGTATTCTGAGGATTTTTCATAAAGTTCACCGTAAACCCTTCGTGGATTTTCAATCATATCAATTAGAGCAACGGCTTGTTGAATGGCTGAAACGCTACGAATTGTATCAGCGCCCCCGCTGTCTTTATCTGATATTAAATTCCAGACGAAACGCATCCAGTGTGACAAGCTCTCTTTTTCGTCATCATCGTGGGATGGGCTGAGAAAATATTTACATATCGCATAGAACGCAACCCTATCACGTTGATTGATTGTAGTGTATTCATAAATTTCATTGGCCACTTTCTTCGGCTGATGGTCACTGTCAAGAACGTATTGCGGGATAAAATTGAATTTATCGTTCCATGGGGCATGGAATGCAGAAGAGTCTATGTTTTTGACTTTTTGCAATATGGTGTCCACTGTAGCCAATGCCTCCTCCATGTGGCCTTGATATCTATCGAGCGACTCGAATGTAATGAGATTGCCGCTTTTAGGGTCATCGGCACTAAAATACTTGTAATCCTCATTTTTTTCGTCTGCCACATAATTGCCATCCCTACGTTGCATTATCACGTACTGACAATACAGTCTATTGATGAAGGAATAGAACACCTCATCGACATTGTGAACTTTGTTGCCCAGACCTTTCTTCCAAAAAATGTCAGTCCACTCATTATCGAACTTAGATGCAAATACAATTGACTTTTCTTTGGAGATGTGTTCGGAAACCCATTTTATCACCTCGGCTTTAAAATTTTCGAAACTTGTAAGAGGTTTGCCACGGGCGTTCATTTTGATATATAGATCATCTGAAAGAGGCATTTCTTCGGAACCTATAACGGTATGGTTGAACATAATGGGAGCGTAGGTTGTGGTTGTAAGCAATTCCCAGTATTTTTCTAACGTCACTTTGTCTTCCACACCGAATATTTCCATAATATTATCTTCTGTGGATGACGCGCCATCACCGAAGAGCATCCTCAGCATTCCACTAACTGTCGGATCTTGGTTCCATTCAGAATAAAACCACGTTTGCTCCTGGATGTGTTTCCTGACTGTCCCACTCTTGTCCTCAAGGGGGGCAAGATCGCATAATTTGTCACAAAAATCACGAGAGGATACACGAGTGGCATACGAAAAGGACTTAAGCACCTTCTTCACCTCTTCGGTCAATGCCCCACTAATGTATGCAATATACCAGTGTATTAGCCACAACGTGGTCAGACGCTGCTGGCCGTCAAGAGGTGCCACCGCACTGGATGCAGTAGGAGTACCATAAACAAAGTCCAAAATAAGGCGATGCGTCGTTCTCTCTCCTTCATTGGAGAAAGTGATTGCCTCGTCAAGGGCTTTCTTCAGCCTGTTTAAGAATCGTTTTCTCAGTGCTCCTTCGCTCTCTCTTCCTTGTGCGTAGTCGCGTTGGATAATAGGAATCACAATCTTATGGCGCTTGATCAGATTCCAAAATGATATCAGTTGCTTGTTGGACTTGCTCATGGTTACTGGGGCTTATTCGATTCTTCTAAAGAAATCTTGGTATTGACCAAACGGATATATCTATTCCTTACTTCTACTGGTATTTCCGCTATTATCCTCTTTTTCTTGAAAAACACCTTGCGATATTCGTGGTTAAGGCTATAAATCTCGGGATATAAGAACTCACACAAAAGTTCTTCTATTTTTCTGAGATAGCATTTAGCGTCCTCCTCAGTCCAGGATGTCAAGGACTCTGGCATATCTGTATATGCTTTTATGAAAACATCCTTGGTTGTAGGCGGAACGAAGGCGATGACTTCCTCGTCCTTGTTGAACGAGACTCTACGCGTTTTTTTATCGTACACCTTAATGGCTTTACGTCCGGCATCCTTGGACAGAACACAAATTCGCTTGATTGGAAATGGGTCATTCTGATATTCCTCATTGGTGGCTGAATCAAGAAGGGTGAAATTCCATACTCGCTGCCTTAGCTTGTCGTCAAGGGGATGAATATTTAGACCCTTTATCTTCCTCTGAAGAAGTTTGAACTCATCATCGGATTGGTTATCCGAGTCAATAAAATGCTCAATTTCAATTCCGAGGTCTTTGTGCTGGTCCTTCATGCTGTACAGCACGGAAGCAAGCCAAATATTTCTGTTCAGACTGTCTGTCAGGTCATCGCCTGAATTTGAGGCAATGTGCTCTACCTCCCAGCCTTTCTTATTCGCTTTTTTGCCTTCTTTCTTAAAGAGGTGGAACGGGAATCGGTAGTATGCTCCAATTCCATACTTCTTTTCTTTTATGTACTCAATGTTTTGGTTGATGACAGTCTGGATATTCAAAAGCAGAAGGAGATTGAAACACTTTCGTTTTGATTCTCCATTCTCGCCATAATCCTGCAAAAGGTCACTGCATGCGGAAATCTTCTTTCTTATTTCACTCTTTAAAAAACGTTTAAAATCGGCTTTGCCGGAGCTGTTTTCATACCTCTTGATAATTTGCTCAACTGGGGTACCCAAATGCACAAGATAACCAATGTAATGGTAAAGCTCAAAATCGTTGTACCATTCTTGAAATATCATGAAATAGTTCTTGACTTTGTTCCATGTGACCCTAATCCAGTCAGAGTTGATGCATTCCTTGTTCCGATTGAAATATTCATAGAAATATCGGAAGATCTTATGGTTGTCGTCACCGCAATCTGGAATTTCTCCGAAGAGTTGTCGCTCCACAATCATGTCAAAAATCCATTCAATGCGCGTAGGCTTGTCCCATTTCAGGTCGTGAATGAAAAGCCAAAACTCATCTCCACGCAACGTCTTCTCAATTTGATCCCATTCTGTAGCGATTCCTATCTGCTGAAGGCGAATGCCATCGGCCGAATCTGTAAAATTAGATTCATTAAGAAACAGGGCCTTGATAAGCTCGGAGTCCGTCAAACTGATTTTACCTATATTGAGGCGTATGAAAACCGCTATAGGGTCCGGCTCATCGGTTTCATACCAAATGAACTTAACCCTGTGCATAAGTGTGTCTATAAATCCCTCCAGATTATACGCTTCGTTTGCCTCTTTTAATTTTTTACTACTCACCCATTTGCGCACAACATTATAGGTGTTGCGCATGTGATAAAAATCAATGTTCGAATCAGCGATTTCTTCATTGATTTCATTCTGGTCCAGCTGTTTCAGAAACTCTTTAGAACCGATAGACCCGTACTCAGGACTTCGGTCGTCGGGATTTCTTGTTGCATATTCAAGTTGGAATTTATGGGGCAGCTCCGGACACAGGTATGCTAAGATAATATAAAAAGTGGTTAGTCGCTGTTGCCCGTCAATCACTTCCCAATACCCCTTCAACAGACTGGCGATTTCCGATAAATTTGCAGCTTCCTCTTTTATTTTTCTGAAAGTGTCTTCCTCCTTGCGTTTCACCACAAGAGGCTGCACGCAGTAGATTTCGTTCGGTTTCTTTTCTTTAAGGTAAAATTCCCAAAGGTCATCAAGCAAATCAAATACTTGTCGATCCTTCCATCGGTATCCTCTCTGATATGTAGGTATATAAAAATTCATACCCATTAAGTCATTAACGGATGTTAGTTTCAGCTTGTCCTGGTTCGTATCCATTTTATATCTTCTAATTGTGAATCTGCTGAAATTAAATAACCACAATTGGTCATGGTCTTATTTGGTATTAACGAGCAATTCTCGTATGTTCACATTAAGTAATTCAGCTATTTCAGCAAGCGTTTTCAAATCAGGCTGAATGGTATTGGTACACCATTTGGAGACCGTTGTCGGGTCTTTGCCAAGTTGTTGAGCCAACCATTTTCCCTGCTTGTCTGTCTCGGCAAGCACGGCCTTGATTCTATTGAGTTTAACGACTTCTATTTTCAATAAATTGGTATATGATGCAAATTTACAAATTATTTCTGAGGTGTCCAAAATAATCGTCTTTTTATCGGTGCGAATTTTTTTTGTAGATTTTTTTTGCTACGCAGATAGGCTGCATCAAGGCTATCTAACTTTGCAGTGTCAAACAAAAGGAAGTATGGGTGAGTGGTCGTTATCGGCTTGCCGCTTTCGGAGAAAGAAACCAGCCCTCGCTATGGGGGCGAGCCGCCCAAAAGGCTCCGAAAGTCGAATTGCAAATCGGCGAAGACCGTTGAAATAAACTCAATCTGAGCCAATCTTTCTGCTTCCGCAAAAACTGGGGTGTCGCATAGTGACTATTGCAGGAGACTGGAGCTCCTTGAGCCGCATGGCGAAAAAATCTCCCGTCTTCGGACATCGTAGGTTCGAGTCCTACCGCCCCAACAAATATATGCTTCCGTAGCTCAGTGGATTAGAGCGTCACGCTACGAACGTGAGGGTCGCAAGTTCGAGTCTTGCCGGAAGTACCAGACACATGTGGGGGTGTAGCAGTGGTAGCTAACAAGCCTCATAAGCTCGGAGTCGCAAGTTCGAGTCTTGCCGGAAGTACCGAAACAAATAATGGCTTTGACAATATGCCGTGTGTAGGTTATGTCAAAGCTCTCTTTTTATGCGTCTTCAAGCAGAAGTTCGAGTTTGTGTTTTACCTTCGATAAGACATCGCCGAGTTCATGGGCAGGCATGACTGTCTCAAATTGTCTCAACTTGTCTTGCGTCTGAAATGAGGTCGCACATATTTGAATCCAATGGCGAATTTGATATGGAGTAGTCCTCATCGGCGTATCTGTAGAACTTACCTTCGTAAACCTCAATAGGTGCTTCGTAGCCGAGTTTATCAGACCTCATGACTTGTATGTCGGCCTGAACTGTCCTGACTGAAACGCCCATGGTTATTCCTTCCATTTCGCTCAAGGCGTCTGAACAAGCCTCGACGAGATCATCTAGAGTCCACCGCCTGTACTTGTTCCTCAGGCACCGGTCTATGGTTTTGTATCTTATTAGTGCATTTTTGTTTACTGGCATGGCTGCGATAATAGTCTTCTTTGTTCATGATTGAATTGTTTTTGGGTGCCATGCCGTGGCAATAGGATAAGCCATAACAGGGCACAAAAAAGTCGGAAAGTATTGTGGACCTTCCGACTGTCTTATCCTGATTGTCTGTGGTTACGTTATTTCAACTTATACAGACCGCATTGGTATATAGTCGGAGCAATCCATCGGGTACACTTCGATAGCCTCTATAACTGATGCGATAGAGACTGCTGTCGAAGCTGCGATAGCTACGGCGAAGCATTGTGAACGATATGTTGAGTTGCGTTGTCTGCATTGTTTTCTTTTATTATGCGCTCGAAAGCGAGTGCAAAGTTTCTTGATTTTCAGTAAATAGCCAAATGGCTTCTGAAATCCGGGCGCAAAATTACTATGCTGCTACGCAGTCTATTTGCGTACCCGAGATTTTTATTCTATGCCGATGGCTTCTTGGATCAGATGCTTGGCGCGAGCTTCGACCATTGCATTCCACAGACGGGAGTCCTGAAACTTGGACATGGGAATGTACTGCTGGAAACGCGAGAAGAACTCAAGAGGCTTCTCAATATTCCAGCTGGTGATGATTTCGCCCCAGTTTACCTTGTCAGCAAACTTTTCGAGCAGACGCCAGTTGTTGTAGATGTCGTCTCGATTGGAAAGCGTCTTCCAATCCCACTTGGACGCAAACTTTTGAAGCGTTGACTCCGAGAGAAAGTTTTCCGGGCATGAACGGGAAAATTCATCCCAATGGATTTTGTTGGCAAACTTGTTGATGCCCTCGACCGTCCAGATGACATTGCTGTTGCCACTGACCTCTTCCCAGTCAAGTCTGTCGGCAAACTTCTCGATCATCGTCATGCTGAGGCTCCCACTTTGAGAGACCTCTTTCCATGCCTCAGTTTCAAGAACTGAGTTAAGGAAATCATTACTTGTAATAGGTTCCATATCTTTAGGTGTTTTTAATGTTTACGATGCAAAGGTAGAATGATGATGTATCAAAGTGCGATACAGGATAAAAAATTCTACATTGAAAGCAAAATGCGACCACCTTCTTTGACAAAGGTTTCCGGGTGACGGCAGACAGCGGTATATACTTGTTTATCGGTAACAGGGTTGCCATCAACACGAATGTGGAGTTTCTCATTATTGATAACTTCCGCTATCCGTTGTGTTGTCATTCCATATCCGGCGGTAGCCAGTACATAGACCATCGCATCTTCAAGTCTCATTTTAAGTCTCATAGAACCAAAGGCTTTTCAATATACTCAAAAACTGAACCATTCTCGTACAGATAACGATAATCGCATTGCTTTAGGAAATTATAACCATCGCGGATTTCGTCGTCATGTTTTTCCGGGTCATCCAACATATCGAGTTGATGTTCTCTGACATCAATCCCCAAGCCGTAAAATATCATCCCCTCACTACGAGCCTTTTGAATCAGTTCCATGTTTTCATTGGAAATATAACTCCAGATAAAATCGGATATTATGAGTATGTCGGCCCCTTTGAATGCGTCGGCAAAGAGCTTATACTTGGGAATAGATGGCAACTTCTTGAAAATAAAATAAAAAAGTTTGTCTTCATCGTTACTGCCAGCGTAAGAATGAGACAGAAATGCAAGAAATTTTTTGCGCTGACGGTGCAAATTTGTGAGGATAAAAAATGAAAGATTATGGGAGTAGTTTATCATGCAGATCGGTCTTCTATCTCTCTGAGCCACAATAGCAACAGCAAGAGCCAACGTTTTTGCCGTCACTTCCGGTTCTCCTTCCATAGAGCTGCTTGTGTCAACGCATATATAGATTGGACCTGATTTATCATTGGCAACCTCAAAAGAGTGGGATGCGGATGAAAACAGTTGAAGACGATTCTGAACATATCGCTGATAAAACAGGTTTTCAGTAGATTTTGCTCCTAACAGAGCAAGTTCTGAAGGCAACAGACAATTGAGGTCATTACCGATAGTGATACCGCTTATGTCACTTCGTGAAGCAGATTGAAATTTACCGGTTACTTCGTGACTCGTGCCTCCACTCCGACCTATCTGCTTGGCAAGTTCAACGATTGTCGGATTAAGTAGTTGAAGATATTCAGCTTCAGCCTCGTGGCTATCAACCTCAAGGCCGGGAGAACTTCCTTTTGAAGATTCTGCATAGTTTGCAATATCTGTAGGTAGTGAGTAGCCCATCTTATCCGGACTATTGGATTTATCTGTAATACCTGATTCTATCTGAATGTCATATCCGTCAGAGTCCTGGTTTCCTTCATTTCCACTGCTACCAAGAGGAACTGGTTTGCCGGAATTACCGGCGGTAAGTTGCATGGATTTTGCAATTATTCTTTTTTCTTCAACGCTTAGTGGAAAGAAGTGTTTGGATAGCCATGCGTTCAGGAAATCTTCCTTTTTCCCGGTTCTTCGCTCTTCGTTTTCCCAGTCTTCCGATGAAAGAGAATCAATAAAATGGCGAATGACTGTCGTTGCGTAATTTTTCCAGAACAGGTCATCCTCCACAACGCAGTAAAAACGCGAGTCGCAGACAATATCCCGTATCATCTGATAAACAGGGGTCTTTCCAGCCCTAATTTTGCCAACTATTTCAAGCATTCTCGCTCCTCCCTTTATGGAAGAGGCTATGCCAGTGGCTCTGCGCAGATATGTCAGATGTTGCTTTCTCATCACATCAAATCTATTCTTGCTCTATAGACTGCGACAACTTCTTTTATGGGTGTATATAAATCGGAATTTGCAATGAAAATATTATGATTCATTTCAACATATAGTTTGTTAGCAATGCCGTCAATTGTATCCCCGATCTCTGCAATAAAGTCTTTACTAAGTTGATTATCAGATTCTGTCCGGAGAAAATAGTTGTAGTTATTGATACAAATCACACCATCTTTTGCAAACCTCATCACGAACTGTCCCCGAGAACGAAGCATCAGGGTACTGTCTGTAGTCTCTGAACCAAAGAAAACCTCATCAGGAGAGGACTGCATACGTTGATAATCCTTGATTTTAATTTTCAGAGGGGAATCATCGCATTGAATGATATAGTGTTCTTGGTCCGGAGAGTATAGACGTGTGTCATTATTCTCAACATTAGCATGGCGTTTATAACTTTTATATTGCTCCAATATGTCACTGAACAATGACGCGACAACAGTTTCGGCAATAATCTGTTTGACAACCGGGATTGACGGCTCATCATTCCAAAGTATGTGCGACAATAGAAGCAGGTCAGAAAGACCCATCTCATCTCTTCCATTAAGAAATGCCGACATTTTCATGACTCCGACAGCCTTTTTCCAACGTCTGTCAGAAACGTAATATTTTAGGTTCTCAGGGTCAGGCTCTCCCGTAACCACGTCTTTAGCGTTTATCTTTTCGTTAAGTTTCCCTCTTATTGTGTAAAGGATTTCAAGAACTGACTCGGGTATAGTTACCTTACGACTTTCTGACTGCACTGAAATAAAATCGTTATGGGTCAGTGGGCCAAATTCTTCTGTTGTCGATTCAGAAGTCTGCGCAGAAAGCAATCTAAAAAAATTCTGTTTCTGTTCAATGGGATTGACAACATATCGCAGTAGGAAACGATCCCACAATGCTTCGAGACCTTCATTTTTAGCCGGAAGTTCATTTGAGGCTGCTATTATCCCTTTGATTGGCAACTTAAGCTCTTGATTGCCGTTGAGATAGATTTTTTCGTTCAGAACAGTAAGAAGGGCGTTCTGAATAGCGGGACCGGCTTTCCATATCTCATCAAGGAAAACGACCTCTGCTTCGGGTAGGAATCCGGATGTGACACGTTCATAGCAATCTTCATCTTTAAGCTTGGAGATGCTGACGGGCCCGAAAATCTCATCGGGTGTCGAGAATCGCGACATCAAGTATTCAAAGACGGTAGCATTATCGAATGCAAGTTTTAATCGGCGGGCAATCATGGATTTGCCGACACCGGGCAAGCCGAGGAGAAATATACTCTCCCCGGCAAGAGCACTGAGCAAGCTAAGTGCGAGAGCCTCATCGCGCTCGAAGGTGTCATGCTTCATTCGCGACAATATTGCCGTGATTCTATTTCGGATTTCTGCCATTACTTTCTGTGGACACTAATACTTTCATTGATAATGAAGTCTCCGTTGGTAACTTGAACACCATGCTCTCCATAGATTTCAATCGAAGGGAGATGACAGAAACGATTGCCGTACACAAGTTCTACCGATTCTTCGTTTACGCCTTCGGGGAGGGACGGAAAATGTAAGTTGATTTCGCGCCCATCGTAATGTTTTGTGCCCTGATACTCACGCACAATTTCTTCATACCACTTACCTCCTAAACCTTTCTTATATATTTTGAAGGCATTCTCATCGTTATCCATTTCGCCGATGTAGCCAGTGTCGCCGGGAGTTATATCATCAAACGGCAAATAGGTTCTACCAGAAGTGTAGTCCGGATGCTTCAACCATTTGATTACCGGGAGCAAGGTGTTCGTAATAACATCTTCAGTAAGTCGATGACCACCTTTGAAAGATGACCAGTAGGAATAACTTTCGCGGTACTCGTCAAGACAGTTGCATACGTCGTCTTTATCACCAAAGAGTCCTATTACCGATTCCGGAGTAATGTCATCGACATAAAACAGGTTGGCCTCCATTTCTTCAAACTCTTGGATCAAGATTTCCGAGACCTCAAAGTATTCACTGCCATCTTCTCTCTCTGAGAAGAATTGTAGTCTCTCACCCTTGTTTTCTTTCAGGAGGTCTGAGACGTGAAACGCGGGATTGACAAGGATTCGGCGATAACCTTTCATCTGAGAGGCATACATCGCACCCATAGATGTGCCTATTACGATTGTATCATCAGCTCCATACTCTCCGGCAAGACTCAGTAACAACTGAAGAGCCTTTATTGGGCTGACCGGAATGTCAGGTGTGACAACATTATCATCCGGAAGTAACTCCCGAAGTTTTTTTGCGGTGTTGGACTGTCCCGACGAGGAAAGTCCGTGTAAATAAATTATATTCATATAGCCTTTTGTATTTGGTTAGTACTTTGTTTTTCTTCCCACTGAAGACGTTTGAACCTGCTTTTGAACTTACGATAAGTAGAGTCTTCTTTGCCCTTGATCATTTCAAGATAGTTAATTTTACCGTCGATTACATTGACAAGACTCTTTTCGATACCCTTGTAGAAATCTCTTGTAAAGATGATTTGTGCTTGTGCATAGCCATATTTCTCCCACAAGTGAAGAAGCACCCGCAACTGTTTTATATAAGAACGGGGAACGTTGATTTTATCGCTTACAACGACTCCGGTAACCTCTCGACGTGTACCCGGTACAAATGTCCTTGTCTTCTTTTCATTCACTTTGAGCCCATACTTCGCAATGATATTATAAATCCTTGATTGCCAGAAAGGACTCATCCTGCGAATTGATTTACTATGACTGAATGTAATATCATCGGCATAGCGCGAATATTTACATTCCATTCTTTCAGCAAGCTTTGACATATCTTTATCAAGACTCTTCAGCACAATGTTAGACAGAACAGGCGATGTCGGTGCGCCCTGTGGTAGCACCTCGATACCCGAACTGTCAGGAACGGTGCAAATTTTACATATAATATTGATTACTTCATTGCTTTGCAGTCTATCACCAAGCTCTCGATGGAGAGCCCGACGAACCATGAGTTTTGTTATGCTCGGAAAGAAATTTTCGAGGTCTGTATTAAATATGCAGGTTTGACCCACGTGTATCATGGCGTTATCCTTGACACTTTTCTCTAATACAAAACCGGTGGCGTGTTCATCGGGAACGAATATGGATTGCAGAACTATATTTAGTGCTGTTTGGATAGCCTTCAACGGTTTGACAGGAGCGCTGATTTTTCTTTGTCCACCTGACTTCTTGGGTATCGTAAAATCGACATAGGCGGACTTTCTTGCGTTGGCTGACGCAAATCGCATTATCTGTCTGCCGGACTTGGGTTCGGCCAGACTCCAACCGTCAATAAGCGGTGCAATGAAATTCAACACATCAAATAACTCCTTTCGGTTACTGATGGTCACGTCTTTGAGATATTCTGCAATTTGGTCTCGCATAGTTTTGTCAGTTTGCGAGAGCAGTGAAAACATCGGTCTTACTTTCGTGTGTGCCGAGTAATAAACTTTGGGGTGCGCTCCGATAATTCGGAACGAAGTCTGCCGGATTCAGCAGACAGATGGCAAAGGTTTGACCGATGTTTTCAATGTCCTCTTGTTTCTTTTCATCGGCAAAGTTATAGAGGACGTATGAAAAATCGTTTCATATATGAAAACGATTTGCAGAAAAATTTGAGACTACTTGTAGAGCGCTGCCAGAGAGTCTGATTTCTCTTTTATAAGATTCCGGAGCCATATTGGAGTAAGAACCTCAATATCATCGCCATGACTCATTATTTCCTGAATAAAGTCGTATGCTGGTGACATATAGTATCCAAAGGTAATAAAACCATCCCCGTGTTCAAGTTCCTCTTGCGAGGGATGTAGTGGTAATGATTTTACATATTTGGGAAATTCTCGATAGCATTTCAGGATAACCCGAGTAGGAGTAGAATATCCGTCAGAACAAATCCCATAGAAGTTTGCGAAGAAGTCTTTTGCAGAAAAATCTTCGGGATAGGTAAATTGCTCTGATGATAGTTCGAGTTTAGTGATGCGATCTAAAGCAAATATCAACCGCTTGCCGCTATCCACGGTTTGGCCGAGCATATACCACCTCCTTTTGAACAACTTTAAGCACAACGGCTCCAATATCCTATCACTCAAATTATTCTTGGTTGAGTGAAATGATGTGTATTGAAATACTATGCGCAGATTATCTCTCAAAGCCTGTGATATAACGGGGAGCCATTCCCGACCTCCGGGTACGGGTTCCAAAACTATTTTGTCAGAGATAGCCTTGTTTTCAAGCAATAATGACTCGGTTGCCATACTGTCTGTAAGCCAGTTCAACACTTCATTATTTTCAAGTTCTTCCTGATTGGCTATGAAATACTGACTGTTCTCTCTCATTGAAGAGCATTGTATGTCAACGCCCAACTCCGTGAGAATAGCCTGTCGGTGATTATGAAAGGTGCGTTTGGACAACTCAGTCCCCTTATAGTTAAGGGTTGAGATGTCCCACTTGTCACTTATTTCTTTGAAAGTTATTTTTCTGGCGTCAAGAATGGTGTTTATGAGCCAGATATATTTGCGAAGTGTTGAGTCTGCCATACAAATTTCTTTATCTGACTGCAAAGTTAATCATAATGTATGAAAACCGTATTCACACATTATGAAAACTATAGGAATAAGGGCAGAATATTTAGCAGAATCTAAACTGTCACGCCTTTGATTATTTCAATGACCGCTTATACTGTCTTAGTAGTTCTTGTGTCTGCTTGAGAATAATACCAACAATTTCCTCTCTGCATTTTTCAGAAACGAGACTAAAAGTAAGCTCATCGCTGAAATCTGCCAAATTTAGGCCGTCTGAATTTGAAAAGTCTATAAATTTGTAGAAGGGCCAGTTCTCACAATTTTTAAGATTAAGAGCGGCTTCATTTTCCTTAAAGAATGCCTTGGATTTGGTCTTTAATCCGGATCTCACATCATCATCCGAAACTCCGACACAGACATATTTATTGTGGCCGGCATTGATAGTGAAATTATAGCCGTCGGGGAGCTGGAGACCGTCCAGCTTCTGCTGAAGCTCGCGGGCCAGCAGCGCGTTGTTGTGGCCGTCGGCCACCTCGGCGGTTATGGTAACGGTCTTCTGGGAGTTCTCGTGAGCGATGGTGGCCGGCGCCTCGCTCTCTTCCAGTGTGGCGAAGTCTCCTATGGCCACTTCCTTCGACTCGCCGTCGCGCCCGGTGATGGTCACCTTCTCGTCCAAGATGTTCTCGCGGGTGATCGGGTGGGTCTCGTCCACGATGGTCACCTGGGCCCGGGTCCCGTCCATCTCGAGGATGCTGGAATCGGCCTCATGAGACAGCGCCCCGGCCAGATATTCGTACAGCTGGGCCACCGTCCAGCCCTCGCGGGTGAGGGCGTCCTCGTCGATGACGAGCTTGAGCTCGCGATCGGCGTCCTCGGTGCCGGTCTCGATCTCGGTGTAGCCCTCCACCTCGTCGACAAGCCCCGCGACTTCCTCGGACAGCTCGGCAAGTTTGGCCGGGTCGTCGGTGAGGGTGATGGAGAGCCCGCTGCCCGCCATGGAGGTCACAGACGAGTCCGACGACGTGCTGGGAATCACCTCGCAGGGCAGTCCTTCGGTGCGGGCCATCACCTCGTCCACCACCGCGTTCACCTCGCCATCGGTGGCTATGCCGTCGTCCATTTCCAGGTAGAACATGAACTCGTCGAAATTCTCGGCCCCGGTGTCGGCGGCCGCCGAGGAGACCACCGAGGCCGAGGCCGTGCCGTCGACGGCCGCCACGGTGCCGACACCCTCCACGGAAAGCGCCGCGTCCATAACCTGGTCGGCCACGGCGAAGGCATCGTCCTTCTCGGTTCCCTCGGGCACGGTCACGGTCAGGGAGACCGTCCTGGACGTCATGGAGGGAAGAAGCGAGATACCCATGCCTGCGGCCCCGACCACCGCGACCACCAGAAGGCTCGCGGCCACCAGGAGCGGCAGCGCCTTATGGCGCAGAGCGAACTGCAACGAGCGTCCGTAGGCACCCTTCACCTTCCCGGAGAAGTCGTCGCGGCGCGGGCGGTAGCGGCGAAAGACGAACCGCGAGAGCGCCGGCACGAGCGTGAGGGCCACCACGAGCGAGGCGGTGAGCACGTAGGTGAGGGTGAGCGCGAAGGGCATCATCATCTGGTTGACCATGCCCGTGGTGAATGCGATGGGCATAAAGACGCAGACGGTGGTCAGCGTGGAGGCCACCACGGCGCCGGATATCTGCTTGGCGCCCTGAACCGCCGCCCGGGCCGGGCTGATGCCGCGCCCGCGCAGGCGGTAGATGTTCTCCAGCACCACCACGGAGTTGTCGACGAGCATGCCGACGGCCAGTGACAGGCCGCCCAGGGACATGATGTTTGCGGACACGCCGGTGAAGTACATGAGCAGCAGCGCCAGCAGCACCGAGAACGGGATGGAGACGGCCACGAGCACGGTGGGCTTCCAGTCGCGCAGGAAAAGCGCCAGCACCACCACGGCGAGCAGGCCGCCTAGAAGCAGCGAGTTCAAGATGGACGAGATGAACGTGTCGATGAGCTCGCCCTGGTCGGACACTATGCGCAGATCCAGCGTGGGGAACTCCTCTGCAAGCCCAGCCACGGCCTCGCGGCAGGCGGCCGACACCTCGTTGGTGGAGGCGGTGGAGGACTTGTACACCGACAGCAGCACGCCGTCGCCGCCGTTCCAGCCCAGCGTACGGGTGAAGAGGGCATCGTATTTCTTGTCCTT
>OLOX01000405.1_pt1 | contig 45345 bp, 43 predicted proteins | sample 1672091 | NCBI WGS metagenome assembly OLOX01 (sample SAMEA3136644, study PRJEB25190) | human gut metagenome | reverse complement strand
GGCCCTCGATGGCGCGGAAGGCCGGCGGGTAGCACTCCCACACCTCGTCGGTGGTGAACGACAGGATGGGGGCCATGACCCGCACGAGCACCTCCAGGATGTTCATGAGCACGGTCTGCACGGCCCGGCGGCGCGGCGAGGCCGGCGCCTCGGCGTACAGGCGATCCTTGGTAACGTCCATGTACACGGCGGAGATGTCGTTCACGTAATCGTATAGGGCCCGGTAGACGCTGTTGAAGCGGTAAGACTCATAAGACGCCTCCACATCGGCGAGCAGCTGCGAGAGGCGCACGAGGGCCCACTGGTCGAGCGGCTCGAGCGCGTCCCAGTCCTCCACGAAGTCATCCGGCGTGAAATCGTTCAAGTTGCCGAGCAGGAAGCGGAAGGTGTTGCGGAAACGGCGGTAGGCGTCCGAGACCTGCTTCAAGATGTTCTCCGAGATGGACACGTCCTGGGAGTAGTCGCAGGACGACACCCAAAGGCGCAGCACGTCGGCGCCGAACTTGTTGCACATCTCCTCCGGATCGATGCCGTTGCCGAGCGACTTCGACATCTTGCGGCCCTCTTCGTCCACGGTGAAGCCGCAGTGCATGACCGCTTTGTAGGGCGCCGTTTCATAGGCGCCGATAGACGTGAGCAAAGAAGACTGGAACCATCCGCGATGCTGGTCAGAGCCTTCCAAATACATATCTGCTGGGAACCTCAAACCCTCATCTGCACGATGCTTGCATACGCTGGTATGAGAGACGCCAGATTCCCACCAAACGTCCAAAATGTCCTTTTCGGGAAGCACTTCGTCGCAACCGCACTTGGGGCACTTCACATCATGAGGCAGATATTCCTTAGGCGTCTTGGTAAACCAAGCGTCAGATCCTTCCTTGCGGAAAAGGTCAATAACCGCATCAAAAGTTTCCTCATTAGCGATCGTAGTGCCGCACTTTGCACACTTGAATACCGGAATAGGTACGCCCCAGGAACGCTGACGGGAAATGCACCAATCGTGGACATTCTCCATCCAGTTGATATACGTCTTGGTAAAACGCTCGGGGACAAACTTGACCGTGCCGTCCTGCACCACGCGGATGGCCTCCTTGGCCAGGGGCGCCATCTTCACAAACCACTGAGCGGAGATCAACGGCTCCACATCGTTGTGGCAGCGGTAGCAGGTGCCCACATTGTGGGAATAATCCTCGGTCTTGACCAGGTAACCCTGCTCCTCCAGGTCCTTGACGATGGCCTTGCGGCACTCGTAGCGGTCCATGCCGTTGTACTTGCCGCCGTTTTCGTTGATGGTGCCGTCGTCAGCGATGACACGGATGACCTCCAGATTATGGCGCAGACCCACCTCGAAGTCGTTGGGGTCGTGGGCGGGAGTCATCTTCACCGCGCCAGTACCAAAGCCGATCTCGCAGTATTCATCGCCCACAATGGGAATCTCGCGGTTCATAATGGGCAGGATGCAGGTCTTGCCGATCAGATGCTTGAACTTCTCGTCCTCCGGGTTCACTGCCACACCGGTATCGCCCATCATGGTTTCCGGACGGGTGGTGGCTACCACGATGTCGCCGCTGCCGTCCGCCAGGGGGTAACGGATATACCACAGGTGGCCAGGCTTATCGGTATACTCCACCTCGGCGTCGGATAACGCCGTCAGGCAGTGGGGGCACCAGTTGATGATGCGGCTGCCCTTGTAAATGAGCCCCTTGTCATACAGTTCGCAGAACGTCTCCCGGACGGCACGGGAGCAGCCCTCGTCCATAGTAAAGCGAGAGCGGTCCCAGTCACAGGAGGAACCCATCTTCTTCTGCTGCTCTACAATGCGGTTGCCGTACTTTTCCTTCCAAGCCCATACGCGCTCCAGGAACTTCTCCCGGCCCAGGTCATAGCGGGTCAGGCCCTCCTGACGCAGATTTTCCTCCACCTTGATCTGGGTGGCGATTCCGGCGTGGTCCGTACCGGGCAGCCACAGGGCCTCATATCCCTGCATCCGCTTGAAGCGAATAAGAATATCCTGCAGCGTGGCATCCATGGCGTGGCCCATGTGCAGCTGCCCCGTGACGTTGGGGGGCGGCATCACGATGGAAAAAGGCTTTTTGTCCGGGTTCGGCTCCGCACTGAAGCAGCCGCCGTCCATCCACATCTGGTAGATCCGGGGCTCCACCTGCCGGGGATCGTACACCTTGGGTAATTCTTTGCGCATAGTCATTCTCCTTATTTGAGTATTTGGCAAAACAAAAAGGCCCGCTCCGTTTTGCCACAGCAAAACAGGGCGAACCATAAAAAGTCCGTGGTACCACCTGTATTCGGGAAATCCCGCACTCATGGGCGCAAATACGCCCTGTCCCGATAACGGAGGACCCACCGTTGCAGCCTACTGTCAGTTCAGCCCAAGGCTCCGGGACGACTTGGGCGGCGCATCACGGGAGCTTGCACCAACCGCTCCCTCTCTCGGCATCCGCATACCGCCTACTGCTTCCCATCTCAGCCGTTCTCAATATGTGGGCATTCTACACCATTTCCGGAAAAATGTCAACCATTCCTTTTCCTGAACTTCAGAATTTGTTCAAAATCTGGTCTGATACTTGATTTATTCACAAATTTATGGTATATATTCTTCTATATTTGGCTCAAGGAGGCTGTGCCATCCATGAAAAAGACCCTGCGGGACTATCTGCCGATCCTGATGATGCTGCTGTGTGCGGCAGGCTTCGGCGCTCTGCTGCTGACCGGCGTCATCGATCTGAATACCGTGCCACAGTTGGTGGAGCATCGTCCGGTGCTGGCCGTGCTGGTGATCCTGGCGCTGTTCATAGCAAAGGGCTTCTCCGGCGTGGTGGTATACAACGCCCTGGTGGTCGTGGTGTCTTTGATCCTGCCGCTACCGGCAGCCTTGGCCATCAGCGGCGTGGGCACAGCGCTGTGTCTGTCCATTTCCTATTGGATGGGGCGGTCCACCCGCACCGACAGCCTGGAGGGCCTGCTGAGCAGGCACCCCAAGCTGAGCAAATACTTCACCGCCACTCAGCAGTATGGCTTTGTCTTCTGCTTCACCATCCACATGCTGGGGCTGAACATGGAGCTGCTGGGCGTGCTGTTCGGCATGATGCGGCTGAACTTCTGGACTTATCTGTCTGCCTCGTGGCTGTCTATCGCGCCGGGTATGGTGTGTCTGTGCATTCTGGGCAATAACCTGGATTTCAAATCTCCGGTATTCTGGGCCATGCTGGCGCTGAACCTGGTGCTGCTCTTGGGTTCCCTGTGGTATACCCGGCACAAGCTGGTTCAGTCCTCCAGCCGCACCTGAATCAGCTCGTTTTCCTCCGCCGCGTCCTGAATTACCGTCAGCGCCCGCTGCAAATAATCCTCCTGGGGCCAATGCTCCACATGGATGGTCGTGGGCACGGACAGATCCGTCAGACAATCGTACAGAGCGTCCAGACTGCGTCCGTACCACTCCGGCAGCTCCAGGGCCTCCGACAGGGCGTCATGCAGCTGCTCGCGGTTGGTAATGTCGTTTCCGTTCAAAAATACCTGCATGTTCATTCTCCTCCATACAGCAGTTCAAAGGTCTGGTAGTGGTCGCCGGTGTAATAAATCAGCCCATCGTTGGAAAAGACGATCCGCTCCGGTCCCCGGGACCTGGCGCCCAGGGTGTTGATGTCACACTCGGTCCAGGTCCGGCCGTCTGCCTCCGGCAGCAGGCCCTCATAGTTTCCGAACCGGCTGCCGCCGATGCAGCAGCCCGGTGCATACGGCTCCAGAGAGCCACCGGTCCAGCCCAGCTGCTGGGCCTCTTTTTTTGTAATGAAGTTGTCCGGCAGATGTCCGTATAAGTGGATATACCGTGCTACATCCTCTTTGGTGGTGTATGTGCCGTCCTCCGCCAGCTGCTCCTGCTTCTGGTTTGTGGGCTGCTCCGGATCCATGGGCAGCGCTGCGAAGCTGCATGCAGCCAGAGACAGGGATGTTATCAGCGCCAGCAGCAGCGCCGTCAGCTTTCTCATGAAACACTCCCCCTTCCGTGTTTTGCCAGTATACCATATTTCATTCCATTGTGCAACCAAAACAATTTTCCAGGCAGCAAGTTCTTTCTTTTGCCGCACTTCGCACAAGGTAGCGTGATGAAGTTTTTCGGAAAAAGGCAGGAGCCATCGCTCCTGCCTTTTTCCGTCTGTCCGGAAGCCATTCATTATTTCCTATCCCACGCCTTCAGGTCCTTCAGCTCGTTATACAGCCGCAGGTAGCTGGCATGGCGGCTGCGGGGGATCCTCCCCTGCCGGACGGCCTCCAGCACGGCACAGCCCTTCTCTTTGGTGTGGCTGCACCCTACAAACCGGCAGCTGCCGGTGTAAGGGGCAAATTCCGGGAATGTCTCCGGCAGGTGCTCCTTCAGCTCCAGGTCCAGCTCCTCTGTGTCAAAGGACGCGAAACCCGGTGTGTCGATGACATAGGTATCCTGTCCCAGAGAAAACAGCTCCACATGGCGGGTGGTATGGCGCCCCCGTCCCAGGGCCTTGCTGACCTCTCCAACGGCCAGAGAAAAACGCGGGGCCAGTGCGTTGAGGATACTGGACTTGCCCACACCGGAGTTGCCGGTAAAGGCGCTGAGCTTTCCCGCCAGCTCCTGCCGCAGCTCCTCTATCCCCTGGCCGGTGGCGGCACTGACTCGCAGCACCCGGATAGCGGAGCCCTGATAAATGCCGTACAGCTCCTCAGCCGGGTCCAGGTCACACTTATTCAGGCACAGCAGCACCTGGCAGCCCTTCAGGACGGCGATGGCACTGATGCGGTCGATGAGATACGGGTCCGTCACCGGCAGAGCAGCAGAGGCAATGATGACCAATTGGTCGATGTTGGCTGCCGCCGGCCGGTCGAAGGCGTTGCGCCGGGGCTCGATAGCCTCCACAAAGCCCTCGCCGCCGCCCAGCTCCCGCACCTGGACCCAATCTCCCACCAAGGGGGACAGCCCCTCCCGGCGAAACCTTCCCCGGGCCCGGCACTGAAGCGTCTCCGTTCCGGTGTTGACATAGTAGAACCCGCTGAGGGCTTTTTCAATGCGTCCTTTGATCAAAACGTGATCTCCTGGCTCACGGCCTCGGTGCCGTTGATATACAGCTTGATAGTGGAAGTAGACCCCTGGCTGCCGCGGAAGGTATAGGTGAAGGAGGTGGTGGAGCCATCCACATAGGTGGAGTGGATGATGCTGCCGTCCTGCATGACCTCGATTTTCAGATTGCTGTCGCTGCGGTACTGGTCGGGAATGTCAAACACCACCACCCGCTCAGCGGAGCTGCTGCCCTTGCTGACAGTGAACACGATCTCTGTGCCGGACTGCACCTCGGTGCCCTGCTCGATGCTCTGACCAATGACAGTGCCCTCGGGCTTGTCGCTGTACTCATACTGATGCTCACCCACCTTGAGCCCCATGGCCTCGGCCTGGGCGGCCGCGTCGTCGATGGTCATAGTGACAAAGCTGGGAACGGTCAGGGGCTTGGTTTCCGGCCCCTTACTGACGGTCAGCACAACCGTGTCACCCTTCTTCAGCTGCTCACCGGAGGCAGGAGAGCTCTCCATCACCTGTCCCTCGGGAACGTCGGGGGAATAGGCATCCGCCCGCTGGATATCCAGATCCAGGTGCAGGTTGTTCAGCTCTGTCTTGGCCTGCAGGAACTCACTGCCCACTACGTTGGGCATCAGCGTTCCATCCTCCTCCGCGCAGAGGTAGACCTTGATGACCAGATTGTTCTTGCGGCTGCGGCCGCCGGCAGGGTCCTGCTCCACGATCTGGCCGGGCTCGTATTTATCGCTGGGCTTGGTGCCCACCACCTCGATGCGGAAAATATCCTTAATCTCCGGCATGGCCTCGGCCTCCTCCAGGGTCTTGCCCAAAAGGTCCGGCACCTGGTGAGAGGCGGTGCCATTGCCTGCGTTGAAGCCGCCGGCCACCAGCTTGAACACCACAAAAATCAGCACCAACGCCAGGGCAAACCCGCCGATGACCAGGCCCACCACCTTGCGGCTTTGCTTTTTCTCCTCCTCATCCTGGGCCACGGTGCTGTTGGCCTTGCTCACCGCTGCCACCTGGTTGGTGGGCAGAGGTTGGGTGGGCTCCTGGCACACCACGGCGGCCTTCAGATCCTCCCGGATATAGTCCATATCCACGGCAGGGTCCTTGCGGAACTTCTCCAGATCGTCCAGCATGGCGTCAGCGGTCTGATAACGCTTGGAGATGTCCGGGCACATGGCCTTCATGCAGATCAGCTCCAGAGCCTCGGGGATATCCGGATTCAGCTCCCTGGGGGCCTTGGGAACAGCGCTCAGATGCTGGATAGCCACGGACACGGCGGAGTCACCCTGGAAGGGCAGTTTGCCGGTGAGCATCTCGTACAGCACCACGCCGGCGGAATAAATGTCCGAGCGAGCGTCCACCCGGTCGCCGCGAGCCTGTTCGGGAGAAATGTAATGCACGGAGCCCAGGGTCTCCTGGGTCAGGGTCTGCCCCTGGTCTGCCAGACATGCGATGCCGAAATCGGCCACTCGGACGCTTCCATCCCGCAGGATCATGATGTTCTGGGGCTTGATGTCCCGGTGGATCACGCCGCGGCTGTGGGCATGGCTGAGGCCGCGCATGATCTGGGTGATAAAGTGCAGCGCTTCCCGCCAGTCCATCTGGCCCCGGCGCTCCATATACTGCTTCAGTGTCACGCCGTCGATGAGCTCCATAACGATGTAATCGACGTCATCACTGCACGACACGTCGTACACCGATACGATGTTGGGGTGGGACAGCTGGGCCACAGCCCGGGACTCATCCATGAACCGGCGGCGGAAATCGGCGTTCTGGGCCAGGTCACTGTGCAGGATCTTTACCGCTACCAGCCGGTCCAGCCGGTGGCACTTGGCCTTATAGACGTTGGCCATGCCTCCCCTGCCGATCAGCTCCAGTATCTCATAGCGATTATCCAGCATTTTCCCAATGTAAGGATCCATATCGTCAATTCCTCCTTCAGTCGTTCATCAGCAGGATAGCCGTCACATTGTCCGGCGCGCCCCGCTGCTTGGAAATGGCCATCAGCCGCTGCAAGCAGTCCTCCGGCTGTCCGTTATGCAAAATTTCAAACATGATCTCCTGGTCCGTGACCGTGTTCACCAGTCCGTCGGAGCACAGCAGCAGAAAATCCCCCGCCTTCCACTGTATGGCAAAGTCGTCTGCCTCCACGGCGGGGTCCGGACCCAGAGCCCGGGTAATGAGATTGCGGCGGGGATGGCTGCGGGCTTGGCCGGGAGTCAGGTCACCCTTTTCCACCATGTCCTCTACCAGGGAATGGTCCCGGCTGATCTGCCGCAGGCCCTGAGCTCCGGCCAGATAGGCCCGGCTGTCGCCCACATTGCTGATGAGTACCCGATCTCCCTTGACCAGGGCAGATACCAGCGTAGTGCCCATGCTTCTCAGCTCCGGATGTCCGGCAGCCCGTTGTCGGATAGCGCTGTTGGCTGCCATTACGGCGGCATGCACCGCCTGGTCCGGGTGGTCGGAGTCGGACAGAGTGCGGATATACGTCTCCACCGCTACGCTGCTGGCGATGCTGCCCCCGGCCACACCGCCCATGCCGTCGCACACCACAGCCACGGTATAGCCGCCGGACAGCTGGGCAAAACCAAAGGCATCCTGATTTTCCCGGCGCACCAGGCCGGGATCGGTGATCTTCCAATGCTTCACGCGGAATCTCCCCCCTTTCTTTCCTCCATAGCGCGGCGGCGCAGCTGGCCGCAGGAGGCGTCGATGTCCCCGCCCAGACTCCGCCGCACCGTGGCGGTGATGCCATGTGACTCCAACCGCTTCTGAAACGCGGCCACACGGCGGCTGGGCTTGAAGGGACTTTCCACCACGTCGTTAAGCGGGATCAGATTCACATGACCCGGCATGCCGGCGATGCGCTTGGCAATCAGGTCTGCCTGCCAGTCGTGGTCGTTGACCCCGTCGATCATGGCATATTCAAAGGATATGCGCCGTCCTGTCCGGCGAAAATACCGGTGACAGGCGGCAAACAGCTCCTCCACATCCCAGGCCCGGTTCACAGGCATGATCCGGGAGCGTGTTTCGCTGTCCGGTGCATGGAGGGACACCGACAGCGTCAGCTGCAAATCCTCCTCCGCCAGGGCGTCGATACCCGGCACCACGCCGCAGGTGGAGAGACTGATGTGCCGCATGCCGATGTTCATCCCGTCGGGATGGTTCACCAGGCGCAGGAACCGCAGAACGTTTTCCCGGTTATCCAGGGGCTCTCCAATACCCATCAGCACGATATTGGAGATCTCCCGGCCAGAGTCCAACTGGGTAAACAGCACCTGGTCCAGCATCTCTCCGGCGGTCAGGTCCCGGACCTTTCCGGCGACGGTGCTGGCGCAGAAGGCACAGCCCATGCGGCAGCCCACCTGTGAGGAGATGCACACTGTGTTTCCATGGTGATACTGCATCAGCACCGTCTCGATACAGTTGCCGTCCGGCAGCTCCCACAGGTATTTTATGGTGCCGTCCAGCCGGGATTCCTGCTTTCGGGCCACGGTGGGCACGGAAATGGTGTAGTCCTGTGCCAGCTGCTGGCGCAGGGATTTAGATAGGTTGCTCATTTCGTCGAAGGAGCGCACCCCCCGGTGCAGCCAGGTGAACACCTGCTTGCCCCGGAAGGCGGGCTGTCCCATATCCCGCAGGACCCGGGTGATCTCCTCCTCCGTCATGCATCGCATGTCCGTCAATTTGCTCAGTCCTTTCTGCGCATCCGGCAGATATAAAACCCGTCGGTTCCGTGGAGCTGGGGCCACAGGGTCACCTGACCCGGGCAAGGCCCCACCGGCAGAGGAAACACTGTCCGCACCGGCTCAAACTCTGGGTGCTGGTCCAGGAAATCCCCGGTGACGTCCTCGTTCTCCTCAGGCAGCACCGTGCAGGTGGAGTACACCAGCGTGCCGCCGGGGCGCACATAGCTGGCGGCGTTTTCCAGGATGGCCCGCTGGATCAAAGGCAGCTGGGCCAGCTCCTTGGGACTTTTGTAGCGGATGTCCGGCTTTTTCCGGATGATACCCAGCCCCGAGCAGGGCACATCGGCCATGACCACATCGGCTTGCTGCCGCCAGGCGGCGTGATTCTCCCGGGCGTCGGCGGTGGTCGTGCGGATACAGGTAAGGCCCAGGCGCTTTGCGCCGCTTTCGATGAGCTTCACCTTATAGGGATGGACATCGCAGGACAGGATCTGTCCCCGGTCGCCCATGTCCATGGCCATAGCGAAGGATTTCCCCCCCGGTGCGGCACACACGTCCAGTACCCGGTCCCCCGGGGCCGCTGCCGCCGCCATGGCGGCCAGACGGGCGGCCGCATCCTGGACCAGGAACCGTCCCTCCCGGAAGGCGGGCATGCTCCGCAGATCACCGGTGCCGGTGATCTCCAGGCAGCCCTCCAGCCACGGGTGAGGCTGCACCGCGACGCCCGCGCCCCGAAGCTCCCGCTCCAGCTCCTCTGCGGTGGTCCTCAAAGGATTCACCTGGATACAGGTGGGCACGGTGTCGTTATCCAGCCGCAGAAATGCCTGGGTCTCATCCGGCCCCACCAGGTCCAACAGCCGCAGCACCAGCCACTTGGGATGGCTGTACCGCAGGGAGAGATAGTCCGCCGTGGACCCTTTCGGCAGGTCCGGCATATTCATCCAATGCTCCACGAACCGCCGCAGCACAGCGTTGACCATACCGGCGGCCTTGGGCCGTCCCCGGCGGCGGGTCATCTCCACCGCCTCGTTGACGGCAGCCCGGTGGGGTACCTTATCCATAAACAGGATCTGGTAGCCGCCGATGCGCAGGATGCCCCGGATCACCGGCTCCAGCCGCTCCGGCTTCTGGGCGCACCAGCAGCCGATGTAGTAGTCCAGCAGCATGCGGTTCTGCATAACGCCGTAGCACAGGCGGGTGGCAAAGGCAGCGTCCCGGCTGTCCAGCCTGTTCTGGGCAATGAGCCGCCGCAAGGCCTCGTCGGACCAGGCGTTGGCCTTATCCACCTGCATCAGCGCGTCCAGGGCTACATCCCGGGCGCCGCACTTCTCCCGGGGCGTCATGCCTCCACCTGCAGGGGATGGCCCCGCAGATAGTCCGCCGCCGCCATCCGGCGGCCGCCCTGGGGCTGAAGCTCCAGAATACGCAGCAGCCGCCCGTCGCCGCAGGCCACGTCGATGCCCGCCTTCCCGGCAGACACCACGGTGCCGGAAGCCTTGGCAGTCTCGCTGCCTACCTCCGTGCGGAATATCTTCACCGTAGCCCCACCCAGCTCCGTGGACGCACAGGGCCAGGGGATCAGGCCCCGGACCTGGTCATGAATGCGCTGAGCAGGCTTCGTCCAGTCGATCATGCCCATATCCTTGGTGAGCATGGGGGCGTAGGTATAGGCGCTGTGATCCTGAACCGTGCGGTGAGCGGTTCCGGCACGCAGCTGTTCCACAGTTTCGGACAGCGCCTGGGCCCCCAGCTCCGCCAGCCGCGCCGTCAGCGCCTGGGCGTCCTCCTGGGGGTCAATATCGGTTTTCAGCACATGCAGAATGTCCCCGGCATCCAGCTCCTTGGCCATATACATGATGGTGACGCCGGTCTCCCGCTCCCCGTTGAGGATGGCCCAGTTGATGGGGGCCGCTCCCCGGTATTTGGGCAGCAGGGAGGAGTGGACGTTGATGGAGCCATAGGGCGGGGTATTCAGAATATCCTCCGGCAGGATGCGGCCATAGGCCGCCACCACGATCAGCTCCGGGTGCAGCTCCCGCACCAGGGCCAGAGCCGTGCCATCCCGCATTTTCGTGGGCTGATACACGGTGAGCCCCTGGGACAGGGCGTATTCCTTCACCGGTGAAAAGGCCAGCTTATGCCCCCGGTTTTTGGGGCGGTCCGGCTGGGTGAACACGCCGCAGATCTCGTGTCCATCCTCCACCAACCGCTTCAGGGACGCCACCGCGAATTCCGGTGTGCCCATAAACAGGATTCTCACTCCTCGTCGTCTCCCTCTTCCTGCCGGCGGATGTACTCCTCCAGCTCCTCCTCGGTCAGCAGATGGTCCGTGTGCTCCACAAACAGATGGCCGTCCAGATGCTCGATCTCGTGACAGAAGCAGCGGGCCGTCAGTGCCTCATCCTCCACCTCGAAAAATGCGCCGTCCCGGTCCTGAGCCCGGACCCGCACCGTGTAGGGACGGGTCACCACGCCATACTTTCCCGGAACGCTGAGGCAGCCCTCCAGGCCGGTCTGTTTGCCGTCGGTGGCGATGATCTCGGGGTTCACCAGTTCGATGATCTCGTCATCCTCGTTCATCACCACGCACACCCGGCGCAGAATGCCCACCTGGGGCGCGGCCAGGCCTACGCCGCCGGAATCCAGCAGCGTGTCCTTCAGGTCGTCCAGCAGCGTGTGGAGCCGACCGTTGAACTCCGTCACCGGGCGGCACTTCTTCGTCAGGCAGGGCTCCCCCTGCAGCACGATATTTCTCAATGCCATGGTCATATACCTCTTTTTAATCCATTAAATTGCAATCGGTGTAAATATGAAGCCCCTTGTGCTCCGGCCGCCGGGCAAATTCCTTCATAAACGCCGCCAACAGGCCCCGCAGGATCTTATCGTTGCGGCCGATCACCGTTACCCGATAGCGGTAGCGGTTGTTGACCTTCACCACGGGAGCCGGGGCCGGGCCCAGAATATCCAGGGCCATGTCCCTGTACGGGTCCCGTCCGGCGGCGGCTCGCAGACCGTCCCGCAATCCGGCGGCGGCCCGGCGCACCGTTCCCTCCTCCGGCCCGGTGACGGTGATGAAGAACTGGTCGGCAAAGGGCGGGTCCCGCCGCAGCTGCCGCAGGCGGATCTCGCCGTCGTAAAACCGGTCATAGTCCTGGTCTGCCGCCGCCAGAATCACATCATTCTGGGGCGTGTAGGTCTGGATCACCGCCCGGCCTGGCTTGTCCCCCCGTCCGGCCCGGCCCACCACCTGGGTCAGCAGGCTGAAGGTCCGCTCCGAGGCCCGATAATGGTCCACATACAGGGACATATCCGCCGCCAGCACGCCTACCAGCGTCACATTGGCAAAGTCCAGCCCCTTGGCCACCATCTGGGTGCCCAGGAGAATGGGTACCTGCCGCACCTGGAAATCCCGGAGGAGCTTCTCATGTCCCTGGCTGACGGTGTCCGCATCCATGCGGAGAACCTCCGTCCCGGGGAACAGAGTGCGCAGCTCCTCCTCCGCCCTCTGGGTACCGACGCCGATGTGCTTCATGGCGCCGCCGCAGGAGGGGCAGGTCTCGCTGCTTTTTTCGGAATAACCGCAGTAATGGCACATCATCCGCCCATTGGCGGAGTGATACGTCAGATACACGCTGCACCGGGGACACTGGGGCACATAGCCGCACTGGGGGCACAGCAGCTGGCGGCTGCTGCCCCGGCGGTTGAGAAACAGAATGCTCTGCTCCCCGGCCTCCAGGTTCTTCTCCAGCTCCTGCATCAGCTCCCGGCTGATGCAGCCGTTGTTGCCGTCCCGCAGCTCCTGCCGCATATCCGCCAGGATCACCCGGGGCATCCGGTGCGCGTTGTAGCGCCGGCGCAGCAGCGCCAGCTGATAGTCCCCCCGGCGGGCCAGGTATGCCGTTTCCACCGTAGGGGTGGCCGAACCCAGCAGCAGCCGGGCATTTTCCCGGAAGCAGCGGTATTTGGCAATGTCCCTTGCATGATAGCAGGGAGGATTTTCGGATTCATAGGAGCTCTCCTGCTCCTCATCCAGAATGATGAGGCCCAGGTTCTCCAGCGGCGCGAACACCGCCGATCGGGTACCCAGCACAATATGTGCCTCTCCCCGGCGGATGCGCTTCCACTGGTCGTACCGTTCCGTCAGGCGCAGGCCGCTGTGCAGCAGCGCCACCTCATCCCCGAAATAGGCGGAAAACCGCGCCATCATCTGGGGCGTCAGGGCAATCTCCGGCACCAGGATCATCACGGAACGGCCCTCCGCCAGCAATGTCTGGGCCAGTCGGATATACACCAGGGTCTTGCCGCTGCCGGTAACCCCCTGCAAAAGCGTCACACCGGGGCAGCCGCTGCGGGTCTGAGCCAGCACAGCCTCATAGGCCCGCTGCTGCTCGTCATTCAGGCGGATCTCCTCCGCCGCTGCGGCATAGTCCTGCCGGGTGATGCGATACTCCTCCTGGCTGCGCAGGGACAGAAGCCCCGCCCTCTCCAGACTGCGGACGCCCTGCCGGGATACGCCGGTGTAGTAGCAAAGCTCCTGCACCGGGGCGTCGCCGTATTTGGCCAGAAAGGCAACCGCGTCATACTGCCGGGCGGCGGACTTCTTTTTTCGCTCCATCTGACGCAGGGCCTCCTGGGGAGCCAGCGACAAAGCCGCGATCTGCACCACCTTATCCTGGACCTTTCGGGTGCCCTGGGGCTCCATTTGCAGGATGCCCCGCTTTTTGAGTCCCGCCAGCACCCGGCTTCCGGTCTCACCCAGAGCAGCGCACAGGTCGTCCCGTTCCATGGGGCCGTCCTGCAGCAGGCGGCAGGCCGCCGTCTCCCGCTCTGAAAGGTCCTCCGGCAGGGGTTCCCCGGTCAGGGACCACATCTCGCGGTAGCTATACCACACCGCAGCGGGCAGGATGGTGCGGATGGCGTCGTAAAACGTGCAGAAATACCGCTCCCGCATCCACAGAGCCAGGCGGATTTCCCGCTCTGTGATAACGGGCTCCCGGTCCACTAAAGACCGGATGGGCTTGATGGGTTTTTCCGGCACCCCCTGCCCCAGGGTCAATACGACCCCCTCGCTGACGCGGTTGCCGCGGCCAAAGGGCACCAGCACCCGCATGCCAACGGCCATGTCCGCACCCTGGGGAACCAGGTAGTCATAGGGCTTGTCAATGGCGTAGGTTGCCGCTGCCACAGCCACCTTTGCGATCTGCGGCATGGCGATTCCCCCTGTCAGATCACGCCTCGTCGGAGATGGCGGTGTCAATGGACTTGGCGTCGAAGCGGCCCTCAGCCACCTCGTTGATGGCCAGGGTCACGGGCTTCTCGTCCAGGTGCTCCTCGTGGTTCTGGGCCTCGATGGCGATCTGGCGGGCCCGGCGGGCCACCACGTTCACCATCATGTAGCGATTGGGAATGTACTGAGTCAGCTTGTTCATAGCGGGATAGAGCATCATAATAGCATTACCTTCCTTTTGAGAAAAATTGTTAATCCTTGACCAAATGTATCCGCTCGGTGGGCTTGAAATGCTCCACCCGAAAGATGTCGTTGAGCTCGGCGGCGGCGCGCTCCACGTCGTCGTTGATGATGAAGTAATCATAATCCGCAGCCAGGGCCATTTCGTCCCGGGCCCGGCGCAGACGCTGCTGTATTTTCTCAGCGGAGTCGGTGCCCCGGCCCACCAGGCGGTGCTCCAGCTCCGTCCAGGACGGAGGAGCCAGGAAAATACGCACGGCGTCAGGCCGCTTGGCATAGATCTGCTGCGCACCCTGCACGTCGATCTCCAGCATTACATCCCGGCCCTGAGCCAGGGCCTCATCCACGGGGATCCGGGGTGTGCCGTAAAAATTCCCGGCATAACCCGCATGCTCCAGCAGCTCGTCCCGCTCCACCATCTGCAAAAACGCGTCGTCACTGATGAAGTGATAGTGTACGCCGTCCACCTCGCCGGTGCGGGGAGGCCGGGTAGTAGCGGAAACAGACAGGAACATGTCCGGGTGGTTCTTCATAGCGCTTTTGAGCACCGTACCCTTTCCGGACCCGGACGGGCCGGAAAGAATAAAAATTTTGCCTTGCTTTTCCAAAGTCAGATCTCCTCCTGCATGAAATCCTCCGCCGACAGCCCCAGACGGGGGCCCAGCTTCTCCGCCGGCAGGGCGGAAAGCACCACATGGTCGCTGTCCATCACCAGCACCGCCGCCGTCTTACGCCCGTAGGTGGCGTCAATGAGCATACCCCGGTCCCGGGACTCCTGGATCAGCCGCTTGATAGGCGCGGAATCCGGACTCACCACGGCGATGAGCCGTCCCACGGACACCAGATTGCCGAAGCCGATATTCACCAGCTGCACAGCGGTTCCTCCTTTACTCGATGTTCTGGACCTGTTCGCGGATCTTTTCCACCTCAGCCTTCATGGCCACCACGTCCTGGGTCACGGCCAAGTCGTTGCACTTGGAGCCGATGGTGTTGCACTCGCGATTGAATTCCTGCATCAGGAAGTCCATATCCTTGCCGGTAGGGCGCTGAGCCTCCAGCATAGAACGGAGCTGGGCTACATGGCTGCGCAGGCGGACGGTCTCCTCGTCTACAGCCACCTTGTCGGCAAAGATAGCCGCCTCGGTAAGGATACGTCCCTCGTCCATGGTGGTGGAGGCCAGCACCTCCCGCATTTTCTTCTCCAGACGCTCCCGATAGGCAGCCACGGTCTGGGGAGACTGCTGCTCCACCCGACCAACGGCGGTCTCGATGGTCACCAGACGTCCGGCGATATCCTCGGCCAGGCGGCGGCCCTCCACGGCACGCATGGTATTGTACGCGGCCAGGGCCTTATCCAGCACCTGGCAGATGTCGGCGGCCACGGTCTCCAGGTCCTCCTCGGCCTTGGTGACGGTGAGAACGTCCGGCAGCTTGGCAAGGGTCATGGGGGTCACATCCCCCTCCAGGGAGAACATGCTCTTCAGCTGGGTCAGGGCCTGGAAATAGCCGCGGGCCAAGGGCTCGTTCACCGTCACCACGGACACATCCGCGGCGCTGGCGTCGATGGTGACGAACACGTCCACCTTGCCCCGGGACACGGCGCTCCGGACACGGGTCTTGACGGCGTCCTCGGCAAAGACGTAGGCACGGGGCATTTTCACCGTGCAGTCCAGGAAGCGGTTGTTGACAGACCGCACCTCCACGGTAATGTCCCTCTGGTGCAGAGTCTCTCTGGACCGGCCATAGCCGGTCATGCTTTTGACCAATGTAAACTCCTCCTATCTATGGTCCGTCAGCAGCAGAAGAAATATCCGCCGCTGCCAAACAGGCAGTTCATACAGGCGCAGGCAGCGCACAGGCTGCTGCAATTGTCCCCGGCGCAGTTGCCGGTGGTAACGTGCCCGTAGCCGTTGGGACGGTATGCCGCACCGTTTCCGTTGAGCATATCCAGGGCCCGCTGATACTCAGCATTGCCCGGGTCCATCTGCACCGCCGTCTCATAATACCGCCGGGCCTCGTCCATCCAGCCCCGCTTATAGCAAACGGCCCCCTTCAGGAAGTTCCATTCGCCGTTATGGTCCGTCTGGGCGTTCAGCAGCTCCTCGGCCAGGTTCAGATTCCCCTGGGAGATGGCCAGACGGACCCGCTGCCACACGCCGCCGTATGCTCCGGCGTTATAGCCCTGGCTGTACCCGCCGGTGTATCCACCGTAGCTCTGGCCGCCGGACTGGGCCGCCTTGCGCTGGGTGCGGATGGTCTCATATGCCTCGTTGATCTCCTTCATCCGCTCCTGGGCCAGGTCCTCCAGGGGGTTGTCATGGTAATTGTCTGGGTGATATTTCCGGGCAAGGTTCCGGTATGCCTTTTTTACTTCTTCATCTGTGGCAGTGCTGGGGATGCCCAGCACCTGGTAGGGATCGCGCATATCAGGCGCCTGCCTTTCGTTGTTTTCTTTTGTGTCCTTTGCGGAAGGTGCCGTTCAGCACCGCCGCGCCCACTGCGTAGAGTCCCTCATACAGGACGCTTTCGATAATGGCCCGCCAGGGGCCGAAGTCCGCCAGCTCAAAGGCTGCGGCCATGGCCCGGACGGAGCTGTCCAGGGTAGCGGCCAGCGCCGCCTTGTCGCCTGCCGTCAGCGTCCCGCCCTCCGCGTGAAAGCGGTAGACCAGCGGGTTATAGCTGCCGGACTTTACGTCCTTTTTCAGGTCGTCTGCCGCGTCCACCAGATAGACCCACCGGCCCAGGTGATAGAGCAGCTGCCGCAGCACCCGCCGCCGCACCGGGTCCGCTTCCTCCTCTGACGCCCCGGCCAACAGCGCCGCGAAGGCGTCCGCCGCCCGGTCTATAGAGGGGCATTGCTCCGTCTCCAGCCGTGCCAGCTCCTCCAGGTGCGCCTGGGTGCACGCATCGAAACCGGGCCGCCTGGCCCGCGCCTTGCGATAGGCCCGCCGCAGCAGGAGCAGGGCCGCGCGGTACGGCAGCCCCCGGAAAAAGCCGTGGTCCGCCACGCCGTCCTTTAGCTGCCACCAGGTGAGAATCACGCTCAGGTCCGCCGCCGTGTCAAAGGCGTCCTGCCCCTCCAGGGCGTCGCACCCCCGGATGGGGTGAGCCGGGCACCGGCAGTGGGCCGTGAGGCATTCCGGCTCCCTGGATAACAGCATAGCCAGAAAAGCTAAATCATAATTTAAGATCATCCGGGCGGCCAGTCCGTACCGGCAGCCCAGACTGCGGCACAGGCCGCAGTAAGCGGCCTGGAACCGGGACTTGTCCTCCGCCGTCAGATGTCCGTCCGCCGGCCGTACATAGCCGAACATCAGAACTCCCGCACGATGGTGTAGGTCAGGGTGTCCTTTTTTCGGGCATAGCCGTCATACAGCTTAATGGGAACAAAGGACAGCACCACTGCCACAACGGCGATGGCATACCGCCAGCCCTCGGTCAATCCTGCCGACAGGAAGTAGCCCAGCAGGAAAAACACCACCGGCAGCATATACACCAGCCAGGTGACGCCCAGGATGGCCCGGGTGGAGCTCTCCACCACCACCTTGTCTCCGGGGTGCACGCCCACCGGGTCCCGTGCCTCGGCATAGATGGACGCGCCGGTCATGCCGCATCCGGCGCACTCCTCGCAGTCGTGACCGCAGGCAGACTTCCGGGGTACGGAGATCTGCACATACCCGTCCTTCAGAATCTTTTCAACAGTTGCAACTTGTGTCATATTTGCTCAGTCCTTTCGCTTGGGGAAAACACATTTTACGGCAGACGCTCCACGTCCACCACGATCTGATACGAGCCCTTGACGCCTACGTTGGCGTAGTTTGCCACCTGCACCGTCACCGGAACCGTGTGTACGCCGGGCTCCGTGATGTCGGACAGGTCCACTGTGACCCGCAGATCCTCCCCGGTGATGCGGGCCATTTCGCCATCCAGACCCCGCAGCAGAATATTCAGGCTCTCCGTCACCGGCACAGCGGAAAAGCCCGCCGGCACGTTTTCGCAGTTAAAGGCCGTCACGCTAACGCTGCGCTCCGTGACCCCCGTGACCACGATGGTCACGGTGACGGGTCCCACATTCTCCGCCAGGGTAGTCCCCTCCGGCGCGGTGACGCTGTAGGTCAGACTCTGGGAGGGCTGGAGATCCTGAAGGTACAGGGTGTCCAGCACAATGGCGTCGATGGTGTCCAGCACGTCCTTTTCGCCCACCAGGGTCACCTTGTCCGGGGACACGGTGTACTGCACCGTATCCATGGTGGACCCGGCGGCGGGAACGAAGTTGATGACCAGGCCCACCGTCTTGGATGTTTTCACCGGCAGGGTGGCCTGCACGGCCTTCACCTTGGAGCGAACGGCAGGGTTATCGATCTTGATGTCGTTGTAGTCGTACAGCTCCCACTCCAGGGCCTTCACCACGGTGCGATCCGCCCCGGAGATGTCCAGCGTCACCTTGGCATAGGCGATGTTCAGCAGGTCGTCCCGCTGACCCCGCAGATTCAGCTCCGCCGGGTCCAGGGTCAGCTCCCCGGCGGTGAAGCCGGTGGCGGTGCTGCCCACGATGTCGCAGTGGATGGGGACGGTCTTGCTGTCCATCTCCCCCACGGTAACGGTAACGCTGTAGGCGCTGGCGTGATCCACGGAAATTTTGCTGCGCTGGATGTCGTCCTGATAATACACCTGATACGTCAGTGTCTGCTGTCCGGTCTCCTGGATGGAGCTGGTGTCCGCCACAATGCGGACCTTGCTCTTGTCCAGCTTGCGCAGCTCGCTGCGGGGCCCCTTGAGCACCAGGTCGATGGTGGTGTCATAGCCCGACAGCAGCATCAGATTCTTGTCCGCCAGGGTTGTATCCTCGCCGGAGAACTCCACCGGAACGTTGTTGACCTTCATGGTCACCTCCACGGAAAGCCCCCGGTCCACATAGACCCACAGGGCAATGGCCACTAGAATGGAGATGACGATGCGGATGGCCTTGCGGCTTTTGTTGGCGTTGGTGTTATTCTTGGTTTCCATTCTGCTCCCCCTTTCTATGGGCGTGCAGCAGCTCCCGCAGGGACAGGCGGGGCTTGTCCGACTCCTCCTCCGGCTGGGGCATCAGCTCGTTGCACAGCAGCTGACGGAGCGTCTCCGGCATCAGGTGCCGCTTCAGCATTCCGCCGATGGCCACGGAGATGGAGCCTGTCTCCTCCGATACGATGACCACCACTGCGTCGGAGTTTTCGCTCATGCCGATGCCCGCACGGTGACGCATACCCAGATCGCGGCTGAGGTTCACATTCTTCGATAGAGGCAGCATGCATCCGGCGCCTAAGATCCGGCCCTGCCGGATGATAACGGCGCCGTCGTGCATGGGGGCCTTCACGAAAAAGATGTTCTTCAGCAGCTCGCTGGATACCGCCGCGTCCAGAGTGGTGCCGCTGCGGACGATATCGTCCAGCAGCAGCTTCCGCTCAAACACGATCAGCACACCCGTGCGGGTCTTGGCCATGTCGGTGCAGGCCACCACGGTCTGGTCAATGGCCCGCTCCAGCTCCGACGACTGCTGCTCCGGCTGGAAAATCCGCAGCAGGCGGATGTTCCGGCTGCCCACCTTTTCCAGCAGCTGCCGGATCTCCGGCTGAAACAGGATGATCAGGGCCAGAACGCCCCATTCCACCATGTGGCTGAGGATATAGTTCACGCCCCGCAGATTCAGGGCCGCCGGGGACGACAGCCACAGGGCCACCAGAAAGATCGCCACGCCCTTGAGGATATTCTCCGCCCGGGTGCTGCGCACCAGACAGAGTATCTTATACACCAGATAGGCGATAATGGCCACGTCCAGCACGTCCATGGGCCGGATCAGCGACAGATACCGCCCGGCCCGCTCCAATACAGATACAATTGCTTCCATTTCAGGCGTCCCTTCCTTGCACATACCAATACGTATTTTACATTATATAAAATTTATTGGGAAAATGCAACAAAAACGTCTGTCAAAGCTCTACATTTTCACGAAGCACCCGGGACACGGCCCACACCAGGCGGTCCGCCTGGTCCGGAGTGTTGAAAAAGGACGCGCTGAGCCGCAGGGTGCCGGTGTCCAGGGTCCCCGCCGTGCGATGGGCCAGGGGCGCGCAGTGAAGCCCCGCCCGCAGGGCAATTCCCCGCCGGGCCAGAGCCTCCCCCACCTCCTCGCAATTCCGTCCCTCCGTTACAAAGGATACAACGCCGGTCTGATGCCGAAGCTCCCGGTCCCAGAATATCCGCACCCCCGGCAGCCGCTCCAGCCCCTGGGCAGCCCGCTGCGCCACCCGACGCTCCCGGGCGGCGATGGCGTCCACTCCCTGCCGCCGCACGAACCGGATGCCCTCCAGCAGCCCTGCGATGCCCGGCATATTGTGGGTCCCGGCCTCCAGTCGATCCGGCAGGTCCGGGGGCATATCCTGCAGGCGGGACATGCTGCCGGTTCCGCCATACAGCAGGGGCTTTGCCCCCTCCCCTCCGCACAGCAGCAGCCCCGTGCCCTGGGGGCCGTACAATCCCTTATGGCCGGGCAGGGCCACAAAGGCCGCCCCCCACCCGGACAGATCCACCGGCAGCACCCCCGCCGACTGGGACGCGTCCACGATCAGGGGCGTTTCCGTCTCCCGGCAGGTTTCGGCAATGTCCGCCACCGGCAGGATCATGCCGAACACGTTGGAAACGTGGGTGCATACCACCGCCCGGGGCCGCAGCTGCCGGATGGCCCGGCGAAATTCCTCCGCCGCCAGGTCCGGCCGGAAAAGCGGCGTATCGATCACTGTCACCGACAGTCCCGGAATGGCATGCAGGGGCCGGGTCACGGCGTTGTGCTCATATCCGGAGATCACCACCCGGTCCCCGGACCCCAGCAGCGACCGAATGGCAATGTTCAGTCCATGGGTGGCGCTTGTGGTGATGATAACGTTTTCCGGCTGCGGAACGCCCAGCAGCTCCGCCGCCTCCTGGCGGCACAGATAGGCCGTTTCCTCCGCCCGGCGGGAGGCGGGATAGCTCCCCCGCCCCGGGGAACTCATAGCGTGCGTCGCCTGAGCCATGGCCCGGCCCACGGCGGCAGGCTTCTCCAGGGTGGTTGCCCCGGCGTCGAAATAGATCATTCCGCCGCCTCCCGATACCCCTCCTGCGTATGATGATAAACGGCCAGGGGCGTGATCCCCGCCGATTTCAGACAAGACAGCGCCTGCTCCAGCGCCCCGGGACGCAGCCGCACCGCATAGGCACAGCCCCGGTCCGTCAGTCCCATAGGCGCACGCATCAGTGCAGCCCGGATGCCGCATCCGCCAAGGGCCCGCACCATGTGCTGAGCCTGTGTGATGGAGCGGGCCAGCAAAAGTTCATGGTCCATGCTTATACCTCCTCACAGGGCAGTCTATGCCCCGCCCACCCGGATGGTGCCCCCACCTTTTTGACAAGCTCACGATTCCTACAGGAACAAAAAAGTTCCTGTTGCATTGGGTGACAAATCGTGCTACAATGTGCAAAATGATGTATGGTACATTCGGAATGTTCCGATATATACAGAGGGAGGAATTTTTCTATGGCAGAAAGCGCAGTAAAACGGATCGGTGTTCTGACCAGCGGCGGCGACGCCCCGGGTATGAATGCGGCGGTGCGCTCCGTGGTGCGGTCCGCCCTGGACCGCGGCATCGAGTGCATAGGCATCCGGCGGGGCTGGTCCGGCCTGGTCAACGGTGACTTTTATCGCATGGATTCCGGCAGTGTCAGCCGCATCATCAACCGCGGCGGCACCATTCTCTACACCGCCCGCAGCGAGGAGTTCCGCACGGCGGAGGGACAGGCCAAGGCTGCGGGGGTGTGCAAGCTGCTGGGACTGGACGGCATCGTGGCCATCGGCGGCGACGGCACCTTCCGGGGCGCCCAGGAGCTCAGCAAATGCGGCGTATCTGTGGTGGGCATCCCCGGCACCATCGACAACGACATCGTCTGCACGGACTACTCCATCGGCTTCGACACCGCCGCCAACACGGCGGTGGAATGCATCGATAAGCTGCGGGACACCATGCAGTCCCACGAGCGCTGTGCCGTGGTGGAGGTCATGGGCCGCCATGCCGGCTATCTGGCCCTGTATGTGGGCGTGGCCGTGGGTGCCACGGCAGTGCTGGTGCCGGAGCACCCCTATGATTTCAAGGTCCAGGTGGCCGACAATATCCGCCATGCCCGACTCAATGGCAAGACCAACTTTATGATCGTAGTGGCCGAGGGCGCGGCCAGCGCCGTGGAGGTAGGCCGCCAGATTCAGGAGGAGCTGGCTCTGGACCCCCGGGTCACCATCCTGGGTCACATTCAGCGTGGCGGCAGCCCCACCGCCAAGGACCGGGTCATGGCCACGCGCATGGGCTACGAGGCCGTCCGCGTCCTGGCGGAAGGAAAGACCAACCGCGTGATCTGTGCCAAGGATGATCAGATCATCGACCTGGATATCGACGAGGGTCTGGCTATGAAAAAGACCCTGAATTCCGAGGAGTTCAAGGTCATGACCGTGATGACGGGCATGTGATTCTGCCGCAAATGTATTGTTCCCCCTGTCATGCAGTGCATGACAGGGGGAGATTTTTGTTCAGGCATCGTATACGCCCAGGATGACGATACCCGCCACCACCAGGGCAATCATGAGGTAATGCTTCAGGGACAGCTTTTCCTTCAGGAAAATGCGGCTCCACAGCACCGAGGCCACGCAGTAGGCGGAGATGATGGGCGCGGCCAGTGCCACGTGCTCCGTGTCCGCCAGCGCGTAGATGTACGCGAACTGACCCGCCGTCTCGCACACGGCGCCCGCATACTTGGGGCCCTCCCGCTTGGGGACGAGTCGGCTCTTTTTGATGAGCACCACATACACGAAGCATACGATGCCCGCCAGCAGAAATGTCAGCTCATAGGCGCAGTTGGCGCTGTCCTCGTTCAGCGTTTCCAGCACCCGGCTGTCGGCGAAGGTACCCAGTGCGTCCAGCAGGCAATAGATCACAGGCAGGATCAGCGCCAGCGCCGATTTGGCGTAGCGGTGGTTGCTGGCCTGCTGCCGTGCGGCCCGCAGGTCGTCGTCCTCCCGGGCCTCCACGATGCCCAGACCGATGACGCCCACGCATACCAGTGCTGTGGCGGCCAGCTGCGCCGGCACTAATTCGCCCAGGCCGCCGGTGGCCAGCGCCAGCACCGCCACCAGTGCGCCGCTGGAATTGCAGATGGGGGAGGAGATGGACAGCTCGATATACCGCAGGCCGATGTAGCCGATGGTCATAGAGCTGATGTACAGCAGGGACACCGGCAGATACGTCAGGATGATGCTGCCGTTGATCTCCGTGCCGTTGATAAAAATCTCATAGGCGGCGTGCAGACCCATCACCAGGCCCACTGCCATCACCATTTTAAGATGGCTGTATTTGTCGTCTGCGTCCTGGCAGCCGATCTTGCTGAACAGGTCAGAGCCGCTCCAGCAGATCAGTGCGATCAGAGAAAACCAAAACCACATAAAAAACTCCTTATTCTATCATGTATAGCAAGACCGGCTATACGATAATGTACATTATTCAGAAAGTAAAAGTATAAACAACGAACATAAAATGCACAGAAAAAGGAGGCGGACGCCGCCGAAAGGGATGGTTGGGGAGAAACATACGATTTCCTCCGTGGTTTACATAATTATAATGAGATCAGGCCGGCCTCCAGCATTTTCTGCAGGCTCATCAGGATGCCCAGCTTGGCGTGGTACCAGGTCAGCCCACCCTGGAAATACACCGCGTAGGGCGGCCGTGTGGGGCCGTCGGCGGACAATTCTATGGAGCTGCCCTGCACAAAAGCACCGGCGGCCATGATGACGTCGCTGTCATAGCCCGGCATAGGGGCTGGCTCCGGGCTGACATAGCTGTCCACCGGCGCGGCGGCCTGTATGCCCTTGCAGAAGGCGATCATGCCCTCCCGGCTGCCCAGTTCCACCGCCTGGATGATGTCGTGCCGCACCTCAGAAGCGCCTGGAATGACATGAAAACCAAGTTTTTCATAACAATTTGCGGCGAATACAGCACCCTTCACCGCAGAGGCCACCACCGTCGGCGCCAGGAAAAAGCCCTGGTAAAATTGGGTCAGCAGCCCCAGATTTGCGCCCACCTCCCGGCCAAGACCGGGGGCGGTGAGCCGCCGGGCGCAGCGCTCGATCAGGTCGGCGCGGCCGCAGATATAGCCGCCGGTGGGGGCCAGCCCGCCGCCGGGATTTTTGATAAGGCTGCCCACCATCAGGTCCGCGCCCACGTTCACCGGCTCGATCAGCTCTGTGAACTCGCCGTAGCAGTTGTCCACCATACAGATCACGTCCGGCTTGCATTGTTTACATAACGCAATCAACTCGCCGATCTGCGCTACTGAGAAGCTGGGCCTTGTAGCGTAGCCCTTTGAACGCTGTATCGTGATAAGCTTTGTTTTCTTGCTTATTGCCGCGCAAATTTTATCGGTATCAAACGACCCGTCCGGCAATAAATCGACTTGACGATAACTTACCCCGTATTCCTTCAGTGAGCCCACCGACTCCCGAATGCCGATGACTTCTTCCAGTGTGTCGTACGGCCCCCCCACCGGACTCAAAAGTTCGTCTCCCGGCAGCAGGTTCGCGCCTAACGCCAGCGCCAGCGCGTGGGTACCACAGGTGATCTGCGGGCGCACCAGGGCGGCCTCCGCGCCGAAGCAGTCGGCGTAGACGCGCTCCAGCGTGTCGCGTCCCTCGTCGTTGTAGCCGTAGCCGGTGGAAAGGTTAAAATGATTGGCGGCCACGCGGTTTTTCTGCATGGCGGCGATGACCTTCAGCTGATTAGCCTCGGCGATGGCGTCGATGGCCGCAAAGCGGTCCTTCAGGTCGGACAGGATCGTTTCGCTGAAAGCCAGCACGTTTTCGCTGACGCCCAGCGCCTTATATGCTTCGTTCATAGTTCACCTCAGTTGGGAAATTGTACGCCGTTCAGGCGCATAATGAGTCGGATGGGATAGTCCCGATCCAGATAGTTTTTCTCGTACCACTCGAAGGTGGCGATGGGTGCGTGCATAAGCTCCGGTGCCTCGCAGCGAAAGGTCTCGAAGGTATTTCTGTCGCCGCTGAGCAGGGCGGCCACCACATCCAGCCGTCCCTCATCCGCAAGCCGCAGCAGGGCGTGGTCCATAGCGGCGGCACAGCCCTGCTCCTCCTCGTCGGCATACATCTCCCGACGGCCCAGCCAGTAGAGGAACTCCTCCGGGTCCAGGTCCAGCTTGGTAGTGATCTGGCTGAGCTTGAAAAACTCCTTGCGGTCCATGCGCTTCAGCACGTCGATCAGATACTGCACAAGACCGTCGTCCATGGCAATGCAGTCCAGAAACACCTCAAAGGCGTGCTTGTTGGCATCGGGGTCGGGGGTCGCGGACTTTTTCTCCGCGGCAGGGGCTTCCTGTGCCTTATCCGCGTTTTGAAGAAACAGCTCAAAACCGCCAAGGTCGCCGCTTTCGGCGAACAGCTCCTCCGGAAGCACCGTGCCGTCCTGGGCGGCGCAGGCGCGGACAAAGGCGGCCATGCCCATATCCTGTAGCTGCTGGCCCAGCGCCTGTATGCGGGCGTTCTCATCGCCGCCTTCCGGCAGGGTGATTCCCTCCGGGGCAGGACGCGTGCCCTCCCATACCTCGGTCATATAGCGCAGATAGTAATCAAAAAGGGTCATAGTTCTCCCTCACTTTCCAAATTGGAATTGTACCATACAGCGCTTGCCAATGCAAGAAATATCGGGTATGATAGGGGGAAACCGTGAAAGGAGCCGCCTATGGAAGCGTACTATGTCTATATGCTGCGGTGCCGTGGCGGAAGCCTGTACACGGGGATGACCAACGACGTGGCGCGGCGGATGGCCATGCATTGCAGCGGCAGGGGCGCCAAGTACACCCGGGCACACCCGCCGGAGGCTTTGGCGGCGCTGTGGCGCTGCGGGGACAAGATAACGGCGTCGCGGCTGGAATACGCCATCAAGGCGAAGCTGACCCACGGGCAGAAGGAAACGCTTGCCGCCGCGCCGGGGAGGATAGGGGAGTGGTTCCCCGCGCTTCCCGCCGAGGCGGTAACGACGCTGCCCGCGGGGAAGGAATTTCCAATTTTTGCAAATCAAACGTAAGCGCCGTTACCGGGAATGATAAAATTGGGATTTTTTCACAAAATGCTCTGGACAAACCGGAAATTCTTGCTATAATGAAGCTATCCGCAGAGGTACCTCTGCTTTTACGTTTTAATGAGGATTAAAACGAGCGCATCTGCGGAAATCTAAACATAACGGGGTAGGAGACATGAAGAAATTGTTGGCAACCATTTTGGCGCTGGTGATGGCGCTGGGACTGTGCAGCGTCAGCTGGGCGGTTGATGCGGGGAAGATTGTTGTGCACGGAATCAAGTACAACGACAAGGACGACAGCGAATTTGCAACATTTAAGGCCGCGTATGATGCGCTTAAGCCGGTGGTTGCGTCTGTTTGTGATACAAACGGTGGGGCCGATGGTCTGGGACAGGAATCCGCGAAGTCTGCGGAGGCGTTCAAGTCAGTGTTCACAGATGTGGACAGTAAGGGAAACGCGACCATCACGTATAAGATTTCCGGGAATGTGACCTATGATGAGACAAGCTGCGCGAATTTGCTGACTATGGGCAGAAAGTCCTCTCATTATAATGCTGATAACCAACGGCTGCACCTTATCAACTTTAAGTTCATCGGTGAGGATGCGAATCGTGGTGCGACGCTGACCGTTAACTCCAATATCACTCTGCCTTACGAGTGGTGGGGCGAGAAGGTGACCACCTCTATCAGCTTTGAGAATCTGACCATCACGGGAAGTGCGCCCAACGGATTGTGGGCGACACAGTCTTATTTTGAAGCGCTTGATTTCAGGGTGGATAATTGCACTGTCAAGGGGCTTAGAATTTATAACTACAACAATGTGGGCGGTAAGTATGCTGTGACTAACAGCACACTGGATGGTACTGGTACCAGTGTCGCTACTGCTATTCATGTACAGGGAAGCGCTACCGAATCTCTGAATATCAACATCAGTGGGAATACGATCTCCGGCTATGAGCGTGGTGTAAATGTTGACCAGAACACCGCACAGGCCACGGTCAGCAACAATACGATTTCTGTGGCACCTGGTTATTCCTGCGTGCAGATAAGCCGTGTGGGAAAAATCGAAATCAAGAACAATGATCTGACTCTTAATGGAAGTAATGCATTTACGATCCACAGAGTTGCTTTGGAGACTGGCGGCACACCGGATATTAGCATCAGTAACAACACCATCACAGGTACCGGCTATCTGCTGTATGATGATGTAAAGGCAAGCGGTGACTCTCTGGATTCGGAAACGGATACCCCAAAAATCGTCATTAAAATGGAGAACAACACGATTCCCTCTACGGTGGATACTACCAAGGGTGTAAAGGCACACAATGTAGTCGCTAATGATTCCCAGGTCGTGTCCAACGCTGTCAGAGAGGGTATTACCGTGCTGCAGACCCCGCCGCGCTACTACTACAACTCTACTACCACTACTGACAGCAAGACCGACTCGCCTAAGACTTTTGACGCGGGCGTGGGTATCTACGCCGTGACGGCTGTCCTGTCCGTCACCGGCATGGCGTGGGTCGGCAAGAAGCGGCACTAAGTCAACAAAAAAGAAAGCCCATACGGGCTTTCTTTTTTGTATCCCGAAAACCACTCGCTGGGCGAGTGGTTCAAAAGAGGCTGCTGCCGATGAGGGAAAATAAAACTCCCTCTGTTATAGTAGAGATGCGGTCTGGCAACTGCAAACTACAAAACAAAGGGAGGCCATTCAAGAATGAAGTGGCAAAAACAGTTTAGCAAGTTGTGAGATAGAAGTAAAGATTGCTGTTGGAATAATTAGACAGAAGGAAAAGTGTAAGCGTTAAGAATGACAGCTATATGAGAAAGAAAAGGTGATGGATTTATACCAGTGTGGGGAGGACAGCCTATGCAAATGGCAAGTCGTACCAACGCCGCATGAGGCGTGGCTGGTAACATAGGGCTTCGCCCGTATAATAAATACCCCCGGCTTCGCCGGGGGATATTTATTTCACCCCGCTTTTGCGAAAAAAGCCGAACACAAAAGACTTTTGTAACTTTACTGCTACTTTTCGGGAAAATTTCGGGTTTTGCCGTTCCTGTCCGCGATAGCTACATCAGAACGAAAGACAGCAGGAGAACGACTATGAAACTCACAGATTTTTACGCCTACACGGAGCAGACCTTTGACTCCTTCTGCAAGCAGGTCATCCGCAACGAGCGTACCGACGCTCTGCGGGAGCTGGCGTACACACCATTTTTCGGTGGGGAAATGAGGTGTATGTAACATGGAAAACATAAAGCGAGTATATTGCCTGTACCACGTTTCGACCGTGGGACAGGTGGAAAAAGATGACATTCCCATGCAAAAGCAGTTTTGCAGAGAATTTGTAAACTGCCATTCTGGATGGCATATTGAAAATGAGTTCTACGAAAAGGGTATTTCCGGCTACAAGGTATCTGCCAAAGACCGCGATGCCGTGCAGGAGATCCAGCGGGACGCCGTACAGGGCAAATTTGATGTCCTGCTGGTCTATATGTTTGACCGCCTTGGCCGCCGTGACGACGAAACGCCTTTTGTTGTGGAATGGTTTGTCCGCAACGGTATTGAAGTCTGGAGTGCCATGGAGGGGCAACAACGGTTTGACAACCACGTTGACAAGCTGCTGAACTACATACGTTACTGGCAGGCATCGGGTGAGAGCATAAAAACCTCCGTCCGCGTCAAGACCCGCATGGAACAGCTGACACAAGACGGCCTGTTCACCGGCGGCTCTATCCCATACGGCTATCGTTTGGAAAAGCGTGGCCGTATCAATAAGCGCAACAGAGAGGTCTGCGACCTCACCGTTGACGATGATGCCGCAAAGATCGTTCAGCTGATTTTCTATAAGTACGTTCACGAAGGCTACGGCGCACAACGTCTGTGCCGCTATCTGACCGAGCTGGGTATCCGCAAGGCCGATGGAAGGAATTTTCCCAACACCACCATCAATCGTATCATCAAAAATCCCATCTATGTCGGCCAACTCCACAATGGCGATGCTACATCGGAGCGTATACCCGAACTGCAAATCATCGACCAGGATACGTTTGACGCCGCCCAGCAGTTGATGGCGGCGCGGGCTACCCATCACGCAGACACACCACTGAACATGAAAGGGCAATCCCTGCTGGTGGGCAACATTTTCTGTGGACACTGTGGAAACCGCCTGACGCTGACCACCAGCGGGCGCAAGGCCATTCAAAAGGATGGTACAGTTCGGCGCGAGATACGCTGCCGCTATCAGTGCCACTACAACCTGCGACACCCCGGCGAGTGTGACGGACAATCCGGCTATGGTGTTACAAAGCTGGACGGTATCGTGGAGAAAATCATCCGCCATCAGTTCGCGCAGATCAAGATGGCCTCACAGGATGATGTGATTGCCCAGCAGCACGAAAAGGCCGTGGAACTGGCGCGGGCAAGGTGCAATATGGCTGAAATGCAGTTGAGCGAAAAACGCCGCGAGTTGGAGGATTACCGAAACGAAACCATCAAGGTCATTCGCGGGGAGAGCCGGTTGAATGTTGACCTGCTGAACGAGTTGATCGACAAAGCGCAGGCCGATGTGGAAGCCCTGTCACAGGCAGCAGAAGCGGCACGGCAGGAGCTTGAGCGCCGTACCGCAGACATGGAGACAGAGCAGCAGGAGTACGACAAGCTGAAAACATGGGCAGACCTCTATGACAACTGCAACTTTGCGGCCAAGAAAATGATCGTGTCGCAGTTTATCAAGTCCGTCCGCGTTTACCGCGACTATACGCTGGAGGTCGAGTTCAACGTTTCCTTTGAGCAATTCCAACAGTTGCAGGCCGCGTGCAGCGGCGGCGCAAATGAGAGAACGAACGTCTGCATCGAGGCATAAGAAAAGCAGACCTGCCTAAACAAGTCTGCTTTCATGGTGGAGTAGGACTTGTTGAGGATGACCTCGTCCTTTCCGTGCTTCTGCACACCGGTTTTCAGGTTGTCGCATTGGATGATCCGGGTGACACCACCGAAGTATTTGTAGGCGTTTACATGTGCAGTAGTCCAGGACTCCTGGTTCATGGAGAAAAAGGCTTCTACATAGCTGTAGCCGCTGTACGGAAGCGTTGCCACGAACACATAGGCCGGGATGATCTCACCAGTGCCCGTGTCAATAACGGAGGCAGTGTCGCCAGCCCAGTCCACCTGCATGACCTCGCCGGGCTTATGATTCAGGTGCATGGTGGCGTTGGACTTTGCCAGATAGTCGGCGTAATACTTATTGAACTGGGTGGACTGGTACGGGAGCTCGCCCGCAGAGCGGCACTGGTCGCAGTATTCCAGCCACAGCAGGTTCAGGGTGACACCACTGCGCTGGAGCTCCTTGTGGACATAGGCGTAGTCCGGCATCTTGTAGACGGGTTTGGAGGCGCTGGACGGGAACAGACGCTCAGAGAGCTGCTTGTCCGACATTTCTTCCGGCAGCGGCCATTGCAGGCCGCTGTTCGCTGCACGTTGCAGTGTTGTTGCCACAGTATTCCGAGCGCATTGGCAACTTGATGCAATCTCGGTCTTGTTGAGTCCCAGACTGTGGAGCCTGAGGATCTCGCGGTAATTGGTCATACAGATGACCTCCTTGCAGATATTTACGCCGTAAAAACGGCGCATATCAACATTTTACCGCAGTGCTCAACGCCAGCGGCGAGGGTGCTCAGCCCCGCCGGAATGTAGAGACCTTTTTAATAGAATTTGCCATTCGCTATTTACATTGAGCCCCTTGACGGAGAGGACGATGGGGCATTTCAGAAACCTGAAACGCCCCATTTCCATTAAAATAGAAGATTAATTCATTTTGGTGAAAACTTCATCCATTGTGGGAACACTAGATAATCCGCCAAGTTTTGTAGTTGAAAGGCTAGCAGATGTGCATGCAAATGTTGTAATATAAAGCAGGTCATCTTCATTCAATAACTCCAACTGTTTTCCGCTCTGCAAAATTGCATACATAGCTGAACCTCCAAAAATATCCCCTGCACCTGTTGTGTCAACCACCGAAAGCCCTTTTAAACTTGGTACATGTCCATCTGCTCGAAGGCTTTTAAAATAGCAACCGTGTTTACCACAAGTTACAAAAACAAGCTTTGGAGAAAAATCAGAAAAAATCTGTGTGGCACCATCTTTGGGGGATAATCCATAAAGAAATTCTAATTCAGAATCACTAATTTTAATTATATCCGCTTGTGATAGTCCCCATAGAATTTGGTCTCGAGCTTCCTCGAGATTTTGCCACAAAGATTCCCTCAAATTAGGATCGTAAGAAATCAGTAGACCAGCTTTTTTGGCATAATTCACGACTGAATAGTGCGTACTTCGCGAAGGTTCATCAGTCATGCATACAGAGCCAAAATGAAGTACCCTTGATTGATTTAAGACAGAGAAGTCGATATCTCCCAATTCCAATAACGTATCAGCACCAGGCTTCCGGACAAAAGAAAATTCTCTCTCTCCGTATTCATCCCGGGTAACAAACGCCAAGGTTGTGAAAGCACTGCTTGTACGAGAAACAAACTTACTATTAATCCCAGCAGATTGTAAGGATGTGGATAGGAGTCTCCCGAAGGCATCATTACCAACTTTTGCAATCAGCGCAGTAGATAAACCATACTTTGCCAAAGGAGCAAGATAGTTAGCAACTGCTCCTCCTGGATGAGCTGCGACAATAGGATAACCATCAGCGTTATTCCGTTCCTGGGTAAAATCCACCAGCATTTCGCCAATCGCCACAACATCAAACATAATGTCCCTCCTAATCACCCTCAATAAATTTTCAGCTTTCCCAAAGACCTCTTAGATACTTGAGGGAATCAGCGGCTGAGCGGTCCAAATCTTCTTCGGTTGCACCGTTAGAAAGATCTCGCCAGATAAAAATATCCTTGCCTACCTGACCGCCCATTTTTACAAATGGCTCCATTACAACGTACCCCTCATAGCCAATATCCATTAATGCATCACCGATATTTTCCCAACAAATTCGTCCTTTTGCGAAAGGCGGTTTACGGTTTGCCTCTCCCACATGGAAGTGACCAAGCAATGAACCTGCTTCACGGATAGCTTCCGTTAGCGAGTCCTCTTCAATATTCATGTGGAAGGTGTCCAACATGACTTTAACATTGGGTTTATTTACTAATTTGACATAACGGATAGCCTCGGCACAATCGTTAAGCATGTAGCCCTCAAAGCGATTGAGAACCTCCATATTCAGTGTGACACCGTGGTTTATAGCAATATCTGCTAAGAGCATCATGTTCTCCACACTTCGCTGCATGTCAGCAGATTTATCTATACCTTTGGAATAATCTACAGGCCAATAGGAATATAGTGCTCCACCAACTCGGTCGATTCCAGCCAACTCCATTTTGTGTAAAGCATCACTCCAATAGTTGAATGCACAATTAACTATAGAGTTGTCTGCTGATCCTAAGTTGTGTTCAGGTTTAGGCCCATAACCGCCGGTGAGAATAATCCCTTCACCTTCTGACACGCGCTTTAATTCGCGGAAATAAGCGTTATCCTTTTGTGTGAAATCCCCACAGGCGACTTCCAAGATATCAAACCCTAGTTTTTTCACTTTTTTGATATAGGGTAGAAAATCTCCGCCCCATTCACTTTCCCAATAAGCATAATAAATACCATACTTCATGTTATCGCCCTTTTACCTAAGCATTTAAGATTTGTAGAACTCTATTTTTGATGGCTTGCGCGAGAAGGGTATGACCGTGGACATTAAGATGTATGGAATCAAGTGGATCTGGCCCTGCAATTAATCCAGCATCCATAAAATGATAACCATTTTGTTTAGCCACTTTTTGCAACTCCGCACTAAGCTCTGCAATCATTTCAGCACTATGCTCATCAAACTCTGCGCCTGTCCAAACATCAGTAATTGTATCACCAACCAGAATCGGAGAAATAACCAAAATTTCCGGTGAATTCCCATCTACTCCATAGCAGCCTTGGGAAATCTGCTTTGCAATCATTTCAATCCCTTTAGCAGACGCAAAAGCTGTAGCTTTCAGGTGCTTTTTCGAATCATTTGTACCCAACATAATAATGACCAAATCTGCAGGATAATTGGTTTCCATGCAAGCAAAGATGCCTTTTACACCGTTTCTTTGCGGGAAAATTGGATCATCATAACAAGTAGTCCGGCCGTTTAGGCCTTCTTCTACTACTAAATAGTCTTCTCCCAAAGAATCCTGAAGTTGCCCCGTCCAACGGACATCACGTGAATAGCGGGTTTGAGTTTTCGGAGAGAAACCCCATGTATTTGAATCACCATAACAAATAATGGTCTTCATGAGATTACTCCTTTCTGAGTAAATTCTCCATATGCTTATAAGCTGCTGCCACTTCTATCACTACATCCTCCGCACGCATTGTTTCAAATTTATTATACAAAGGATAGATTGGTTCTACCATAACAGGACCAGAGTAACCACATTTCTGGAACAGCTTATAGGGAGTCAAAGAATCTACAATGCCTGTAGTCATAGGCATTGCTCGCTCTAAATCTTCTTGTTGTTCTCTAGTACGACCGACTATACCATCATTAATGTGAAAACAAACCATGCGGTCGACATGAGCAGACGCATAATAAAGGTCATCCATTCTACCGCCACCACAATACCAATGATAAGTATCGAATAGAAAACCAATATCACTGCTGATAGCGTCTGCAATAGATAGAACACCAGCAATTGAATCAAAAAATGGATACTTAAAACTCTTCTTCAAAGGTACGGGGCCAATAAATTCCAAAGAATACTGGATGCCATGATTATTTAAAATGTGATAGATTTCACTTACACGTCTTACATGCCACTCGTAGTTTTCGTCAAAAGACATAGTATCACTACCAGGAATAACGTGGTTATAAGAACGTTTGACACCAATTTTTTCGCCGATCTCTGCCCATCGCTTTAGTTTCTCCATACCTTCATCAAACATTTTATCGTCGGTAGCAAAACCAGATAGACAATCTACCGGCGTAGGAAGGAGTCCCCATTGTAGGCCGTTGTCATAAACACATTTAGCTGCTTCGCGAGCCAAATTGACATCTTCCAGAATTTCCACCGGGACATTAATACCACCCATTCCATGTTTAGCAACCAATGGAGCTAGTTCTTGAACAGTTCCCTTAACTCGAAAAAAAGATGCATCGAACAGTTGATACATTTATATTTCCTCCTGTTATCAGAAAATTTTTTTAAGATATGCGACGCTAGGGGCAAACTGGTTTTCTGTTTTAAAACCATGCAAAATCATAGGACCTGTATATTTAATTTCCTCAAGTTTTTCCTTAAAGAATGGGAAATCAATAATGCCAAGACCAGCCGCTGTAAAACAGATCCCCTCTCCAGCACAAATATCTTTACCGTGGGCGACCTGCACATATTCGCCTAACAAATCAAAACCGTGCTGGATGACATCACGGACTTTCTCTGGCTTCGCCATGCCGGGGTGGAACAGATTAGCGCAATCCATAACAATCTTCATTCGATCAGACTGCATTTCTTTTATATACTCAACAGCACGTTCAGGTGTATTAATTACATTGGAGTACTCAGTTTCAATACCTAAGTTGACATCATATCGTTCAGCAATTTCCAACAACTGTTCTGTAGTGTAAAGAAGATCTCTCCACGCTTCCGTTGATTGATTATCTGGATGTCCCATCCACATAGAATCTTGGTTACGGGTACCAGTACATAGAGTGATAAGATTGCAATTCAAGCGACCACAAATTGAAGCAATCTTTGAAAAATTCTCAATTCCACGATGACGTTCTTTTAGGTTCACATCAATCATATTGAATGTACCGTTAATGGCTACAATCTCTTGATTAGTGACTTCTTTAGCGGCAACAATGTCGTCTACGATGGAATCAGGGATTTCATCGGGTAACTCTTTACTCAAAACAGTAAGCATATTGAATTGTAAACTGTCAAAGCCATAATTCTTTAATGCTTTCAGAGACTCCATGACATCAGGACGAGATATTTCCTGAGTAGAAAATCCGATTTTCATAGTTGACTCCTTTGTTATTCAAACATATTTCGCAGGAATTTTACACCATCGCTCGCTAGTGCTTCTGGCGAACTTGCCCAGGGACGCCACATAGATGCAGCTTTTGCTATTTCTACGCAGTCTGGTGTGAAAGATTCAATAACCAAAATGCCGTCATAGTTTATGTCTCGCAAAGCCTTACGAATCTCCGACCAGTTCAAGTTGTCCTTACCCGGGGTGCCACGGTTGTTTGCACATGCATGAAAATCAATCAGATGTCCCTTAGCTGCACGAATTGCATCATACATATTTTCTTCTTCAATATTCATGTGGAATGTATCTAAAAGTAAACCCACATTATCTTTACCAACTACATTGAGAAGTTCTATTGCCTGGCTCACTGTGTTAATCATATCTGTTTCAAAGCGATTAAGGGGTTCAATACACAGTTTGATACCATGAGCAGCGGCATAATCCGCACATTCTTGAATGGAACGCACCGCACGTTCAAAACGCGCGGCTTTTTCTTCATTGCTACGCCGGCGGCAATCTCCTGCTGCGGCATACATATTACCAGCCACATATGGGCTGCCAAGTTCCACAGCAAAATCTATTAAATGCTTTACGTAAGATACAGCATTTAAACGTACTGCTTCATTATCGGCGCTCATATCACGACTAGACCCGAACGCTCCAGCAATGGTAATGCCGATTCCTGCTTCTTCCGCCGCTTTACGGATGGCCTTGCAGTCTATAAGCAAATCATCCTCAACATCTATCTCAAAAATATCAAAGTTCATGTCTTTCGCTTTTTGAAGCAAGTTCAAGCTTTCACTTGAGAACGGGGATTTCCAGCATAAAGAATTTAAACCAAATTTCATTTTTGAACCTCTCTTGTTGAAAATTGCAATCGGTGGCTATGAAAGCCACCGATTGCGTTGGAAACGAAGCTTAACTTCTTCTGCTATATTACTCCGCAAAGTAACCCATTTCCTTCAGAATCGGGGTATATTTTTCAGCCTGATATTCCAGTTCCCAGAATGTGTACTCGTCCAAATTAGCTTTTGTCAAAACAACAAGAGGCATTTCTGTGCGAACTTCCTGAGGATTTCCATCAAGATAATCAAGACACTTGATGACGGACAAAATACCATTTTCTGTGGGGGACATACCAATTGTAATTTCTAGAGTGCCTTTTTCAAGCATCTCCTTTCCTACAGGAGAGCCGTTAGCAGAAATAACTTTGATTTCATCAGATCTACCAGCCTCTGCGATAGCCAGAGAAGCCCCGTATGCCTCTTCTTCGTTGATTGTATAAACAAAGTCGATATGATCATACATTAAGAGATAATCGCGCATAACTTCTTCACCCTGCATGCGATCGCAGTTCGCATACAGAATTTCACCAAGCATGGTACTCTTAGGGTCATTTGCGATAGTTTCCAGGAAACCAGCCTGCTGTTGCTCGTTACCAGGCAAACCCGCAATACCACCAATGACAACAAAGTCACCAGAAAGGTCGTTATCAATGATATAATTAGCGGCCATGATGCCATATTCATACTGATTTACTTCAACTTGGCCATCAGGCTTACCTTCTCCCTCATTAACCGAACAGTCAACAAGGAAAATAGGAATACCTGCTTCATTAGCTAGTTTACAAGCCTGCTGGCCTACACCACCGTCAGTAGTTTCAATAAGAATGGCATCTACTCCATAAGAAATCAAATCTTCAACATTCTGCAATTCTTTGACAGGGGTTCCTTCAGAATTTCGCTCAATAATAGTATTGCCGGAAGCTTCAATTGCCCATTTCATACCGGACAGTCCATAACTATAATAGGTCTCCAGTCCAGCAATAATTACACCAATTTCTTTGCCAGTAACCTTGGAGCCACCGGAAACTCCTTCGGAATCAGTAGTATCATTCTGAGTCACGTTAGTATTGTTTGGGGAAGTGTTTGGACTATCGTTTGAAGTGTTGGATCTGCATCCGACAATCGTCAGAAGCATTGCAAGGGATAATGCCATTGCAATAATTTTTTTCATTTGTTTCTCCTCCGTTTATTTTGAAATTTATTATTCACTCTTGAGGGACTTAGCCGCCACAAAAGAACGAATACGTTTAATGATTTTCTTATAGTCGGGATTACTACGAAGTATGACTGCCATCAACAATACGCAACCAGAGATAATTTCTTGATAAAACACGGGCACTGCCATAATGTTCAATGCATTAGAAATAACCCCCATAAGCAAAACGCCAAGGAAACAACCAAATATATCACCGCGGCCGCCAATCAAAGAAATTCCACCAACAACGCAAGCCGTAATGCTGTCCATATCATAGCCACTAGCCATAGTTGCATTAGCACCAGACAATTTAGAAAGAATAATCATTGCAGAAATGCTGCACAACATACCACAAATGATATAAGCCAGCAGTTTATGGAGTTTAACGTTGATCCCAGAAACATATGCTGCCTCTGCATTGCCTCCTACCGCATAAATACTACGGCCGAAAGTGGTATAACGCATAACCAATGCCATAATAATAGCAAGAGTAACATACAGGACTGTTTGTATTGGGACGACATCGAAAAAACGATATGACCCAAACCATTGGAAATTAGTGATGAAAATGTCGTAACCATCAGAACTAAGCAACGCTAAGCCATAATAAACGCTGGCACATGCTAAAGTGATAATAAAGGAATCAACGTTCGTAAATGCTACTATAATTCCGTTAACGCAACCACAGAGCATTCCAAGTAGGAGTCCAACGAACAAGATATTTTTATCATTGATTGTATTTGTCAACAGTAAACGTCCTAGTAAACACGCTAAAAAACTAACCATATTAGCAATTGAAAGATCAATATTGCCAGTAAGAATAACGACACCTACACCAAGAGACAAAATTCCTACAATGGAAATGGTTTGGAAAAGATTTATAATATTTCGGCCAGTGAGGAATTTCGGATTGATAATGGCTACAATTGCACAAATCACAAAAATTGCCATAAGCAACAGAAAATTCTGGTTTTTAAAATTTACATGTCTGAATACCATTTTTTTGTTAGTCAATTTGCACGCCTCCAATCGATTCATAAAGCACTCGACTTTGCGTTATTTCGCTATTTGTTAATTCTGCCACTAGTTTACCTTCGCGCATTATCAAAACTCGGTCGCTAATGCATAACAGTTCCTCCATGTCAGAAGTGATAAATACAATGATTTTCCCCTGTCTTGCAAGGTCGTTACACAATTTATAAATTTCACCTTTTGCCCCTACGTCAATTCCGCGCGTCGGTTCATCGAACAGAAAAACATCGGCTTTTGTATTGAGCCATTTAGCAACAACGACTTTTTGCTGATTTCCACCAGAAAGATTTTTTGTTTCTGATTGGCTATTGGGAGCTTTAATTCCAAGTTTTTGCATAAGCTCTAATGCAATTTCACGGACAGAAGAAACCTTAAGAAACAATCCACGCAATAGGTTTAATGAAGGTAAAATAATATTATCCTCTATAGATTTGTTGATTACTAAACCACTTTGACGACGATCCTCAGTCAAAAAAGCAATGCCAGCTTTGATTGCGTGCTTAGGCGAACTAGGTGTAACATCCTTGCCGTGAAGAAAAACACGGCCACTATCCCTTTGATCAACACCAAAAATTAACCGCGCTAATTCTGTTCGTCCTGCTCCTACCATGCCGTAGATGCCTAGTATTTCCCCATAATGAACATCGAACGATACATTTTTAACCACATTGCTACGAGACATACATTGAACAGAAAATCCTAAAGCTCCTATTTCGTAAGCACTCTTTTCATAAATCGTGGTAGCTTCACGGCCAATCATATAATTGATCAACTTAGTTTTATTAATATCCGATGCAGCTTCGGTGCAAATCACCTCACCGTCTCGGATGACTGTAATCTTGTTAGCGATTTCAAACACTTCATCAATGTGGTGAGAAATATAGATAATACTTTTACCTTCATCCCGCAGAAGATTAATAATACGAAATAGATTATCAATTTCAGCTTTACCAAAAGAGGCTGTGGGTTCGTCCAGAATCAGTACTTCAAACTCCTGTGCTAAAGCTTTGACAATTTGAACAGCTTGCTGCCCCGCGATACCAAGTGTATTGCAACGCACATACGGATCAATATTAATTTTCAGTTTTTCAATCAGACGACCTGCTTCCTCGTAGGTGCGGCTCCAATCAACAATATTTGTTCCTGGCTGCTTAAATTGCTTGTTTAAATAAATATTTTCAGCTACCGATAATGTGCCAACTAATGCATTTTCTTGATAGACTGCATAGATACCCATCTTATTAGCAGACTGGGGTGTTACATTCTTAATTTTTTGTCCTTGAATAAGAATATCACCGTTGTCCGGCTGATAAACACCAGAAAGGATTTTAATTAACGTACTTTTTCCTGCTCCATTTTCACCACAGAGCGCATGCACTTCGCCCTTGCGTATTTGCAGGCTGACGTTTCGAAGAGCTGGAACACCTGCAAATGATTTGGAGATATTTTTCAACTCCAAAAAACAAGTTTCACTTTGCATAATAACCCCTTTCTTGTGGAATCGATTCCACATTATTGAAAATAAAACACCGCCCTCATTGGTGTTACACAAATTACATGTTGCGCAACACCAATTTAGGCATAATTACATGTTGCGAATAAGGGCGCTCTGGAGCAGCAAGTCGCTTAATTAGAAAATCAACGGCTTTATCTGCCATCTCTTGGGTATTCCGTTCGATATAATTGAATGGAATACCCATTATTTCTAACTCATTTAAACGGTCAAAACCAACACAAACTATATCTTCTTTAAGATGTATTCCGAGTTCATTTGCCGCTTTCATAAAACCAAGACTAGTAAAGTTATTACAAGTCAAAACTGCTGTGGGGCGGTCCTTTAAAGTAAGGCATTTTTTTGCTAACTCATACGATGTTTCTACCGTATAATCGCCCAGAAATATATAATCATCTTTCGTTTTCAAAGAAAACTCCGCCAATGCTTTCAAATATCCGGCTTGTCTTTCTCTTGCCAAAACACGATTTAACTCAGCATTTATAATTGCAATATTTGTATGCCCTGCTTCTATTAACGCTTTTGTTGCTTGGTAGGCCGCACTGAAATTATCAAAGAAAACACCATCAGCATTCTTATAATAATCCATTTTGCGATCCAGCAATATTACTGGTGCAGCAATATCATTCAATAGATTTGAAATTCTCTGACGTTCTTTTTCAGTCTGGTAATCGACTGCAGGTGTATAAATAAGACCTTTTATACGATAATTCTTCATTGTAACCAATGCATGAATGTCTTTATTTCCGTCATTGTTTGAATTAAAACAAATCATTGAAAGCGAATGATTTTCCGCCTCGCGTGATATAACTTTCAATATTTCACCAAAAAATGGATTTTCAATTTCCGGAATCAAAACACCAATAATGTCAGAATGCCCTTTATGTAAATATCTTGCAAAAGCAGATGGAGTATAGCCATACTTCTTTATAACTTGATCTACTTTTTTTTTGGTTTCTATATTTACATATCCTGAATTGTTCAACACTCTAGATACAGTTGTACGTGATACTCCTGCTTCTTGTGCTATACTTTTTATATTTATATTCTTCATCTTTACCTTTATATGGAATCGATTCCTTTTTTTGATATTATAACTTTCGCTATCGTAGTTGTCAATATTCTCGAAAAAAACGTCAATGTACACATGAATCGAACCTTTTTTTGTGCTAATGTAACAATCAAATTTGTATTTCTACTCTTTCGGACACTTCACAAATCCAACAAGATAGCGGCCCCGTACGTGGTTCCCGGCTTGACCGGATATGCCCCAGGGGATTTGTGGGTTCGAGTCCCACCGGCCAGCATATAAGAAAAAACCAACCTGATGGTTGGTTTTTTCTCTGTTTCAGCGGGTTTAATGAGATTGTTTCACCGAGTTTCTTATATATATATTATTCTTTGCACTCTTCATTCAGCCTCTGATAAACGTGCAAGGTTGCCCGTGCATCCTCCAGCGCATCATGGGTGTCAAAGTGATATCCAAAATGATGGGCGGCATGTTCCAGGCTCACCCATCTTCCTTCATTATACTTATACGCGAAGATATCCATCGGATCATCTGCCCAGTATAGACGGTCTGGCTGGAGTCCATTTTCCGCTAAGAAGGAATATTCAAAGCTTTCGTTAAAGGCTAACACCAGTTCTGAAGAGAGCAGAATCTCGGCCACCTTCGGAGCGATCTCACCAAAAGCCCTCTTCCCTGCTACGTCGGCCGGTGATATTCCGTGAATGGCCTGCGCTTCCGGCCAATATTTGTTTAAAACCGGACAGCAGCGTTCATTCATGAGTTCGTTCCCATCTTCGTCGATAATCGCCACCTGCAGGATCTCTTCTTTGGTTGCATCCAATTCGGTCGTCTCTAAATCCAAGACGACCAAACGATACCGTTTTTGTGGCGCCATTTCAGAAACAGCAGCCGCTGTTCCCTCTCGCTGCTTTTGTAGAAGGTCTCTCTTTCGCCTGATTTCCCTTGCCGCTTTTCTTTTTCTTGCTTCCTTGGCCTTCTGTTTCAAGGTCTTCCGATATCCGGCATCCTGCAGCATCTTTAAGAACTCATCGTAGTCCCTTGCCGTAATGACACAACGGTCAATGGTCTGCTTGAGTTTTTGTTTCCAACTCGTGCCTCTCTTGGCTTCGGTGTACTCCTTGTAGCTCATGCCCTTACTCTGCGACGGAGGGATCACAGATAGTCCGTGTTCTTTGCAAATCTCATCACTGAGCTGCCTCATTTGACGGTAGGTTTGTTTATTGCTCCGGTACGCGTGGAAGTCCACATAGTTGACGGCATTGAAGATAATATGATTATGACAATGCCCCTTGTCTATGTGGGTGGCGATCACATATTCGTACTTTCCCTTGAGCCATTCATCAGCGAATTGTTTGCCGATCTCATGGGCTTGTTTCGGTGTCACTTCGCCCACATCGAAGGACTGAATCAGGTGTCGTGCAATCACCTTTGGCATCTGCATTCCTTGTTGGACTGCAAGGTTTCTTGTCCACTCAAACTCCTTCGCTGCGGCATCGCTGGCAGCACATCCATAGGAGGAAACATAGAGTTTATCGTCTGTCTTTTTCGGATCAAGGATGTACGCCAGAGCCTTGTTTACAGTTCCTCGGATTGGCTTGATTTTAGTAACTGCCATATCTCACCCTGCCTTTCTTTCAGCTCTGCAATATCGTCCGCATAGAAGTGTCCGGTGGAGTTTATGCGGCGGCAAATCTGATTGATGTTCGAGGCAACACGGCTGACTGCGGCGGCAAGTTTCTTCTGCTGCGTATAGTCCACCTTGATGATATAGCCGTCAATCGCCATCTTCCGGAGATATGCTCCCATGTTCCTTGTTCCGAGTTGCGCCATCTTTGCCTTGATGATTCTTTTCTCATCGTCGGAGACGAAGAAGAGTATCTGATTTGGTCGCGTTCTGTTTGCCATAGGCGTTCCGTCCTTTCGTAAAGGAAGAGGGTTTGGGAGGCATCCCAACAAGCATTTTTCAGATTAAGGGGAGGGTTTCCTTAATCGAAAATCGCCGTGTGTATATACACCGGCTGTGCTTGCTATTCTCTCAAATCGTATTCCCTCGCAGAGATTCCTCGTAAAATACCCCTTCATATAACAACGGACAGTTTATTGGGATTTGTCCGGGACTAAACAGGATTTTTCTTGTTCTCGTTTTGATTTGATACGTCTGCAACTATCGTTTCCACATAAAAAAGACTGCTTGGCATTGCGCCTTGCAGTCTATTTATCTCTGTATTCAATTCGTTCGGTCGCATGGCAAGCGACATTATTCCAGCGATGAGAACAGCTCTCCGTCAATGCTTAGAACATCATCCATCGGAATCTTCGAGCCGTCCTGCATGATGATCCTTCGCTCAAAATCATCGACCTTTTTGACCGCACCGGTTGCTGTTAGGTATTTGCCGCCAGTCTTCCGCTCATCGGGCTGGAAGTAGGTAATGGTGACTTCCGGCGCGTCATCAAAGGTATCCATGAGAAGCTGATACTTCATGTCCAATGCAGTCAGAGCTTCCTCGTCAAGCTCAATCTTTTCGTCGGTTAGACGCCCGGTTTCCTTGATGGCAGAGTCATATCCGGTGAGTGCTGCGAAGGGCGCAAACTGCGCTGCACGATCTGACATCGGCATCTGTGGTCGCGTCTTGGAGACGTGGTGAGGAAGATTGATAATCTCGTCGTACCTATTGTTCATGTGTATTGTGCATCTCCCTTCCATGTAACCGGGGATTTATAACTGCCTTTGCAAATATATCATGTCAACAAGTTGAACGCCACACTCAAATATCGGATGGTCATAATGGTCAGTAAAGAAATTAGGGATGCAATGAGAGCGTGTAAAACCGCATTTCTCATAAAACGGAACAGTCAACGCACTATCTCCTGTCCCTACTTGCATAATAGAGTATTTCCCTGTATATCGGTGAATTAAGAAGTTAATTAGGGCTTTTCCGTAACCGCAGCCCTGATATTCTGGCTTTACAGCAATATTCTTGATTTCAAGAATCGCGTTTCCCTCGTCGGTAACGATACACTCTGCTTTCACGCCATTATCATCAAGTACATACATGGTTCCCTTTTCAAGATAGCGGTGAATCATATCTTCCTGCTCATCTGCCAGCAACAATAAGTCCATATAAAGCATCTTATCATCAACAATTTCTTTGAACACCATATTTGACCTCCGCAAACCCCGATTAGTTTGATTCTTTATGCCTTGTGCCCTCCGATCTGCGCATTACGGTCTTTCGCGGTTGCGCCTTCTTCAAGATTCATCGCCTTGAGGATGGCGTTCTTTCCGTACTTCTTCTTGATGGCAAGAGCCGCCTTCTGGATTTTTCTTTCCCGTTCCAATGCGGCATTCTCAGCTTTCTGCTTTTCCTCTTCGGCGGCATAGTCAGTGAAGAGGTCGAGCTGGACAACCCCGTCATTTTTCTTCGGCGCGTCCGCTTCCGGCAGGACATGATTTGCAACAACGTACATACGGCGGACAAGCAGATTCTTGTCAACAATCCGGTCGAAGAGTTCTGACACAGCACACATTATTTTGCGGGTAGATGATGTGTGTTCGTCAAGGTTGATAGAGCCATGCGCCTGTTTGGGAATCTCCCGTCCGTAGGGGTCTTTCTCAATCGCGCCGTGATACTTTGCCCGTCGTGCCGGATCGGTCAGGTTCTCAATGTCGTAGCCAACGGTGAGAACCATCTGATCGGTGACAAGTCCCTTGTCCACCAAGTCCAGCACAAGCAAATCCGTCATTTCCCGCACAACCAACTTCGCCTTCTGCGGCTCGTAGGGACAGTGCAATACCTGACCGGAGCTGAGGCTGTTGGAGCTGGGACGGTATGCCTTGATTGCCTCAATGGTCGTAGGCTCCCAGCCCCACGCATGGTCGATGAGCAATTCCGCATTCTTGCCGAACAGCTTGTAAAGCAAGTCCTCGTTCCGCTCTGAACAGAGGGCAACATCGCCCATTGTGAACATCCCGTTCTGCTCAAGTTTCTTGGCAATGCCTCGACCTACGCGCCAGAAGTCCGTGAGGGGCTGATGAGACCAAAGCTCGCGCCGGAACTTCATCTCATCCAGCTCTGCAATGCGGACGCCGTTCTTGTCGGCAGGGATGTGTTTCGCCACAATGTCCATTGCCACTTTGCAGAGGAAAAGATTCGTGCCGATTCCTGCGGTTGCTGTGATGCCGGTTGTTTCAAGCACATCGAGGATGATCTTCATGGCGAGGTCATGTGCCGAGAGCTTGTAAGTATTCAGGTAGTCCGTCACGTCCATGAACACCTCGTCGATGGAGTAGAC
>OLOX01000402.1_pt1 | contig 45465 bp, 35 predicted proteins | sample 1672091 | NCBI WGS metagenome assembly OLOX01 (sample SAMEA3136644, study PRJEB25190) | human gut metagenome | reverse complement strand
GGAATCGTCACGATCATCGAAATTATTACGGGGCACAGTGGCCTTTCATGTCAAAGGTTACGCAAATTACGCAAGCTTTCCGAGCTTAGCGTAAGCCCCCTACTTTGCTTGGTGCTCGCCACACTGTCATCCCACTCTTTACTTATGACCCCATGGGGCGGTAACTCGCCCATGGGGCGGCAACTTGCCCATGGGGCGGTTTGAAGAAATTGTGAAACCGCAGAATAAAGCCATTTTCACCTACCGCCCCATGAGGGTTTTACCACCCCATGGGATATTTGCCGCCCCATGGGTTTTACCACCACGTAAGGCGAGCACCGCTCCATGGAACACGCAAATGGCCCCCACCCGTGAAGGTAGGGGCCATTGTGCAAAAGGGCTGAGCCAAGATACAGCCCAGTAGCCCTAAAACACACTACAAAATATCCGGATCGTCTTTGGCAATAGTGCCGGTTGCCTTGCCAATGGCCTTCAGGCCGTGGTAGGCCACAAGAATCACGATCGTGCCAATGGCAATGCCGTTGAAGGAAATGCCACCAACAGTGAACGCGAATTGGCCGATGGCAATGATCATGGTGATGGCTGCCACCATGATATTCAGCGGCTTGTCGAAGTTGACCTTGTTCTCCACCCAGATGCGGATACCGATCATGCCGATCATGCCGTACAGCAGCGTGGTCACGCCGCCGAGCACGCCGGCGGGGATCGTGTTGATCACGGCACCGAACTTCGGGCACAGGCTCAGGATCAGGGCGAAGGCGGCGGCGCACCAGTAGGCGGCGGTGGAGTACACCTTGGTGGCGGCCATCACGCCGATGTTCTCGCCGTAGGTGGTGGTGCCGGAGCCGCCGCCGAAGCCGGCGAGCGTGGTGCCCAGGCCGTCGGCCATGAGGGCGGTGCCGATCTGGTTGTCGTAGTCGCGGCCGGTCATTTGGGCCACGGACTTGACATGGCCGACGTTCTCAGCCACAAGCACGAGCACAACAGGGATGAACATGGGAAGAATGGAGAAATCGGCCTGCGGCAGGTGGAACTTCGGGAAGCCGATCCATGCGGCGTCGCCGATGGCGGAGAAGTCGACCTGGCCACGGATGCAGGCATATACATAGCCGATGATCACGCCGATCAAAATATTGAGGCGGCCCAGCAGACCCTTGAACAGCACAGCCACGAGCAGCACGGCCAACAGGGTAACCAGTGCGGTGTCGGGCGCGGCTTGGAAGTTGGTCCACACGGAAGGTGCCAGATTGAAGCCGATGATGGCCACAATCGCGCCGTTGACCACGGGCGGCATGATGATGTCGATCCATTTGGAGCCGGCGTAATGCACGAGCACGCCAACCAGGGCCAGCAGAATACCGGTGACCATGATGCCGAAGCTGGCGACCGCAATGCCCTTGTTGGCGGTGGTGACCGCGGTGATCGGTGCAATGAAGCCGAAGGACGAGCCCAAATAGCTCGGCAGCACGTTCCTGTTGATCAGCAGGAACAGTGCGGTGGACATAGCCGTGAAGAACAGGGTGGTGGACGGGTCGAAGCCCGTCAGAATCGGCACCAGGAAGGTGGCACCGAACATGGCGATGACGTGCTGTGCGCCGATACCGGCGGTGCGCACCCAAGTCAGACGTTCATCGGGCTCGACTACCTCGCCGGGCGCCAGCGTCTTGCCGTCGCCATGCAATTGCCATTGGAAGATATTGGACATTACTACTCTCCTCGCTCTCGCTTGGGGCACGGCATTCACAACCAGCCGCACCACGCACCATTCTAGCTCACGAAGATTTTGTGAAGTCTCTCTTCCGGGAAAGGCTATTTGCCGTAATACTCCAGCAGGTGTGGGTCGACGGCCTGCACCACATCCACCAAATCGCCATTGGAGAGATACGGGCGCTTGAATTCGCGCCACGGCTCCACCTTGACCTCCCAGCGGCCGGTCGTCTCGTCGAGCACGGGCCGGGCGGTCTGCTCCCAGCGCACACGCTTGGAAGTGCGGCCGGTTTCCGGGTCGCGACGTGTGTAGTGCAGGCAGGTGCAGTTGGTGATCTTCCAGTCGTCCGAATCGGCGCGATGCAGGAATTCCTCGTCGGCCAGATCCTCGATGGTGAGCATCAGGGCGAGCATGAAGTCGCCGTGGGTGACCATGACCACAGATTCCGAATCGGATTTGCGGCTCAGCGAGGTCAGGATGTTGTGCACACGGTCCTCGGCCACATCGGCAATCGACTCGCCTGCCGGCGGACGCCAGTACAGCGGATCGGTGTTCTTGAAGTTCCAGTTGCGCGCGTAGTTGTTTTTGAATTCGTCCTTGGTGATGGTGTTGATCTCGCCCCAAGAACGTTCACGCAGCACACGGTTCTCCTCCCATTTGGCCTTGGGCAGGGCCATGGTGGCTGCGGTTTCGCGGGTGCGCACGTATGGCGAGACCATGTAGCGGTCGAACAGCTGCTGCTGGCTGACCAGCCAGCGACCGATGCAGTCGGCCTGCTTGCGTCCGGTGGCGGTGAGTCTCCAGGAGCGGTCGGGTACGGTGACGTTGTCCTGCGTGTACAGGGAATTGTCGCCCTGCTCGCCCGCCTGGACGATGACGTTCGCTTCGGATTCGCCATGCCGGATTACGTATAGATCGAGCGGCATGCTCATATATGTTCCCCTTTCGTTATTGGTTACGTTGTGTTGTTTTCTGTTGTTTCCTACTTGACTTGCGTGATGGTGTTCCCCTTGACCATGAACGCGTGCCGGGCCATGTCGATCATCGGCTGATCGAATTTGGAGTCGGTGTAGAACTCGTCGATGACGGCGTCCGGGCCGTACAGTTCGCGGAACCGTTTGGCCTTGTTGGTGCTGAAGTTGAGGTACGTGACCTTCATCGTCTCCACATCCACCTCGCTGGCCACGAGATTCCTCACGCCGAGTCTGCGGCAGGCCTCCCCCACCGTCAGACCGAAGGATGCGGTGAGGATCACATCGTCCGATTCAGGCTGGTACCAGGGCTTGATACGTGAATAGTTCCTATCCCAGAAGTCGTCCACGAGCTGTTCGACGCTCGCCACCCGTTTGGATCGGCTCAGTTCCGCGAGATAGCCTTCGGTCATCTTACCCACGCCGTATTCCATTTGTTCAAGCGTGGCCCGGCCAAGCTTGTATTTGACTGCGTACCGCAGCACGGGGGCAATATAGCGGAACACTTTCGGGTCGTGTCGGGCGGAATACAGGTACAAGTCGAACAGGCTTTCGCCATCATAGATGGTTCCGTCGAAATCGAATACGCGCATACCTTCTGCTTCTACTCTGTTATTCCTTGTTTAAGGCTAATCTCAGTAAGCCGGCGAAAGCGCAAATACGCAGTGAATTTCACATGAACACTGTTTTTTGGATTGATTTCGGTACAGGTAACGTACACTGGTGACAGCGTGGAAGGAGGTGCGTAATGGCGGCGTCTGAAATCGAACAATGGTGGATTGATAAGTTTCAGGAGAACCTGGGTCCGATTCGCAAGGTAGCCGGATGGACGACTCAGCAACTGGCCGACGAGCTGGGAGTCGCGCGACAGACGGTGTCTAACTTGGAGACCGGCAAAAGCCCGATGACCAAACTGCAGTATCTCGCTTTACGTACGGTGTTCAGCGCCGAAATCGCGCGTCGTGAAGACCGCGATCTGGCACGCATCATCAAGACTTTGGTCGACGATCCCATTGAGCAACGCATTCGCGAACGGCGCGCCCAAGAGCAGGACGGCGAGGCCGTTGCCGACAATGCCCCAGTCAATACGGACGGTGGCAACGTTGCCGACAACGCCGCCACCGAGAAACGCAAGCCCAGTGCCGCCACATTGAAGGCTTCAAAGACTGCCGCAACGGGCAAGCCTACGCTCAGCACGGCGATGCAGGCTCTTGCCGTCATCACCGGAGCACTGGCCAGTGGAACCGCCGCCGGCATCATCACTTACTTGATGTTCCCGGACGGCGGCCCGAACAAGCGCTGAGTCGCCGAAATATCGAAACGGATTGGACAACCCAGTTCGAAGCCCTGAGCACCATTTTGTCCGTGTCGCACCAGCGTTTCCCTCATTATCAGCTGTTTCGAGTTGCATGAATGAACCGTTTATAGGCCGAGAATTTCGTGCTTTTTTGCATCAAATTCTTCTTGGGAGAGAATGCCGATATCAACCAATTCCTTCAATTTCTTCATCGCCTCGACTTGTTCTTCCACAGACATGGATGCCGTGCGAGAGGCGGGAGCAGCGGCTTCCGGTGCCGGCGCAGGTGCCGGCGCTTGAACCGGGGCGGCGGTCATAGGACTGATGGCTTGCGCCATATTCATACCAAGCAACATGCCACCATCGCCAAAGCCGTTGTCTTGAATACCTTGCGCAATGCGCTGCTGGGCAGCCATATTGCCAGCTTGTTGGGAAACGCCCTCGTATGCGGCAACATTCATCTTATTCGAGGCGAACTGCTGCACGAGTTGACGTGATTGCTCGGTGAACTCGATGCTTTCGATGCCCACGCTGGACACTTCAAAGCCAAAACGATCATTCCATGTACCGGCATTGGCTCGATCGCCACGCACGCATGCTGCGATGTCATTCGCCTTGCCGGGCAATTGCGAAATACGATATTCATTGGACAACGAATTGATGGCCACAATAAACGACTGTACGAATTCGGACAGAATCTGCCTACGTGGCCCTTCATCATCGAATGAATACGACACGGTAGTGGCAGGCACAAAGTTACGAACGAATCGAACTGGATCAGTGACCTTTAGCGACATGGATCCGCGTGCGCGAATTTCCAAATCGACGCCATAGAACCGGTCGTTATACACCAGCGGCGCAGAAGTGCCGAATTTGATGCCACGAATCTCACGCAGGTTGACGAAGGCCACATATTTGGTGCGGCCAGGCTGACCTCCGAAGGTGAATCGATCGGCGACCTGGTTGAAGAACGATCCGATGCCGTCTCCGGCGAGCACGCTCTGTTCCCCGTTGCGATATTCATAACCGCCCGACTCGGTGATGACGTTTTCGATACCTGTTTCAGAGAAAATGAACGCCGCAGTATTCTCTGGCACATAGATACGCGAACCATTGGTGATTATTCCCTCGGAACCGTATTCATTCGAACCGCGATCGTTGTTGCTTCCGCGGGGAATGCCCGGCACAACGACGGTGTGTTCCGTGAACGGACCAGCGGTGATGATATCACGCCACAGGTCCGCGAATGTACCGCCGAGCGCGCCGGCGAACGCCTTAATAACTGCCATCTGTTTTTCCTCGATATCTCATGCATATGGCCGGTCTTGCGACTATGCAATCGCAAGACCGGCCGTTATGCTGGCATGTTGGCTATAGCTGCGTTTCGCGATCGCAGTATTCGCATCGAACGACTTCTTTGCGATGACCGGAAAGCGGAGCGCCACAACCTTCGCAATTCACCGAAACCACGGGTTCGGTAATCCCAAGCCCACTACGGAATGCGCTAAAAGTGTCTTTCAGTGTCCCGGCCAGAGCCTCCGTTCCGGGGATGGCCTTGTTGAAGGCCGGCTCATCCATTGGCGTATACTGTCTGCCGCGTATACCCATATACCGTCATCGTCCCTTTCTTGGAAAACCGTTACCTCGATACGCCAGTCTGATCACTGGCCCACCGATGCGAGCTTCTGCGTGCATCGAGTCATGACCTCGGTGTAGTAGGCCAAATCCTCACTGCTGAGGGAGTTTTCGTCAATGGCGTCTACCTTCTGGGAGAACTCAGAGTAACGCTTCATCATGCTGGCATAGTCGGTAGCCATGCTGACCACGTTATCGGATTTCTGATATTTGTTCATGAAGGCAACATACTCATCGATAAAGGCCTCGTAGCTGTCCATCGTGGACTTGAAGTCAGCACTGTCATTGGTGTTCTGCTGCGCCTTCTGATCCGAAGACTGGTCGCTCTGCTTGTTGGCATCGCTGGAATCAGTGCCCGTATCAGTGCTCTTATCATCCTGCTTCGCGGCGTCGCCGTCCGTAGACGTATCTTCCTTCTTCTCCGGAACCTGGATAGTGATGGACATGATGGTCTCGTCGTCAGTGTCACGAGAAACGCTCACACTGTATCCATCGGCGTTCTTGGCATTGAAACTGTCAGCGGACTTGTTATAGTCCACGGTGAAACCGTTGTCTTGCACGGACTTGACGTAGTCGGCATACTGCTTGGCGTCGGTACCGCACACCTCGATGGAGAAATAGTCCGAAGACTCGCTTTCAATTTCACCCTTTGTGGATTTCGGCTGCGGCAGCAGCGCCGCGATATCCGACTCCGGCCATGAATATGCTTCGCACTTGGTGGCGAGCGATGCTTCCCATTCCGCCTGATCAGCCTTGGCCTTCGCACCGTCGCGAATTACGAACACGCCACCGATTACCAGACCCACAACGGTGATACCGACTGCCACCCAGGCCAGCACTCGGCCTTGCACCTTGCCACTCGGGCGAGTCACGTATACGGCGAAGCCTGAGAGCAGTGCCGGAAGCACCGTGGCGAACAGCAGTCCGCCCCAGGATCGGCCAGAAACATCCACAAATTGGGCGAGTACGAACAACACTCCCCAGATAATGGCGAACACAGCCAGCTTGGAAGTCTTCTTCACCCCTTGCGCATTCGGAGCAAGCACGGCAGGCGCAGCGGCACCAGCAAAACCAGCGGCAGCACCGGCACCGTGTGTGGCAGGTGCAGGAGCCACACCAATACGCTTGTCCAAAGAGGCGAGGAACTCATCAACGCGCTTGGCGCTTTCGTTTCCAGTCGCCTCCAGACGAATGGCGGTCCCAGCCGCACCCTGCGGGACTACGGTTAGCGTGCAGTTCACCCCATCGTAGGAGTGGAAGGAAAACGCTCCGGTCTGGGTGTTTTCGTTATCCAAGGTAAACGTGGCGCCAGTAGTCAGCTGGTCGTGAATAACTTGGAACAGCTGTTGCGGACTGACCGCATATACACGATCGAATGGCGCGCCGGCGGGCTGCTGCGGTGCCGTAGCCGGAGTCATCGGAGTAGTGGTGGCCCCATCAGATGCTACGTTTGGCTGGCCAGCCGGTACAGCATTCGGCACGGTAGGCGCATTGTTCGCGCGATCTTCCGGTGCGTCATTCGTGCCTTCGGACGGTGGAACCGGCTGAGGTTGTTGATCAAATGGCGTTGTCATGATGCCCTTCTTTCCTTAAGCAGCAGCATTACCAGCACAGAAGAGGCAATCCCGGCAACCGTTACGGTCAATCCGACTGCCATGGCAAGCCGGTATCGTTCGCTCATCATTGCGTCCCTTCTTATTGCTCGCGTTGCTCTGCGATACATCGAAACCAGTGTATGGCGTTGTTATTATGTACGCAAATTAGCATTTTGTATTCATGTTAGCTTTATTGTCGATGCTTGATACCGCGCATGAACATCCTTTCCGCCACCGCACCTACACGGATGGCATCGACCATTGTCGACGACACGCGCGGGCCATGCATCAGCTGACAACTGAATTTTTCGGCGTGTTTCCGAAAAGTCGGCGTCCTGTACGCTGGGAATCGAGCAACCGCGTACGATGGCGCAGCACAGCACCCGCAACACAGCGACAAGGAGCATGGGCAATGGCAGACATCCCCGAAGAACATTTGACCGAGGAACTGTTGGATCGGCTGCTCGCCAGCGCCAGCATTGAGCAGTATCTCGATGAGGGACTTGTCAGCGCACGCACGCTGACCGACTATCTGTTCGACCGTATGGAAGCCCATGGCCTGAAACGAGCCGACGTGGTGCGGGCATCCGGCCTCAACGCCACAGTGGTTTATGACATTTTCTCCGGCAAAAGCCGCCCCGGCCGAGATCACGCCATTATGCTGGCTTTTGGTCTCAAGTGCACATTACGCGAAACCCAACGGCTGCTTCGTCTTGCAGGCGTTTCCGAACTGTGGTGCAAACAGCGACGTGACGCGATTATCATCTGGTGTATACGCAATGGATTCGACCGCATTGCCACGGACGACGAGTTGTATCGTATGGGAGAGGCGACGTTGCTGCCGGCCGATTGACGACATTCGGCCCAACAACACTCACCAGTGAAACGCAAGTAAGAGGGCATCAAGGAGAGACATGGACGATAAGCAAGCGATGCATGCGATGAGCATCGACGATGCGTACCATGTTGAGCGCACGCTTGCTCGCGGACCTTCCGGCGTCACTGAACTGGTGAGCATTGACGGCAACGGCCCGTTCGTACGCAAGAAGATTCCCTCTCCCCTAGCGCAACGCAATGTGTGGGCGGCGCTCAGCGCCTGCCAGAGTAATCGTCTGCCGCGTGTGGAAGCGACGTACGAGCTGCCCGACCGGTTCGTCATCGTCTACGATTACGTGCCGGGCAGCACGCTTGCGCAAATTGCGGAGGAAAACGGGCGGCTTGCACCGAATGTGGCCGTGCAGCTTATCGACCAAATTTGCGAAGCCGTGCAGGAGCTTCACCAGCACGGCGTTATCCACCGCGACATCACGCCGGCCAACGTCATCGTGGCCCAGGATGGCGCGCATCTCATCGATTTCGGCATCGCGCGCATCCGGTCAGAGGCAAGCAACCGTTCACGGGATACCACGGCGCTTGGCACCTACGGATTCGCCTCGCCTGAGCAATATGGCTTTGCCAAAACCGACGCGCGTTCCGACGTATTCTCGCTGGGCCGGCTACTCGGATTCATGCTGACCGGCGTATATCCCGATGCCAGCGACTACGAGCAGCGACTTGCCGATGATGCCGCAGTACCGGCTCGACTACGCGCCGTCATCGGCTATGCGTGCGCATTCGAGCCCAGCAAACGGCCACAGAGCGTCCAAGAGTTTCGCCAGGCGCTGTTCTCCCAGTCCAATCCGCCCATACCGAACGCATCATCGGCAAATCCGCCATCAACGAGAACAACGAACGGCAGCGCGTCGGCGTCTCGACTATTCCGGCGTCTGCACTTGAGCAAACGCGCCATCGTGCTGTGGTCCATTGCCGGAGCGGCACTGATAATCGCCGCCATTGCGGGAGGCATTGTGTTGGCAGGCCAACTTGGCATTATCGGGTCGGCAACATCACCCGATTCCTCGACACAATCCAGCAGCCAATCAACCGATAAGGCCGATGGCGGGCACTCCTCGAACGGGTCAGGAACCGACAATGCCAATGGCACGGGCGGAGTAGTCGGCACTGACGGCGCTGATGGAGACAATCAAGACACCGTCACCGACAATCCTCTGAAAATAGTGGAATCCGGCTGGTCGGCGGACCAGCAAGGGTATGTCCACTACGCTTTCGCCCTGCGCAACACCAGTAAGACCCAGCAGGTGCAGTATCCGCAGATTACCATTACGGGGCGGGCCAAAGACGGTTCCATCGTGTTCTCGCAGACGCAAACACTGATTATGGCATTCCCGAATCAGACTGTATATAACGCCGGCCAAGCGGGCGAGGGCACGGCCCCGGCCACCGTAGATTTCGTTGTGCTTAGCCCTGATACGTACAACGTCACCGAGGCTCAAGGAACCGCTACCTTCCCCATCAGCGGAACATCCAAAATAGACAACAGGGACGGCGGCACGACGTTCAATGGCGAGGTCCGCGCCACAACAGACGGATTCAAGCCATCCGATGGGCAGCAAATCAAGATTTCCCTAGTACTGCGCAACGCACAGAATGCAATCATCTATGGAGATATCACATTCGTGGATTGGCCGGGCAATGGCCGATCCGCACCATTCTCGATCACCGTCTACGATCTACCGAAGTATGTGTCTTACGATCTGTATGCGCAAATCTGGTAGTTGACTTTACGTCTGGCAGGTGGCCGTCAGGTGCCTGTCAGGCCGCTGTTCGCGTCACCTGCGCACTGACGTTACGGCGCGCCTGGCCGAACAGATAGATGCCGATGGGCAGGGTCAGAACACCGCCGATGATGAACACCAGCGAAATCGGGATCACGTCGGCCAGTGGCGCGAAGATCAACATGCCGAGCGGCATTCCGAGCGTGCTCAGGGTGGTGTCAAGGCCGAATACACGGCCCACCATCTTCTCATCGGCCTCGGTCTGGATGATGGTGCGCATCGGGCCCATGCAGATGGCCGAAGCCAAACCGTTCACCACATCAATCAGCAAATACGCCAGCAGATTGTGAACCACGCCAAGACCAACGACGGAGACGCCCACCAGAGCGATGCCGAAGGCGACCACGCGCATGTTGTTGCGGATGAGCTTGGCACCGATGGTAGACATCAGCGCGCCGCCGAGCAGCATACCGATGCTCCATCCCAGCTCGTTGGCGGCGAGTTTATCGGAGGCGGTGGTCAGGTTGATGAATCCGAGATTCAAATCGATGCCCTCATATTCGCGGGTCATGAGCAACAGCGTAAGGTTCATCGGCGCCACGGCCACGAAGCACACCAAGGCGTCACCGAGCACCACGTTGCGCAGGTTCGCCCGGCGCCATGTGTAGCTGAAACCATCTTTCAAGTCAGCAAACACACGACGGACGCTGGCAATCAGCGAACGATCAGCATTGGCATCCGACATCGGTTCGAGTGTGGGTTGCCCGCTATTCTCCGCTTCAGCCATACGCCTCGCAACATGTTCCGTGCTCTTCTTCGGCGCTTTGATCAACGCCACAAAGCCGACGCCGATAATGGCCGTGGTCACATCGACTAACAGAATCGACCACAGCGGCACTGTGTTGATAAGCACAGCAGCCACCGCAGGTGCCACAATCATATTCACCGAATTAATCACGCCGTATATTGAGTTGACGCGCAATAGTTTGCCCGAGGGAACAACATCCGGTATGAACGACTGCACAGCGGGCGTCTGCACCCCGCCTCCCGCCGAACGAATGAACAGCACCACGAAAATCATGGTCAGACTCGCCCATCCCATCGCGAAGCTCAGCGACAGCACGACGGTGACCACAGCAATCACCATATCCGGCAGCATAATCAGCAACTTGCGACTGTGACGGTCGGCCCAGGAGCCGCCGCAAATCGAGACGATGGCCTGCGGCACCACGCCAAACAACGTGGCCAGCAGCATGGCCGAACCGGTTTTAGTCTGCAATACGATCCACCACCAGATGGCATATTGCACAATATTGGAGCCCAGCAGCGAGAACGCCTGGCCGGTGAGTAGAAGCACTACACGGCGGATCCACGCACGCTCGGATTCCCCGTTGGCCACTGCTGCGGCATAGGCGGCACCGGGTTTGTTCGCGCTATGGACCGCTGCGCGCGCATTCGCATTGTCATCGCCGGAAACCTCGGGTGTTTCGCGCACAGTTGGTTCAGTTGTTGTACTACTAGAAGACATACGAGTGTTCTCAATTCTTCAATTCCACTACAAAGGTCACATCACGGCATACGCACGCCGACGCGCGTATGCGTGCACGACTCCAGCAACGAGCCGTACCCGCCGTTAGATGGCAGGCTTCAGTATCGTGACGCCATGCGTTAGCGTCACCATGCAACGATAGGAACACACTATTCAATAGTATAATCATGAAGGCGTGACGTTGCCCTTGCGCAGGTGCCGTAAGACTCCGCGGACAAAGCAATGAGGCTTCCCCCGCGAGAAGGGAAGCCTCATATTCCATTCATTCTATTCAGCGATGATGGCGCCTAATCACCGATCATCCTTTGGGAACAGCGCATCGAAGGCATGTTCCATCACGGACTTACGGCGGATCACACCGACGAGTCTGCCATCACCATCCACCACCGGCAGTTTCTTGAACTGCTTCTTGGCGAGGATTCGGGCCACCTCTCCGACATGCTGGTCAGGCGTGGCGGCAACGACCTTGCGCGTGGCGATGTCCATCACCTTCTTGCCGGAGAGCGCCTGCACCTTGGAGGCCACGGTTTCGTCGTCGAACACCACCATCGTCGAACCGGTGCCGGTGGAAACCGTACGGGATTCATAGGTGGCAATCGATTTCATGACATCGCCGTCGCTGACGAAGCCGACGAGCCTGCCATCGCCGTTCACCACGGGAAGGCTGGAGACGTTGAGGCGGATGAACTCGCGCACCACATGCGTGATGTCATCGCTGTCCAGGCAGCTGTAGGGCTGATCGTCCATGATTCCGCCGATGGACTGTTCCTGGGCCTGCTTGAACAGGGAGGCGGCGGGGGCCACGTATGCGCCGGCGTAGTGATGCTCGGCGGGCTGGCCTTCAGTGGTTTCGGCCGCGACTTCGGCGGAGGCTTGCGCCTCGGAGGCCTTGGCGTTGCGTGCGGCCTTCTCCTTGGCACGGCTGGTGACGGTGAAGATGCAGATAATCAGGGCGACCAGCGAGATGGCGGCGCACAGCAGGTAGGAGAACGCGATGCCGCTGGCCGTGGCGGACTTCACACCCTGGGACATGTGCGAGGCGGTCATGGATGTTTCTGCGGTGACCAGAAGCGAGGTCGCAATGGCTGCCGCGATCTGGCGGCCGGTGTTGGCGATGGCGTTTCCATGGGCGATCATGTCGTTCGGCAAAGCGTTGACGCCCCAAGTGTTGATCGGCATGTTGGCGATAGCCTGACCGGATGCCTGCAATGCGCAGAACACGGCGACAAACAGCACTGATGTCCTGGTGTTGATGGTGCCGAGAAGACCAAGAGAGATGGTCATGAGCGCAAGGCCGCCGATGCCCACGCCGCGAGGGCCGAATTTGTCGAATGCGGCGCCGGCGACCGGACTCAGGATGATGCCGACCGCCGCGGCGGGCAGCATGACCATGCCGGTGACGGTGGCGGATTGGCCGAGCACATTCTGGATGAAGATAGGCAACGTCACGTTGGTTGCGGCGACTGCGGCGTTGATCAGAGTGACCAGAATCACGGAGTTGCGGAAGTTGCGGGTGGCAAGGGTATCAACGCGCAACAATGGCTCATCGAGCTTGACTTGCTTGTATACGAATGCGACGAAGGCCACAAGACCAACGACGATTGAGATAATGACGACCGGATTGCTCCATCCCATCGTGGAAGCGGACGAGAAGCCATAAAGCAGGCCACCGAACGCGATGGTCGAAAGGATCACGGACAGGATGTTGAGCTTTGGGTTCTTCAACTCGCTGACGTTCTTGAGCATCATCGTGCCTCCGACAAGGATGACCAGTGCCACGACTGCGATGCCAATGAACATCGGGCGCCATCCGAAACTGTCAATCACCAGACCACCGACAACCGGGCCGATAGCCGGGCCGGCGGCCATGACGATACCGGCCAGTCCCATGGCGGTGCCGCGCTTATCCGGCGGATAGACGAGCATCGGCACTACGGCGACCAATGGCAACAGCACGCCGGAGCCGGCGGATTGCAGTATGCGCCCGACGAGCAACAGCATGAAATTCGGCGCGACGGCACACAGCAGTGTGCCGACCATGAAAGTGGCAAGAGCTCCGGCGAAGAGCTTTCGGGTGGAGAATTTATCAATCAGATAGCCTGAAATCGGCACCATGATGCCCGAGACCAGCATGTAGACGCTGGTCACCCACTGCACGGTGCCGGTGGTGATATTGAAATCACGCATCAGTGCCGGCAAGGCCGGTGACATGACGGTCTGGTTGAGCAGCGCGATGAACGAGCCGACGACGATCACACCCACAACGATGAATCGGGTGTGCGGATCAATAGGCTTTACGGAACTGGTGGCGGACCCGAGTTCCGCGTTTTTCTGTGAGGTCACAGCATTTCCTTCTGTTGGTAACGTCATGTGTGGCGATCCGGCCCCATGCTTGTGTCAAGACACGAGGACACCGATGAGTCCGGACGTAAAGGAAAAGCCGCCATCCGTTCCGCATTCATATACGGCAAACGATTCGCGGCTTTGCGTAAGTTGATGGCTATGGTGAGCGATTCATGCGACGTCGACTGCGGATGGGCCATCGGTACATCCCGGCATAAGGCGTGTCCCCGCTACACCAGCATCGAGAATAGGGCCATTCGTGGATTGGCAAACAGAACATTGCCGACGAACGACCCACGGCAGGCGCGTGCGATGAACATCGCGTAGCGATACAGGTTCATGGCATCTCCTTGATGGGGTCTTCGTACGGCAGACATCGAGAAGCTTATCATCATTCAAATCGACGGTGAAACCCACGCATGCCTGACAATACACAAAATCTTCACAAAAGGATTGGGCTTACCGCATACGCTCCGCCTGAATAACGGTCCGGGGATGAATCAGGGGCGAGCTAAGGGTTGCATCTCGTGTTTCCGTCATGATTTCTGGCAAAATAGTGAAGCTGAACATGCGCGGAATCGACCGGAATCGGAAAGGGACTAATCATGCGAGTTCTCGGCAATATCCTGTGGATCATTCTTGGTGGATTGGCCATCGCAATCGGATGGGCATTGGTGGGACTGATTCTGTGCATCTCCATCATCGGCATCCCGTTCGGCATTCAAGCGTTCAAGATGGCGGGACTCACCTTGACGCCGTTTGGCAAAACCGTGCAATACGGCGGCGGAGTCGGCTCTGCCTTGGCCAACATCCTGTGGGTGGTGCTGGTCGGCTGCTGGATGGCGCTCGGCTATCTGGGTGCAGGCGTGCTCAACTGCATCACCATCATCGGCATTCCGTTCGGCATCCAGTCGTTCAAAATGGCCAAGCTCGCGCTCTGGCCGTTCGGCGCACAGATCTACAGTCTGTAACAATTGTTTCTGCAGTAGGTCCGGTGCAGCGCATTATCATCGTGCGTTGCACCGGACTTTTTTATATACAACAGGCATTTCACACACCGTGATTTGACGGATTCGGACGTAAGACCTTATGGTGTGCACACCATGATTCAACACATCGCATTCAGCAGCAACGGCGTGAACGAACACGCCAAGCGTCAGCAGATGAACCTGCCGGCGATGCTCGAATGCGCCTTCAAACAGGGTTTGCGCACTGCTCAGTTCCAGCCAATAACCGGAAACAAGCGCAGCCTGCTCGCTGCCAAACAAATCTGATCAGTACACCACTCATTGGCGCATAGCTGAATCATTGCCGGTGATATCGAGCCGACTCATTCGCGCCATGCCTCATATACGCACCTGTACGAGCATGTGTTCTTGGCATCGTCGCAACTCAATGCACCGCAACAAAACCCCATTGCATACCATCACATATTCAGAAAGAACAACAGATCATGAAGTATTTCACTACTGACACGCATTTCGGGCATCCGCTGGTCAGCGTGCTGCGCGGATTCACCACGTTCGACCCTGGGCACACGCAGTATGACGCTCTCCTCTCCTCGCAAGGACGCAAGGCCGCCGAGGATTGGGCGAAGGGCGTGGTGCTTGACGATTCCCGGCTCAATTTCCGCAAGGCCGCAGACACCGATGCGCACGATGAAGCAATCGTGGCCAATATCAATCGGATTGTCGGCGAGGACGACGAGCTGTGGATTTTGGGCGATATCGGATACCGAACATCGGTCCGGCATCTGAAGAGCTGCCTGCGTCAGCTGCGCTGCAGGCATCTGCACGCGGTTATCGGCAATCACGATGACTGGTGGCTGGACGATGCACCCGCGCGAGATCTGTTCGAATCGATTGAGCCGAACAGCACGGCGGAGCTGACCGGTCTCGGAATTGGCCGCCCGCAGGCAACGGAGACCGTCAATCTATCGCATTTCCCCTACCGTGAGGATCTTGCCTATGGCTGGCCGGATGATGCCGTACGTTTCCGCGATCAGGCATTGCCGTTCGACGGACATCGTCTGCTGTATGGTCACACGCACCAGCTGTCTCCGGAGGGCGCACGCCACGAAGCCCTCAACGTTGGACTGGACGCATGGAATCTGCAACCGGTAAGCGAAACACAGATTGCCGACTGGTTCCATGCACACGCGACCGATTCAACGCACGTATCACCGCTGGATATGCCCGACTCCCCCGGGCCGGCGCCCATTGACTCCGCCGCACAGCAGGAACCAGGCGGCTCGGTTTCGGCAGCCGAATCATAATACAAGCAATATTGGGGCGAGCAGAACCTTATGCCATCGCTGGCACCTGTCTCGCCCCACAGCACAACGAAAGGAGCTTGGCTATGACAAAGCTCATTATTCTGCGAGGACTGCCCGCTTCGGGCAAGTCCACGTGGGCACGCTCATGGTGTGAGGACCCCGCCAACACGTGGCCGCATTGCGTGATTTCTCTCGATGACATTCGGCTCATGATCGCCGGCTCGGCACAGGTCCGAAACCGACTGCAATCCGAGCACGGCAAGCGATTCAATGACATGGTGGTTGCCATGGGACGGCACATGATTGCCGACGCATTGGATGCGGGGTGGGATGTAGTGGCGGATGCGCAACACGCTAATCCCCGGTATGCAGCCGAACTGGCGCTACTCGCTCAACGTCATGGCGCACTGTGGGAAACGAGGGATTTTGACGTTCCTCTAGACGAATTGTTGCGTCGCAATGCGGCGCGTGATACCGCTGACCGTGTTCCGGAAGATTACATTCGTTCGTCCTGGAAGCATTTTCACACCGCGATGTTCCGCCCGTTGGAACCGGGCGATCCGAATGGAAACCTGTTGGAGCGTATGCGCGCGGACCCTTACGTTCGGGTTATTCCGGTGCGCGGCGAAACAGACGTGTATGCGTGCAATTTCACTGCAGAGGCATTTCGTGAACATCGGTGGACGGATCGCACCATCAATGCGCGAGGGCTTTTTGTCGGCGGCAACGGTCAGGTGGTGCAACGCGGGTTCGAGAAGTTCTTTGCTGTGGACGAGACGGAGGAGACATCGTTCGCCCAAGTCGTCAATCACGCTCAAGAACATCCAGAGTCGTTGCCCGTGCGCGTTGAGCGCAAGGAGAACGGATTTCTCGGGCTCGTGGGCGCGGCGGGAACTCCTGGATTGTTCCGCTTCTGGTCGAAGTCGGGGCAAACGGATTATTCCGCGCTTATCGAGCGCCTGTTTCCTTCAGATTCAGCGGTACGTGCCGAATTGTGGCGTATGTTGCATGAGTGGAATGTCACGGCGGCGTTTGAAGTCATCGATCGCGAGTCCGACCGGCACATCGTTGGATACGAATCATCCGGGCTGCGCTTGCTGCATCTGATTCGTAATGCCGAATCGTTCTCCATCGATGCCGCTCACGAGGAAACGTTCACTCTTGCCGGCGGCTTCGTGCGGCCGGAAACGGTGGCGATCTGCCATTCGCCGGAAGAAGTCGCCCAGGCAATCGGCGACGCCAAGGCAAGCCCGCATGAAGGCGTGGTGCTATATTTTGCCGACGGTTGGATGGTGAAGGTGAAGTCAGACCGGTACAAGTTGGTCAAGGCGATGCGCCCTCTTATGCAACGCGTGCTGCTGCGTGGTCGTTCCTTCAACAAGTCCGGCGACATTGCCGATTTGGCTCGCCGTATCATCGATTACGCACACGAACACCACATCGACCTGGCCTACGAGCGGCAGGCATTCGGCGAGCGCGATATCGATATGACCAAGGTCAACGACATCGTGGACCACGTGCGGTGACTGCTGAGTTCTAGCGCAATATCTTCTGACCAACGTATGTATCACGAAAGCATGTATTGCGCTAGAACCAAATCATTCTCGTTGAGGGCGGATAATGAATCTCTATGCTTTGAACATGACGCACCATATGCCGGCATTTCCTTGCGCGAACAACTGTTCATTACGAACATTGTACTGATGCCGTTACAGAACAGAAGAGGGTGCTGTCCTAGCGACAACCATCCGACCCGGTTCTGCCAGGCACCGAACCGATTCGACAAGGACGCCGTGAAAGACATCATGTTCGGTTGGGATGACACGAAGAAGGATCCCAAGCGCAGGGATTCCCGGCTGATAGTCATCGGCGACGACCGGCAGACGCCGTTGCAGCGCGGCGCGCTCACCGCGTTCCGCAACTACGGTGTGACCGTTATCCCCTACTCCAAATTGGAAGAGCGGGCTCCCGTGGAACTCGCCGCGTAGCTTCCGAGCCATATAAGGACTCATCCCGACGACTCACCGCGAGCACCGGGATGAGTCCTTGGTTCTTGTGTTTCGCTATATGATCTTGTGTTTCGCTATATGATTGAGTCATGTCGGACGACAATGTCCGGCACGAAGGGAGACCCATCATGAAAAAGGCAATCGCACTGCTTGTTGCGGCGATGTTGCTTACCGGCCTGTCCGCTTGCGGGGGAAGCACTACGGCCGATGCGCCGGCCAAATCCGATGGCACGTCAAAGACCGAGACCAATAAGGAAGAACCCAAACCCCAGCCGGCCGATCTGACCGGCACATGGAAGCAGACCAATTCCAACGACCCGAGCTCATACATGGAAGCTACCATCAGCGGCGACACCATCGAGGTCAACTGGATCGGCACCGACACCAAGAGCCTCTACTGGAAGGGCACCTATCAGGCACCGGCCGCAGCCGGCGATTGGAAATGGACCAGCCAGGGCGACACCGAGACCATGGCCAGCGCGCTCCTCGCCTCGCAGGATGCCACCAAGGACTTCACCTACAGTGAGGCGGACGGCGTGAGCTGGGAGACCACCGCGCTCGGTACCACCATCACCGTCAAGACGGTCAAGCAATAAATCCCGTGTCGGGCGGATCAAGCCCTAAACACGAAACCGCCCCGGTCACTCTGCGAGCGCCGGGGCGGCCCTGCGACATATCGACGATTAGACAATCTGTCGCATTTTCTTGACTGCCGCCCACATGACCGTCTATCATCATTTATAGATCAGCGACAAGAATACACAGGTATCCTTCCCCTCGAAGGATCAGCTGGTCGTATTATTGGATTTTGGCCTGTCCTTCATCGAAAGTCGGCTTCATGCCGTCGTCGTCACAGCACGACTAGAGTTGAGACGGGCCATCTATTCCTTCTACCATTCAGGTTGCGCCCATCCGTCGAAGTTGATGGATGCTCTGGTCAGAGGATTGTATTTCGGCCGATAATAGTTCTTTGATTTGAAATATCTGCTGGAATCATAAACATCATGGACCAGCACAATCTTCGGTTCAAGAAGCCCGAAGAACTTTTCGTCTCCCTTCTCGTACACTCGCTGGACCGTCCATAGACTGTAGTCGGCGAGCGCCAAGAGAATTTCGTGATCATACGGTTGGACGTTGAATTTGGTGGTGTTTCGCAATTCATGCGTTACCGTGCCGCGACGGCTGCGCTGTTGCGCGATGTCCACGGCATGCTGAAGGTTGAGGTTCGATGTGCTGCTGCCTCGTTCCGCGACGTCGAGAATCAACGGATCTATCTTCCCTGAGTATTTGAGTAGATGGGACATGAGGTCGGCGTAGAATTCACGTGGTTGTTCGTTGTGCCTCTGCTGATAGATCGCCGGTATCTTACGGCCCACAACTACTCGTGCGGAGAAGTCGATCTCCTGCGCCATGAGTTTGAGGAATTCATAGCGTAGTTCCGCAGGATCTTTGCTGGCATGCGGGTAGAAGCCGTGCCATCCCTCCTTTATTCTCTTTTGGACGCTGGGAAAGCTCTGGAAGAATTTGCTGCTGTTGATCTCCTCACAAAAACCGTCGATAGTCGCACGAGCATCGTCGAGGGGACTTTTCACATGTACGAGCCCGATCATGAAGCATCGGGAAACTCCGTCCATCCCGATGGAGGAGGTTTTGCGGCCCCGCTTCCCGGAATGGAAGGTCATGTCACCGGCCTCATCGATAAATCGATGATGGTCCTGTGGCCCGTCTACTTTCTTTATGCTCATGCGGACAAGTCTACTATGCGTCACGTTCGTCATTTCCCCTCCTCGATGACCTGCGCGTCTATCACATCCCTCTCGTCGTGCAGGTCAGGGATGGCTCGGTCGAGGAGCGCGGCGAGACTGGCCGTGTCCCTGTGGGTGTAGTGGTTGGTCATGCTGATGCTGGTGTGGCCCATGATGGCGGTCCGGGCATCGTCGGGCATGTTGGCCCGGGCGGTCATGCTGGCGGTCCAGTGGCGTGCGCTGTGGATGGTGACCGGCGGGAGGCCGGCGGCCTTCAAGGCCTTGTTCCAGTTGTGGCGTTCGGTGGAGCTGCGCACGGGGTTGCCTCGTGAGTTGGTGAATATGAGTTCGCGCGGGCCTATGTCGAGTCGTTTGACGCGCGCCCACAACCGTTGCCACAGGCTCGTGGATATGGGTACGAACCGGTGGGCGGCGTGGGTCTTGGGCGTGGTGAGCCACAGGATGCCGTACAGGTGCTCGGCTTTGAGCCAGGCGGGTATCACGGCGTCCTCCGGTTTGCCGTATTGCTGGATCTGCTGCTGCACGTTGATGCCGGGCACGCCGTCGCGTTGCTCCAGCTCATAGGGCATGAGCGCATATCGTTCGCCCTCCCTCATGCCGGCGGCGAACGCAAGCTCGAACAGCAGCATCCAGGATTCATCCACGTCCACGGTCAGGGCCGGGCCGCGGCGTTTCGCCCCTCGGTTGGGCACTGCCTCGATCAGCTGTTTCGGCTGGTCGGGCGAGAGGATCCTCGTCTCGGTGGGCTCCACCCTTGGCGGCCTGACCCTGCGGCATGGATCCACGGGGATGAGTTCTTCGAGTTCGGCCTGGTCGAGCATCATCTTCAGGCTCACGAAATGGTCCTTGAGCGTGGAGGGCGCGAGCCGCTTGGAGAGCACGCGCATGCATTGGCGCACATGGTCAGGTGTCAGATCCGTGAGGCGAACGCAGCCGATGACCTCCATGCACGCGTGGATCCTGCCGGCGCGTGTCCGGTATGTGGTGGGCTTGACGTTGAGCCGGTACTCCTCCAGCCACCGTTCCGCGTAATCCTTCAGATACGGCGACTTGGCTCCGGGCAGCAGACCGGTGCGCTCCATCTCCGCGATCCTCGCGTCGAACCGTTCGCGCGCGCCCGCCTTCGTGCGACCCTTGGCCGAGACGTAGCGACGTTTGCCCGTGGCGGGGTCGCGGCCGACCTCACGCCGGAACTCCCACGAGCCATCCTTGCGGTGGATGATGCTTCCCGCACCCTTCGTGCGTCGTCTGCCGTTCGTCGCCATGATGTTCCTCCCTTGTCGGGAGCGCCTTCGAGCATCCGCTACAAGCGCCCTCAAAAAGGGCACTCTATTGGCACACTATCCGGGCCACAAACGGCCAGATACGGGGCATAATCGGCCATTCTTCAATAATCGAAAAACGGCGCGATTCCACAGTTCCGAAGACTCGAAAACGTTGGAATCACGCCGTTCTCTAGGGTGTTCACACCCTACTTCGAGACGTTGAACTTGAACTCCACAATATCTCCGTCGGCCATGACGTAGTCGCGGCCCTCCTGACGGAGCTTGCCTTCCTCCTTGATCTTGGCCATGGAGCCGTCGGCGGCCACGAAATCGTCGTAGGAGACGATGTCGGCCTTGATGAAGCCCTTTTCGAAGTCGGTGTGAATCACGCCGGCGGCCTGCGGGGCGGTCCAGCCCTTGTGGATCTGCCAGGCGCGCACTTCCTTGACGCCTGCAGTCAGGAAGGTCTGCAGTCCAAGGATGTCGAAGCCGACGCGGGCCAACTGGTCAAGGCCGGATTCGCTTAAGCCCGCGTCCTCGAGCATTTCGCGGGCATCCGCCTCGTCGAGCTCGGTCAAGTCTGCCTCGAACTGAGCGTTGAGGAACACGGCCGGAGCCGGGGCCACGGATGCGGCGAGCTTAGCCTGCAGGTCCTTGTTGGCCAGCTCGTTGTCGTCCACGTTGAACACGTAGATGAACGGCTTGGCGGTCATCAGATGCAGGTCGTAGACGGAATCCTTGTCGAAGCGGCCTTCGCGTGCGGCCTTGTCGAGCGTCTCGCCGGCTTCAAGGATGGTCTTTGCCTGCTTGACTGCGTCCATGTAGGCCGGCTCGATCTTCTTGCCGCGCAGATCCTTCTCCAGCTTGGGCAGCGCGTTTTCGATGGTCTGCAGGTCGGCGAGGATCAGCTCGGTGTTGATGGTGTCGATGTCGTCGGCCGGATCCACCTTGCCGTTGACGTGGACGATGTCGTCGTCCTCGAAGGCGCGCACGACCTCGCAGATCGCGTCCGCCTCGCGGATGTTGGCCAGGAACTTGTTGCCCAGGCCTTCGCCTTCGGAGGCGCCCTTGACGATGCCGGCGATGTCCACGAAGGTCACCGTGGCCGGCACGATCTTCTCCGTGTTGACCAGCTTGGCCAGCACAGGCAGACGATCATCCGGAAGCGGCACGATACCGGTGTTCGGCTCGATGGTGGCGAACGGGTAGTTTTCGGCCAGCACGTTGTTGCGGGTCAGTGCGTTGAACATGGTGGACTTGCCGACGTTGGGCAGTCCGACGATTCCGATAGTAAGAGACATGATTCCAAGTCTAGGGAGAAGCTGGACACCTTGAACCTGCATGTGGTGAACCGGCCATATGCAAAGGCCTCCGAGCATACGGCTCGAAGGCTTTGACTGTGATATGCGAATATACGCGAACTCTGATTGGCAGTCAGCCGACGATGGCATCGACGGCGTCGATGACCGAGCCGCGGAAACCGTCCTTTTCGAGCTGGGCGACGCCCTTGATGGTGGTGCCGCCGGGCGAGCACACGGCGTCCTTCATGGCCCCGGGATGGGTTTCGGTGGCCATGTAGAGCGCGCCGACACCTTCGACCATCTTGGCGGCGAGCCGGTAGGCGGTGGCTCGCTGCAGACCGTACTGCACGCCGGCGTCGCCCAAGGCCTCGATGTACATGTCAGTGAAGGCGGGCGCGCAGCCGGCCACCACCATGGCGATGTTCATATGCGCGGTGTCCACGCGCTCGATGAGGCTGATCGGCCCGAACAGCTGCTCGAAGGTTTCGGTTTCGTCGTCGGTCAGGGTGTTGACGGATTCGGTGACGAGCACGCCCTTGCCCACAGCCATCGGAGTGTTCGGAATGGTGCACTGGATATGGATGTCCGAAGAGTCAACGGATTCGCCGTCTTCGGTGGCGAACAGGTCCTGGTACTTCTTGAGATTCCAGCCGGCGGCGATGGAGACGACGATCTTGCCCGGCTTAGCAAGTTCGTCGGCCAGCGGCTTGACAACGGCGGCAATCTGGTAGGGCTTGATGGCGATGATGACCACGTCAGCGGCCGTCACCACTTCCAGCGCATTGTGCAGCGGGCGCACGCCAAGTTCGGCGGTGGTCTTCTCAAGCTTGTCGTAGTGGGCAGCACAAGCGACCATCTGGCCGCCGGTGACCACGCCCGCGTCAACGAAGCCCTGGGCGATGGCCTGGGCCATGTTGCCATATCCGATAAAACCGATGGTGAGGTTCTGAGTCATACGTTTTCCTTTCGTGCATGTATACAGAGCTCCCTCATCAGAGGGAGCTTGCTTCCTTGAGTCAGAACAGTTCTTCGAGGTCGCCTCGGTTGAGGGCTTCGGTGTAGAGGTGCTTGAAGACGAGCGAGCCGTGCAGACCGTCATGCTCGAATTCGTTGGTGGTCCAGTAGTGGCTGTTACCCACGCGGCTCAAGGTGTCGAGCTGCATACCGGAATCGACATACATGTCGTCGAAGTAAACGGCGGCCTGCAGCGGCACCTCATTGCGGGCCAGCTGTTCTTCGTCATAGATCACGCCGAAGTGCGTGTCTTCCATGAGCAGGTCCATGGCCGGCCTGAACGGGCGTAACGCAGACTCCTGTTCGAACATCCACGGGAACATGGCCTCGCCGGTGAAGTTGAGCGGGCGTTCATCAGCACCGAATTCGGGCTTGCCATCGCGCACGCGCTGGGCGGCCCAGCGAATCGGCTGTTCCATCTCACCGTTGGCGTAGATGAACTCCTGCAGCGGCCAGTACAGCGGGCGCGACGAAGTGGCGTTCATCACCTTGGTCAAAAATTCGTCAGACAACGGCGAGTCGGCAGAAGCGGAACCATCGCCATCAAGGAAGGCGTCGTCAAGAATCCAATGGACACGCTCGAAGCTCGGCTTCATGCCAAAGTCGGATCCCAAGCACTGGAAGCGTTCGACGGTGAGCGGGTCGCCGTTCGGCATCAGCGGGAAGCCGTGGGCGGCCATGCCGGCGATCACGCCAAGTCGATGCTCCACATCGGTACCAGCCATCGGATTCAGTACCGAATCGGTGAGTTTGCCAATGAATTCGGCGACTTCCGCAGTAGTCGGCAGCTTGTCGGCGATGGTAGCCACGCGCTCCTTGTCCTGTGGGTAGCGCTCGTAGAACTGAGTCGTCTTGCGCACCATGCGCGGGAAGGTATGCTCGTACACTTCAGCGGCGTCGGCCGGCACGTGCGGGATGCCGCCGGTGGTGAAGCTGGCGATTACGCCGGCCGGGAACAGGGACAGTGTGGTCAGGGTCAGGAAGCCGCCGTAGCTTTGGCCCATCGTCACCCACTTGCGGCCACCGAATTCGGTCAGGCGCAGATGTTCGAAGTCACGCACGATGGAATCGGCAAGGAACTTCTTCAGATAGTCGGCTTGGGCTCGTGCGCCGGCCGCGGCATCATCGTCGTGCGCGGCGGCGATGCGGGCCATGACGTGCGTGTCCACGCGCGAGGAACGGCCGGTGCCGCGCTGGTCGGGCAGAATCACGCGGAAATGCTTGGTGGCCTCTTCAATCCAGCCATCGGAGGTCGGGCTGTTCAAACGCGGGCCGGCACCGCCGGGACCGCCTTGCAGGAAGATCAGCAGCGGCAGGTCGTCATGCACATGTTCGGGCGTGGTGACCACGCGATAGAACAGTTTGATGGTTTCCCCGTCGAACGCCCGCCCGGGCTCGTGGCCGGTCCAGTCGAGCGGAACATCGATGGAATGGTCCTCTATGGCCAGTCCGGGCACGTAGTATTTGCTCAGCATTGTCATGGTTCAAGACTCTAGTCCATAAATCCTCCTGAAGAGTGATACCGGTTCGTCGCCGGACACGCTAGCCTTGTGCGTTATGGAGATGATGGCGCGCGTGAGGGCATGGTGCGCACGGGAGTCGACCCGCACACTGCTATGGGACACGTTGCTCGCCGCGGCGCTGATCGCCGGTTGCGTGCCGTTCAACGGCGTCACCAGCCCTGATTCGACGGGCGGCATATTGTTTCCCGCAACTCAGGCATCGATGACGCTGTGGTCGCTGCCGGTCTTCGTGCCGCTGATGCTGCGCAGGTATCGCCCGGAGCCGGCGGCCTGGCTGTTCGTGGCGCTGACCATCACGCATCTTGTGCTCGGCCCGGCGATCACGTATTTCGATTTCTACGCCCTGATCATGGTGTATTCGGTGATTCTGTACGGCAGTCCCCGACATTCCTGGCGGTTCATTGTCACGGCGTTCGTCATGGGACTGGTCGCGGCGACGGTCTGGTCGGTGTCTTTCAACGTGGGTCCGCTGTTCGCCGGACCTTCCTCCGGTTCGCGCACCATCCGCGACGGCTGGCTGGCCGATGCCATCACGATGCCCACATGCCCGGCGGTCACCGGCGTCGTGGGGGCAAGCGGCGCCGTCAACTGCGGAGCCAAGATGCTCGCTGACGTCGGCATGGAGGCGGCGCTCATCGAATCGAGCGTGCTGAGCGTCATCATCATGGCCTTGTGGCAGCGAGCGCGCAAGGCCACGCTGGCGGCCATGCGCGAGCGCAACGCCTCCATTGTGGCGAAAGAGGCCGAGGAGACGCGCATCGCGGCGCTGGCCGAACGCGCACGCATCGCCCGTGATATGCATGATGTGGTGGCACATACACTCTCCACGATTATTGTGCAGTCGGATGGCGGCCGGTATGCGGGCGCGCATGATCTGGCCGTCGCCAAGCATACGATGAGCACGATTCGCCATGAAGCGGAACGCGCGCAGCGTGATATGCAGCGTCTGTTCAATGTGTTCGGTGCGAGCGGCAGTACCGGATATGCCGACATCGATTCGCTGTTTGATGGCCATCTGGTGGTTTCCCGGCATATGACCGGCAAAGCGCAACCTGACCGGCTGTCCGCCGACGCGGAAACCGCCGTGTTCCGTCTTGTGCAGGAAGCGCTGACCAATACGCGCAAACATGCGGGCGAGGGTGCTAAAGCCACCATCGATGAATTCTGGTCAAACGATGTGCTGTCGATTACCGTATCCGATAACGGCCGTGGCGCGGCGTCTGCAGCAGACGGTCATAAGCCCGGATACGGATTGGTTGGTATGCACGAACGCATTGAGTCGTTGGGTGGCAGCGTGCAGGCCGGCCCAGGGCCGAATGGTGGCTTTATTGTGGCGGCTACGATTCCGCTCTCCCCTGCCGCCCCACAGTCTGGCACCGATACGGAGGATCCGGTGCTAACCATTATCTCGCGTATACGAGGATTGATGGATCGGGCGCGCCCCAAAGTACTCGACCAAGGAGATACGCGTGAGTCGAACTGGGTGGGTCGATTTGCGCAGTGGACCGAGCGGCACTATCTTCTGATGGACGTTATCGCCACTATCGTGCTGATTGCGCTATTTGATTCCGCCACGTATGGCGATTTGCAAATGATCGGCAATGCCCCGTATTCGCCGAACCGCGTGCTGACTATAACGCTGACGATTATTATGCTTTCGCCTTTGGCGTTCCGCCGCCGCTTCCCAGAGGGCAGCGCACTGGTCATGGCGATTCTGTCCGCCGTGCAGCTGCTGTTTCTGCCATCCATCCTGACCGTCAACATGTTCGCATTGGTGTCCGTGCATGCCGCCGTACTGTATGGCCGCGAACATGCGTGGCGCTGGGTCAGCGTGGCACTGGTTGCGGATTCGTGGCTGGCCGGCATCAAGATAATGTCCGGCTGGAACGGCTATGGGATGCTGATTCAGATGCTGCTGCCCTTCAACGGCGAATCGGCGATGTCCCGCTGGCTGCTGGTGCTTTCCGGTCTGATGCCGGGTGGCGTGGTTATGCTGTTTGGCTTTGCCTGCATTGCGATGGCCCGGTGGAGCCGTTCACGCGGTTCGAACGCGCTGGTGCTCATGCAACGCGAGGAAGCGCTCAAGGCCGAGCAGGAGCGGCAGAAGGTGCTGGCCGCCAATCTGGAGCGCAATCGCATCGGCACGGCCATGCAGGCCGAGGTATTGAATACGTTGGAATCGGTGATCACGCAAGCCGATGATGGGCTGGCCATGCTCAACTCCGAACCGGCTCCCGATAGCGAGCAGATCATCGCCGCGTTCACGGTCATCGGGGAACGCGGGCGTGCGGCTCTGGCGCACATGCGGCAATTGCTGACGGTGCTGCGTGAAACCGGATTCAGCGACGAGATGCATGAAGGCGCACAACCCGACATGCAACTGCGACCGGCTGCTCCTCTGTCCAGCCAGATGAGGCAGGCGGAATCCACATCTCAGACGGATTCGTCCACGAACATGAACTCAGGGAACAATCAGGGTGTCCATGGAGCGGCGCTCCGATAGGAAACGGATACAGTGGAGAGCATGAACGAGAGCAGAAGCATTCGCGTGATTATTGCGGACGACCAGGAGCTGGTGCGTGCCGGTTTTGCCATGGTCATTGGTTCGCAGCCGGATATGGAGGTGGTCGGGCAGGCGCCCGACGGCGCCCAAGCCGTGGCGTTGGCGGAATCCCTGCATCCCGACGTGGTGCTGATGGATGTGCGCATGCCCAGCATGGATGGCATTGAGGCCACGAGCCGTATTACCTCGCTCTCCGCCGCGCCGGGCGACGCGGCCGATTCGGCCAGTCTGGCCGCCGACGCGACCGTCTCGGCCGAATCGGCTGACGACCGGCCGACGCGCGTAATCATTCTGACGACGTTCGATTTGGACGAGTATGTGATGGCGGCCATCAATGCCGGCGCCTCGGGCTTCCTGCTCAAGGACACCGAACCGGAAACGTTGCTCAATTCGATTCGTACTGTATTCCAAGGCAATGCGATTATCGCGCCTTCCGCCACGAAGCGACTCATCGAAAAGATGATGCAGGACGGTTACGCGCAGCATGGTTCGTTGGGTGGAGAAACCACACACTCCGGTGCCGTGTACGGTTCCGCCGGCGGCGTCTCTGGCGGTGCGGCCGGCAACGGTGCTGGCTCGATGACCGGCATCCCCTCCCCTGCCGGAGCCGCTTCCGACGGTTCCAATACGTCACGCCCGGCATACACCGATCCCGAACTGGATCTGCTTACCGACCGTGAACGCGAGGTGCTGGTGGAGATCGCCCATGGTCTGAGCAACCAGGAGATCGCGGACAAGCTCTTCATTTCTCTGCCCACCGTCAAAACCCATGTGGCACATATTCTGGCCAAAATCAACGCCCGCGACCGCGTACAAGCCGTAGTCTTCGCGTACGATAACGGGCTGGTGTAACAAAGCTCCCTCTGATGAGGGAGCTTATTGCCCTACGCCTCGGCCAAAGCCTCGACGGGTGGCGTCTTGACGGCTCGGCGGGCGGGAGCCACGCTGGCCAGCAGAGCGGCGAGCGCGGCGACGCCGAGCACCACACCGTTGGTGGCCCATTCGAACGGGAACACGGTGTCGCCGTACAAACTAAACACCATGTAGGATCCGAGCCAGCCGAACAGGGTACCCAATACCACTCCCACCACGCCGGAGACGAGCGAAAGCAGCAACGCTTCCACCGCCAGCGAGCGCCGCAGTTGGCCACGCGTCATGCCGATGGCACGCAAGGTGGCGGATTCGCGTGTGCGTTCGATCACCGACAGACTCAGCGTGTTCGCCACACCGACCAAGGCGATGAGTACAGCCACCGCAATCAAACCGACCAACAATGCCATCATGCCGTTGATCATGGTCTCCCATTGCGTACGTTCGGCCACCGGACCGGTCACGGTAACACCCGCACTGGCGGAGAACACATTCTGCACGTTGGTGAATACGTCGTTCAACGCAACACCCGCGCCTTCGGCGTCAATGCGCATAAGCATGATATGCCCGTCGGCCTTGATTCCACCGTTGGTGAAGTGGCTGGCGTCCACGAAGGCGACCGCGGCGTAGTTGGAGGCGATGCGGCGATAGTCCACCTTCCGCGGTTTGAGCGTCAGCGTCTGTGTGCCGCCGGATTGTCCATTGCCGTTTTCGGCGCTGCCGTTCGCATCATTACCGGACGGACCATTGGCGGCATCGGCTTGTGCTTCGGCCGCTCCAGCCGTGAACGTGACGCTCTTGTCCAGCGGAATATCCTTGCCTGTAGCGGCGGAATACTTGGGCATCAGTACGGAATCGCCATCAATGGTCACGCCGGACAAATCGGAGCGCACCACCTTGCGCAGCGCGTCGACGCCATCCACGCCCACGACCAGCACACTCAGGCTCTTGCCGTCGGCATCCTTCATGGTCATCATGCGGGTCGGCGCGTAGACACTGCTCTGAACGCCCTTGACTTTGGCTGCCTCGCTGGCCTGTTTGCCAGTCATATCGGTGCCAGCGGCAATCATGTCGACGCTGTAGCGCGTGGTCAGCGCCTCGTTCATGGTTTGCTTGGCGCTGGCGGCACCGGTGGCGATGGTGGAGACCAGCGTCACGCCGATAAGCAGTGCGGCACCGGTGGCGGCCACGCGGCGCGGGTTCTTCTGAATGTTCGCATGTGCCACTTTGGCGGACGGACCGGCCAGTGCAACCAGCGCGCCCACGCCGCGCATGAGCACCGGTAGCCAGAACGTGGCGGAAAGCACCAGTCCAAGGAAGATCAATGCACATCCGATGATGGCGGCGAGCAGCACCAGCGGATACTGCTTGTCGGCCATTGAATCACGTCCGGCGATGTTCTCGGACATCTGCCATACAGAGAATGCGCACAGTGCCACGCCGGCCACAATCAGCAGCATGGAAATCACGGCGCGGACCACACCGGCCCGTCGCGTGTCGGTCAGTTCGATGGGTCGCAACGCTTCCAGCGGGGTGACGGCGGTAGCGGAACGCGCAGAGCCTAGCGAGGCAATCACCGTCATAATGATGCCGAATGCCATAGGCACCGTGAACACCGGACCGGATAGCACCAGTCGCATGGTCATGCCGGTGGCTTTCATCAGGCCCGACTGGCATAGTGCGGCCATGAGTCCGATGCCCAGGCCCACTCCCAGTGCGGAGGCGATCAGTCCCAGCACACCGGCTTCAAACAGCACGGAGACATACAGCTGGCTTTTGTTCGCGCCGATGGTGCGCAGCAGGGCGAGTGTGCGGCGGCGCTGCGCCACAAGCACTTGGAAGGTGTTGGCGATGACGAGTGCCGCGACCAGCATGGCAAGTATGCCGAAGCTCAGCAGGAAGATGGTGGTGATGCTGGTTTCGCCCGAACTCATGCTTTTGACGGATTCCTCGACGAGCGCGGCACGGGATTGCACGCTGAAATGCTTAGGGAGCAGTGTGCTGACCTGTTTTACGGTGGACGCCGCAGCCGTGTCACTGGCATCGTCGATGTCGAGATAGACGAGGTAGACAGGCAGGTTGCCGAAATCGTTGCTGCCGGCCATCGCGGTAATAACGTTGTCGGAAAGCACGGAAGCGCCACCGTAGTAGGCGTAGGCACCGTTCGGGTCGTCGGTGAGGCCTACCACGCGCACGGTCATGCCGGAGTCGACGGCTATGTCGACACCGTCGGATGAGGCGGACGCACCTGACGCGGCATCGGAATCACCGTCGTGCGAGCTCGTGCCATCGGCGTTCTGGGCCGACTCATCACCAGCGTCACCGGTATTACCGGCCGAATCGCCGGTCTTGCCCGCATACTGCGCCGCCTGCGAGTTGACGGTCACACGGTCCCCTACCTTGACGCCAAGCTGGTCGGCTACGGACTTGGTCAGGGCAATCTCGTTGCTGTCCGCCGGCTGGTCTCCTTGCGTGATGGTGACCGGCAGCAGCGTACGTTTTGCGGCGGTGGTGATGACGTAGCTGCTGGCATGCTTGTTGCCACGGGTTACGGTCACGGAACCCGCGTAGCTGGCGCGCGCGTCCTTGACGCCTGCGGTGGCGCGGATGCGGTCAAGCTGGAAGTCGTTAACCGTGCGCGTGTAGATGTAGTCCTGGTCCTTATCGGTCAGGTCCTTGCCGCCATCCGGGCTGATCACGTAGTTCGCGCCGCCGAGCTGGGCAGTGTTCTGGGCGGCAAGCGCATCGTTCATCGCGTTGCCGAACAGGAAGGTAGCGGCGATGAACGCAGTGCCGATCAGGATGGCGATGCCTGCCGGAATCAGCATCCTGGCGCTTTTCTTCATAAGTTTCAGAGTGATGGAAAACATGGGGGTGTCCTGTCTCTCGCTTTCCGTCTCAGCGAGCGTGCTGTGCGGCGGCGCGGGCATGATGCATGGTGCCGGTTCTCCCAGCTGGGGGCAATGGAGCGTCGGTGATGGGCAGGTTGGGCACATCCTTTACGCCGGCAAGACGGGCGAGCGTGTCGGCGCGTGTGCTGGTGACGGCAGCGCGCGTGGCACGTTCGCGTTCGGCCATAAGCAGATCGTTCATCGTTTCGGCAGTGGGATTCGCCTCGTCGGCCACGATCTGTCCGTCGGCGAATACGATGGCACGGTCGGCGTAGGAGGCGGCCACCGCATCGTGCGTGACCATGACGATGGTTTGGCCAAGCTCGTTGACCGAACGCTTCAGGAAGCCGAGCACTTCGGCGCTGGAAACGGAGTCGAGGTTGCCAGTCGGCTCGTCAGCGAACACCAGCTTCGGCTTGGTAATCAGCGCGCGGGCGATGGCCACGCGCTGCTGCTGGCCACCGGACAGTTCATTCGGTCGGTGGTTCAGGCGCTGCTTCAGTCCCAGGGTATCGACGAGCAGGTCGAACCAGGCGTGGTCGGGCTTGTCTCCGGCGAGAGTCAGTGGCATGAGGATGTTCTGTTCGGCGGTGAACATGGGCAACAGGTTGAAGCTTTGGAAGATGAAGCCGATCTTGTGGCGACGTAGCAAGGTGAGCTGCTTGTCGTTCATGCGGGTCAGGTCTGCCCCGCCGAAAAGAATATGCCCGGATGTGGCGGAGTCGAGGCCGGCGAGCGTGTGCATAAGCGTGGATTTGCCGGAGCCGGACGGGCCCATGATGGCGGTGAATTTGCCGCGTTCGAAACTCACGTTCACGCCGCGCAGGGCATGGACCATATTGCTGCCAGTGCCGTAGTTCTTGACCAAGTCGACGGCCTGAATAGCGATGCCGCGCGATGCGGCCGGGTTCTGCACGTTCATAATGTCTCTCCATATTTGGCCGGGCCTTATGCCCGGATGATGATTCCAACTTATGAAGAAATAACGGCGCGCCCCATCGTGCGCCAGACTGAATTGGGCGGTCGGCCACGCGCCGGCCCTCATCCTTGAGGATTATGTCGTCTCAGGTCTCACACTATTCATGCCTCTGCGCAAACAGTGTGAGGCATACAGACGCAAGAAAGCCCACACTGCATGACATCAGTGCGAGCTTTCTATTCCTTGGGTCAAGCGATCAGGCGGAAGGCACCCCATGCGGCTCGATGATTCGTGATGCACCCCATTAGCATCGCGCCCCTTCTCATCGGGCCGTCAACCTTCCTGTCGACCTCACTTGGCCAAGCCGGAAGCGCGAAGGGCTTCGAAGCCGCCCTTCAGGTCATCGAGGATGTCCTCGATGTTCTCGGTGCCGATGGACAGGCGGATGGTGCCTTGGTGGATGCCCTGATCCTCGAGCTCCTCCACTGTCTCCTGGGAGTGCGTGGTGGAGGCCGGGTGAATCACGAGGCTCTTGGCGTCGGCCACGTTGGCCAACAGGCTGAACAGGTGCAGGTTGTCGATGAACACGCGTGCCGCGTCCTTGCCGCCCTTGATGTCGAAGGTGAAGATGGAGCCGCCGCCATTCGGGAAGTACTTCTTGTACAGCTCGTTGTCCTTGCGGCCTTCGATGGACGGGTGGGAGATGGACTCGACTTCCGGAACGGTCTTCAGGTAGTCGATGACCTTCAGCGCGTTCTCAACGTGGCGTTCGACGCGCAGCGACAGGGTTTCGGTGCCCTGCAGCAGCAGGAATGCGGCGAACGGAGACAGGGTGGCACCGGTGTCGCGCAGCAGGATGGCGCGGATGCGGGTCACGAACGCGGATCCGCCCAGGGCCTCGTAGAAGTTCAATCCGTGATAGGACGGATCCGGCTCGGTCAGGGTCGGGAACTTGCCCGGCACTTCGGCCCAGTTGAAGTTGCCGCCTTCCACAATCACACCGCCGAGGGTGGTGCCGTGGCCGCCGATGAACTTGGTTGCGGATTCGACCACGACATCAGCACCGTGCTCCAGCGGGCGGAACAGGTACGGGGTGGCGAAGGTGTTGTCGACGATCACCGGCAGATGATGCTTGTGGGCGATGGCGGTGATGGCTTCGAAGTCCGGCAGGTCGGCGTTCGGATTGCCGAAGGTCTCGAAGTAGACGAGCTTGGTGTTCTCCTGGATGGCGTCCTCGAACTCCTGCGGATTCTCGGCGGAGACGAAGGTGGTGGTGATGCCGTCACGCGGCAGGGTGTGACGCAGCAGGTTGAAGGTGCCACCGTAGATGTTCTTGGCGGCGACGATGTGATCGCCGGACTGGGTGATGTTGCGCACCGCGTATTCCACGGCGGCTGCACCGGAGGCGACGGCAAGGCCTGCGGTACCACCTTCAAGAGCGGCGATACGGTCTTCGAACACGCCCTGGGTAGAGTTGGTCAGACGGCCGTAGATGTTGCCCGGGTCGGCAAGGCCGAATCGGGCCTCAGCGTGATCGAAGTTGTGGAAGACGTAGGAGGTGGTCTGGTAGATCGGCACGGCGCGGGAATCGGTGGCCGGGTCGGCCTGCTCCTGGCCCACATGCAGCTGCAGGGTTTCAAAACGGTACTTCTTGTTGTTCTCGGCCATGGTATTCTCCTTGGTTGTGCTAGGTCGCGAGGATTTTTCCTTGCCACCCGCCTGCCGTGTTCGGGCGGTTGGCGAGGTGTTGGTTATGAAGTTACGACGCTTGGGCCGCACGGCGCAAGCTGAACGTTATCGGACTTGCCTATAAGGGCTTATAAAGCCTTGGGATCATTGACGTGAGCGACTGTCAGAAGTCACGAAAAAGTCGTTGAAATTATCGCGACACGCCGGGCCGCACGCATGCGCTTTCAAGGTCGACTGCGGTCACGGTGATATCGCTGCCATGCCTTTCGCGCATGGCTCAAGTGTCCGTGATGATTGCTTGTTCCACCCGTCACCAAGACGGTTTGCCCGCTCGGTGATGACGTCTGTTTCATTTTCTGCCGCCCGGTTACATGGTTTACATGACGAACGACTACAGTCAAACATCGCCAATGAATTATTCCGCCAACATGGTGAAGGGATTCGAACAGACATGACCGATGTAACACTGTATGACCGTGATCCGAACTATATTCCGCGCGTGGCCGCCGTGCACGACATGTGCGGCTACGGCAAGTGCTCGCTGACCGCCGCGATTCCGATTCTCTCGGCCGCCGGCTGCGATGTGTGCCCGGTGCCGACCGCCCTGTTCTCGGCGCACACGCGCTATGCAGTGTTCACGTTCCATGACACCACGGATATTCTCTCCGGTTACTTGGATGCCTGGCAGAAGGAAGACGTGGAGCTGGATGGCGTGTATTCAGGCTTCCTCGGCTCCCCCGATCAGGTGGCAATTATTCAGCGTCTCTACCGCGAATATCCGAACGCGCTGCGTCTGGTTGACCCGGTGATGGGAGACGCCGGCGAAATGTACCCCACGTACACACCGGAGCTGTGCGAGGCAATGGGCGCGCTGGCCGATGGTGCCGACGTATTGATGCCGAACCTCACCGAAGCAAGCATTCTCACCAAGCGTGACTATCCTGGCCAGGATATTGATGAGGCCACGGTTAACGAGCTGCTTGGTGCTCTGCTGAAGTTGGGTGCCAAGAACGTGGTGCTGAAGGGCATCGACCATGGCGATGGCAAAATCGTCAACTATGTGGCCAGCGCTTCCACTGGTGTTGCCGGCAAGATCGAGCTGGCTCATGAGAAGTTGCCATACATGATTCATGGCACGGGTGACGCCTTCGCCTCTGCCCTGTGCGGCGCGGTGATGGCCGGCCGCGGCCTGGCCGAGTCGGCCGAAATCGCCGGTGAGTTCGTGCGCCACGCCATGGTCAGCACCCGTAACCAGCCGCATTTCGAGGATCGTGGCGTCAGTTTCGAACTGAACCTTGGCGAACTCACCGATTTGGTGAAGTGACCGCACCTTGGCTCCCCTCTCCGCTCACTGGGTCTGACGTATTCAGCGAACAATCCGATGGGTTGTTTTTCGTCACAGGGAAGTCGACTGGTGAGCCTTGGTAAACCTTCTGAACTAATGGTGGATAACCGGGTTTTCATCCACACGTCATCCACAACACGCCAAACCGCGTCATAGTATCCACATTTGCCGGTTGCGCTTGTGCTCTTACATAAGTAACCCGCACAGTGGAATCATGAACGCTTTACCACCTACCCAGCCGACGACGAAGTCCGGCATCGACGCCGGTCTTGCCTTTCACCAGCCCATGCTGGCTTCACCTGATCCGCAGGCAATGCTGCCTTCGGAACGGATTGCGGCCACGATGGGCGACCGCAATCTGACGCCCAAACAGTTCGGCGCGCTCGGCGAGCAGTATGCCGCCGCGTGGCTGGAGGAACACGGTTGGACGACCTTGAGCCGCAATTGGCATACCCGTTACGGCGAATTGGACATCGTGATGCTCAATCCCGAGTACACGGTGGTGTTCGTCGAAGTGAAATCACGCCGGTCCATGCATTACGGATATCCGCAAGAGGCCATTACGCCGGCGAAACAGCACAATCTCAGGAAAGCCGCCTGCGATTGGCTGCTTGACCGGCGTAATCGTGTGCCGCATTCGGCGGTCCGTTTCGATGTCGTCACCATCGTGCTTCGGGTGGGCAGGCCGCTCGTGCATCACATTGAAAATGCCTTCTGAAGCCCCCCAAAAACAGCCACGTTGCGAAACACATTGTGAAAGGAGTAGACATGGCTATCGGCAGCACCCTCTCAGTCGGACTGATCGGCCTTAAGGCCTTCATCGTCCAAGTGCAGGCTTTCATCAGCCCTGGCTTGCCATACTTCAGCATCATCGGATTGCCGGATGCATCGTTGTCCGAAGCCCGCGAGCGCGTGAAATCGGCGTGTCAAGCCACTGGATTCGGTTGGCCGCAAACCCGTGTGACCGTGAACATGAGCCCTGCGGCCATGCCCAAACGCGGTTCGTCGCATGATCTGGCCATCGCGGCCAGCGTCCTATGTGCGGCGGGTGCCATAGGGCATGATTGCCTAGAAGATACCATTGTGCTCGGCGAAGTGAATCTTGACGGCTCGGTGCTGCCGATTCATGGGCTGCTCCCGATCATGCTGCATGCCGAGGAACGTGGCGTGCGCAAAATGATTGTTCCCCATCGCAATCTTGACGAGGCTTCGATGGTGGGTGGACTGGATGTAGTGGGCGTGAGGCATGTGGGTGAGCTCATCGAACTGATGGGCGGCGATGCCACCTATACGATTCCCGATACACCGGTTACCGACGAGACCACCACGGATCAATCGCCCACAAGTCATCCCAACGATTGTGGCGATATGAACGAGGTTCTGGGTCAGGAGCATGCCAAATGGGCGCTGCAAGTGGCGGCGGCAGGCGGGCATAATCTCATCATGACCGGCCCGCCAGGCAGCGGCAAAACCATGCTGGCCTCACGTATGCCCGGCATCATGTGTCCGTTGAACGAGGCGGAACAACTGGAAGTGGCATCGATTCGATCGCTGTGCGGCATACTGCCTCAGTACGGCATCACCGACATGCCGCCGTTCGAGGCACCGCACCACACCGCCAGCACGGCGGCCTTGGTGGGTGGTGGCAGCGGCATCGCCGTTCCCGGCGCAATCACGCGCGCGCATCGAGGCATTCTGTTTCTGGACGAGGCACCGGAATTCAGCGCACGCGCCCTGCAGACGCTGCGCGAACCATTGGAATCCGGGTATGTGGCGCTTTCCCGTTCAAAAGGCAGCACCTATTACCCGGCCTCATTCCAACTCATCATGGCGGCCAACCCCTGTCCGTGCGGATACTATTACGGCACCGGCGAACGTTGCGCTTGCCGGGAAAAAGACCGTATACGTTATTTCTCGCGATTGTCCGGACCGATATTGGATCGTGTGGATATTCAGATGGCGGTGCCACCAGTCTCGCGCATTGCCGTGCAAAGCGAGCCAATCGGCGAGTCCAGTGCCGGGATACAAGCTCGTGTGATTCGTGCCCGTCAAGTGGCCAAGGACCGGTTCAGACAGTATGGATGGGTGTGCAACGCGCAAGCTTCGGGCAAATGGCTGCACGCCAATACATCGCTGAAAGCGATGGAATTGGTCAATCGGGCCCTGTCCAATCATCAACTCACATTGCGCGGGGCTGATCGCGCCATGCGTCTGTCTTGGACGCTCGCCGATCTGGCCGGCCGCGTATCCCCCACCGAGCAGGACGTCCATCAGGGCATCGAAATGAGAACGAGGATGACATGAGTAACGCTACTGATATCCGGCAATCTGGCGGCACCGCAGGCAGTGTGGATCACACCGATACGAGTCTCGCTGTTTCGCGCACCATTCCCGTACCTCCTACGGATACGTTGTATCGTGCCGCGCTCACGTTCTGTCTTGATGGCGCGGATGTGATGATGTACGCCGCGCTCAAAGGCGCGGAAAACGCCGAATCCCTCTGGCATGCGTTGGCGCAATCCCACCCAAGCCAGCCATCTGAAATCTGTGGCCCGGCGCTGTCACGTATTGACCGCATGTTCGTGGACGGCCTCACTCGATGGGGCCGCAAGGCGTCGGCGAACGCGATGCGCTCCTTCCGCAATGCACTGGCCGGCTGGCATAACCGCATGATGGACCTGCCCTCGCAAGACATCATCCAACTGGCCGACTGGTTCACTATGGATGGCACGCAATGGATTATCGGCCCTGGCCATCCATGTTGGCCCTCGCAGTTGGCCGACCTGTCCATTCGCTCCGATTGGGCGCCACCGCTGTGTTTGTGGATCAAAGGCGATCCACGCGCATTGACCAGTTGCGCCAAACCGGTCGGCATCGTCGGTTCACGGGACGTGACCGAATATGGCCGGTATGTGGCACACACCGTAGCCGAACAGGCAGCCGTTGCCGGGCATCTGGTCGTGTCCGGAGGCGCGATGGGCACGGATGCGGCGGCACATTGGGGAGCGTTGAATGCGCTGCACGGCAGAATGCCCGCCAATGTGGGCAGAACCGTTGCCGTATTCGCCGGCGGGCTCAACCATATCGGACCGATGCGTAACCGCACGCTGTTCGAACGTATCGAGGCGCAAGGCGGTGCACTGATCAGCGAACTGTGCCCCGGGACGATTCCCGAAGCCCGTCGTTTTCTGCTTCGCAACCGCATTATCGCGGCCATGTCTTCCACATTGATCGTGACGCAAGCCCGGTTGCGTTCCGGAGCGCTCAACACCGCGGGATGGGCATGCGAATTGCTGCGCGAAGTGTATGCGGTTCCCGGTGACATCAATCAGCCTTGCAACGCCGGGTGCAATAAGATGATCGGCGACCACCGAGCGATGATTCTGTGTGCCGCCACATCCACCGAGGATATATGCCATGAACGGCATAAGCCCGTTATGGCAGCATGCCCAGGCATATCGAAATCCACAGGTCAGGACTCGTCCGAAAACGAGGAGGCCATGGAAGTGCCGGCAACGACTCCGTTATCGCCAGCATCCTCGGAATCATCGGCGTCACAGGAGTCGTCACAAGATTCAGGTCATTCGAAACGTTCGAAGACCAAGCATACTCAGCCTACGCGCACTCAATCCAAGGATGGGCCGGCGAGCGCAACTGCCGATTCCGGTAACGACAAAAGCAAGGGTGAAGAGCTTCCCTCGTCGCATCAGATGCCGGATCTTCGTGTCAAGCCGAAGCCCGATCCCGAGAAGGAAGCCCAACAACGTATCATTATCGCCAAGCTGCCGGAAATGGAACGCACATTAGTGGCATTGATTCGTGAATGCCGTAAACGACATCTCATCGTCACCCCGGACGCACTATTGCGTGTGGCGCGAGAGACGGTACCCGACGAGATTCCCAATATCGGCACCATACTTGAGCTACTCGGCGCATTGGAGCTGAAGGGAGTGATCGAGCGGGATGCCGGCATACTCAAGCTGAGCAGCCGTGTCGGCTAATCGGCTTCCATGACACGGCTCGAAGGCTGTTCGGCGGGTGTGCGAGAATCGAACCCATGAGTCCGAAACGTTTGGAAGATATGTATGATGCGGTGATCGTCGGCGCCGGAGCGGCCGGCCTGTCGGCGGCGTTGGGACTGCTGCGCTCCCCCGAGATCACCGAGCTCAAGGAACAAGGCGTGGACCCGAAGATCCTCGTGGTCTCCAAACTGCAGCCGCTGCGTTCGCACACCGGTTCAGCCGAGGGCGGCATCGCCGCGAGCCTGGGCAATGTGGAGTCCGATGACTGGCACTGGCATTACTACGACACCATCAAGGGCGGCGACTGGCTGGTGGACCAGGATGCGGCCAAACTGCTCGCCGAATACGCGCCGCAGACCGTGATCAACCTGGAGCGTCAGGGCGTGGCCTTCTCCCGTACCGAGGACGGGCATATCGCCCAGCGCCGGTTCGGCGGCCACACGCGCGAGTTCGGCGGCGCCCCGGTCAAGCGCGCCGCCTATGCGGCCGACCGCATCGGCCACCAGATTCTGCACGCCTTGTGGCAGCAGTGCGTGGCCGCCGGCGTCGAGTTCGCCGAGGAATGGTATGTGACCGACCTGGTGCTCGCCGACGACGGCAAGCAGGCGGCCGGCATCGTGGCCTTTGACACGCATTCGGGCAAGATTCAGGCCATCCACGCGCGCAACGTGCTGCTTGCCACCGGTGGCGCGGGCCGACTGTTCCACACCACGTCAAATTCCTGGGATCTGACCGGCGACGGCATGGCCTTGACCTTGGCCGCCGGTCTGCAGCTGGAGGACATCGAATTTGTGCAGTTCCACCCCACCGGGCTCGCGCACACCGGCATCCTGCTGTCCGAGGCGGCCCGCGCCGAGGGCGGCATTCTGAGGAACGCCGACGGTGAGCCGTTTATGGAACGCTACGCTCCGGAGCATAAGGATCTGGCCGCACGAGACGTGGTCTCCCGCTCCATCATGGCGGAGATCGACGCCGGTCGCGGCGTCGCCGACCCGAAGGACCCGGATGGTCCGAAGGACTGCGTCTGGCTGGATATGACCGGCATCGACCCCGAACGTATGAAGGAAGTGCTGCCGCAGGTGGTCGAAACCATCGAGCAGTACGCGAACCTCGATCCGGCCAAGGACCTAGTACCCATCAAGCCCACTGCACACTACACGATGGGCGGCATCCCCATCACCACCGACGGCGAGGTGTACCGTTGGGCCGACGGTGCCGTGCAGGTAGTCGATGGACTGTTCGCCGCTGGCGAATGCTCTTGTGTCTCCGTACATGGTGCGAATCGTCTGGGCGGCAATTCTCTGCTCGACGCCTGCCTGTTCGGCACACGCGCTGGTCAGACGATGGCCGCACGCATCGCCGAGAACCCGGTTGACTCCCCCATGGCCGATGATTCGGCCGATGACATGCTGACCGATGCCGCCGATCAGGCTGCCGATTCTCGCAAAGCGGAGCTTGACGAACTGCTCGCCGGGCCAATAGATGATTCAGACGATGGAGTGCCCACCGCCAATCCTTATCAGCTCATGGCCCAACTCGGATCAGTGATGGAGCAGGCTCTGGCCGTACGTTGCACCGCTCAGACCATCGATACGGCGTTGACCCAGATCAACGGTGACATCACACCGGTTGCCGATACCTTGCGGGCCCATGACAAGACCGCCGCTTTCAATCAGGAGGTCACCGCCATCTGGGAAGTCCGTCATCTGATCGAACTGGCCGAGGTCATGCTGCACGCTTCCGAATCCCGTCAGGAATCTCGCGGATCCATGCAACGCCTTGATTTCCCCGAACGCGACGATGAGCATTTCCTTGCTCACTCGATGGTCGCCGATGATGGTTCGGTAAGTTTCAAGCCGGTGCACATCACCGACTATCCGCCCAAGAAGCGCGAGTACTGATCCGCTGGTGGTAATACCCAAGCCGCCTAGGGCTTGTGGCACAATAGGTTGGCTAATATTGGACTTGACATCCCACTGTTTCATGGAGGCAGAACATGGCTGAGGCGAGCAACACGACGGTTACCCTGCAAGTGCATCGTTTCACGCCGCGACCCGAGCGTGCCGAACGTGCACGCGGTGGCAGCCCGTTTGCCAAGAAAGGCTCCCCGTTCGGCGGCGGCTCGGATTCGGCGGCGCGCCGTCGTCCGCGCGGCAAGCAGTGGGTGCAGGAGTACACGATTCCCGCGCGCCCTTCGGATACTGTGTTGGATTGTCTGCTGACCATCAAACGCACCGTCGACCCGACGCTGGCCTTCCGTTATTCGTGCGGTCATGGCATGTGCGGTTCGGACGCCGTGGCCATCAACGGCACCCCCACCCTGCTGTGCACAGCCACCATCCGCGATTGGGCCAAGCAACCCGGCGCCATGCCCGAAGTCGATGACGAAGGGTTCCGACACACCGGCACCGAGGCTGAGGAATCCGACGATTCCGCGGAAAACGTCGCAAACGCGGCGGCCGCCCAGAACTCAGCCGCAAACGGTTCGCTGGGAGTCATCGAACTGGCGTCCCTGCCCGGCTTCCCGCCGCAGCGCGACCTCATCGCCGACATCGACCCTATGCTCAACCAGATCAGGAAGCTCACCCCGTATCTTCAGGCGGACGGCGTGCTCGCCACCACCGCCGAAGGCAAGGTGGACGTGTTCGAATACCTGCAGAACCCCGAACAACTCGCCAAATACGAGCTGCTGAGCAACTGCATCGCCTGCGGCGTGTGCGAAGGCGCCTGCCCGGTGTACGCCGGCGGCGACGCCTTCATCGGCCCGGCCGCGCTGATTTGGGCCTCCCGTTTCGTCAACGATTCGCGCGACACCAAGGCCATGGAGCGTATGGATGCCATCGACACCGCCGACGGCGTGGCCGCCTGCCAGTCCGTGCGCGCCTGCTCCCGCCACTGCCCGCGCGGCATCGATGTGGGCGAGGAGATGTGGCAGATCGTGGCTAAGGTCCGCGAGCGCTAAGCCGCGCCGCGGCTGGCTGCGGCGATCGCCTAAGCACATGCGTCGATGCATCCGCCGGGTGCCCGCACGAGAGAAGACATGAAAGAACGAATTATGGACAGAACGCAGTACACCAACCTCGCCAAGGCATGGGAATTCACCGAGGAACACGCGCGCGAACGTGAATCCGATGCGTTGACCGACACCCGTACGGCCGCCGACGAGTCCGGCCAGTTGCAGGGTTCGGCGGCGCAGGCCCGTCTGCTGGGCATGCTGGTGCGCATCACCGGCGCCGCTTCGGTGATTGCCGTGGGCACCGGCTCGCTGGTGGAGACCTTGCAGCTCGCCCATGCACTGGATAACAAGGGCCTGCTGACTGCGGTCGATTCCACCGCCCAGGGCATCGCGCTGATTCGCAAGGCGTTCGCCGAGCTGCAGGACGAGACCGACACCACGTTGCGTGCGGTGAACGCCCCGGCCAGCGTGTTTCTGCCGCGCCTCAACGCCAATGATTACGATCTGATCGTGGTGGCGGGCGACGCCGAGAACTATGCCGCCACGTTCGCCCAGGCCTCCCGTCTGCTGCGCGTGCACGGCGTGATCGTGTTCACCGATGTGCTGGCGTTGGAGGACGGTCAGGGCGGCGTGATCAATCCGGCCGACCGCAGCGACAAGGCCATCGCCATGCGTGAGCTGCTCACCACCGTCGAAGATGACGAAGGTTTCGAGTCCACGCTCACCCCTGACGGCACCGGCCTGCTCATCGCCTACAAAAAGTAACTCTGTCCTTGGCTCCCCTCGGAGAGGGGAGCCACTCTATCTCGCTTACCTCACAATTGCGCTGACGGCCACGTCCACGGCTTCGTCGGCGTCATCGGTTACGGTGACCAGTTTCGGGTCGATCGTCGAGATCATGCCATGCTCGGCCACCGGACCGTTGAGCCAGTCAAAGAGCCCCTGCCAGTATTCCTTGCCGTAGAGCACCACCGGAATATTCGCCACCTTGTGGGTCTGAACCAAGGTCAATAATTCGAACATCTCATCCAGTGTGCCGAAGCCTCCCGGGCATACGATCACGCCGGAGGAATACTTGATGAACATGGTTTTTCGCACAAAGAAGTACCGGAAGCTCATGCCGAGGTTCACCCACTGGTTCAACCCCTGCTCGTGCGGCAATTCGATGCCAAGTCCCACCGATTTGCCGCCGGCCAGTGCCGCTCCCCTATTCGCGGCTTCCATGATGCCGGGACCACCGCCGGTGATGACGGCGATGTTGCGCTTGGCTATCTGGCTACCCATGCGCCGTGCTGCCTTATAGATCGATTCGGTGCGCTGGGTGCGTGCGGAGCCGAAAATAGAGACCGCAGGTCCGAGCTCGGCGAGCGCCCCGAAACCGTCCACGAATTCCGATTGGATGCGCAGCACACGCCATGGGTCCATGTGCAGCCAGTCGGTGTCCTGATCGGGTTTCAGCAGGTTGGCGGTGGTGTTGTCCGAGGGAATCATCTGGCCGCGTAGAATCACCGGGCCGCGATGATAGGTATCGCCCAGCGGCGAGGCGTCCTCCAGATCGACCGGGTTCACCGGTGTGGCCGCAGCCTCAGTTGCCGTCTCAGCCTCCAACGCCGCCGCATCATTCGCGGCTGTGGCTTCCAATGGTTCCATATCGTCCACGACTGCGGACTTGGATGCGGCCTCGGCTAGATTCTTTGCTTCAGCGGCCTTTTTGCCGTCGTTCTTCTTGGATTTCTTCTGCTTCTTTGCCATCCAATGTCCTCCTGTACGGCGCTATCGACTCTTCGCATTCTAGCGCCTGAAGCTCTGCGTACGTTTTCCGCGAAATCATCCTTGACTTCGTGAAGAACGTACGGTGAGTGACACTGAGCGTACGTTTTCCGCGAAATAAGGCCTCATCTCGTGAAGAACGTACACTGAGCGCGTCTCAGCGTACGGTTTTCACGAAACAAGGCCAACAATGGAGTAGGGACCGTCTAAGCCATCAGTGGCGGAAGTCGATTTCCACACTGGCGGTGCCGTCGGCGAGGGTGCCGGGGTGCATTGCGTCGCGCTGGAAAAACTCGGTGCAGTTGCATTGGCTGTCAGCGTCCACTAACAGGACGCGCTGCTTATAGTCCTTGGCCAGTATCGCGGCCATGTTCAGGGCTGTCGTTGTTTTTGCAACGCCGCCCTTGAGGTTGATTATCGCGGTTGTTCTCATCGTTGTGGTCCTCCAGACTCTGATTTTGCTTAAAATTTGAATGACTCGTAAAGTGTCGCGCCGCCCGCCTGGTACCGTGCTCTGTACCACCGGTGCGCATAGTTGATCTCGACGATCTCTCCCTCGACGTCACCCTTGACGCCGTAGGAGCTGAGGGAACTTACGTCGCTGAACTGTGTCCATGCTGAGGGGACAAACCGAATCTTGTCTCCGATCTTCGTCGTGCATCACCTCCTAAAACGGGAGCTCGTCGCCGTTGTCCGGCAGCTCTTTGAATGTCACCTGATCCGGCGGCGGGGTCTTGCCGCTGCGCTGTGCGTTCGTGAATCTCATGTGCTCCGGGTCGAAGTCAAGCCGGACGCTGCCGAGTGCGCCGTCCTTGTTCTTGTCGACGATCAGAACGCGCTGGCTCCTGTAATCCTTCGGGTCGGCGAGGTCCATCATCAGGATCGCCTCGGCGTCCTGGAGGAGCTGCCGGCTCTCTCGGAGATCCTCCTTGCGCAGCTGACGGCGCTTGCCGTCCTTTCCGGGTTCCGGCGGCGTCACCTGCGACAGTGCGACCACCGTCACCCCGAGCTCCTGCGCCATCGAGTGCAGCGCCATTGACGTCGCCGTCACGGTCTCAAACCGGCTGTCCCGGCTCCGCCCGGGGACGAGCTGAACGTAGTCGATGAAGATCACGTCATACTGTCCGCAGAGCGTCTCCGCCCGGAGGTCGTCCACCGTCATCCCGGCGGACTCCTGTATGTACAGCGGGATGCGCTCGGAACGCTCCGCCTCGGCCATCGCCCGGCGGGCGACGTGCTCGGATATGTTCTTTGCCTTGATGTCCGACAGCCGCGCATCTGCGGTGTTCGCGATCGTGCGGTCGGCCGACGCCTCAAGGCTCGTCTCGTAGCTGAAGAAGCAGACCCGGCTCCCGCCGGCTGCGATGTTATACGCAAGCTGCAAGGAAAAGGCCGTCTTGCCGACGGAGCTGTCCGCGCCTATGACGACGAAGCTGCCGCGGCTGATCCTGACTTTCTTGTCCAGCGCCTCGATCCCGAATTTGAGGAAGTCCGGCGGCGTCGGGTCGTTCATGCGATCGAAGAAGTCCGCGAGGATCTCCGTGTAGTTCCGGCCCAATCGGTCGATGCTCTTC